>CAJHXP010000037.1_pt1 | contig 18415 bp, 12 predicted proteins | sample 9198551 | NCBI WGS metagenome assembly CAJHXP01 (sample SAMEA7708297, study PRJEB35096) | sediment metagenome | biome: marine neritic benthic zone biome [ENVO:01000025]; feature: sediment [ENVO:00002007]; material: shallow marine sediment [ENVO:03000034] sea grass bed [ENVO_01000059] ... | reverse complement strand
CCGTCCGCTTCAGGCGCCGGCGCCGGTTTCGCGGGCGAACAGGGTCTTGTCTGCGCGCTTTACGAAGGGATCGCGGTTGATGTCGGCTCTTTCGGTGTCGAGGCTCGCCACCGGGCCATAACCGGGCTCGCCAAAGCAGCCCTGCATCTCCAAGAGCGCCTGGCGGTAGGACTGGGCAAAGACCTCCGGGGTTTCGCGCCCGTGCCGTTCGGCCAGGTCTTTCAGGGAGTCATGGACCCGCATGGCGCACTTGATGTCGCGCTGCGCCGATCCGGGTGTGGCGTTGTAGTAGTAGTCGGTATATATCTGATTGTAGGTGATGTAGTCCTTGAACGGCGTGATCGGGATCGACGCGGGATACTTGATCGCGGTGTACCAGAAGAGATCGAGGCCGCTCGGGATGCCGTCAGAAAAGGCGTCGATGTACTGATCCCAGGTTCCGTTGAAGTTGGAACAGAAGATCATGTAGTCGTTCTGCAGGTTCTGCTTGCCCTGCCCGAGGTCGGGCCACTGGTCGCGTTTCACCAGAACCCAGCGCGCGAAATGGATGAGGGAAAGTCCCAGAAGTCCGGCGAGTCTCTGCGGTAGACCGCGCGCGACCATGAAGATCAGCCGATTGAGCCATGTACACATCGGCCTGCTCGGCGTCACCACGTTCATGGCGTACGCCTTTCCGGCAATATTCGACATCGTATCTCCGCCCATGAACTGTTCGTAAGCGCATCGCTTACTCTAGTTCCGTGGGCGGCGGTGCGGAAGGGTACTCTTGGGGTACTCCCGCTGCGCCCCTCGGAGCTCCGGTCAGCGGAACAGCATGATCGGGATCTTGCAGGAGCGGATCATTTCCGTGGTCGTCGAGCCGATGATCAGGCTGCGAATGCGGGAATGGCCATAGGCCCCCATCACCATGAGGTCGATGCCGTCGGCTTCCACCCGCTTGGCGATCACCCTGTCAGCCTGGCCGGGCTCGATATCGGCCTGCACCTGGTAACCCGCGGTGCGCAGCACCGCCGCTGCATCGTCGAGCCGCTTGCGAGCCTCGGGATTGTCCGGGCCAACGGTCAGCAACCGGCAGTCCAGACCGGCGAAGGTCTTGCTCCTGGCAACATGGTCGACCGCCTTTGTCGCACTGGTGCCGCCGTCGAAAGCGATCAGGAAGCGCTGCACCGGCTTGAAGGCGCGCGCGGCGACCAGGACAGGCTTGTGGCTTGAGCGCAGGACCCTTTCGAGATTGGAGCCGAGATGCAGCTTGGCGAAGTCCGCCGCCTCGCCGCGCTTGCCGACTACGATAAGGTCGGCCTCCGCCTCGAACTCCAACAGCGTCTCAAGGAGATCGCCGTGGCGCAGCTTGGTCGTGACCTCGCCGACACCGGCCGCCTCCAGACGCTCCTTGGCGCCGGCCAGGAGCGCGCGGCCCCGCTTCTGCGCCAGCTTCGCCTTTTGCTCGTCGAGGCTGGCGAGTTCGGCAAGCAGCGTATCGCGGGCTTCCGCGTTGAGGTTGCCGCTCAGGTTGACCGGTGTGCTGGAGGCGTCACGCCGGCCGAGCACATGCAGGATCTCCACCGAGCCGCCGCTGCGCTTGGCGACCCAGGCCACGTGGTCGCAAACGCTCTGCGAATAGATCGACCCGTCGATCAGCGCCATCAGCTTCGTCATCTTCCGACCTCCCTCAGTGGCCCATGAGGCGCTCCAGGGCGCCGGGCTTATCGTGAATTGCGAGCTTGTCGACGATTGTCTCGCTCGCTTTGTTGAGGCCGACGAGTTCGACCTCGGCGCCTTCACGGCGGAATTTCAACACCACGGTATCGAGCGCCGCAACGCTTGAGATGTCCCAGATATGGGCGCGGGAGACATCGATCGTCACTTTCTCCAGGACTTCCTTGAAATCGAAGGCGGCGAGGAAGTCGTCGACCGAGGCGAAGAAGACCTGGCCTTCGACGATATAGGTTCGGGCCGTCTCGTCCTCGGAAAGGACCGAGGTCAGGCGGAAGATCTGGGCGATCTTCCAGGCGAAGAATATGCCCGAAAGCAGCACCCCGACGAGCACGCCGATCGCCAGGTTATGGGTCGCAACCACGGTGACGACGGTCGCCAGCATGACGACCGAGGAAGAGCGCGGGTGGATCGTCAGGTCCTTGATCGACGACCAGCTGAAGGTACCGACGGAGACCATGATCATGATGGCGACCAGCGCCGCCATCGGGATCTGCTTCACCCAGTCGCCGAGCATGACGCAGAGAATCAGGAGAAAGATGCCGGCGCAGAAGGTCGACAGCCGCCCGCGGCCGCCCGATTTCACGTTGATCATCGACTGGCCGATCATGGCGCAGCCGGCCATGCCGCCGATGAAGCCGGTGGCGAAGTTGGCGATGCCCTGGCCGACGCACTCCCGGCTCTTGTCGCTCGTCGTATCGGTGAGTTCGTCGACGATCGAGGCCGTCATCAGGGATTCGAGCAGCCCGACGACCGCGATTGCCGCCGAGTAGGGCAGGATGATCAGCAGCGTTTCCAGGGTGAGCGGGATATCGGGCAGCAGGAAGACCGGCAGGGTGTCCGGCAGCTGCCCCATGTCGCCGACGGTCCTGAGGTCGAGCTGCAGGACCAGGGTGATCGCGGTCAGCACGACAATGCAGATCAGCGGCGAGGGCACGGCCTTGGTCAGGCGCGGAAACAGGTAGATGATGCCCAGCCCGCCGGCGACCATGACATAGGTGAGCCAGGGCACGTTGGTGAGTTCGGGCAGCTGGGCCAGGAAGATCAGGATGGCCAGCGCGTTGACGAAGCCGGTCATCACCGAACGGGAGACGAAGCGCATCACATAGCCGAGCCGAAGCGCCCCCGCGATGACCTGGAGAACGCCGGTCAGGATGGTCGCGGCGAGCAGGTATTGCAGCCCGTGTTCCTTGACCAGCGTCACCATCAAGACCGCGGTCGCCGCAGTCGCCGCCGAGATCATGCCCGGCCGCCCGCCGGTGATGGCGGTGATCACCGCAATGGAGAAGGACGCATAGAGCCCGATCTTCGGATCGAGCCCGGCGATGATCGAAAAGGCAATCGCTTCCGGGATCAGCGCCAGTGCCACAACCAGTCCCGCGAGGATGTCGCCGCGGACATTGCCAAACCACTCGGTCTGCAACCTTGGCAGGGAAAATTGCATTCGAATCGGACTCCATAGGGGCTCGACCGCGATAACGGCGCAAATGAGCGGAATTGCAGGCAGGCTGCCGGGGCAGCTCGGGGCGCGCGAAAGCGGGCGCGCGGTCCTCTGATGGTGAGCGTCACCCTTGTCGCAGGTCAGGGCGCGACAAGCAAAGGACAATGTTGCAGTGCAGCATTGCGCCTATGGATACCCTCAAGCGGGGCTGAGGACAAGCCCTTTGGTTCGAGAAGCTTCCCAGAGCAGATCCGGGTTGGCTGGAATCGCCTGAGGCGATCCTCTCACCCGGTGAATCCGCTCTAACTATTGGACGTAGAGCGGATTCACGTGTTTGGTCGGAACCACAAGGTGGTTCCGACCAAACACGACCCGCTCTAGGCGGAGGCCCGGAGGTGTGAAAAACCCCTGTTTACCCAAGGATTCGACGCCGCAGCGGTTTCGAGGCTGAAGGGCGGAACCGGTCGTTCCTTTGGCCGCTGCCGGCCGGGGAACTCTCTCAGGCTTGCAGGCGGTCGCTTGCCACGGCGGTGTGATCCCGCACGACGTTCGATATTCCCGCCATTTGATCAAAGAGCGAAGGCGCCCAGTATTCAATGACCTCCAGGATATGACCGCGCAACACCGCTGCCGCATGCTCGGGGCAATGTTCTTTCACCACCCTCAGGACATCGCGGTGTTGCTCGGCACCCGGCGGCGGTAGGCGCAAGTCGCCTTTGCCCGCAGGTGGGTTGCCAAAGGTAAAGCGGTGCACATGAAGCGCGCAGCGTGTCAGGACCGGCTCCAAGGCCGGCATCTTCGCGGTTTGGAATATCGTCAGATGGAAGTCCCGGTCTAACTCGCTGAGGGCATAGGAATCGCCGGCCTGCTTCGCCACTTCCATCGCTGCGAGAATGCCTTCCAACTCGCTGAGCACAGAAGCTTTCGCCACCGGTACCGCGCTGCGGATTCCAGCCGTTTCCAACTCCAGACGGATGCAGGCCATCTGGGCGGCTTCTTCCAGCGTGGTATCGGAAACGACGGTTCCATGATATCCGCGCCGCGTTACCAGTCCGTCCTGCTCGAGGCGCATCAGGGCCTCGCGAACCGTGCCCTGGCTGCAGCCGGCGCCCGCCGCGATCTGTTGTTCGAGTAGGGGCAGCCCCGGCTCCAAGTGACGCAACAGAATCGCGCGGCGGACGGCATGGTAGATGGCGCTTCCCTTACGCTGGCCGAAATGCGGCTTGGTGTTCTCCGCTAGAATCTCAGCAATTTCCGTCATTGGTTGACAGGCCCGCCTCTGCGCTAATATCGTTATCGATAATGATAATGATAATGGCGAGTCGGGCAAGCCCAAAGCCGTCATCGCCTTACGATGGAACAGGGAATGGCGGAGATCGCCGAGAGCTACCCCGTTTTCTTGCCGGGAATGTGTCGAGAGCGGCGCCTGTCGCGCCGCCGATTTTCTGGCGGACAGCCTGAGAGGCGATCATCGCGGTGACGATACTTGAAATTGAAGACCTGGTGGTCGAATTCGTTACGCCGGCCGGGGCTCTCCGCGCGGTCAACGGTGTTTCCTACAGTGTCTCTCGCGGTGAAATTCTGGCCGTTGTCGGGGAATCCGGCAGCGGCAAATCGGTGACGGCGCTGTCGGTTCTGCGCCTGATACCCGAACCGCCAGGCCGCGTCGTCGGGGGGGAAATAAGGTTCGAGGGACAGAACCTCCTCAATCTCGACGAGGAGGCCATACGGCGGTTTCGTGGCCGCCGCATCGGCATGGTGTTCCAGGAACCCATGACTTCGCTCAATCCGGTTCTGTCGATTGGCCGGCAGTTGACCGAGGCCATGCAGTTGCATCTGAACCTGACCAAGGCGGAGGCCCATGCGCGGGCGCTCGAGCTGCTGGAAATGGTGGCCATTTCCGAACCCGAGAGACGCCTGAAACAATACCCGCATCATCTGAGCGGCGGAATGCGCCAACGCATCATGATTGCCATGGCGCTGAGTTGTAAGCCGGACCTGATCATCGCCGATGAGCCGACCACGGCCCTAGATGTGACAATCCAGGCGCAGATACTCGAGATCATGCAGGATCTTTGTCGGCGCCTTGATGTCGCGCTCGTCATCATCACCCACAATCTGGGCGTTGTTGCCCGCTATGCCGATCGGGTGAACGTGATGTATGCGGGGCGCGTCGTCGAAGCGGGGGATGCGGCAGACGTCTATCGCAGTCCAAGCCACCCCTATACCATCGGGCTCCTGCGCTCGGTGCCGCGTCTCGACCAGCCCCGGGGAACACCGCTGGACCCTATACCGGGCAGTCCGCCCGACCTCATGAGCTTACCCGCGGGCTGCCCCTTTCGGCCGCGCTGTGCCTTTGCGACCGATCGCTGCGCGACGGAGGAACCAAGGCTCCAAACCGTCGACGGCAACCACCAAACGGCCTGTCTGGAATTCGGCAACCTGGACATCGAGGCAGTGGCGTGACGACGGCGGCACAGAGCGATGTCCTGTTCGACCTGCAGGACGTCAAAAAGTATTTTCCCGTCAAGAAGGGATTGGTGATCGAGCGCGCCGTGGGGGCCGTAAAGGCGGTCGACGGCGTCACCTTCCAGGTCCGACGTGGGGAAACCTTGGGCCTGGTTGGCGAGTCCGGTTGCGGCAAATCGACCTTGGGGCGCTGTATCTTGAAGCTCGACGCGCCTTCGCAAGGCAAGATCCTGTTCGAGGGCCAAGACACGACACTGCTGACCAGGCGCGAGACGGCGGGCTTTCGGCGCAGGGTGCAAGCCGTCTTCCAGGATCCCTTCAGCTCGTTGAACCCTCGCATGAGGGTCGACGAAATCATTGGCGAGCCGCTGCTGGTTCACGGCCTGGAGAAGACCAGAACCGGGCGTTTGCAGAAAGTGCGCGCCTTGCTCGATGTCTGCGGACTGCCGGCCCAACTGGCCAATCGCTATCCCCATGAAATGAGCGGCGGCCAACGCCAGCGGGTCGGCATTGCGCGGGCCCTTGCGCTCAGGCCGGATTTCATTCTCTGCGATGAGGCGGTCTCAGCCTTGGATGTTTCGATCCAGGCGCAGATCATTCGTTTGCTTGAAGACCTGCGTGAAGAATTTGGCCTGACCTACCTGTTCATCGGCCACGACCTCAGCGTGGTGCGCCACATCTGTCACCGCGTCGCGGTCATGTATCTCGGCCAGATTGTCGAGATCGGAGAAACCGACACCCTCTTCGAGAATCCGAAGCACCCCTATACGCAGGCTTTGTTGTCCGCCGTACCGGTGCCGGATCCCGAAATCGAACGACAGCGCAAGCATCAGATAATCGAAGGGGAAATCCCCAGCCCAATGAACCCGCCCAGCGGTTGCGTGTTCCACCCACGCTGTCACCTGGCGGACCAAAGATGTCGCATGGAGCGGCCAGTGCTGGAGGACTTCAGGGATGGAGTTCGCGCGGCCTGTCCGAAGGTTATGGAAGGGGCAGCGGAACCGGTTTGATCCGATGACGCGACCGAAGTCCCTTAGTTAGTCGACAGCGAGGCAGAAAGGAGACCAGTCATGACAGATAACAAAGATCACGATTCGCAAAAGAATCGCATTCGCCAGGAATTGGCCGAGGCCTATGATTTCGATCCGAAGGATCCGATGTTCGGCCTAAGCGTCGAGGATATGTCGGGACCGAATATGAGCCGCCGCGCGGTGCTGCGGTTGATGGCGGCGGCGGGCACGCTGACGGCGGCGCAGCTGTTGCCGGGTGTCGGCGGCGTTTCGCCTGCTGCTGCGGCCGGGATGGGCGGCACCCTGACATGCGGCTGGTCGGGCGTCGGCGAAATCACCACGCTCGATCCCGCGCAGATCAACCAGGTTCTGCAGTTCCAGGTTACGTCGAACGTGCTCAGCGGATTGACGCACATTAATGTCGATCTCGTGGCGCAGGGCGATCTGGCGGAAAGCTGGACGGTTTCCGAAGATGGGCGGGAGTACGTCTTCAAGCTGCGCCAGGGGGTCACCTTCCACAACGGTGACAAGTTTACCGCCGATGACGTGCTCTATACCTACGAGCGCTCCAAGAATCCGGAGAAGTCCATCCATTCGCGTGTGTTGAACAATGTTGCGGGGGTCGAGAAGATCGATGCCCACACGGTCAAGTTCATACTCACTCAGCCTCAAGCATCCTTCCTGACGAAAACGCTGGAGCGTTCCAGCGGGCGCGCCATGACCATCGTCTGCAAAGGCGCGCTGGAGTCCATGGGCGAGTCCGACTACGGCTTGATGCCGGTCGGCACCGGTCCGTTCAGGGTGACGTCGCACCAGCTCGGCCAGGGTGTGGTTCTGGAGAAGTTCGCCGACTACTACGACCCGGAACGCCCGAAGCTCGACAAGGTTGTGATCAAGCCGGTCAGCGACGCCGAACCTCTTGCGGCCGCCATGGAGGCCGGCGACATCCAGCTGATCGGCGGCAACCCGGTCGCGGCGGAACTGGTCGACCGCTTCGTGGCCAACCCGGATCTGGTGGTGAGCGAAGTGCCGGGGCCGGGCTTCCAGTCCGTCTGGCTCAATCCTTGGCACGAGCATATGAAAGTCACCGACTTCAGCAAGCCGCTGGAGGAGTTAATGAAGGAAAAGGGCTTCAAGGTGCGTCTCGCCATCGCCAAAGCCCTGGATCGCGATCTCTATCTGAAGCAGGCACAGTTCGGGCGCGGTACGCCGGCTTACGGCACCATCAACCCGGCGATGGGGTTCTATTTCGACGAAAGCCTGCCGGAAAGGAGCAATCAGAGGTTCGACCCGGAAGGAGCGAAGAAACTTCTCGCCGAAGCCGGATATCCGGGCGGCGAGGGCTTTCCAACCCTTCGCCTGCTCACCACGCCAACCGGCAAGCGGGAATCAACGGTCGTCGCAAACATTCTGAAGCGCAACCTCGGCATCACTGTCGAGGTGATCGCCAAGGAGTGGACGGTTTCGGTTCAGGACTTCGACACCATGGATTGGGATATGCGCCGCACCGGCAGCGGCGGCGACTATGATCCGGATGACGGGGTGGTCGACTGGATGCACAGCAGTTCCAAGTTCAACGGCCGTAAGCGCGACAAGGCGAAGTATCCCTTCGGGTATTTCTCCGACAAGGGCCTGGACAAGCTGATCGACGCGCAGAGCGCCACCGCCGATCTGGCAAAGCGGAAGGAACTGGTTCAGGAAGCAAACAGGATCACCTCGGATAAGGTGGCCTGCGCATTCCTGTTCCACCCCTCCGACATCCTGGTTCACCACAAGTCGGTGAACTTTCCAAAGGAGAGCCGTATTCCGGGTCTCGTCGACCTGGATCGGGTGACCATTTCGTAATCGTGATTTCGTTGGGCGGCCGGCTTGAGCGCCGGCCGCCCTTCCGGCAAGGGACCGGAGTCTTATGTCACGTTTTCTGATTCGACGCGGGATTGGGGCGATTGTCGTCATGTGGGCCGTGGCGACCCTCGTCTTCTTCATGCTGCGCCTGGTTCCCGGTGACCCTATCGCGGCGATGCTGGTCGATGCGGGCAGCGATGAAGCCATGGAGGCTCTGCGGCGCAAACTCGGCCTGGATCAGCCGATGTACGTGCAATACGTGAAGTGGTTCTGGAATATGCTGCAGGGCGACCTCGGCAATTCGATCTACGGCAGCCGCGTGCCGGTCACTCAGATGATTTCCGAAACCCTGCCGCGCACTCTCTCGCTTGCGGGTTTGTCGTTCCTGCTGGCTCTGGTCATCGCAGTCCCGGCCGGCCTGATCGCCGCCACCAGGCGCAATAGCAAGACCGACCATGCCGTCACCTTCGTCGCCTTCCTGGGCATCAGCATGCCGGATTTCTGGGTAGCGATCCTGCTGATCATCGTGTTCGCCGCCAACCTTCAATGGCTGCCGGCGATCGGCTACGTCCCCCTTTCAGAGGGATTTTGGCCGTGGTTCAGTCACTTGATCCTGCCGTCGATAGCCATCGGCACCGGCTTTTCCGCGATTATCGCGCGCATGATCAGGTCTTCCATGCTGGAAGTCCTGAACACCGACTATATGCGCGTCGCCCGGGCCAAGGGCCTGGCCAAGTCCGTCATCATTCTGCGGCATGCCTTTCCCAACGCCCTGATACCCGTTGTCACCGTGATGGGGATTGCCTTGGCGCTGCTCATGGCCGGCGCCGTCGTGGTCGAAAACGTCTTCGCCATCAAGGGGATCGGCCGACTCCTCATTCAAGGAATCCTGAACCGGGACTACCCGGTGGTGCAGGGCGCGATCCTTGTGGTTTCGGCTTTCTTCGTGTTCTCCAACCTGCTGGTCGACATGCTCTATACGATCATCGATCCGCGTATTCGATATGACAAATGACTGATCAGGTTTTTCTTACGCAGGAGACATTCGATGAGGGCCCGGCCCGTCGTTCGGGCTGGGCCGATTTCAGGTCCATCCTGTGGCGCGACAAGAAGGCGCTTTTCGGCATCGTCGTACTTTGTGTCTTCCTGTTCGGGGCGCTGTTCGGGCCGTTCATCACGCCTTACGACCCGAATGAAATGGCTCTCGAAATGATGGAGGCGCCGAGTTGGGCGCATCCCCTGGGAACCGACGATCTGGGCCGTGACCTGTTGAGCCGCATCATCATCGGTACCCAGGTGTCGCTCTTTGTCGGCGTGTCGACGGTTGCTCTCTCGCTGGTCGTCGGTTTGTTCCTGGGGGTCGTTGCCGGCTATGTCGGCGGCTGGGTCGACAATATCATCATGCGCTACATCGACCTGCAGTGGGCTTTCCCGAACTTCATCATCGCGGTCTACCTGATGGCGGTGTTCGGCCCGGGACTCTTGAACATCATCATCGCCATTTCGCTGGCTTTCGTCGACGACTTCGCGCGGATCGCGCGGGGCATGGTGCTGTCGATCAAGGAGGAACAGTACGTCGCCGCGGCCCGGACGGTAGGCGTCTCCAATTTCCGCATCATGTGGCGCCACATCCTGCCCAACGCGACCGCGCCGATCATCGTGCAGGCGACGGTCAGCGTGTCCTACGCAATTCTGGGTGAGGCCAGTCTCTCGTTCCTGGGCCTCGGCGTCGAGGCGGCAACGCCGACCTGGGGCCTCATCCTGGCAGATGCCCGCAGCTTCGTTTCGCGCGCCTGGTGGCTGGGGCTCTACCCGGGCCTTGCCATCATGCTGACCGTCTTGTCGATCAACTTCATCGGCGACGCTCTGCGTGATTTCTTCGATGTCCGCGAAATCAGGGAGGGTGAGTAGACTATGTCGTCCTTTGATCCGTCGGAGTCCGGCCTTGCCAAGCTTGGCGAGATGATGATGCCGGGCGAGGTGACCGCCGTCGATCTGACGCGACACTACCGCGAACGGATTGGTGCCCTGGATCAAAAGGTAAATGCCGTTCTCGAACTGAACCCCGAGGCGCAGGACATTGCCGAAGCGATGGATTGGGAACGCGCCAAGGGCCGCCGCCGCGGGCCGCTGCACGGCATTCCCATTCTTATCAAGGACAATATCGACAGCGCGGACGCGCTGACGACGACCGCCGGGTCGCTGGCTCTGGAGGGATCGCGGCCGGCGCGCGATGCTTTTGTGGTCAAGCGCCTGCGGGCGTCGGGGGCGGTGATTCTCGGCAAGACCAATCTGAGCGAGTGGGCCAATTTCCGCTCTACCCGATCTTCGAGCGGCTGGAGCAGCCGGGGCGGGCAGACTCGGAATCCCTACGCGCTGGACCGCTCTCCCGGCGGGTCGAGCTCAGGCTCGGCGGTTGCCGTGGCGGCGGGCTTTTGCGCCGCCGCCATCGGCACGGAAACCGATGGTTCTATCATGAGCCCCTCGGCCATGAACGGCATAGTCGGGATCAAGCCGACGGTCGGGCTGGTCGGCCGCAGCGGGATTGTGCCGATATCCCACAGCCAGGATACCGCCGGCCCGATGGCGCCCTCGGTGGCGGATGCTGCTGCTCTGTTGACGGCAATCGCCGGATCGGACCCGGACGACCCCCCGACACAGGAAGCCGATGCACGCCGCCCCCCTGACTACGCCGCTTTCCTGGACGACGATGGCCTAAAGGGAGCCCGCATCGGGGCCGTCAGTTCCCTTGCCGGCTTTCACGAGGGTGTGGCCGGCATTTTCGAGGATAGCCTCGAGGCCATGCGGCAGGCCGGTGCCGTCGTCGTCGACGATGTAAATGTGGTCCCCGCCACGGAGGTGCGGCCCCACGAGCACATCGTCATGACGGCCGAATTCAAGGTCGGCCTGAACGCTTATCTGGCCGGCCGGGAGAGCGGCGCGGTCCGGTCCCTGGCGGAGGTCATCGCCTTCAATCAGGCTCACCGTGACCGGGTGATGCCGTACTTTCAGCAGGAACTTCTGCACCAGTCGCAAGATGCCTGCTCGACGGACAGCAGTGAGTACCGCCAGGCCCGCGACGAATGCCTCCGCCTGATGCGAGACGAGAGCATCGACAAGGCGCTGGAGGCGCATCGACTGGATGCCATTGTGGCGCCGACGACCTGCGCCGCCTGGCTGATCGACTGGGCGAATGGCGACAACCGTGCCGGCGGCAGCGCCTATCTTGCCGCGATTGCCGGTTACCCCGCCATCACGGTGCCCGCGGGCTACCTGTTCGGCTTACCTATCGGGATTACTTTTGTGGCCTCCGCCTGGCAGGAACCCGCGCTCATCCGCATCGCTCATGCATTCGAAAGAGCAACGGCAATTCGCCACAGGCCGAAATTTCCGGCAACGGTCTCCTTCTAGGCAGTTTCGACAGACTTGAAATTTTTTCTCCGGTTGTTCGAGCGAGGGATGCAATGAGTGGTTTCACCACCCGACCCGAGATCAAAGGCACATTCGGCGTTGTCACCTCCACGCACTGGCTGGCGAGTTCTGTCGGGATGTCGATCCTGGAGCGCGGCGGCAATGCCTTCGATGCGGCGGTGGCGGCGGGCTTCACGTTGCAGATCGTCGAACCGCACCTGAACGGGCCGGGTGGCGATCTGCCGATCATTCTCCACAGCGAGAGAACCGGCAGGATGGAGGTGATCTGCGGCCAGGGGGTTGCACCGGCCGCAGCGTCCATCGACGCGTTCAAGGCGCTGGACCTCGACCTGGTGCCTGGAACCGGATTGCTTGCCGCGGTCGTTCCGGGCGCCTTCGACGCCTGGATGCTGATGCTGCGAGACCACGGGACCATGGAGTTGTCCGAGCTGCTGGCACCGGCGATCTACTACGCGGAAACCGGCTATCCTGTAGTGCCGAACGTCAGCCTGGCGATCGACAGCGTGCGTGAGCTTTTCGAGACTGAATGGACGACCTCCGCCGCGGTCTATCTGGCCGATGGCGTTCCGGCAGCGGGATCGCTGTTCCGCAATCCCGGGATCGCGGAGACTTACAAGCGCGTTATCCGCGAGGCCGAAGCGGCGGGCGGAAACCGCGAAGCCCGGATCGAGGCGGCGCGCCGATGTTGGTACAAGGGATTCGTCGCTGAGACCGTCGATCGCTACTTCCGCGAGACCGAGGCGATGGATGTGAGTGGCGAGCGCCATCGCGGGCTGCTCTGCGCCGATGACTTCGCGGCTTGGCAGGCAACGGTCGAGGCACCACTCACGCTCGACTACCACAACTTCACGCTTTGCAAGACCGGGCCCTGGGGGCAAGGCCCGGTGGCGCTGCAGCAGCTGGCGCTGCTCAAAGGTTTCGATCTGGATGGCCTTTTGCCGACCGATCCCGACTTCGTCCATAGGGTGGTCGAATGTGCGAAGCTTGCTTTTGCCGACCGCGAGGCCTTCTACGGAGACCCGGACTTTACCGATGTCCCGATGGAAACCCTGTTGTCCGATTCCTACAATGCGAAACGGCGCGCCCTGATTTCGGAAAAGGCGTCGACGGAACTGCGGCCCGGTTCGATTCCCGGATATAAGGCCGAGTTGTATGTACGGATCGCGACTGATGACGGCGACGATGCCGGGCAGGGAGGGGGTGAACCCACGGTCGCGCGTTATGAAGACGATGTGGTCGATGCCCGGGGCGTCGCGCGCGGCGATACCTGCCACGTGGACGTGATCGACCGTTGGGGCAACATGGTTTCCGCGACGCCCAGCGGCGGCTGGCTGCAGAGTTCGCCGGTCATCCCCGAACTGGGATTTTCCATGGGGACGCGGGCGCAGATGTTCTGGCTGGAGGAAGGCGTTCCCGCCAGTCTTGCGCCGCGCAAGCGTCCGAGAACCACCTTGAGTCCGTCGATGGCGTTGCGCGACGGAAAGCCCTACATGGCTTTCGGCACACCGGGCGGCGACCAGCAGGACCAGTGGTCTATCAACGTGTTTCTACGCCATGTTCACGCGGGCTATGACCTGCAGGCCGCCATCGATGCGCCGGAATTCCACACCACCCATTTCCTCAGCTCTTTCCACCCCCGCGAATGCCGGCCGGGGCGTGTCCTCATGGAGGGGCGGTTTCCCGAAGCGACCGTCGATGAGCTGCGTCGCCGGGGTCACGACGTGGAGTTGGAGGACGACTGGTCAGTTGGCCGTGTCACCGCCGCCGCGCGCGATGGCGACTTGCTCAAGGCCGCGGCCAACCCGCGCTTCATGCAGGGCTATGCGGTGGGTCGTTGATGGCGGTGTCCGAAATGCCATCCTGCGTGACAGAAATTCGCCATGAGGGTAGCTTGGTCTGAGCTCCCTGGGGCGGCGTCGGCGGAACCGCTTTGGCGCGGTGTTCTGGCGTTGAGACAATGTCGCGGAGAGCGTTATGACGCGCGTTGGCGAAATTCGAAGAGCCAAGAACCGGGGTGGCCTTGGTGTTCTTGCCGCCGCGGCGCTGTTGTTGTCCGGTTCTTTCTCCGCACTTGCCGAGCCGCGTGACGCCGAAGCCCGGGCTCTGCTCCGCGCCGTTGTCGACAAACTCTGCCCGGCCGGCGTCGACGACCCTGCGACGCTGGCAGCGACCCTACCCGATCTAGCCTTGAGCGACGTGCAGGATGCCGGTCCGCCCGAGGCCTGGCGGCGGCGTGAGGTCCGCCTGGTCGACGATGCCGCCGAGACGGCGGTGGTGATCAAGGCATTCAGGGCCGGCGGTATCCTGCGCCGCTTGGATATCGAGGTAGGGGCGCTGGGGGATACCCGTCCGCTGTTGCTGGCGTTGACCGGCGGCGACTGCGTCGTGGTGCACGCTCGCGCGCTGCGCTACGACGACGGCACCGCCGCCGCCGAGGTTTTGTTGCTGGCGCCGGACATGGTGACGGTGACGGGGCGCGAGCCGCTCAACCCGCCGGTACCCGCCGGCGCCGACGCCCAAGGGGTGACGGTCGCCCATATCGACAGCGGTGTGAACTACCTGCTGCCGCAGATCGCGGCGCGGTTGGCGCGCGACGGCGAGGGCCGTATCCTGGGCTACGATTTCTGGGACCTCGACGGCAGGCCCTTCGACGGCGATACCGGGCGCTCGCCCTTCTTTCCGATACGCCACGGTACCCTGGTGGCCAGTCTGCTGTTGGCGGAGGCGCCTGACGTGCGTCTTCTGCCGTTCCGCTATCCGCGCCCGGACATGGTCCGCATGGCCGATGTTGTGGCCGCGGCGCAGGCGGCCGGCGCGGCGATCGTCGCGCTGCCCATGGGCAGCACCAGGCAGGCGGACTGGATCTCTTTCGAGGAAGCCGCGCGGGCCCATCCGGGGATGCTCTTCATCGTCTCCGCCGGCAACGACGGCCGCGACATCGACGGCAGGCCGCTCTATCCCGCCAGCCTGCCGCTCGACAACATGATCGTGGTGACCTCGGCCGATGCCGCCGGCTATGCGGCGCCGGGGTCGAACTGGGGGGCGGCGAGCGTCGACCTGCTGGTCCCGGCGGAGGATATGGCGGTTACCGGTTTCGATGGCGCGCCGACGCGCGGCTCGGGCTCCAGCTTCGCGGTGCCGCGGGTGGCGGCCCTGGCCGCGCGCCTGAAGGCCGCTCACCCGGACTGGCAGGCGAAATTGCTGAAGCGCGCCATCTTCGCGCGCGCCGTCGCACCGCCGGTGGATGCGGTCAGGGCGGTGGCGGTGGGCTGGATCCCCAGCCCGGACGAGTGAAGCCAAGAGTTTCCGCGAGATCCCGCCGCCCGCCCGGCTCCAGGAAGTCGTTGCGCTGGGTCGCGGGCCCGCCCCATAATCGAGGTGCTGGCCCTGACCGCCAGCAGACTGCGGGTGAATCTGAATGGATTTGATCGGGCTCGCGATAAAGCGGCCGACGGCGGTCGTCGCGGCGGTATTCATCGTCCTGGTGCTTGGCCTTGTCGCCTTGCAGACGATCCCGATTCAACTGACCCCGGATGTGCGCCGGCCGGTCCTGCAGATATCTACCGGTTGGTCCGGCAGTTCGCCGCTGGAGGTCGAGCGCGAGATCACCAATCGTCTGGAAGAGGAACTGGCCGGCGTCGAAGGTGTGGTCGATATGGCGAGCAGATCCCAGCTCGGCCGCAGCCGTATCACCCTGGAATTCAACGTCGACCAGAATATGGACCGCGCCTTCATGCTGGTGTCCAACCGGCTGGGGAATGTATCCGGCCTGCCCGACGAGGCCGCCAAACCGTCGATCCGGACTTCAGGGTCGGAGGACGTGCCGATCGCCCGCCTGGCCCTGACGCGCCTGCCGGACAACACCCGCGACATCGAAACCTACGGCGACCTGGTGGAGAACATCATCGCCGACCGGCTGCAGCGTGTGCCCGGTGTTTCCCAGGTCAATCTCGCCGGCGGCAGCGCCCGCGAGCTGCAGGTGATCATCGAACCCGCCGTGCTGGCGGGTTACGGCCTGACCGTGCCGAAGGTGCTGACGGCGTTGCGCGACGCCAACGTCTCCCTGAGCGCCGGTTCCGTCGAAGAAGGTAAGCGCCGCTACACCGTCCGCACGGACTCCGCGACCGCCACGGCGGAGAAGATCCGCACCGTGGTGCTGCAGACCTCCTACGACGAGGAGATCGGCCGTCTCTCCGACGTTACGGTCGGCGATATCGCGACGGTGCGTTTGGACTACGAAGCCCCGACCAGCAACAGGCGTTTCAACGGTGGGCCGATGATCCGCCTGAACGTGGTGCGCGACAGCGGCGCCAACGTCATCAAGACCATGGAGGGTCTGCGCGAGGCGGTCAGCGAGTTGAACGCGGGCGCGCTGCGCTTCGAAGCCGTCACCTTGGTGTTGTTCTACGACGAGACGCTCTACATCGACTCGGCCATCGATCTGGTCGAGCAGAACATCTTCGTCGGCGGCGCGCTGGCGGCCTTGATTCTCATCCTCTTCCTGCGTTCCTGGCGCGCCACGGTGGTTGTCGTCCTTTCGATTCCTATTTCGGTGATCGCGACCTTTGTCGCCATGGCGCTGGTCGGGCGTTCGCTCAACGTCATCTCTCTGGCCGGCATCGCCTTTGCCGTGGGTATGGTGGTCGATGCCGCCATCGTGGTGCTCGAGAACATATTTCGTTTGCGCCAGAACGGCGCGCCCTCGGTGGCCGCGGCACGCGAAGGCGCAAGACAGGTCTGGGGGGCCATTCTCGCATCGGCGTTGACCACGGTGGTGGTGTTCATTCCGATCCTGGTGCTGGAACTGCCGGCGGGACAGCTGTTCCGCGATATCGCCGTGGCCATCTCGGTTTCGGTGATGTTGTCGCTTCTGGTCGCGATCACGGTCATCCCGACGCTGGCCAACAAGATGCTCGGCCGCCAGCAGAGCGACTTCAGCAAGCGGTTTCCGGTGCCGCTGATCGACCCCTTGGCGCGGCTCTTCGTGCGCTCCGTGCTCGGCTCGATCCGCCTGTTTATCGGCAATCGTTTTGCCGCCTTCGCCCTGGTCGCGACAATCTGCGGCGGTGCTGTTCTGGCCACCTATTTCTTCATGCCCAAGCTCGACTACCTGCCGGACGGCAACCGGAATTTTGTGTTTTCGCGGGTGCGCCCGCCACCGGGCTACAACCTCGATACCACCTTCGGGATGGCCGAACGTATCGAGGCGGCGACCAAGCCCTACTGGGCCTCGGCCGCAGCAGCAGAACCCGATCCGGAAGGGCCGCCACAGATTCAGAATTTTTTCTTCGTCGCGCTACGCGACGTCATGTTCGTGGGCGCCAGCAGCAGCGAGACCGACCGGGCGGGCGAACTGGTGCCGATCCTGCGCAAGGCGGTCTCCGGGAATCCCGGCACTAAGGGATTTGTCGCGCAGTCGTCGATCTTCGGACGCTCGATCGGCGGCTCACGGGCGATCTACCTGAACGTCACCGGTCCGCAGATCGGCGACATTCTCGAGGTGACCAAGCGTGCCGACCAGCTGCTGGGCCAAGTTTTCGGGGCGGAAAGCGGTGCGCAGACGCGCGTCGTTCCCGGCTTGGAACTCGGCGCGCCGGAGATTCGCGTCACGCCGGATCTGAGACGCCTGGCCAATGCCGGACTCACCGCCCGCGACCTGGCCGTCAGCATCGACGCCATGAACGACGGCACCCGCGTCGCCGAGGTGAACCTCGGCAGCCGGCGCATCGACATTACCCTGATGGGCCCCAAGGGTCAGGTGCGCACGACCCAGGGGATCGACTCCCTGCCCATCGTGACGGCGACCGGTCTGGTGTTGCCCGCCAGTTCTTTGGCCGACATCGAGCTGACCAGCGGTCCGACACAAATTCGGCACATCGACCGCGAGCGCGCCATCACCATCGTCGTCAGCCCCCCCAAGGACATGCCGCTGCAGGATGCCGTCGAACTGGTCCGCAACGAGGTGGTGGGTCCGCTGGAGGCCGATGCGCTGGCGCCCGGCATGAAGCTGCAGCTCAGCGGCGCCGCCGACGAATTCGCGAAGACCTGGGGGGCGCTGCAGCTCAACCTGATCGTGGCGCTGATCATCGTCTACCTGGTGATTTCGGTGCTCTACGAGAGTCTGATCTATCCGCTGATCATCATGCTTTCGGTGCCGCTGGCGACCGCCGGCGGCCTGCTGAGCCTCGCGCTGCTGAATATCTATGTGGCCCAACCACTCGACATGCTGACCATGCTGGGCTTCGTCATTCTCATCGGCATCGTGGTGAACAATGCCATTCTGCTGGTCGACCAGGCCCTGCAGAACAGCCGCAGCGGCATGACGTCGACAGACGCGATCCTGCAGGCGACGCGCAACCGCATCCGGCCGATCTTCATGTCGACCCTGACCAGCATCTTCGGCCTGCTGCCGCTGGCGGTCTTCGCCGGCGCGGGTTCGGAACTTTATCGCGGTCTCGGCATCGTGGTGATCGGCGGGCTGAGCCTCTCCGCGCTGCTCACTCTG
>CAJHXP010000359.1_pt1 | contig 18576 bp, 17 predicted proteins | sample 9198551 | NCBI WGS metagenome assembly CAJHXP01 (sample SAMEA7708297, study PRJEB35096) | sediment metagenome | biome: marine neritic benthic zone biome [ENVO:01000025]; feature: sediment [ENVO:00002007]; material: shallow marine sediment [ENVO:03000034] sea grass bed [ENVO_01000059] ... | reverse complement strand
TGCCAGGCCGATCCCGTCGAGGGCGGTCGGCAGGCGGTGGCCGAAGCCTACCGCAACCTGACCGCAGTCGGGGCCAAGCCCCTGGCCGCCACCAACAACCTGAACTTCGGCAATCCGGAGAAGCCGGAGATCATGGGCCAGCTGGTCGGCGCGGTGCAGGGCATGGGCGAAGCCTGCCGGGCCCTGGACATGCCCATCGTGTCGGGCAACGTCTCGCTCTACAACGAGACCGACGGCCGGGCCATCCTGCCGACCCCGGTGATCGGCGGCCTCGGCCTGCTGACAGTCGGAGCCAGAGCCGCCGAGATCGCGCTCCAGGCGCCCGACGAGGCCGTCCTGCTGATCGGCGAGACCAGGGGCCACCTGGGCGCCTCCGCCTATCTGCGCGAGATCCTGGGCCGCGAGGAGGGCGCGCCGCCGCCGGTCGATCTGGCGGCCGAGGTCCGCAATGGCGACTTCGTACGGAGCCTGATCGCCGAGGGCAGGGTCACGGCCTGCCACGATCTGTCGGACGGCGGCCTGCTGGTTGCCCTGGCCGAGATGGCCCTGGCCGCGGCAGGTGCCGGCCGCTCCCTGGGCGCCGAACTGGACCCGGCGGCGGCCGAGGACCTGCCGGCCCATGCCTGGCTGTTCGGCGAGGACCAGGCGCGCTATCTTGTTACCAGCGGGACGGCGGAGCCGTTACTGATTGCGGCCGCCGAGGCAGGCGTTCCGGCCCGGATTCTGGGCTGGACGACGGCCGACGCCGCGTTGACACTTTCCGGCGCACCGACCATATCTCTTGGCGAACTCCGGAAAGTCCACGAAGGCTGGCTGCCGGGCTATATGAGCGCAGGCGCCTAGGTGGCCGCCGAGGATTTGGGCCCAATAGGTTGGGGATTGACGCAATGCCGATGAATCCGGCGGAGATCGAGAAGCTGATAAAGGAGGCCCTGCCGGACGCAGAGGTCAAGATCGAGGATCTGCGCGGCGACGGCGACCACTATGCGGCCTACGTCGTCTCCTCCGCCTTCAAGGGCAAGAACCGGGTACAGCAACATCAACTGGTCTATCAGGCCCTGCAGGGCCGCATGGGCAACGAGCTGCACGCCCTGGCGCTGCAGACTTCGGCCCCGCCGGAGGCCTGACGGGCCGCTCCTAGGCCCTGGGACCGGATCGCGAGAGAGGACGGTATGGACAGAACAGCGAACGAACGCATTCAGCAGGAGCTGGATGAAAACCCCGTGGTGCTCTTCATGAAGGGGACCCCGGTCTTCCCGCAGTGCGGCTTTTCCGCCGCCGTGGTCCAGGTCCTTAACCATCTCGGCGTCAAGTTCAAGGGCGTCGACGTCCTGCAGGACCCCGGGCTGCGGCAGGGCGTCAAGGACTTCACCAACTGGCCGACCATCCCGCAGCTCTACGTCAAGGGCGAGTTCGTGGGCGGCTGCGACATCATCCGCGAAATGTTCCAGACCGGCGAGCTGCAGGAGCACCTGAAGCAGGCCGGCGTCGAGACCGAGGCCGTCGCCTGAGGCGAACGGCGGCGAGACCACCGGCCGGCGGAGCGACCGCCGGCCGGTAATAGCGAGCAGGATTGGGCCATGAGAATCACCGACCTCAACCACGTCAACATGCGGACCGCGCAGCTCGAGGCGATGACACGCTTCTATCAGGAGGTGCTGGGCCTGGAGGTCGGACGGCGCCCGCCTTTCACCTTCAATGGCACCTGGCTCTATTGCGGCGACAAGGCGGCGGTCCATCTGGTCGAGATCGAGTCACCCCGACCCACCGGGCCCGCCGCGGGAATCGAACACTTCGCCTTCGCAGCCGAGGGCCTGGCCGGGTTTGTCGATCGCCTGCGGGCAGAAGACCTGGACTACGAGCTACGGATCGTGCCCGATTTCGGCATCCGGCAGCTGCACCTGCGGGACCCCGACGGCAACCACGTCGAGATCGCCTTCGACCCCAGCGAAGACACCGAAGCCGTTACCTGAGCCGTCATCGAGAAACACGAAAGGGGCCGCCGGCAAAGCGTCCGGCGGCCCCTCGCGTTTCGAAGGCCAATTGGTCAGGCAGCGCCTATTGCGGATTCTGCTGGATCCAGATCAGGAATCTCTGGAACAGCGCGTCCTGCTGCTGCTTGTTCATTCTCTCGCTCAGGCCCGGTGCTTCCTTGGCCAGGAAGGCCTGGAAGGCCGCTTGAAGCTCCGCCTCGCCATAGTCGTTGCTGCCGCCCGAGCCGGCCCGGGCAACCGCCAGGCGCTCGTCCAGCCAGGTCTGGGCCGCCGGGAAACGGGTCCAGCCCGGGACCGAGGCCTGCAAGCTGACCTCTGACCACTTGCGGTGCCGGGGCTTCTTCTGGAACTCGCTGATCTTGCCGAAGAATTCGTTGACGAAGCGCGCCACGTTGCGGAAACGCTTGGTGTCCTGCTTCCAGGCGAAGACCGCCAGGACCGCGCCGACCGACAGAGTCTCGACTTCGCTGTTTGCCGGTATCAGCTTCGGATAGTCGCTGGCCTTCAGTCGCCCGGGCAAGTAGGTCTGCAGCAATGCCGGAGTGCGCGGCACGCTCAACAGGTGCACGCCCTCGTTGGCCGAAACCGTGCTCAGCAGGTCGGTCGGCTTGCCGGCCACGGAAACCATGGCGTCGATCTTGCCGGTCTTGAGCAGCTCCAGCGCCAGTGCGTGATCATAGTTGGTCGGCTTGATATTGATGCCCAAGGTCTGGAAGACGATCGAGGCCGTCACGGTGGTACCGCTGCCGGGCAGACCGATGTTGACCGTCCTGCCCGCGAGCTCTTTCATGCTGCCGATCTGGCTGCGTGCCAGAAGGTGGAATTCCTCATTGTAGAGCTTGGCGATGTAGTTAAGCCGCCGGTCCAAACCTCTGTGAATCTTGCGATCGCGCACGAAGGTCAAGACGTCGGACTGGATGATTCCGAGATCGACGCCCTTGAGGTAAAGGATGTCGGTGACGTTCTGCAGGGATCCCTTGCCCATGATGGGCAGGATCCGGAAGTCGTCGCCCTGATCCAGCACGGCGGAGAGGTCCGCGCCGATCCGGAATGCGGTGTCGTCGATGCTGCCCGTAACGATGCGCACCGTCCCCGCATTCACGCGCTTGCGAAGTTGAAAGTAGGTCTCCGCGCTCGCGCTACTGGTCACCATCACTATGAGGGTGAGAATCAGGGTCGTAAGACCTATCGGTCCGCCTGGCCTGAACATGCTTATGGGCCTCCTATCAGCCTGAAAAGCCGAGGTCATAGACGCCACCCCTGCGTGCAGATCTGTCTTTATTACTAACGATCTAGCTCGAACCTTCAACCGGAATCCATCGTGGATTCGCGTTAAATTATAGCGGATGATTGCGGTCGGAGCACGAACGTGATACCTGCGACAACCCGGAATTGATAATCGACCATCGGCCGGCGTAAATCATATGGCTTTTCTCTGTCGTTTGTGACTTTTCTGTGGAGGCCATGATTTGGCTCCCCTGGGCCGTCGGAATTCACGTATATCTGCTGGAGAAACTAGCTTCGGCGTACCAACCTCTGAATGTGGGATTGTATCGGCAAGCGCACCGGACCGTGGCGAATCGGCTAGATTCCGCCGGCGGCGAGGGTTTTTGCCCATCCCGACCGGGCCCGAGCGATGCGCGCGAGGCCAATGTGCCTAGGCGAACCGAATTTCGCCGCCACGGCGGTTTCGGGCTTTTTTTGAACTGGCTTCGTCACCAGGAGGAGAAGATGACGAGTGCAAGGTTACTAGGATGCATGCTTTTTGGACTATGCCTCACCCTTGCGGGAAGCCTGGGCGTCGCCGTGACCGAGGCGCAGGCCCAAGGCTGGGAACCTCGGAAGCCGATCGAATTCGTTATTATGGCGGGCAAGGGCGGCGGCGCCGACAAGATGGCGCGCCGCTTCAAGCGCATCATCGAGGATGAGGAGCTCCTCCCGGTGGAGCTGGTTCCGGTCAACAAGCCGGAGAACTCCGGGGCCGAGGCTCTGGCCTACATGGCCAAGAACAGCGGCAACCCCTACGTCATCATGGTGACGTTGAACAGCTTCTACACCACGCCCCTGCGCCGTACCGACCTGGGCGTGGACATCAACAAGTTCACCCCGATCGGCCGCATGGCCGAAGACACCTTCGTCCTCTGGGTCCACGCGGACAGCGGCATCACCTCTCTGGAGGAGTTCGTCGAGGCCGCCAAGGCCAAAGGCAAGGACTGGATCATGGCCGGCACCGGCAAGTCCTCGGAGGACAACCTCCTGACGGACTTCCTGAACGCCGCCTACGGGCTCAATATGACCTACGTACCCTTCAAGGGCGGCGGCCGCGTTGCCAAGGAGCTGGCCCAGAAGAAGGCCAATTCGACCGTCAACAACCCGGCTGAGCAGGAAGATTTCTACCTGGAAGGCCAAACCCGGCCGCTGGCCGTCTTCACGCCCGAGCGCCTCGACATGTTCACCGACGTGCCGACCTTCGGCGAGAAGGGCAGCGAAATGGTCTACTTCATGCAGCGCAGCATCGTCGGCCCGCCGGGGATCGGCAAGGACGTCGAAGCCTTCTATCAGGAGCTGTTCCGCGAGGTCTACGAGTCCAAGGACTGGCAGGACTACATGAACCAGGCCAGCCTGCGTGGCACCTTCCTCACCGGGGACGAGTTGATGGCCTATTGGCTGCAGGAACGCGACATTCACCGCGACATGCTGGCCAAGATGGGCCAGATCAACTAACCGGACGCGGCCTGCCTGAAAAGGAAACGGCCCGCTGCCGACAGGGCAGCGGGCCGTTTTTCTGTTCGTGAAGAGCTGAGGGTCAGCGCGAGTAGTACTCCGTCACCAGGTTCGGCTCCATCTGCACCGGGTAGGGCACGTCGGCGAGCTTGGGGCCGCGCACGAACTGGGCCTTCATCTGATTGAAGTCGACGGAGATGTAGTCGGGTACGTCGCGCTCGACCGACTGCACGGCGTCCAGCACCAGCGGCAGCTCGCGGCTCTTGGCCTTGATCTGGATGACGTCGCCGTCGCGCACCTGGAACGAGGGGATGGTCACCCGCTTGCCGTTGACCTGGACGTGGCCGTGGTTGACGAACTGCCGGGCGGCGAAGACGGTCGGCACGAACTTGGCCCGATAGACCAGGGCATCGAGGCGCCGCTCCAGGATCTCGACCAGGTTCTCGCCGGTGTCGCCGCGGCGGCGCACGGCCTCGGCGTAGTAGCGGCGGAACTGCTTCTCGCCGATGTTGCCGTAGTAGCCCTTGAGCTTCTGCTTGGCCGCCAGCTGAATGCCGAAATCGGTCGGCTTGCGACGGCGCTGGCCGTGCTGGCCGGGGCCGTATTCGCGATTGTTGACGGGGCTCTTGGGGCGGCCCCAGAGATTCACACCGAGGCGGCGGTTGATTTTGTACTTAGAGGCAAGACGCTTCGACATGGCCGAGCGGCTCCTTTCTTTTGCGATGCCGCCCCATATTTCAGGGCTGGCCTTGTTGTTCCGGTAGTTCCAGGGCCGGCCGTTTAAAATCGGCCTTTCCAAAGCTATCGCCTTTAGGGCAAACCTTTGGGGCACCTGGACGGGGTTGGGGCTCTTTGGCCCTCCCACATTCCCGGAAAGGAAGCCGGGACTATACCCAGCGAATCCGGTTTGTCAAACGACCCGCCGCAAGGCGACGAGTAACCTTCTAAAGGCTTGGAATCCTTAACATGTGGCCGCTCGCCGATCACCAAAAAGGCCTCATCGTCACCGTCCTGGGGGTCCTCGTGCTGACGCCCGACAGCCTGCTGGTGCGCCTGATCGGGCTGGAGCCCTTTACCCTGCTGGTCTGGCGAGGCGGCTTGCAGGCCCTCGGGGTCCTGGCGATCCTCGCCCTGCTCCACCGCGGGCGGGTCGCGGCGCAGTTCCGGGCCATCGGCCGGACCGGGATCCTGCTGGCCCTGGTGTTCACCGGCAGCACCGTGTTCTTCATCCTGGCCCTGGCCCATACCGCCGTGGCCGACGTCCTGGTGATCGTCGCCGCCTCGCCCCTGGTCGCCGCCGTGCTCAGCCGCTGCTTCCTGGGGGAAACAGTTCCCTTTCGGACCTGGCTGGCCATCGCCTTCACCCTGGTGGGCATCGCCCTGCTGGTCTCCGACGACCTGGGCAGCGGCTCGATTTACGGCGACCTGGCGGCCTTCGCCTGCGCGCTCTGCATCGGCGCCTCCTTCACCATCACCCGGCACGGCCGCGCCGTCAGCATGGTGCCGGCCATGGCGCTGACCGGGGCTATCACCGCGGTCGTGGCCCTGCCCCTGGCGCTGCTGCTGGAATCCGACAGCCTGGCGCTCGCCGGGACACAACTCGGCTATACCCTGATCATGGGCCTCGTCGTGGTGCCGATCTCCTTCAACCTCATCACCCTCGGGCCGCGCTACCTGCCGGCCGCCGAGGTCGGGTTGCTGATGTTGCTGGAGACAGTGCTGGGACCGCTCTGGGTCTGGCTGGTGATCGATGAATATCCGGGCGACCTGGCGATGGCCGGCGGCGCCCTTGTGGTCGCGACCCTGGCCGGCCATGCCATCGCCAGCGGGCGGCGCCGCAGAGTGGCCGTCCCATGATCAAAATTACCGATTCAATCAGCCTCGACCCGGCCGAGATCGAGGAGACTTTCGTCCGCGCCGGCGGCCCCGGCGGGCAGAACGTGAACAAGGTCTCCACCGCGGTGCAGCTGCGCTTCGACATCCGCCACTCGCCCTCCCTGCCGCCGCCGGTGCGCAACCGCGCCGAGCGCCTGGCCGGCAAGCGCCTGACCAAGGACGGAGTGCTGGTGATCACCGCCGCGCGCTTCCGCAGCCAGGAGCGAAATCGCGAGGACGCCGTTGCGCGCCTCGTCGAGCTCCTGCAAGAAGCGGCTGTTCGTCCCACCCGAAGGAAAGCGACCCGGCCGACCCTGGGCGCCAAGAAACGCCGAATGGAATCTAAAGCGCAGCGAAGCGGGCTGAAGAAGATGCGCCAAAGGCCGCCGCGCGAGGACTGAGGCACTTGCCGCCGGCAGTGCACCGCCTAGGTCTTATTTCAGGACCCTCTGCGGAAAGCCGCCATGCGTCGTGCCCCCCTTATCGCCTTACTCTTTTGCTTCGCCGCTTTGGCCGGCAGTGCGGCCAGCGCCGCGGCAGAAGAGTCCGAGGCCTTGCAGCGCCTCGGAGAGCCCGGCACCCACGCCATCATGCGCCATGCCATCGCGCCCGGCACCGGCGATCCGGCCAGCTTCAGCCTTGGCGACTGCACCACCCAGCGCAATCTCGATGACAAGGGCCGCGACCAGGCCCGCGCCATCGGCGCGGCCATCCGCGCAGCCGGTGTCTCCGTAACCAAGGTGCTGTCCAGCCAGTGGTGCCGCTCGACGGAGACCGCTCGACTGCTGGACCTCGGACCGGTCAGCGAAGCGCCGGCGCTCAACTCCTTCTTCGCCGATCGCTCGACCCGCGATGCCCAGACCGAAGCAACCCGGCGCCTGCTGGCGGAACTTTCCGACGGAGAGACGGCGGTGCTGGTCAGCCATCAGGTCAACATCACCGCCCTCACCGGCGTCTACCCGCGCTCCGGTGAGGTTGTGGTCCTGAAGGTCGGCAATGACGGCGCCATCGAAGTGGTCGGCCGCTTTCTCGCAGGCAACTAGATGGCGCTAACCGCGCCCGACGAAGGGCATCTTGGTCGACATGATGGTCATGAACTGCACGTTGGCGTCGAGCGGCAGGTCGGCCATGTGGACCACCGCGTTGGCCACGTGAGCGACGTCCATGGTCGGCTCCGGCTTCATGCTGCCGTCGGCCTGGGGGACGCCGGCGGCCATGCGCTCGGTCATGTGCGAGGCTGCGTTGCCGATGTCGATCTGGCCGCAGGCGATGTCGAACTCGCGACCGTCCAGGGAGATCGAGCGGGTCAGCCCGGTGATCGCGTGTTTGGAAGAGGTGTAGGGCGCCGAGCCGGGCCGCGGCGCATGGGCCGAGATCGAGCCGTTGTTGATGATGCGTCCGCCCTGGGGCTGCTGGCGCTTCATCAGCCGGAAGGCGCCGCTGGCGCAGAGGAACATGCCGTTCAGGTTCACGTCGATGACCTTCTTCCAGGCGCTCCATTCGAGATCGCCGAAGTTGGTGGCGGGCACGTTGGTGCCGGCATTGTTGAAGATCACGTCTAGGCGGCCGAAGTCGCTCTCGATTTTGGCGAACATGGCCTCGACGGCTTGCGGGTCGGTGACGTCGCAGGGCAGCACCAGCAGGCCGCCACCTGCCTCCCCGGCGGTTTCCTTCAAGGCCTCTTCGCGACGACCGCAGACCGCCACCTTGAAGCCCGCCTTGGCCAGCGCCACGGCCGTCGCCCGACCGATGCCCGATCCCGCGCCCGTCACCAATGCCGTCTTCGCCATAACCTTCCTCCGCAAATCTTCTGTTTGGATTTTTCATGAGACCGGCAGCACCGGCCCAAGCCGCGGCAGTTTAGAGACTCGGGCACCCGAGACCTATGGGAAATTCGTACGCTGGGATCAAAGCGGCAAGGAAAAGGCCCGCCGTGCGGAGGCACGACGGGCCCATGAGGAGTCTAGACCTGGATCATGAAGCTGCGTTCGCTCCGGTTGACGTGGGTCCAGGTATCGTCATCACAGCTGACGATGGTGCGCTTGCGCGCGATCAAGCGCAGGAGGTAGCAACAGCTGATCGGGAAGGCATCGGTCGCATTGCTGATTGTCAGCCGCATGGCGCCGCCGTGCCAGATCGGCGGCACCGCCGTCTGCGGGAAGCTCTGGGCCGCGCCGTAGGTCGGCCCGACCTGAGCCGCCGTCGGCGCCCAGCCCACCGGCGAGGGGCTCAGCGGCGACAGCGTGCCCAAAGACAGCAGGCTATGCACCTGATCCTCGCCCCAGTGGGCATTCAGGGTGATCTGACCCAGGTGCCCATCCGGATCGTGCGCCACGAAGTCGATCAACACCTGATCGGCGGCCGTCACCGGCTCATTGCCGCAGGGGGCAACCTCGGTCACCGAGCTGTCGGGGTGAAGGATCTTCACCGAGACGATATCGGTATCCGGCTCCGTGGTGCAGATGTGCACGGTGCCGCCGCCGCAGACCTGCCCATTGGCATTGGTCGGCCCGCCGGTGGTCGTACGGTTGTCGAGGGTCAGCACAATGCCGTTATCGTCCTTGGTATTGCAGAGCGGCAGCACCTCCGAGGCGCCGAGTTTGGCACCGGTGAGCGTCCAACTGCGCACCCTGAGACGGTAGCGTCCGTCGGCGAAGAGGCCCGCCGTCTTCCAGATCATCAGACGGTACATGGTCACGCTCCACCAGAAGCGGGTGACGCCCCAGCTCGCCGGATCGTTTTCGGCTTCGAAGCGCTGGCGGCTCTTGACCACGTAGTGGTCGGTCGCGCCGGTGTCCTCCACCATGTTGAAGCTGAAGGGCACGTTGTGCCATTCCGGCGGGTCCATGGTGCCCACCTTGGGCCCCCAATAGCGGCGTGAGAAATTCCCCGCGGCAGCCGGCGGCATCGAGTTCCAGGTGAGTCCGTCGTCGTCGGAAATCTCGAACTCATAGAAGTCGACGTCGGCGCTGAGGCCGAAGCGACCGCTGATCGGGACGTTGCCGGCGTAGGGACGGTCGCTCCAGGTCGACCCCCCCGCGGGACTGCGGAAGCCGTCCGTCGGCGCCGCAACACCGGGTGCAGCCGGCGGATTGCCGCCGATGTTGGCCACCAGGTCGTCGCAGGCACTGTCGATGACCAGGCAGTCGCCTTCCGGGTCATCCTGCTGCCCGAGACAGCAGGCTTCGTCGTTGGAGACCAGCGAGACATCCAGGCTGGTCGGAATGTCCCAACGGGTGTCCCAAACCGTCTCTGAAAGGACGACATGCTCCGCGCCTCCGCAAACCTGGGTCGCCTCGAAAACAATATCCGGGTGGCAGTCCCACCAGGGCCGCCACGGCCGCCATGGCCAGATTCTCAAGCACTCGAATTCGGGAATGCGCGGCAGTCGTTTGACCAGGCGCTCGGCCAGGGCCGGAAGACGTTCCGGGTCCAGCTTGGCGAGCCCAGGCGTGGCCGGTGCGCCGTCCTCCGACAGCAAGGTCTCGAAGATCTCCAGCGAAGGCTTCGGCATGGGGTCGCCAATGCGCGGCAGGGAGGGGTCGCGCAGCAACTCGGGCTGAATACGTTTGAAGAGATCAGGCTCCAAGCGCCAGAAGCGGCGGCGCCACCACCACCAGGGCCACCAACCGCAGCACCAGCGGAACTTGATCGCAAAGGCGCCGCTGGCATCCGTGGTATCACAGCCGACGAGCTGCCGGCTGCTCCACCACCAAAACCAGTCGACATCGTAGGCGCAGACCTTGGCGCCGGGAACCGGGCTGCCGTCGGGACAGCGCAGCACGCCGCGGATCACGAAGGTCCGGCACCAGCGCCGCCACCAGTACCAGTAGTAAGGCGAGAGGACAACAGGTGCGAGTTCCAGCACCGGCTTGCCAAGCCACTGCCGCGCCGTGACATCGAGGGTCACGGTCTGCAGCGCCATCAACTCCTCGTCGGAAGCGTCGGCCGGTCCAATCGCGACATGAAGAGCCTTAGGAGCCGATGCGAAACCCAGCGTGGCGCGCCCGGTCCCGCCCTTCTCGAGCTTCACTCTTGCCGAGACGATCTTGCCGTCACCGCTGCGGGCCGCAACCTTGACCAGTTCGCCGGGGTCGCGGTCGCCTATTCCGCTCGCATCGAGCGGTATGACCAGCTTGTAGGGATCTCGCTTGCGTTTCTTTTCATCGACCATTTTGCTCTCCGTTTTTTTGCCGTAACAGGCAGTTGCAGAGAGGTAGGTCTGGCGACACCGCGTTGCGCCTTCCAGGTAGCAAGCTCTATGGCAGACACTTATCGGTGCCGCTTCGCCGCCTTTCTGTGTCTATCGATGGCAGCAGGTTCTGTAACCCCGGCGCAATGACGCATAGCAAGTAGCGTGTGTCATTTTTGTGCGAGGGCGCAGCGAATTTTCGCCCGCCCCATCAAAAAAAGACGCCTGAAGATTTCTTGCGCTGCGAACAATTGAACCGCTGGTTTGGTTTGCCGGATTGCGCGCTAGGCTTTGCCGCCCTTCCTGCCGCTGCGCAGGGCGGAGATGATGCCGTGCAGGGTGTTCACCTCGGCCTCGGTCGGCGCGATGCGGTGAAAGAGGTTGCGCAGGTTGCGCACCATGTTCGGACGTTTCTCCGGCGGAGTCAGAAAGCCGGTCTCGTCGAGCGCCGCTTCCAGCCGCGTGAAGAAGTTCACGACCTCCGCTTTGGTCGCCGGCCGCCCGCTGCCGATCTCGAGCTTGCGCGGCGGTGTTTCGTCGGCAGCGGTGTACCAGGCATGCCCGACCAGCAACACCGCCTGCGCCAGATTCAGTGAGGAAAAGGCAGGATTGAGCGGCACCGTCAGCACCGCGTCGGCCAGCGCGATGTCGTCGTTCACCAGTCCGGAGCGTTCCGGGCCGAAGAGCAGTCCGGTCTTGTTCCCTGCCGCGGCCTCGGCCCGCAACTCCCGGGCCGCCTGCAAGTGCGTCACCACCGGCTTGGCCATGTCGCGCGGCCGGGCCGAGGTCGCGTAGACCCGCTGCAGGTCGGCGATGGCTTCCTCGGTGGTGTCGAAAAGCCGGGCGCCGTTGATCACCTTGTCGGCGCCGGCGGCCGCGGCCCCGGCAGCGGGACTGGGCCAGGCGTCGCGCGGGCGCACCAGACGCAACTCGGTAAGCCCGCAGTTCAGCATCGCACGCGCGGCCATGCCGATGTTCTCGCCGAGCTGCGGGGCGATCAGGATGACCACCGGGCCTGGAGGCAAATCGACTTCACGGGTGCTGTTGGTACCGGACATCGGGTGCAGACCGATCGCGCTATTGTGGCAGCAGGGTCTCGGCGCGCTGCACCGCATCGGTGATCGGCATGCCGACGTCGAGGTCTTCGTGGAAGAACAGCCGGAACACGGCATCGCCGAGAGGCGTCAGCTCGGGGCCTGCTTTGGTATCCTTGACCAGGCCGGTCAGCTCCGGACCCAGGGTAACGGCACCCAGGCCCCAGACCGTCGCCAGAATGAAAGAGGCCTCACGCGCATTTTCAGGCTCGTCATCGGCCAAGAGCACCACGCCGCGCCGCTGCCGGTCTTCCGTGAAAGTGAACATGAAGGGCCAGGTGCCCAGCTCGAAGCGCGCCAGCATGCCCTTGTTGAATTCGCTGGCGGCGGCGATCTCGGCGAGACTCGGCCGCGGTCCGACCACGATCACCAGATCGGCGTCCGGCGCCAGGGTCGCGACGTTTCGATCGGCCGTCACGGCAGGGCCGCTCTCGATGACCGTAATCTCCAGCCCGGAGACTTCGGCAAAGGGCGCCGCCACGCTCTCCAGAACCGACTGCGAAGTCTCTGCATCCTCGGCGAAGAGCGCCAGTGTGAGGCCGCCGGTTCGGCGCCAGAAGGTTTCCACCGGAAGACCGAAGAGCGGCCGCGCTTCACCGCGATCCACCAGCCGGGCGAAGGCCGCCAGTACCTCCGCGCGCACCACCTTCTCTCCCTCCGTAGCCTCGACCGCGGACTGCGCGGCGAGCGGCAGCGGCAGGAGAACCAGAAGGGCGCTCAGCGCCAGTCCCGCAATTCTCATTTGGCGGTCTCCTGCGGGACGGATGCCCCGTCCTGGAACAGCTTCCAGGTAATGCCGTCGTGCAGGGCGTTGTAGGAAGCGTCGATGATGTTGGTGGAAACGCCGATGGTGGTCCAGCGCCGGCCGTTGCCGTCGGCGCTTTCGATCATCACGCGGGTGACGGCGCGGGTGCCCGCCTGGGGCGTCAGAATGCGCACCTTGTAGTCCACCAGCCGCATGTCCTGAAGTTGCGGATAGATCGGCACCAGCGCCTTGCGCAGGGCGGTGTCCAGGGCGTTGACCGGCCCGTTGCCGTCGGCGACCTCCATCTTGGGGTGGCCGGCGACTTCCAGGGTCACCGTCGCTTCGGACTCGGTCACCAGCTCGCCGCGCGCGTTCCAGCGGCGGTCGTCCATGATGCGAAAGCGCGTCAGCGAGAAGTAGGTCGGCACCTCGCCGCGGGCGCGCCGCGCGAGCAGCTCGAAGGAGGCCTCGGCGCCATCATAGGCAAAGCCCTCGAACTCGCGCGCCTTGACCTCTTCGACCAGTTTGTTGACGCCCGGATCCTTGGGGTCGAGATCGATGCCGACCTCGCTGAGACGCGCCAGAATGTTCGCCCGCCCCGCCTGGTCGGAGACCACGATGTGACGCTGGTTGCCGACTAGGGGCGGATCGATATGCTCGTAGGTGCGCGGGTCCTTGCCGACGGCGGAGACATGCAGGCCGCCCTTGTGCGCAAAGGCCGACTCGCCGACGTAGGCGGCATTGCGCGTCGGCTCGCGGTTGAGCCTCTCGTCGAGCAAGCGCGACACATGGGTCAGCTGCGACAGGGCGTGATCGTCGAGGCCGACGTCGTAGTCGGTCTTCAGCATCAAAGAGGCGATCAGAGAGATGATGTTGGCGTTGCCGCAGCGCTCGCCCAGACCGTTGATCGTACCCTGCACCTGACGCGCACCGGCGTTGATCGCGGCCAGGGAGCTGGCGACGGCGTTTTCGGTATCGTTGTGACAGTGGATGCCGAGGTTGCTGCCGGGGATCTTCTCGCTGACCTCCCCGACGATGCGTTCCACTTCATGAGGCAGCGTGCCGCCGTTGGTGTCGCAGAGCACCACCCAGCGGGCGCCCGCCTTGTAGGCCGCCTCGATGCACTCCAGCGCGTAGGCGGGATTGGCCTTGTAGCCGTCGAAGAAATGCTCGGCGTCGAACATCACCTCGTCCTTGCGGGTCAGGGCATGGGCCACCGAGTCCGCGATCATGGCGACATTCTCCTGCCGCGGAATCTCAAGCGCCACGTCGACGTGGAAGTCCCAGGCCTTGCCGACCATACAAATGGCATCGGCGCTGGAGTTGACCAGCGCCGCGAGGCCGGGGTCGTTCTCGGCGCTGCGCCCGGGACGGCGGGTCATGCCGAAAGCGACGAAGCGGCTGGTCTTGAAGGCCGGCGGCTCGGCAAAGAAGGCGTCGTCGGTCGGGTTGGCGCCGGGCCAGCCGCCCTCCACGTAGTCCAGGCCCAGGCGGTCGAGGGCACGCGCGATGGCACCCTTGTCCGGGACCGTGAAGTCCACGCCCTGGGTCTGCGCCCCGTCGCGCAGGGTCGAGTCGAAGAGATAGACCCGCTTGTCGTTTACCATGTTGCTTTCCCGCCGGCTCCCAGGCCGCTATTCAGCACAGCCAGGGGGCCGCGTCAACTTGGGGCGGCGGCCGTCGGCATTCCGAAGGAGTTCCGCCCCGGCATGGCGCGATTGTTCAATACAATCTCCTCAGAAACTTTACCATGGCCCGACACCATCTACTGGAGAGGCCAGTGAAGCTCCGAGTCAACGGCAAAACCTCCGAAATCCCGCCGCAGTGGCGCGACGAATCCCTGCTTTTCGTGCTGCGCGAGTTCCTCGGCCTGGTGGGCGCCAAGTATGGCTGCGGGGTCGGCCTCTGCGGCGCCTGCAGCGTGATCATCGACGACAAGGCGGTGCGCAGCTGCATTGTTCCTGCTCAAGCTGCCGTCGATACGGACATCCGAACGATCGAGGGTTTGAGCGGCCTGGCGGGCGGCGAACTGCATCCGGTGCAGCAGGCCTGGCTCGCCGAAGCGGTGCCGCAGTGTGGCTATTGCCAGGCCGGGCAGATCATGACTGCGGTGGCACTGTTGGAGCAAAACCCCGATCCCAGCGTTCCCGAGATCGACGAAGCCATGAGCGAGAATCTCTGCCGCTGCGGAACCTATCGGCGGATCCGCCGCGCCATCGCCCTCGCGGCCGAAACGCACTCATGAAACGCCGCAACCTCTTGAAGCTCGGACTCGGCGTCGGGACGGCCGCGCTTACTGTGAGCTTCGTTGTGGCGCGGTCGATCCCGGTCATCCCCAAGCGGCCCGAAGCGACGAACGAGGCTGCACTGGGATGGATCCGCCACCAAGAGGGACGCTTTGTCCTTCATCTTCCCCGGGTCGAAATTGGTCAGAACATCGCCACGGCACTGAAGCAGGTCGCCTGCGACGAACTGGGCGTCGGCTGGGACGACGTCGCACTGAAACTCCACACCACCCGTAGCATTGAGCAGGTCAGGGCCACGGTAGGCAGCGAGTCGGTAAAGGATTTTGCTATTCCCCTGGCCCAGGCCTGCGCGACCCTGCGCGACGCCATGGCTTCAGGACAGGCGAAGGGTGCGCTCACGCCAAGCGCTGAGCCGCGCCCGCTCAGCGACTTACGCGCCTTCGCAAAGGATGCGTCCTTCGTCGGCCACCCGGTCCCGCTGGAGCAGGGTGAGGACATTCTGCGCGGCAAGCCTGTCTACGCTGGCGATATTCAGCGCCCCGGCAGCGTCTATGGGCGGGTCCTGCGCGCGCCCGTTTCGCCCGAGATCGCCTCAAGCCCGGTGCAATGGGACCTGCCGGCGGCAGAAGCGCTGCCGGGCTTCCTCGCGGTGGTCGAAGACCCACTCCTGGTCATGGGGCAAAGCCAGGGCCTCGGCATCCTGGCGACCACGCCCGGCACCCTCGACCGGATCGCTGCTGCCCTGGATGTAGAGTGGTCGGTTGGTGAGGGATTTTCTCAGGAAGACATCGATACCGCCATCGATGTCGATACGCGGCTGTCTCATGGACGGCTCGCGCATCAGCTCGCTGATGAGGACATCGATGAAGCCAGCGACTGGGATATCGATCTGCGCATCGATCTGCCCCTGGCGGCCCATGCTCCGATCGAGCCGCGCGCCGCTGTTGCCGGCTTCAACAAGGACGGCGGCTTGCAACTTTGGGTCGGCTCCCAGGACGCCTTCTATGTGCGAGATGTGCTTGCCCGAAAATTGGCGTTGAGCGCATCGCAGATCGACGTCCACAGTTGCCGAGTCGGTGGCGGGTTCGGCGGCAAGACCATCTGCACCGTGGAACTTGAGGCCGCCGTGCTGGCCCGCGCCGCCAAGCGGCCCGTGAAGGTGCAATGGACAAGGGCTCAGGAGTTCCAGCTTGGATTTCACCGGCCACCTACCAGCCACCGCCTTCGGGCGAAGCTTCGCGATGGCCAGCTTGCGGATTGGTGGCATGCCTTTGCCAGCAGCCATATCTTTTTCACCAATGCGGCACTGCCGCCGTGGATACAGCTGATGACCGATCTCATCGGCGATGCCGGCGTCGTCCGCGGAGCAAGGCCGCCATACCACATTGAGCGCCAGCGTATCGAGTACGACGTCTTGCGCCTTCCGGTCTTTGTTGGGCCCTGGCGCGGCCTCGGGGCCGGCCCCAACGCGCTGGCCATCGAGTCGGCGATCGATGAGTGCAGCCGCCATTCCGGCACTGACCCCCTCGCCTTTAGGCTGGCCCATATCGAGGATCCGCGTCTCGCCCGCACCCTGAAAAGGGTGGCGGAGCGCGCCGCCTGGCAAGTGCCGCTGCGCGATGGATTGGGACGTGGTCGGAAAGGCCGGGGCATCGCCTGCGGCATCTACAAGGAGATGAGCTATGCTGCCGTCGTGGCGGAGGTCAAGGTGGATGACGACGGGGCGCTACGACTGACCCATCTCTGGTGCGCCCATGATTGCGGGCGTGTGATCAACCCCGATCAGGTTCGCGCCCAATGCGAGGGAAATCTGGTCTGGGGCATCGGCATGGTATTAAGCGACCACCTGCCGGTTGCCGACGCCGCCGTCGCGGCGGAGAACTTCGCTGACGCGCCGATACCTGGATTGGCGGACGTCCCGCCCATGACCATCGACCTGGTGGACGAGGGCGAGGCACCGAGTGGCGCCGGCGAGACCGCCATTGTGGCTGCCGCCGGGGCAATTGCCAACGCGATCCGCGATGCGACCGGCATCCGGCCGTCGCGTTTTCCAATCACGCCCGACCACCTTCGGACCCGGCAGTCATGACGGACTTTGCCGCAACCACGATGCTGCGCTTGATCAAGGCTGGCTTGGCGCGGCAGGGCCACCAGCAGCCCAACCTGCCCAATCCGCGCGGCGCCCGCGTCCCTTTGCACGATAAACGGGCCCTTCTGTCGCAGCTCCTCGCCGACTTCGGCCCGACGACGATCTTGCGGATCGGCGAAGCCTTCGAGGATCTGCACAAAGAGCCCGCGCACCTTGCCCTTTCTCTGGCGCGCAACCCGGTCGACCTGCTGTCACGTTGGCAGCGCCTAGAGCGCTACGTTCACTCGCGACACCGGACCCGCATCCTTGAAGCTGCTGGTGACAGGCTGGTCCTGGAGCATTTCTCGCAGCAGCCGTCGCAGCCGCCGTCGGCCGCAGAAGATCTGGTCGTCTTTGGACTGCTGGTCGCCCTGATGGAGTTCATCGGCCTCGGGGAACTCAAGGCCCGCCCGCTCGGGGCGCAACCCTGGTATCGAAAGGACGGTCGATGGCGAAACAGCCTTCGCCCGACAGAATCGGCGATCTGGGAGATTCATTGGCACTCGGGCGCTTCCGGCCATCGCGCCAGGGCGCTTTCGCCACCGGCGCACGACTGGGCCAGCACCGCCCGTCGCCTGATCGAAGCTGATCCCGGTCGCGGCTGGTCCTTGCCTGTACTTGCGGCGCAGCTCCAGTCCGCGCCGCGCAGCCTGCAGCGCCGGTTGAAGGAAGAGGCGACCAGCTTCTCGGCTCTCCTAGCCGAAACCCGCGCTGCCGTGGCGGCACGTCTGCTCAACACCACCGACTGCAGCTTGGCCGAGATAGGCTATGTTTGCGGCTATTCTGACCAGGCCCACTTCACCCGGGAGTTCAAGCGCGCTGCCGCCGTGCCCCCGGCGGCCTACCGGGAAGCCTTCGCGCAAGGCTGCCCCCAAAGCTAGGATGGAACCTCTGTCTCCGGTAACCGCTTCGCCGGGCCGCGGCCGGGCGTAGCCCTTGCTCTCCTGCTCCAGCCAGGCGCGGAAATCCGGAAACCTGGACTTCCGCACGGCCTCTTCGGTGTTGACCACGAAGTACGCCATGCAGCCTTCCCACCCGTTCGAGGCCACTATTCAGAACAAGCACCCACAACGCGTCAATTTAAGGGGCGTCAACTTGGGGCCCGGATTCCGAGCACCTGGCCCCTCTAATAGATATGCAGGCCGCCGTTCACCGAGATCACGCTGCCGGTCACGTAGGCGGAGAGATCGGAGGCCAGATAGAGGCAGCTGTCGGCGACATCTTCCGAGGTGCCAAGCCGCGCCAGCGGTATGGCCTTGGCGATGCGCTGCTTGTCCTCCGGGGTCATGCGGCCCTTGGTGAAGTCGTTGTCGATGACGCCCGGCGCAATCGCATTCACCCGGATGCCGTGCTCCGCAAGTTCCCGCGCCAGGGCCTTGGCCAGCCCGAAGATGCCCGCCTTGGCCGCCGCGTAGTGGGAGCGGCCGAAGAGACCGCCGCCGACCTGCCCGGCGATGGAGGAAATCAGCACCATGGAGCCGCCGCCGCGCGTTTTCATATAGGGCGCCGCGGCCTGGGCCATGTGGAAGTTGCCGCGCAGGTTGACGTCCATCACATGGTCGTATTCCTCGGGCTCGA
>CAJHXP010000292.1_pt1 | contig 18607 bp, 15 predicted proteins | sample 9198551 | NCBI WGS metagenome assembly CAJHXP01 (sample SAMEA7708297, study PRJEB35096) | sediment metagenome | biome: marine neritic benthic zone biome [ENVO:01000025]; feature: sediment [ENVO:00002007]; material: shallow marine sediment [ENVO:03000034] sea grass bed [ENVO_01000059] ... | reverse complement strand
TAGGCGCCGTTGATGATGTCGGCGGCGAGGTCGGCGTCGATGCTGCGCTTGGGCTGCTCCAGCGGGCGCGTCGAGAGGCGCAGATAGACCGAGCCGCCCTTCTCGTCGCGCAGCCAGGGACCCGAGGGCGGCCCCTCGCCGTCGCGCTGCAGATAGTCGAAGGACCAGGCGAGGATGATCGAGAGTTCGTCGACGAAGGCCGGCTCGAAAGACGCCAGGCCGTCCTGGGCCAAACCGATCAACGGCGTCGAAATCGACTGGTGCGCCCCGCCTTCCGGCGCCAGGGTGACGCCCGAGGGCGTCGCCACCAGAATGAAACGGGCATCCTGGTAGCAGGCGTAGTTCAGCGCATCCAGGCCACGTTGGATGAAGGGATCGTAGAGCGTGCCGATCGGCAACAGACGTTCGCCGAACAGGGAGTGCGACAGCCCCAGCGCGCCGAGCAGGATGAAGAGGTTCATCTCGGCGATGCCCAGTTCGATGTGCTGGCCATCCGGCGACATCATCCACTTCTGCGCCGAGGGCACATGCTCGTCGCGGAAGGTATCGGCCTGCGGCGTGCGACTGAACAGGCCGCGGCGGTTCACCCAGGCCCCGAGGTTTGTGGAAACCGTGACGTCCGGCGAGGTGGTGACGATGCGCTCGGCCAGCGGCGTCTTGTCGCGGGCGATCTCGTTGAGGATCTTGCCGAAACCTTCCTGGGTCGACATCACCTCGCCGCTGGGCGTCGCCAGCTTGGCCGGCACCTCGACCCGCGCCGAAGAGTGGCGCCGCCGCCCCTCGGCATTGAAGGGCACGGCCGCCAGAAAAGCCTCGATCTCCTGCTGCGGCGGCTCCATGGCCTCGTAGGGGTCCCACTCGTGACCTTCGCGCACGCCGAGGCCGGCGCGATAGGTCTCCATCTGGTCCGGCGTCATCAACCCGGAGTGATTGTCCTTATGGCCGGCCAGCGGCAAGCCGTGGCCCTTCACCGTATAGGCGATGAAGCAGACGGGCCGGTCGTGATCGACCGAGTGAAAGGCCTCCAGCACCGCCGGCAGGTCGTGACCGCCCAGGTTGGTCATGAGCCGCGCCAATTCGTCGTCGTCCCGCCGCTCGATCAGCGCCGTCATCGGCCCCTGATCGCCCAGCTCGTCGAGCAGGCGCTTGCGCCAGGCCGCGCCGCCCTGGAAGGTCAGAGCCGAAAATAGCTGGTTCGGGCAGTTGTCGATCCAATCGCGCAGCGCCTCGCCACCCGGCTCCTTGAAGGCCGCCTCCAGCAGGTGGCCGTACTTGATGGTGATGACTTCCCAGCCCATGGAGCGGAACAGCTTGTCGAACTGGGCGTAGAGGCCCTCGCGCGCCACGGCGTCGAGGCTCTGACGGTTGTAGTCGATCACCCACCAGGTGTTGTGCAGGTCGTGCTTCCAGCCCTCCATCAGGGCTTCGTAAATGTTGCCCTCGTCGAGCTCCGCGTCGCCGACCAAGGCCACCATGCGGCCTTCCGGGCGATCGTCCGACCAGCCCTTCAGGCGCACGTAGTCCTGCACCATGGCGGCGAAGGAGGTCATGGCGACGCCGAGACCGACCGAGCCGGTGGAAAAATCGACGTCGTCGACGTCCTTGCTGCGCGAGGGATAGGACTGGGCACCGCCGAAACCGCGGAAGTTCTCCATCTTCTCGCGCGTCTGGTTGCCGAGCAGATACTGGATGGCATGGAACACCGGGCTGGCGTGCGGCTTCACCGCCACCCGGTCGGCCGGTCGCAGCACGTCGAGATAGAGCGCCGTCATGAGAGTCGCCAGTGAGGCGCTGGAGGCCTGGTGGCCGCCGACCTTCACACCGCCGTTCTTCGCGCGCAGGTGATTGGCGTTGTGGATCATCCAGGAAGACAGCCAGAGAATCTTCTTCTCCAGCGCTTCCAGCATCTTCAGACGGTCGGCATCTATCGTCGCCATGGGGGCTCTCTCGGGCTTGAGTCGCGGCTGCCTGAAAGGTTACGCCAGAATGCCCTGGCATTGCATGCCAAAGACACCATTCTTATAGGTTATTTTAGCATCTTTCACTATCATGAGCCGGCCGAATAGCATAACTTGCCAAACATGAAGCTGGACAGCATCGACCACAAGATCCTGGCCGCCCTGCAGGCCGACGGCCGCCTCTCCAATGTGGAACTGGCCGAGCGGGTCGGCCTCTCGCCTTCCCCTTGCCTGCGCCGGGTCCGCCTGCTGGAAGAGGCCGGCGTCATCAACCGCTATGTGGCCCTGGTCGACCAGCGCGCCGTGGGCCTGCCGGTCTCGGTTTTCATCTCCATCAAGCTGGAGCGCCAGCACGAAGAGGACCTCGACAAATTCGAGGCCGAGGTCAGCGGCTACCCGGAAGTGCTGGAGTGCTATCTGATGACCGGCAGCCGCGACTACCTGCTGCGCGTGGCGACCCGCGACCTCTCGGCATATGAGCGATTCCTCAAGACCAAGCTGACCCGGGTGGAAAACGTCGCCTCCATCGAGTCCTCCTTCGCGCTCAAGCAGGTGAAGTACACCAACTCCCTGCCGCTGGAGACGACGGGCGGGTGAACTGCCGCAGTCTTGCCGGAACTTCGACGTGGCCGGCTTTGCCTCGTTAGTCCTTCGGCTGGGGCGGCACCCGGGCGATGACGCCCTTGCGGAAGAAGGTCGGGCGGTCGTCCATCGCCGGGATGCCCTGCGGAGAATCGGCGACGGCTTTGGCTGCGGCGAGGATGTCGTCGACGTCGCAGGCGGGATCGACGCCACCGACCAGGTAGCACCATTTTCCGGGAGCCTGAAAGGCGAGCGTGACCGGCCGGTCGCAGACTGCCAGGCAGTCGACCGGCAGGATCTCGATCTCGAGGGTATCGGCGCCGGCCTGGAGCAGCGCCTCATAGAGGTGCCGGCCCGCCGGGACCGCCTGCGGGTCGCCGCTGTCCGCCTCGCCACAAAGTACGCAGACCTGCAGACAGACGTCCGCCATCTTCGCGGCCCGCTAGGCCGCCGCGGCCTGCTTGGTTTCCCCGCGCTGCCAAATGTAACCGGCGACGGCCCCGGCCAGCACCCAGGTGACCGCATGGACCACCAGCGAGGCGGAGGCGAAATGACCCGACAACTCGGAGGGGACCGCGCTGGTAAATTCCTGCGGATGCGGAGCCCCGATCAGATGCGGGAGAATCATCAACGCAATTCCCGCCGCGATCGCCGGCCAGGTCGAAATCCGCAGTGCCAGCCACAGGCCGGCCGCCGTCGCCACCGCTGTGCCGATCCACCAGAATTGGCGCGCGCCCAGTGCGGCCGCCGCGGATCCGGGCAACTCCGGACTGAGGCCCAGCGCCGGTGCCAGCCCCGTCGCGGCGAAGGCAGCGATACCCCAGAGCAGCCCCGAACGCGCCTCGATCCGGGCGCCGGCCAGGATCATCACCGAAAGCAGGATAAGCGCAAAGCCGAAGGACAGTCCGATGGTGGCGATGGTGGTAAAGAAAGTCCGCTCGACCCCGCCGGAAGGTGCCCAACTCCCCTCGTCATCAGCGGCGTGTTCACCGTGGTCGTGGATCAGGATGATCTGAGCTTCGCCGAGTTCCGCCCCGCCGAACAGCGAGGGCACCGCGGCGCCGGCATTACCGCCGCCTTCGTATTTCTCGGCCTCTAGAATGAGCGGCGTGGTCGTGAAGTGCTGCAGCGTTGCCGTCGCCAAGCCTGCGACAACACCGGCGACCAAGGCCGCCCAGAGAATCCGATGCAACATGGCTGTCCCCTAATGGCAGGGAAAGGCCATGGAGTGGCGCGTGTCGTGTGCAGCGTTGTGGATCGTCGCCGAATTCGCGAAGCCGGTGAGAAACACCAACCCGAACCCGAAGAGAAGGGTTACGACGGCAACCGCGCGGACATTTTGCGCGGGGCGGGCTTGAACCTGGGTCGTTACGGCTGTGGTCACGCTGTCCTCCAACTGCCTTTTGCAATCCCGTGCAGGCTAAGCCGGAAAGACACTGCCAGGGCGCATGATTCGGCGCGCCGCTCTGTCCTCCCGGGCATCCCCGCCCGGAGTGGGAAATTCAATCGATGGCAGGTCTCCTGGCTCACGGGTCGTTGCTCCACTCCGCCTTCCCGGCCGCGAATCGGCCAGTGGCTTGTCGGGTGTCGCTCACCGCTCACAGTTGCGGGGGCAGCCACGGCTTCGGTCCCTATAGGGTACGCCTCACCATGTTCCCATTTAATTCGCCGCGTCGTTCGACTTGGCGAAACCATCCGGCGCCAGCTTATGCGAGAACACCCGCCGGCCGCAACACCTCTTGCGACCAGCCGACCGCATTCTGCAACACGGAACAGCCTTCCGCCGCGTTGCCGCTAGCCGTGCGCGACCATGACGTGGCGCACCACGGTGTAGTCCTCCAGAGCGTACATCGACATGTCCTTGCCGTAGCCGGAGGATTTGAGGCCGCCGTGCGGCATCTCATTGGCGAGCATGAAATGGCAATTGACCCAAGTGCAGCCGTATTCCAGGCGCGCCGCGGTAGCCATGGCGCGCGAGACGTCCTTGGTCCAGACCGAGGAGGCCAGACCGTAGTCGGAGTCGTTGGCCCAGGCGACGGCGGTATCGACGTCGTCGAAGCGGGTCACCGAGACCACCGGGCCGAAGACCTCGCGCTGCACGATTTCGTCTTCCTGGAGGGCGCCGGCGATCACGGTCGGCTTGTAGAAGAACCCATTGCCGGGCGCCGCACTGCCGCCGGTGGTGACCTCGATATGGCCACTGCCGGCCGCGCGCTCGACGAAGCTGGACACCCGGTCCCGCTGGCGCGCCGAGATCAGCGGGCCGATCTCGTTGTCCTCGTCCTTGTCGCTGGCATAGGTGATGCCGGAAACCGCCGAGGTCAGGTCGGCGACCAGGTTGTCGTAGATCTTGCCGGAGGCATAGATGCGGCAGGCCGCCGTGCAATCCTGCCCGGCATTGTAGTAGCCGAAGGTACGCACCCCCTCGACCACCGCAGCGATATCGGCATCGTCGAAGACGATGACCGGCGCCTTGCCGCCCAGTTCCAGGTGGGTGCGCTTCACCGATTTGGTGGCCGCGGCGAGCACCTTCTTGCCGGTCGCCACATCGCCGGTCAGCGAGATCATCTGCACCCGAGGATGATGGATCAACGGGCTGCCTACGCTCTCGCCACGCCCCACCACCACGTTCAGCACCCCTTCCGGGAGCACTTCGGCCGCCACCTCGGCCAGCTTCAGCGTCGTCAGCGGCGTCTGTTCGGAGGGCTTCAGCACCACGCAGTTGCCACCGGCAATTGCCGGCGCGATTTTCCACGCCGCCATCATCAACGGGTAGTTCCAGGGCGCAATCGAGGCCACCACACCGATCGGATCGCGGCGGATCATCGAGGTGAAGCCTTCCAGATACTCGCCCGCCGCCGAACCCTGCATGCAGCGCGCCGCGCCGGCGAAGAAACGCAGGACATCGACCACCCCGGGAATCTCGTCGTTGAGCACCGCGTGGTAGGGCTTGCCGCAGTTCAGCGCCTCCAGGCGGGCGAAGGTCTCGGCTTCCGCCTCGATCCGATCGGCCAGTTTCAAAAGGGCGACCGAACGCTCGCCGGGCGTGGTGCGCCGCCAGGAGGCGAAAGCCTTCTCGGCCGCCGCCACGGCACGATCGATCTGATCGGTCGAAGCCTCAGGCAGTTCGAGAATGGCCTCCCCGGTCGCCGGATTGAGGACGATCTCCGGCTCCTCCGAGCCTGCTTCGAAGTCGGAGCCGATGAGCATGGCGGTCTGCATGGCAGGTCTCCCTATCAGAGTTGCATCATTTGCCCTCGCCGCCCGAGTGCTGTCCCTGGCGGGTCAGGTAGTAGGCGGCGAGAATGGGAATAAAGGTGACGGCGATGACGAAAACGGCAACGACGTTGGTCACCGGGCGCTGGCGCGGCCGAACCAGTTCGCTCAGCATCCAGATCGGCAGGGTCGATTGCTGGCCCGCGGTGAAGGTGGTGACGATGACCTCGTCGAAACTGAGCGCGAAGGCGAGCATGCCGCCGGCCAGCAGCGCCGTGGCGATGTTGGGCAGGATCACCAGCCGGAAGGTCTGGAAACCGTCGGCGCCGAGATCCATGGAGGCCTCGACCAACGAGCCCGAGGCGCGGCGCAGCCGGGCGACGGCGTTGTTGTAGACCACGACCACGCAAAAAGTGGCGTGGCCCAGCACGATGGTCCAGAAGCTGAAGGGGATCTCCGCCAGATTGAAGGCCGAGCGCAGGGCGATACCGGTGATGATGCCGGGCAGCGCGATCGGCAGGATGATCAGCAGCGACACCGTCTCGCGCCCGAAGAAGCGGCTGCGCGCCACCGCGGCGGCGGCCAGGGTGCCGAGCACCATCGCGACCAGCGTCGAGATCGCCGCGACCTGCAGCGAGAGGGTCAACGCCGCCCAGATGTCCTGGCGCTCCCAGGCGACCGCGAACCACTTCAGCGTCAGGCCCGGCGGTGGAAACTGGTAGCTTTTTTCCTCGGTGGTGAAGGCATAGAGAAAAATCAGCAGCAGCGGCAGGTGCAGGAACAGAAGTCCCCCGGCAGCGGCCAGCTTCAGCGCCGGCGAGGCCTCGCCGATTCTAGAGCGCATTGAAGGCCCCCAGCCGCTTGGCGCCCCAGAGATAGAAACCCATGATGACGATTGGCACCACGGTGAAAGCCGCCGCCAGCGGGATGTTGCCGGCGATGCCCTGGTGGGTGAACACCGCTTGGCCGATAAAGAGGCGCGAGGAGCCGACGATCTGCGGGATGATGTAGTCACCGAGAGTCAGCGAAAAGGTGAAGATCGAGCCGGCAACGATGCCCGGCAAGGCTAGCGGCAGGATCACCGCGGTGAAGGTCTGGTGCGGCGTGGCGCCGAGATCGCCGGAGGCCTCGATGAGGCTGCCGGGTACCCTCTCCAACGACGCCTGGATCGGCAGGATCATGAACGGCAGCCAGATGTAGAGGAACACCAGGAAGGTCCCGATATAGCTGATTGATAGCGACGGGCCACCGATCACCGGCAGAGCGAGGACGGCGTCCAGCAACCAGGTCAGATGGAGCTGCGCCAACAACCAGTTGAGGATGCCCTCCTTGGCCAGGATCAGCTTCCAGGAATAGACCCGCACCAGATAGCTCGACCACAGCGGCAGCATGACCGCCAGATAGAACAACGCCTTCCAGCGGCCGCGGGCGTAGCGCCCCGCATAGTAGGCAATGGGAAAGGCGATGACGGCGGCGGCCAGGGTCACGCTCGCCGCCATGAGGACGGTGCGCAGGATGATGTCGAGGTTGGCGGGCTGCAACAGCTCGCCGTAGGTCTTCAGCGTGAACTCACGCTGGATCAGGCCGGAGAACTCGTCGATCGAGAAGAAGCTCTGAACCAGCAGGGCGAAGAGCGCGCCGAGATAGACGATCCCCAACCAGGCCAGCGGCGGCCCCAGCAGAACCAGCAGCAGCAGGCGCGGGCGCCTGACCAGGACGTCCGAGAGCCGTCGCAGCAGGCCGTCGCCTGGCGCCACCGACCCGGCGGACAGCGCGGCATTGTTCATCGCTCGTCGTCCATCGCGCGCAGGGCCGCGCGCGGCCAGCTGAGGCGAACCTCCTCGCCCGGCTGCGGCGGGCGCACCAGGGCCGAGGACAACGAGACCAACAGCTGCGTGCCCTGCACCGAGACCGCCAGGCGACGTGTTGCGCCATGGAACTGAAGGCTTTCCACCCGCCCGCGGAGATCCAGGCTATCGGGCCCGGGCTCAGCATCCGGCGCAAGCAGTGCGATGCGTTCGGGTCGGAGACTGTAGAGACCGGTCATCCCGCAGAGCGCCTGCGCGACCTCCGGCTCCAGCACATTCGAGGAGCCGACGAAACCGGCCACGAAGCGGTTGCGCGGCTGTTCGTAAACCTCCTCCGGCGTGCCGACCTGCACGATCCGCCCCTCGTTGAAGACCGCAAGACGGTCGCTCATCGACAAGGCTTCGCTCTGGTCGTGGGTGACGAAGACGAAGGTGATGCCGAGGCGCTGCTGCAGGACCTTCAGTTCGACCTGCATCTGCTCGCGCAGTTTCAGGTCGAGGGCGCCCAGCGGTTCGTCGAGCAACAACACCCGCGGTTCCCCGACCAGCGCCCGCGCCAGTGCGACACGCTGGCGCTGGCCGCCGGAAAGCTGCACCGGGCGGCGGTCGTCGTAGCCTTCCAGCTGAACCAGTGCGAGCGAGCGGCGCGCCCGTTCATGACGTTCGGCACGGCCCATCCCCCGCACCCTGAGGGCATAGGCGACGTTGTCGAGCACCGTCATATGCGGGAAAAGCGCATAGTCCTGGAACACGGTGTTGACGTTGCGGCGGTAGGCCGGCACGCCCTCCACCGTGTCGCCGAAGATCTCGATGTGTCCCCGGTCCGGCTGTTCAAAGCCGGCGATCAGCCGCAGGCAGGTCGTCTTGCCGGAGCCGGAAGGCCCCAGCATGGCGAAGAACTCGCCCTCGCGGATTTCCAGATCGACGGCATCCACCGCGCGCACTTCGCCGAAGTGGCGCGAGACCTTCTCGAAGCGTACCGCCACCGGCGGAACGTTGGCCCGTGCCTCACGCTCCGCCGTCGCGCTTTCCGCCGGACCGTTCATGGCCCGATCCAAAGGCATCTAATGTGTCCCAAACCGGCACCGAAGCCGTCAATGCGGCGGAGAGTCACCGCCCCCCCAGCACGGCGATATAGTCGGTCACCCAGCGATAGTAAGGCACGCAGGTTTCCTGGGTCTCGCACTTGGACACCGGTGTACGCCAGAAACTGATCTTTTCGAAGTCGCCGAGGCCGTTGGTGGCACAGCCCTCGTCGCCGAGCAGCGCGTTGCCCTTGCAGGCGCCCAGCGCGACCGGCACCGAACCGAACCAAGCCGCGAGATCACCCTGTAGCTTGGGATTGATGGAATGCTCGAGCCACTTGTAGGCGCAGTTCGGATGCGGCGCATCGGCGTGCATCATGGTGGTATCGGCCCAGCCCGTCGCACCTTCCACCGGCACTGTGCTGGCGATCGGTTTCTTGTCGGCGACCAGCAGGTTGACCTGGAAGGGCCAGGACGAGGAAGCCACCACACCTTCGTTGTTGAAGTCGTCGATCTGGATGAAGGCGTCGTGCCAGTAGCGGCTGACGATGGCGCGCTGGCCGCGCAGCAGGTCGAGCGCCGCCTTGTACTGCTCCTCATTCAACTCGTAGGGGTCTTTGATGCCGAGTTCCGGCTTGTGCGTCATCAGATAGAGCGCAGCGTCGGCGATATAGATCGGGCCGTCGAAGGCCTGCACCCGGCCCTTGTTGGACTTGCCGTCGGGCAGGGTTACCTCTTCAAAGACGACCTTCCAGCTTGTCGGCGCCTCCTTGAACACCTCGGTATTGTACATCAGCACGTTGGAGCCCCACTGATAGGGCACTCCATAGTGCACGCCGTCGACGGTATGCCAGCGCGCGGACTGCAGGCGCGGATCGACCTTCGACCAGCTCGGGATGAGGTCGGTGTTTACCGGCTGTACCCGCTTGCCGGAGATCAGCCGCAGGCTGGCATCGCCCGAGGCCGTCACGAGATCGAAGCCGCCCTCGTTCATCAGCGCGACCATCTCGTCCGAGGTGCCGGCCGTCTTGACGCGCACCTTGCACCCGGTCGCCGCCTCGAAATCGGTCACCCAATCGAAGGCCGCGTCGGTCTCGCCGCGCTCGATATAGCCGGGCCAGGCGACGATATCGACGACGCCCTCGCCGGCACCGATCTCCATTTTCATGTCTGCGGCCAGAACCTGGCCCTGCAATGCGAATAACGCTGCGACAGCCGTCGCAGCCCGAAACAGATTGACCATCCCCGAAGCTCCCCTTGCGATGCCTCATACGCCGACCGTAACCCGGCACGGGCCCCGTTGCCGACGCTGAGGGGGATGATAGCGACGCCGCGAGAGATTTCGCCAATTCAAAAAGATAAAATGACTTATCGGAAAAACCGATATGAAAGCCGATCAACCGCTGCGCCGCTGCATGACCGCCAGATCGATGAAGGTCTCGGCCACGGCCGGCAGCGGTGACCCCTTGCGCCAGGCAACGCCGACGGTCAGATCGGGCAGCACCTCCTCGATTTCACGCGCCTCGATACGATCGCCTTCCAGCGACCAGGGCCGGTAGGCGAGGTCAGGCAGCACCGCAACGCCGGCACCGGTGGCCACCAAGCTGCGCACCGCCTCCACAGAGCGGGTCCGAAAAGCGACCTTGGGCCGCACACCGGCCTGGCGCCAATAGCGGCCGGTAACCTCCTCCACCTCGTCGACCGACAGCACGATCAGCGCATCCTCGGCCATCTCCTTCAGGCTGACCGGCCCACTGCGCAGCAGACGGTGCCCGCTTGGCATCCAGAGATGATAGTGGGAGGTCTGCAAAGACTCGGTCTCAAGCGCCACGTTGTCCTGCAGGTTGGAGACGATGATGACGGCGACATCGATCTCGCCGTTGAGCAGCAGGTGCTCCAGGTATTCCCGGGTATCCTCGACGACGCTGACCTGCACCGCCGGGAAGACCCGTCGAAAGCGCGCCAGCAGATCGGAGAGGCAGTAGCCGGCGACCAGTGTGGTAACGCCGATCTGCAGCGCGCCGGACAGCGGCGCGTCTTTGCTGCGCAAGGCACTTTGGGCATCGGACACCTCCGCCTGAATCCGGTGCGCATGGCGCAGGAACTGCTGTCCCTTGTAAGACAGGACAACACCGCGCGCCTGGCGTTCGATCAGCTTGACGCCGAGTTCGGTCTCCAGCGCTTTGATCGCTTCGGTAACCGTGGACTGCGAGATAGAAAGCTGCTGGGCGGCACCGGTCACCGAGCCATTCTCGGCCACGGCGATGAAATAGCGTACCTGTCGAAGCGAAAGAACCATGGCCGTAGTCTACCACGCAGCGGCTAGCTGTGCCGCAGCTTCGTCGCACGCGCCACTACACCGGGCAACGCCGCCGCGCCACCCGTCTAGCTGTAAACAGCCAACCTTAGAACGTGATCAGGCCGAACAAATAGGTCATGCCGACCACGACCACCACTGCGACCAGGATGCCCTCGACCCAGCGCCACAGACGCCGGCGTTCGCTGCCTTCCTGTTCGCTTTCGATCACCGAACGATACATGGTGTCTCCCTCCCCCTGCGCAGCTGTCCCGGTTTTTGGCCCCCATTTCGAGGAGGTCGTATTTGGCATCTCGGAGGCGCCGCCTTTGACACGCGGCGCCCGGGGCATTTGCACAGTTGGGAGGATAGCAAATCGGCGGCGGAGCGAGAAGCCCTCTCGCGCGACCGGCACCTGCTAGGGCTGTTTCACCACTCGTCGGCCCAGAAAGCCCCGGCAAGAATCATATCTACCACTTTGCCGGTTGTTGATAGAGGCAATAACAATTTATGGGAGATCAGATGCCGCCCCTTCGCATCCGTTGATCTATTCTGGCGCAGGCAAGGCCGGCGCTTTTCGATCACATAAAGGTAGTCTTTAAGAGTTCTTTCCCAATCCGATCCGACATAGGCTTCTTCGACGGACATACCCGTTGTATCCTGCCCCATTCGCTCAACCAGCGCCGTGCCGACCAGGCGATAAGCCATGCGAAGAGGCGCCGCTGCCACGTCGATCAGCATCAGGTTCGGCAGCAACGCCGGCACATCCAGGGGGTCGAGGTCCTGGCGCCCCGGCATTTTCCGCCCGCTGCGGCGCTCATCCCAGTAGTCGTAGAGCGCCCGCAAGCCGGGATGCACGATCTCCAGCGATGCAGGGTCGTGCACCACGTCGGTCATGATCTTTCCCGGCTGACGCCAAAACCTTATTAAATGTTTCTTCAATCATTCCATCCAAATCATGTTAGGCTCATCGGCGAAAAATCGTCATTGCAGTGCAACATTTTTGTTGCAATCGAAAGCAGGTCTCGGTATCACCGCGCCCATGAGTGACTCTACGAAGAACTCCAAACCCAAATCAGACCGCTCCTACGAGAAGAAGCGCCGGAACTGCCTTATGTGCAGTTCCGAGTTCGTGAGCTCCTGGCCTGGCGAACGTATCTGCCAGTCCTGCAAGTCCACGAGTTCCTGGCGCGAAGGCATCGCCGCCTAGGTCAGTCAACCGCCCTACTTGGGACCGTAGCCGCTGGCCGCGGCATCAAGTGACTGCGCGGAGCGGTTTTTGACCGTGGCCGTCGCCTCAGGTTGACACCTTGGACAGCTCACCCGGTCTACAGAACCGAGATATGCCACCCCGTTCCTAGGTTTTCACGCCTGGGCCCACGGAGCCGGGTTCCGTCTTTTTTCTTCTCGATACCTAGGGTTTCGGCCTGAACCGCCTTGCCTAGCGGTGCTGCGGCGCGCGCCCTATCCCCGTTTCAGCTCTGCCTCGGAGCCGATCTGCCCCCTGGTCCAAGGCCTGCTTCAGGACTTGATGTCGAGCAGGCTGTCGGTCATTTCGTCTTGGGTGCGGATCGCCGCCGCGTTGGCCTCGTAGGCGGTCTGCGCCTGGATCTGCGTCACCAGTTCCGCCGCCAGGTTGACGTTCGGCAGGGCGGCCACGCCGTTGACATCGGCATCCGGGTTGCTCGGCGCATAGACTTCCACCGAAGGCGGCGTTACCGCGCGCACCTCGGCCCGCACCCCACCGCCGGCGGTGGTCACGTCCTGGGTTTGCTTGGGGACATAGGCGCCCGGCTGCTCGGCCGGGCCGCCCGGGCGCAGGCCACGGCTCTGCATGTTGGCGATGTTGTCGGCCGACACCGCCACGCGCTTGCTCTGTGCCATCAGGCCCGACAGCGAGGTAGAGAATCCCGAAATCATCAGAGACCCCTTCGTCCTTGTGAAAACGCGCTATTCTACCCGATGGCCGAAAATGGTTCAAATATTTGAATTTTATTCATTTTTTCCATAAATCATCATCCAAGCAGGCCCGTCAACCCCTGGGGCCTGCCTGGCTTGCTGCTCGACCTGCATATTAAGACTTGATATATGACGATCCGATATAATGTAGTGTAGTCGAGGTTAGCAATCTGCCCGGAAAGGCGCGCCATGGATGCCAAGACCCTTTGCCTCGGTGTTCTCTCCCGCGGGGAAGCCAGCGGCTATGAGATCAAGAAGGCCTTCGCCGAAGGGCCATTCAGCCATTTCCACCAGGCCAGCTTCGGCTCCATCTATCCGGCATTGAACGCTCTCAGTGCCGAGGGCCTGCTCGTTCGCCGCGCCCAGGCGCAGGACAAACGGCCGGACAAGAAGATCTATTCGATCACGCCCAAGGGACGCGATGCCCTTGTCGCTGCGCTGATGGCGCCGCCGGCATCGGACAACATGCGATCCGACTTCCTGTTTATCCTCTCCTTCGCGCAGTTCCTCCCGCCGGCCCGTGTCGACCAGTTGATCGACCAGCGCATCGCCTGGTACCGCGAGGCGCTGGAACGCATGGAGAGCTGTGCCCGCAACGACACCATCCCGCCCGGCGCCTCCTTCGTTCGGGGTATGGGCATCACCGTCTATCGCGCCGCTGCAGATTATCTGGAAGCCAATCGGGAGAAGCTGATCGCCGAGATCAGCGACCCTGCCCTGCTGGTCGCCGAATAGGGCCAGCTGAAAAGTGACGTGAAGAGGAAACGGAACCGGCCAGCGGAACGTATCAGAACCATGCAGAGACAGAAGCGTAACCCTGAAAGAACGATGAACGCCCCGCGATGAAACGCTCGATCATTTTCGCCGCGCTGCTTGCAGTTGCCGCCACGGCCTGGGTCGCCTCCGGCCAGTTCGGTGAGCGCGCCGCCCTGCCCGAGGCGCAGAAACCGCCGGCGAACCTTGCCGCCCTGGACGAAGCGCCAACGGTACGCGTGCGCCCTTCCACCGCTCAGGCCCATGACGTTATCGACTTCCTGCGCGGCCGAACCGAGGGTAACCGCCTGGTCGAGATCAAGTCGGAGACCGACGGGCGCATCGTCGAACTCACCGTCGATGACGGCACCGCCGTAAAGGCCGGCAAGATCATCGCGCGGCTCTCGCCCGGCGACCGGCCGGCACGTTTGACGGAAGCCAAGGCGCTCCTGGCGCAGCGCAAGGTCGAATATGAGGCCGATCAGAAGTTGTCTGAAAAAGGCTTCCGCGCCTCGACCCAGCTCGCCGCCACCGGGGCGTCGTTGGAAGCCGCCGAGGCCGCGGTCAAGATCGCCCAGGTGGAACTGGACTACACGACGATCCGGGCACCCTTTGACGGCGTTATCGACCAGCGCCTGAGCGAACTGGGCGACTTCGTCGATCGCGGCGATTCGATCGCACGCCTCGTCGAACTCGACCCCATGCTGATCGTGACCCAGGTCAACGAGCGCAACGTGCTGCGCCTCGCGCTCGGCGCGCCCGGCAGGGCGCGGTTGATGACCGGCGTAACCGTCGAGGGCCGCATCCGCCACATCTCTGCGGTCGCCGACGAAGCGACCCGAACATTCCGCGTCGAACTGGAGATACCCAATCCCGATCACGCGATCTCCGACGGCATGACGGCGGAAATCGCCCTGCCCCTCAGCCAGGTCGAGGCACACTTGGTATCTCCGGCGATCCTGACGCTATCCGACAGCGGCTTGATCGGCGTGAAAGCCGTCGACGAGAACAACCGCGTGGTGTTCCACCCGGTCAGCATCGCCGACACCGACAGCCGCGGAATTTGGGTCACCGGTCTGCCGAAGCAAATCACCCTGATTACCGTCGGCCAAGAGTACGTGAGCCCTGGTGAAGAGGTACAGAGCGTGCCGGAATCGGCCATCAAAGCTCGCCTGAAGGAACTGGCGTCGTGAACGCCGTCATCGACGCCGCCATTTCCCACAGCCGCACGGTAATCCTGGCGCTGGTGCTCATCTTGGTCACCGGCAGCGTCGCCTATGTTTCGATCCCCAAGGAAAGCTCGCCCGACATCAACATTCCAACGCTCTATGTGAGCGTGATCCATGAAGGTATCTCTCCGGAAGACGCCGAACGTCTGTTGATAAAGCCGCTGGAAAAAGAGCTTCGCACCATCGAAGGCGTGAAGGAGATGAAGTCCAACGCCTTTCTCGGCGGCGCCAATGTCGTCCTTGAATTCGATGCCGGCTTCGACGCCGATCAGGCGCTGGTCGATGTCCGCGAAAAGGTCGACCTGGCGAAGCCGAAGCTGCCGCAGGACGCCGAGGAGCCGACAGTCCACGAGATCAACCTTTCGCTCTTTCCGGTCCTCACAGTCTCCCTGTCCGGCAGTGCGCCGGAACGCACGCTGCTGCGCGTCGCCCGCGACCTTCAGGACAAGATCGAGGGTATCTCCAGCGTTCTGGAGGCCAAAATCGCCGGCGACCGCGACGAACTTCTGGAGGTCGTCATCGACCCGCTGGCATTGGAGAGCTACAACCTCAATGCCGCTGACATCCTGGAGATGGTATCGAAGTCCAATCTGGTGATCGCCGCCGGCTCGCTCGACACCGGCCAGGGCCGCTTCGCGGTAAAGGTGCCTGGCCTCTTTGAAACGATGGAAGACATCATCAATCTGCCGGTCAAGGTGAACGACGATGCCGTGGTGCGCTTTCGCGATATTGCCAGCCTGCGCCGTACCTTCAAGGATTCCGACGGCCATGCCCGACTCAACGGGCAGCCCGCCCTGGCGCTGGAAGTATCCAAGCGCACCGGCCAGAACATCATCGAGACCATCGAGAGCGTGCGCGCCGTAGTCGAAGAAGCCCGCTCCGGTTGGCCCGAGACGGTGACCGTTTCCTTCAGCCAGGACAAGTCGACCGATATCCGCAACAATCTGCTCGACCTCCAAAACAACGTACTCAGCGCGGTGCTGCTGGTCATGGTGGTGGTCGTCGCGGCCTTGGGCATCCGCTCGGCCTGCTTCGTCGGCATCGCCATTCCCGGATCCTTCCTGACCGGTATTCTGGTTCTCGCCATCGCCGGACTGACGGTGAACATGGTGGTGCTCTTCGCCCTCATACTCGCCGTCGGCATGCTGGTCGACGGCGCCATCGTGGTGACCGAGTATGCCGACCGCAAGATGAGCGAGGGTCTGCCGCGGAAGCAGGCCTACGCCCTGGCCGGCAAGCGCATGGCCTGGCCGATCATCGCCGCGACGGCAACCACCCTGGCGGCCTTCCTGCCCTTGATGTTCTGGCCCGGCACGGTCGGCGAGTTCATGAAGTTCTTGCCGATCACGCTGATCGCCACCCTCTCGGCCTCTCTGTTCATGGCGCTGATCTTCGTGCCGACTCTCGGGTCGGTCTTCGGCAAGCCCGGCGGCACCGCCGATCCGGAGACCATGAAGGCGCTGGCCGCCGGCGAAGGCGGAGATATCAAAGACATCAAGGGATTGACCGGCGCCTATCTGAAGGTGCTCGGCTTCGCCCTCAATCACCCGGCGAAGGTACTGACGGCCGCCATCCTGATCCTTGGGCTGGTGATGGGCTCCTACATCTCCTTCGGACGCGGCGTGGAGTTCTTCCCCGACGTCGAACCGCAAAACGCCGTACTGCAACTCCACGCCCGGGGCAATCTCTCCGTCGGAGAACGCGACGACCTGGTGAGGCAGGTCGAGCAGGTGGTGCTGGCGCTGCAACGCGAAGGCAACGAGTTCCATGCCATCACCGCACAGTCGATGGCGTCTTCAGGGACCCGGGGCGGCGACGAGGCCGAGGACATCATCGGCAAGATCACCCTGGAGTTTACCGACTGGTTCCTGCGTCGGCCGGCTGATGTCATCATCGACGAAATACGCGAGCGCAGCAAAATCTTCGCCGGTGTCGTCGTTGAGGCCCGCAAGGAAGAAGCGGGTCCACCCGTCGGCAAGCCGGTGCAGATCGAAGTTTCCTCGGCCGAACCCTCGTTGATCGAGCCGGTGGTCCGGCGTATCGGGGAAGCCGTTGAGCAGATGGGCGGCTTCGTCGATGTGGAGGACGGTTCGCAGATTCCCGGTATCGAATGGGAACTGGTGGTCGATCGCGCCCAGGCAGCGAAGTTCGGCGCCGATGTCAGCCTGATCGGCAGCTACGTCCGCATGATCACCAACGGGATGAAGCTGGGCGACTACCGCCCCGACGACAGCGCCGAGGAGATCGATATCGTCGTGCGTCTGCCGGCGCAGTACCGGACCATCGCGCAACTCGACCGGATCCGCATGCAGACAACCTCCGGCCTGGTCCCAATTTCAAACTTCGTCACCCGTGTGCCGAAACAGAAGGTTGGGCAGTTGCGGCGCACCGACAGCCGTCGCGCCGTAACCGTAAAAGCGGACGTGGCCTCCGGCCTGCTGGTCGACGACAAGGTTCAGGAGATCCGCAGCTGGCTTGCGACCCAGAAATTCGATTCACGGGTCAATATCGAGTTCAAGGGCGAGGACGAAGAACAGAAGGCCGCCATGGACTTCCTCAGCAAGGCCTTCGCCGTGGCGCTGTTCCTCATGGCCATCATCCTCGTTACCCAGTTCAACAGCCTGTTCCAGGCCCTGCTGATACTGACAGCCGTCGTCTTCTCGACCGGCGGCGTTATGCTGGGCCACCTCATTCTCGACAAGCCCTTCGGCATCATCATGAGCGGTATCGGCGTCATCACGCTGGCGGGTATCGTGGTCAACAACAACATCGTGTTTATCGATACCTACAACGTCCTGCGACGGCGCGGCGACGAGGCCTACGAGGCAATTCTGCGCACCTGCGCCGTGCGTCTGCGGCCGGTGCTCCTGACGACGGTGACAACTATCCTCGGCCTGACGCCGATGGTGCTGGGTGTGAACATCGATTTGGTGGGCCGTCATGTCTCGATCGGCGCGCCGAGTTCTCAATGGTGGACGCAATTGTCTTCGTCTGTCGCCGGCGGTCTCGCGTTCGCGACCATTCTGACCTTACTGCTGACACCGAGCCTGCTCATGATCAGCGCCAACCTGTCGCAACGGCTGGCGGCGGCGCGCGCTCGCCGCGGGCCGGCGCCCGACGCGGAGCTCGCCCCCTCCCCCTGACCTGCAGCAGTCCCCGTGACCGTGAAATTCTCGATACAGCCAATCCAAATCGGCGTTTCGCGCATCTAATCAACAGAAGTCCGCGAGCGGATTCCGGCAGCGGCGACAGCCTGAATCCCGGCCATTGACGGTGACGGTTTCGGCTGTCCGCGGAACAGGCTGCTTGCCCGAAGCTCACAAGCTGCTGAAATCAAAATGAAAAATGCTGAGACAGTAATTTCATCACGGGTATTGCGTTATACTTATCTAGTGTTATACTCCACTATAACACCAAACAACAGCGGCCGGCCTGCGGCCCTCTTGGGTGAAACGAAAATGAGAAAAGATTTAGGCATCGCGGCACTGGCTGCGATATTGATGACGACTTTGAGCGCTTGCGGCGTCGGCGAGGCCAGAGTTTCAGATATCGTAAGCCAGGCCGCGCCAGCGCCGTTGCCGGTCGAGACGACATTGCCGGAAACAACGGACATCTTCGCCACTTACGAGGCAACCACCACCATTCTGTCTGACGCTGATGCGCCGGTACTGGCAAGGGTCGGCGGCGAGGTGGTTGACATCGTTGTTGAAGAAGGGGATTCCGTCGAACAGGGCCAGGTCCTGGCGCGACTCGACGGCGATCGTTTGCGCCTGCAGATGCT
>CAJHXP010000053.1_pt1 | contig 18706 bp, 14 predicted proteins | sample 9198551 | NCBI WGS metagenome assembly CAJHXP01 (sample SAMEA7708297, study PRJEB35096) | sediment metagenome | biome: marine neritic benthic zone biome [ENVO:01000025]; feature: sediment [ENVO:00002007]; material: shallow marine sediment [ENVO:03000034] sea grass bed [ENVO_01000059] ... | reverse complement strand
CCGAGGTTACCTTTTGGACGGCCTGGGAAGAGTCCGAGTTGCTCGGTTGCGGGGCGCTGAAGGAAATCGACGCCAGCCAGGGTGAGATCAAGTCCATGCACACGGTGGCGGCGGCACGCGGCAGGGGGGTGGCGCGCGGGCTGGTGCAGCACATTCTCGACGAGGCGCGGCGTCGCTCCTATCAGCGCCTCAGCCTGGAGACCGGCGGCCCGGAGGCCTTACCTGCCCGCCAGCTCTACGAGGCCTTCGGCTTCCAGCTCTGCGGGCCCTTCGGCGACTACGCCTACGACCCCTTCAGCGTCTACATGACCCTGGAATTAGCCTGAACCACCGTATCCGGGCCGCAAAGACATGCGGAATCGTCCGGGGAAACCTTTTGTTACAGCCCAGAGGTTTAAGCTGCGACCGAAATCGCTTATCTAGTTGGCAGGGCCCTGGTTTCGCAGCCGGAGGCCGTGGCCCTGGAGCTCATTGCCGAGGATTTGGACACTTGAGACGAACTCAGAGATCAACCTTGGCCGGCACGTTTGTTGCGGCCCTTTCCCTGGCCGCGGCTTACGGCCCGGCGGCGGCCCATCCCCATGTTTGGATCGATCTTCGCACTGAGGTGGAGTTTGACGATCGACAGAGGGTTGCGGCGCTGCGGGTCTCCTGGCGCTTTGACGAGTTTTACAGCCTCTTCGCCGTCGAGGGTCTCGACAAGAACGCGGATGGCGTTCTGGATGCCGACGAACTGCGGCCTCTGGCAGAGCTGAACGTGACGACGCTGAAAGAAGTGAACTACTTCACACATTTGAAGGTCGATGGCGTCGACGCCGCCTTTGGCGCGGTGAGCGACTATGTCTCCACTTTCCAGGACGGCATCCTCAGCCTTGAGTTCGTCATTCCGCTGCAGACGCCTGTTGATCCGCTTCAGGCCGTGGTGAGTTTTGTCAGCTACGATCCGACTTTCTATATCGCTGTCGAACCGCTCTTGCAGGACCCGGTCGGCTTTGCCGGCAGCCCGCCGCCGCAATGCCGCGCCGTCGAGGAGCAGGGGGGCGCCTTGGAAGCGTCGAGCCTGTCGGAGACCGATTTCCTCGATCCGGAGGTCAGCTCGGGAATCGGGGCGCTCTATGCCACCGAATTCACGATTGCCTGCGATCCTGCAGAGAGTGTCCGGTGAGTCTGATGGTCGCGCTGCGGCGCATTCTGCTTCTGGCCGCTTTGATCGGTAGCCTGGCGCTGCCGGGTATGGTCGTGGCGCAGCAGTCGCTGATTCCGGCACCGGGCAGCGCGGCGGCAACCGCTGAACCGGACAGCCTGTGGCAACGCGGTTTTGCGGCGCTGCACCAGACCCAGCGCGACCTGCATCGCCGTCTCGCCAAGGCGGTGCGGGCGCTGAAAGCGGAAGGCGGGGCCGCCGCCGCGACCCTGATCATGATCTCCTTGCTGTACGGTATTTTTCATGCGGTCGGGCCCGGGCACGGCAAGGCCGTGATCTCAGCCTATCTGCTGGCCAACGAGACGGCTGTGCGTCGCGGGGTGCTGCTGGCATTCCTGTCATCTTTCGTTCAGGGACTTTCGGCTCTCTTGCTGGTGGGCGTTTTGGCCGTTCTGCTGAGCATGGCCGGTGTTGAGGTGACCCGTTCGGTCGGGCTGCTGGAGTCGGCCAGCTACGCGCTGGTGGCGCTGGTGGGGGCCTGGATGCTGTGGTCGTCGCTGCGCGGTGCTGGTCACAGCCATGGGGACGGAGCTGCCGGCTGCGGCCACAGTCACGCCGTGGACCCGGCTCTGCTGGCTCCCGCCGCGGCAGAGGACGAACAGCGTCTTGGACGCAACGGCTGGTGGGGCGGCGTCCCCAAGGCGGCGGGCTTGGTTCTCGCGGTGGGGATACGGCCCTGCAGCGGCGCGGTTCTGGTGCTGCTCTTCGCCTTGGCGCATGGCGTTTTCCTGGCCGGGGTGGCCGCGACCTTCGCCATGTCGTTCGGCACCGCCGTCACGGTTTCGGCCTTGGCGGTTCTGACCCTCTTTTCCAAAAAACTGGCGCTGGCCGCGGTGGGACAGAACGCCCGCTGGGTCGAGAGGGCCTATCGCTTGCTCGGGGTGTTGGGATCCAGCCTGCTGCTTGTGCTGGGCGGCACACTGCTCTACGCCTCGCTTGGACCAGCCGGACCGCTCTGACGGCCGTTCAACCGGCGTCGATTGGCCTGAAGATGCAGCCAATTGCTCGTGCCGCAGTCCGAACAACCACTTTTCCTTCGTCGGTCCTGGATAGCGAAGACGTCGACGCTTGTTTATGATCGATCCGTAATAGGCCTCGATAAGATCGGCTGCAGGGGGGGAAACTTATGCCACAAGCGCCGACGCATCAGCAGTCGAACGTCAGCCTTGAAGAGCGCGCCTATCGCATCAGACGTTTCGCGGTGCGCATGGGGGAGGTTCAGGGGCAGGGCTATGTCGGCCAGGCGCTGGGCGTCGCCGATGTGCTGGCCGTCGCCTACTTCCACGCCCTCGACTACAAGCCGGAAGACCCGGAGTGGGAGGGCCGCGACCGCTTCTATCTCTCCATCGGGCACTACGCGATCGCGCTTTACGCCGCCCTGATCGAGGCCGGGGTGCTGCCGGAGAACGAGCTGGAGAGCTACGGCGCCGACGACAGCCGCCTGCCGATGTCCGGCATGGCCGCCTATACCCCGGGCATGGAGATCACCGGCGGCTCGCTGGGCCACGGGCTGGGGATCGCCGTCGGGGCGGCTCTGGGGCTGCGGCGCAAAGGCTCGGACTCCTTCGTCTACAACATCCTCTCCGACGGCGAACTGGGCGAGGGCTCGACCTGGGAGGCGGCCATGTCGGCCGGCCACCATGAGCTGGACAACCTCATCGCCGTGGTCGATTTCAACAACCAGCAGGCCGACGGGCCGTCGACCAAGATGCTCTGCTCCGAGCCTGTCGAGGCGAAGTGGGAAGCCTTCGGCTGGCATACCCAGCGCGTCGACGGCAACGACATCGAGGCGGTGCGGGACGCCTTCGATGCGGCGCGGGACTGCCGCGAAAAGAAGCCGCGGATCGTGATCTGCGACACCCGCATGTGCAAGGGCGTGCCTTTTCTGGAGGCGCGCGACAAGACCCACTTCATCCGCGTGGAGCCCCATGAGTGGGAACTGGCCCTGCAGGCCCTGGATGAAGGGAGGCCGGCATGAGGCCCTCGAAATACGAGCCGCGCCCGCCGAAAGCCGGGGGTGGAAAGCTCAAGACCTCGGCCATGATCGCTTCGCTGGCGGCGGAAGGCATGCCGACCAAGCCGGCGCCCTTCGGCCATGCCCTCTGCGACATCGCCAAGCAGCGTGACGACATCGTCGGCATGACCGCCGACCTCAGCAAATACACCGATCTCTACGTTTTCGCCGAGGCCTATCCGGACCGCTTTTTCCAGATGGGGATGGCCGAGCAGGTCCTGGTCAGCGCGGCGGCCGGGATGGCGCGGGAAGGCTTCACCGTCTTCGCGACGACCTACGCCGTCTTCGCCTCGCGCCGCGCCTACGACTTCATCTACATGGCCATCGCGGAAGAGAACCTCGACGTGAAGATCGTCGCCGCGCTGCCGGGTCTGACCACCGGCTACGGGCCGAGCCATCAGGCGACCGAGGACGTCGCGATCTTCCGGGGCATGCCGAACCTCACGATCGTCGATCCCTGCGACGCCAGCGATATCGAACAGGCGACCCATGCCATCGCCGAGCACCGGGGGCCGGTCTACATGCGGCTGCTGCGCGGCAATGTCGCGAATGTGCTGGACGACTACGGCTACAAGTTCGAACTCGGCAAGGCGAAGATGGTTCGCGACGGCAGCGACGTGCTCTTCATCTCGACGGGCTTCATGACCATGCGGGTCCTGGAAGCGGCCAAGCGGTTGCAGGAGGATTCGGTGGACTGCGCGGTGCTGCACGTGCCGACGATCAAGCCGCTCGATGCGGCGACCATCGTCGAAGCCGCGCGCAAGTCGGGCCGTCTCGTCGTCGTCGCCGAGAATCACACGGTTGTCGGAGGTCTCGGAGAGGGAATCGCAAGGTGCCTGCTGACCGAGGGAGTCGCGCCGAAGTTCCGCCACATCGGCCTGCCGGACGCTTTCCTGGATGCCGGCGCCCTGCCGACCCTGCACGATCGCTACGGTCTTTCGGTCGATGCGGTCTGCGCCTCGGTGAAGGCCTGGCTTTGATCGTGCTTGTCACTAACCTGCTGCTACATATTGGAAAATTCGGATGAGCGTTTTATCTGTTGGAGTTGTCGGTCTCGGCTCGATGGGCCTGGGGATGGCTAAAAATGCCTTGAAGGCCGGGCTCGCGGTGAAGGGCTTCGATGTCTTCGAGGGCTCCCGCGTCGCCTTCCAAGAGGCCGGCGGCGAGGCGGTGGCGAGCGCCGCCGAGGCGGCCGCCGGGGTCGACGTCCTGTTGCTGATGGTGGTCAACGCCGAGCAGGTCGACCAGGTTCTATTCGGTGAAGGCGCTGCTGCCGGCGCTCTGCCCAAGGGTGCGGCGGTGATGATCTGCTGCACGGCGGCCCCCAAGGCGGTGCGCGAGATCGCCGCCAAGCTAGAGGCGCAGGGGTTTCTCGTCCTCGACGCCCCGGTCTCCGGCGGCAAGGTCGGGGCCGAGGCGGGAAGCCTGACCGTCATGGCTTCGGGCTCCGAGGCGGCCTTCGCCAAGACACGCCCGGTCCTCGATGTCGTGGCCGGCGAGGTACGCGACCTGGGCCGCGAAGCCGGCCTCGGCGCCACCTACAAGGTGGTCCACCAACTGGCGGCCGGCGTCCACGTGGCGGTGGCGGCCGAGGTCATGGCGCTCGGCGCCAATATGGGCTGCGATACCGGCATGCTCTTCGACATCGTCTCGACGTCGGCCGGACGTTCCTGGATGTTCACCGACCGGGTGCCGCACATGCTGGACGACGACTACACCCCGACCAGCATGGTCGATATCTTCGTGAAGGACCTGGGCCTCGTCGTCGGCGCCGGCTACGACAGCAAGACGCCGCTTCCCCTTGCCTCGGCGGCCTTGCAGCTTTTCCTCGCCGCCTCGGCGATGGGTCACGGCAAGATCGACGACTCAGCGGTGGTCAAGGTCTACGAAAGCGCGACCGGCGCGCCGGTGAAGCGACGCGGCGATCCTGCGGAATAGAGGGGGCAGGGCGTTGCTCGCTGCGTCGTTTACTGACTATGACATTGCTGCTAAGACCCCTGCGCAAAGCCTCTCGTCCGGCCTTGTGAATCTTGGCAAAGCGCATTTCTGGAGCCGCCGTCATGGGGTCACCCGACCACTACCTGGGCATCTTTGAAGGCCATTTCGATCCGGCGGTCGCCATTGTCCGGGACGGCAAGGTCATCGCCTATGCGGAAGAAGAACGCTTTCTGCGCAACAAGCACGCCTACCGGGTCTATCCGCGCCGGGCGTTGAACTACTGCCTCGAAACGGCGGGGATCGGGCCGGAGGCTGTGGCCGCCATCGGCGTCAACTGGAACATCGATGCCTATACCGACGGGCGCATCGCGGCCTTCTTCGACGAGATGGCCGGTGACTGGCCGCTGGATCCGGCGACGAAGTCATGGCAGCGCGGCATGTTGGGCGGTTTCAACCGCGGCGCCTACGAAGCCCGTCATGCGCGCGAGTGGCGCCGCTCCTTCGGCGAGGCGCCGCTGCCGCCGATCATCGGGCTGCCGCACCATTACACCCATGCCCTGCAGAGCTACCTGCAGTCGCCCTTCGACGACGCCGTCTGCGTGACCATCGACGGCTCCGGCGACGAGCATTGCACCGTGGTCTGGCGTTGCCGGGGCGACAGCATCGAGGTGATGCGGGAAATTTGCATGCCTCACTCGCTCGGCTGGTTCTACGCCGCCTTCACCGAGTACCTCGGGTTCGAGGCCTACGACGGCGAGTACAAGGTCATGGGCCTTGCCGCCTACGGCCAGCCCGACAGGGACCTCGGCAGCAAGCTCGCCAAGGTTCTTCATCCGGCGCCCGACGGTATCGAATACCGTCTGGACCCGAGCTTCATCCACTACGGCCCGAGGAACTGGTCGGACCGCTTCACTGACCTCCTGCCGGCGCTTTTCGAGCGGCCGCCGAGACGCCATGACGCGCCCATCGAGGCTTGGCACCGGGATCTGGCCTTCGCGGTGCAGGCGGCGCTGGAGTCGGCTGTCGAGCCGCTGGTCACCTGGGCGCTGAAGGAGGCCGGCACCGGGAACCTCTGTATCGGCGGCGGCGTCGGCCTGAACGTCAAGATGAACAGCAGCCTGCAAGCCCTACCTGAGGTCGCAAGGGTCTTCGCCCATCCTCTGTGCAGCGACGGCGGCGCGGCGGCGGGGGCGGCCCTGGGGGTCTGTTGGGAAAAAACCGGCGCCCGGCCGGAGCCGCTGAAGACTCTGGCCTGTGGGCCGGAGATGCAAGACGACGAGATCGAAGAAGCGCTCAAGCGTTGCGGCCTCGCCTACGAACGGCCCGACGACATCGCCGAGGCCGTGGCCGACGAACTGGTCAAGGGGTCGGTCGTCGGCTGGTTCCAGGGCCGCATGGAAGCCGGCCCCCGCGCCCTCGGCCAGCGCAGCATCCTGGCCGACCCGCGGCAGGTCGAGGCCCGCGACCGGGTCAATCTGGTCATCAAGTATCGCGAGCAGTGGCGGCCTTTTTGTCCCTCCATCCTGGCCGAGGCCGCCGAGCGCTACCTCGTCGCCGGCCAGGACGCGCCCTTCATGATCATCGCCTTCGAGGCGAGCGAGGAGTTCAAGCGCCTGGCGCCGGCCGTGGTCCATGTCGACGGGACCGCGCGGGTGCAGGTCGTCCATCGCGACGTCCTGCCCCTCTACCACCGGCTGATCTCCTGCTTCGAGGCCCGCACCGGGGTTGCCGCCCTTCTCAATACCTCGTTCAATGTCAAGGGAGAGCCGGTCGTCTGCACCGTCCTGGATGCTGTGCGGACTTTCTATTCCACGGGCATGGACGTCCTGGCGGTCGGCGGCTTCCTGTTGCGCAAGCCGAAGGACAGCTAAAGCATGAGCAATCAAGGCCTGCTGGTGATCGCCCCGCATCCTGACGACGAGACCCTCGCCGCCGGCGACACCATCGCCCTCTGCGCTGCCGCCGGGCTTCCGGTCACCATCCTCACGGTGGCGGCCCACATGCCGCCGCTCTACAGCGAGGCGGTGCACCAGCAGACGGTTGCCGAGGCACGCAAGGCGCATGGTATTCTCGGGGTGACCGACTCCCGGTTTCTCGACCTGCCGGCCGTTTACGTTTCGGACCAGCCGGTGGCGGAACTGAACGGCGCCATCGCCGCGGTGGTGGAAAAGGTCCGGCCAAGCGTCGTGCTCTGCCCCTATCCCGACCGCCATGTCGACCACCGGGCGATCTTCGATGCGGCCATGGTCGCCACCCGGCCGGTCGGGGCCGGTGCCGGGATCAAGCTGCTGGCCGCCTTCGAGACCCTGTCGGAAACCCATTGGAACGCGCCGCATATCGAGCCGAACTTCACACCCAACTGGGTGGTCGACGTCACCGCTACGATCGAGCGCAAACTCGAAGCCCTGGCCTGCTACGAAAGCCAGATCCCCGCCTTTCCGGGGCCGCGGTCGATCGAAGCGGTTCGGGCGCTGGCGATGTTCCGCGGCACCCAGTCGGGCTTCGCCTACGGCGAGGGCTTTCACGTCATCCGCATGACCGCCGCCGCCGACACCTTGGCCGCCGCCTTGCGATCCGGCCGATCCTAGGCTGCAAAGGGTTCCTGCCACTGCCGAGGTCGCCCGCGATGTCACGATTTTTTCTCTTTTTCGGCGTTCTTCTCCTGACCGTCGTCGCCGCGGGGCTCAGCATCTGGCAGGCGTGGTTCCTGCTCGCGTTCCTGCCGCTTCTCGGCTTCAGCCTGCTGGGTTGCCGGGACCTTCTTCAGACGCGCCATGCCATCCTGCGCAACTATCCGGTCCTGGGGCACATGCGCTGGCTCTTCGAAGGGATCAGGCCGGAGATCCGCCAGTATTTCATCGAGAGCGAACGAGATGAAGAACCGTTCAGCCGCGACAAGCGCTCCATCGTCTATCAGCGTGCGAAGGACGTCGAGGACAAGCGCCCCTTTGGCACGCGCCAGGACGTTTACGGCGCCGGCTATGCCTGGCTCACCCATTCCATGGCGCCCAAGCCACCCACCGAACCCCGCTTTCGCATCCGCATCGGCGGCCCGGGTTGTCTGAAGCCCTACGACACCTCCGTCTACAACATTTCGGCCATGTCATTCGGTGCGCTCAGCGCCAACGCCATCCTCGCCTTGAATACCGGTGCCCGGCTCGGCGGCTTTGCCCACGACACCGGCGAGGGCGGTATCAGCCGCTATCACAGGCAGGGTGGCGGCGACCTGATTTGGGAGATCGGCAGCGGATACTTCGGTTGCCGCGACTCGCAGGGACGCTTCGACCCGGCGCGCTTTGGCGAACAGGCGCAGGCCGAGCAGGTGAAGATGATCGAGGTGAAGCTCTCGCAAGGCGCCAAGCCGGGTCACGGCGGCATGCTTCCGGCGGCCAAGATATCCCCCGAGATCGCGGAAGCACGCGGCGTTCCTCTGGGGCGGGACTGTATTTCTCCCCCGGCGCACAGTGCTTTCTCAACCCCGCTCGAGTTCATGGATTTCCTGCAGACTCTCCGCGAGAAGTCCGGCGGCAAGCCGGTGGGCTTCAAGCTCTGTATCGGGCATCGCTGGGAGTTCATGGCCTTGGTGAAAGCCATGCTGGAAACCGGCGTCCGGCCGGACTTCATCGTCGTCGACGGCAAGGAGGGCGGTACCGGCGCCGCCCCGGTCGAGTTCGCCGACCACCTCGGCACGCCCCTGGCGGAGGGGCTGACCTTTGTGCGCAACACGCTGATCGGCGCGGGTTTGCGCGAGGATATCCGGATCGGTGCCAGTGGCAAGCTGGTCACGGCCTTCGATCTGGTCTGGGCCCACGCGCTCGGCGCCGACTGGTGCAACTCGGCGCGCGGCTTCATGTTCTCGATCGGCTGTATCCAGGCGCAATCCTGTCACACCAACCGCTGCCCGACCGGCGTGGCGACGCAGGATCCGCTGCGCCAGCGCGCGCTTGTGGTGGAGGACAAGGCTCAGCGGGTCGCGAACTTCCATCGCAATACCATCGAGGCGCTGGCGGAGATCGTCGGCGCTGCGGGCTTCGAACGGCCGGAGCAGCTGCAGCCGCAGCACATCATGGTGCGCCAGAAGAGCGGCGAGACGCTATCCGCCGAGCAGGCCTACTGGACCCTCGAGAAAAATGCCCTGGTCGATGGCAGCTGCGACCGGCCCGAGTACTCGGTGCCCTGGGCGATGGCGCGGGCGGATCGCTTCGCGGCCGCTTTGTAACCTGCAGGCTCCGCTGCGGTCGGACGGGGCTCAGGGTTTCGCCGTCGAATAAAGGTAGCCGGCGCCGCGCACCGTCTTGATGATCTGCGGTTTTGCGGGGTCGCTTTCGATTTTGCGCCGGATGCGCGCGATACGGATATCGATGCTGCGGTCGAAGGGTTCCCAATCGCGGTTGTGGGCAAGGTTGAGCAACTGATCGCGGGTCAGCACCCGGTTGGGGTTGTCGGCGAAGGCTTTCAGCAGGTCGAATTCCATGCCGGTGAGCGGAATTTCGCCGCCCTCTCCGTCGAACAGCTTGTGGGAATCGAGATTGAGGGTGAAGCGGCCGAAGCGCGCCAGGCGGGCATCGTCGGGCTGGCCGCCGTTTTCGGACTTCTGCGCCCAGTCGGCGCGGCGCAGCACCGCTTTGATACGGGCCAGCAGTTCGCGCAGGTCGACCGGCTTGGCCAGATAGTCGTCGGCGCCCATTTCCAGCCCGACGATGCGGTCGACCACCTCGCCGGCCGCCGTCAGCATGATGATGCCGACCTGGCACCTGCCGCGCAGGAAGCGTGCCAGGGACAGGCCGTCTTCGCCCGGCATGCGGATGTCGAGCAGGACCAGGTCCACGTCGTCCTTGTCGACGACCTCGCGCAGCCCCTCGCCGCCGCCGACAGGGGTTACCCGGAAGTCGTGCAGTTCCAGGTATTCCTGGATGGTCTCGCGGATGCCGGGTTCGTCGTCGACAACGACAATATGCTTCTGCCCCTGGATTCCGGAGGCTCCTTGGCTTGATCTGTCGGTTCCACTACTCACCTTGGCCCTCTGGTGGGTGCTGGCGAACTTCGGTCAGGATCTGCCCGACCAGCGCGCGCACCTCCTCAAGGGTAAAGGGTTTTTCGATGAAGGGTCGCTGCACCCGCTGCAGGAAGATCCGCGCCGACGGACTGAGCGTGTCGCCGGAGATGAAAGCGGTGCGCCGTAACAGGTTGGCATCGCGGCGCTCCAGGGCGGCATAAAGACTGGGTCCATCGAGTTCCGGCATGCGCACATCACTCAGGATTACATCGAAGCGCTGGCCCTCGATCAGATTGAGCGCTTTTTCTCCAGACTCCGCCGTGACCACCTGGTGACCCTGGGGGGCCAGGATGTCGCCCAGCATCTGGGCGACTTCCGGCTCGTCGTCGATGACGAGGATACTGGCTGCGGGTCCCACGATGCCCTCCAGTTCCCGTTCCGCCGGCGCCTCGGTGGCGGTGGTGCTGGCCGGCAGGGCGACGGTGAAGACGGTGCCGGCGCCCAGGGTGCTGTCGACCCGGATGCGGCCGTCGTGTGCTTCGACGATCCGGTGGCTGACCGCCAGACCGATGCCGGTGCCCTCGCCGATGTCTTTGGTGGTGAAGAAAGGCTCGAAGATCCGGCTGAGAATTTCCTCGGGTATGCCGGGACCGGTGTCGGCCAGTGTCAGAACGACCTCGCCATTCGCCGCGTCGTGCGCGGCTTTGATGGTCAGGACGCGCTCACCCGAAACTTCCGCCATCGCCTGCTGGGCATTGACGATGATGTTGCTCACCACTTGGTTCAATTGATCGGAATCGGCCCAGACCGGCGGCACTTCGGGGCCGATCTCCAGCTTCAATTCGATATTGTCCGTGCGCAGCGAATAGCCTGTCACGTCCAGGGTCGCCTGAATAATGTCGCGCAGGTCGACGGCGTGATGCTCCGGTGGCCGCTGACGCGCCATCGCCAGGAAAGACTTCACGATTCGCGAACAGCGGTCGGCGGCGTTGCCGATTTTGCCGGCGCGCTCGACGATGCGCGGGTCGGTGGCGGTTTCCTTCAGCAACAGAGCGTGGCCGACCACGACGGAGAGCGGATTGTTCAGCTCATGCGCGACACCGGCCAGGAGAGAGCCGAGCGCGCTCAGTTTTTCGCTTTGATAGAGGGCCTCACGCTGGCGCGCCATTTGCGCCTCGACGGCGTGGCGCTCCGTCAGGTCGTGGGCGCTGGCAACGATCATCTCCTCGCCCTGGTATTCGATCAGGCTGGCGGTGAGCGAAACCCAGATGTGGCGGCCGTCGACCCCGCGCAGCAGCACCTCGAAACCTTCCACCGTACCCTTTTCGCGCAGCAGCCGCAGGTAGCGGCGGCGGTCTTCCGGGTTTACATAGAGGTCGCTGATATACGACGGCTCTCCGGACTGCTGCAGTCTTCCGAAGACCGCGCTGGACGCCGGGCTCTCGTAGATCACCAGGCCGTCTTCGGCGCGGGTCATCGCGACCGGTACCGGCGCGGCTTCCAGGATGGAGCGTACCAGGCTCTCGCTGTCCCGGAGCGCGCGCTCCATCTCCTTGCGATTGGTGATGTCGGTGCGCGTCACGACGATACCGCCCTGGCGGGTCGGCTGGTTGGAGAACTGGAACCAGCGCCCGTCGGTCTGCTGGAATTCCAGGTCCGTGCAGAACTGCCGGCGTAGCTGTTTGCGTTCCTCCAGCCATTCGTCGATGCGGCCTTCTGCGCCGACGTACTGGCCGCGTTCGGCGCCGCCGCGGATGAAGTCGACCCAGGTGACGCCTGGTTTCAGCAAATCCGCGCTCATGAAATTAAAGTCGCGGTAGCGCTGATTGCAGGTCACGAGGCGGTCGTCGGCGTCATAGAGGGCGAGGCCCTCCGACAGCGATTCCACCGCGTCGTGCAGGGTTTCGCGGGCCTCGCGAAGCTCCGCCTCCTTGGCCAACTGGTCGGTGAGGTCGAGCACCGTGCCGATCGAAATGGTGCGATCGCCCAGCTTGGCCAGACGCGAAGAAACCGCGCCCCAGAATTCGGTGCCGTCGGCCTTGCGCAGTCGCGTCTTCCTGCCGTCGAGGCGGCCCTTCTCGATCAGCTCGTTGGTGCAGGCCTCGCGCTCCTCCGGCGTCGCGAAAGAGCGCACCGATTTATAGTGTTTGGTGACCGGCCAACTATAGCCGAGCAGCTCGGCGGCTGCCGGGCTGTGGTAGAGCACGTCGCCGCTGTAGGTGTCGGTGAGCCACAGGGGCACGGGATTGTTTTCGACCAGTGTACGCAGCTGCCGCTCACTCTCGCGCAGCGACTCCTCGATACGTTTCAGTTTGGTGATGTCGCTGCGCAGGTAGACACGGCCGCCGCCGTGGATCGGGTGGGTGGAAGTCTGTAGCCAGGTTCCGTCTTGCAGCTGGAACTCCACCGGCTCCTTTTCCGACTCTACCAGCTTCTGGAGCCACAGCTCGTCATCGTGCAGCCAATTGTCATCGGCTTCCTTGTCGGCGCCGACTTCGCGTCCATCGAAGCTCTTCATCTTCGGTCGGGCACGCAGGTAATTCTCCGTGGTTGTGCTGCCGACCATGGACTCGGGATCCATCTCGTAGAGCGCGGCGTAAGCGGCATTGCAGAGAACGAGACGTTGGCCCTCGTCGTAGATGGCAAAGCCGTTCGGTATGTTGTCGACCGCGTCCTGCAACAGACGCCAGACCCGGTTCAGTTCCTCTTCGGCGTTCACCCGCTCGCTGATGTCATGCAGTTCCGTCACTACGACGCGCTTGCCGGTGAGGGTTATGACACTGGGCATGATCTCAACCGGCAGGCTGCGGCCGTCGCTGTGCCGGGCTTTCACTTTGATCGGCGTTGGGGTTGTCTGCTCATCCTGCTGTTCCAGCAGGCGGTCGACAGCCTCACGGTAGGGGCGGTGGCTCTCGGCATCCAGCAGCCTGTCGGCGAAATCCCGGCCGATCGTCTGCCTGGGCTCCATGTCGAAGAACGACTGAGCGGCGCGGTTGCAGGCGGTGACCTGGCCGTCGGCGTCGCAGAGGAAGATCGGATGGGAAGCCTGTTCGATGATTGCTGTGCGCTGTCGGGCGATCTCCTCGTCCTCCAGGCTGCTGCGCCGCTCGGCGCCGATGTCCAGCAGGTAGCCGGTTACGGCGGTTTCGTCGAGCCTCATCTCATCGCGGCACCAGCGGGCTTCGCCCCCGGGCCTCAGCAGGCGGTATTCCAGGGTTGCGGCCCCGGTCGCCGAGGCCTGCTTCAGCCCATCCCGGTAGGAAGGCAGGTCATCGGGATGGATCAGCTTGCCCAGAGCGCCGGCATCGGCGCAGAGCTCAGCGGCGCTGTGGCCGGTAAGGGCGGCTGCCCGGGAACTCACATAGTCGAACTGCAGGGCGCCGCCGGTCAGGCTGCCCCGGTAGAACATCGCCGGCAGCCGTGCTTCCAGCAGCGCCATGAAGTCGTCCTGCGCCTCGGTGGAAAGTGCGCCGCCGCGATGCAGTTCCTTCGATGGCGGCGGCTCGGATTCTGGCGTGGACATGACGGCCCCTTGCAGTTCCGCTTTGCTGCCCGGGCGTGCAGGCGGGGCAGTTGTCGAGGAAGCGATGCAGATTAGCCGAGGGGCGCACCAGAGGGAAGAATGCTTCGCGGCGCGCGGTTGCGCCGCCGAAGCGGTGCTCGGCGGTTGGCCCTGACCTCCGCGCTGCGATGGTCCTCCCATCTCGTGACCTGCCCAAATCGAGAACCCAAAACCGGGGAAACCCCGGGACTTCCGTCCGGGTCGGCGCGTCTCCCCACGCGCCGACCCGGACGGTCTAGTGGTTACATCGGAGATTTCCAGTGACTGCGGCTTTGCCGTGCCCCGTGGGGCTGCGAGGTGCCGGCAATCGCGGAACGATCCAGACCGATATCGCGCAGCCTGTAGTCATCGAGCTTCGACAATTCGATGACCGTCTTCCGGACCCGCTGCTGGCGCAGGCTCGGCTTAAGCAAGCGCTGCAGGTTCTGCTTCAGCAAGCGGCGGAGCTTGGCCGTCGTCGTCTCGCGAAGTGTCGTGTAGGGGGTGCCACCGAAGGGGCTGACGGGTTTTCTGCCGGTCAGGTTCATCGGCGAGCCGAAAACATCAGAGTTGCTCATCTTTCTCTACCAGGTTCATCGTTGGTCGGTTTCGGTTGGTTTTCGCCCATGCTGACCGCGGCCCGCTCCTCCTGCAGTCTTCCGATCAGCCATGACCGCGGATATAGGTGGGCGCTGTTTCCCCTTGATGTCTCGCGGGGCGGCGTTCGGTATCAATTGTTTCAGCCTGCCCCGGCGTCTGTCTGGCCGCGCGGTGCCGTACTTTCCCGGGTTTTTCTGGGCCCATCGGGTGCGTTTTGGGCGCCCGATGACGCATAAGTCTTTGAACAAGCGCCAGAAAACCGAAGCATTCTCTTATGTGGTAATCCGCACAGACCCATACCTGCCTGCCGCGTAGCCTCATCTTGTAACGGCCATCCGGATTCCTTCGCCCGTCAGGCGAATAAAACGAAATTCGGTGCGCCATGTGAAAGCCAAGGGGTTGGTGGATTTCAGGGGAAGGGAGAGCGAAACATCATGTCTGAAGTGAACACACTGCTGATCGGTCGTAATCGGCTGTTTCTCGAGGGATTGAAAAGTCTGCTACGGGGCAGTTCCTTCGACGTTTGCGGTGAACTGCCCTGCGTCGGCTCGCTGGACGAGAACGACCTGGACGACTCGCCGGAACTGGTTCTGATCGAACTGCGTGGCGACTCCGCCGAATTGGTTCAGGATCTGCGCCAGCTGCGTGAGGACATACCCGGCACGCCGATCGTCGTGCTGACCGACGAGCGCGATCCGCGCACGTTGGCGTCCTGCCTCAATGCCGGGGCCGACGCCTTCCTGCTGAAGGATATCTCGCTGGAAGCGCTGATCTACTCTTTGAAGCTGGCCATGTTGGGGCAGAAGGTGATGCCGACCGATCTGGCCGCATCGCTGATCAACGGCGCCGCCGGTTTGCAGCCGATGGACGGTAGGGGGGTCGAAAGCTATGGCCTGTCCGACCGCGAAATGGAAATCCTGCGCTGCCTGGTGAACGGGGATGCCAACAAGGTCATCGCCAACCGTCTCCATATCACCGAGGCGACGGTGAAGGTCCATATGAAAAGCCTGCTGCGCAAGATCAAGGCCGGTAACCGCACCCAGGCGGCGATCTGGGCTCTGAACCACGGCGTGACCCCGGGCCTGCCCTTCGCCAAGGACGCCGCCATTCCGGCTCCCGCGCGGGTGGCAAAGGAAATGGTGCTTTCTCAGATGACGGTCTAGGCGGCGAGCCTCTCTGCTTCCCCTCCGCAGGCGCGCCGGCTTAGTCCGGCGGCCGGCGGAGAGTCGCCTTTTCCCAGCCGTTCCTCGGCACGAGATGCAGGTCTCTGATAGGAGGCTCGAACAGAAAGGGAAGAGGTCCGCTTTGGCGAAATCTAGACCCAACTCGCGCCGTCGATTTCGCCGTCGTCACTCTCCAGATCATCGGCCTCCTGCAGGCGCTCCAGCAGTGGCAGCAATACCGTTGCAGCCAATACCGCCGCCTCGGTGCGGTTACGGCAGTCCAACTTGATGAGGATTGCGCGGACCATGGATTTCACCCGGGCCTCGCCCTCGTCCAGTGCCTCGGCGATGGAGCGATTGCTGTCGCCTTCTGCCAGCAGCGTGAGGATGGCGCGCTCGCCGCGGTTCAGCCGCGACAGCATTTCCAGGTGGCCGGCGGTGTCGGCGCCGTTGGCCTTGGCCGTAGGCATGACCGAATAGCCGTCTGCCGCCAGGCTCAGAGACTCCTCCAGGTATTCCAGGCCCCGATTCAGCAGGATCAGCCCGTCGGCGCGCGGGGGCAGGTCGCCCATCATGGCGCATTTGGATTCCGGCACCGCGAACAACACACGTGTATGCTTGCCGGACCAGCGTTCGATCTGGCCCTCCAGATTGTGAAAGCGACTGCTGTCGTTGGCCGCGAGAATCAGGTAGTCGGCCTCCGGTTCGCCATTGCCGTTGGGCGGAAAGATGCTGATATCCCCGATGTGAGTATCGGGGATGCTGCGCAAGGCATCCAGAAGAGGCCCTGGCTCGATCCCGGCGGCCACCACGGCACAGCGCCGGCTACCGGCGGGGGCAACCCGGTTGGTCTCGCTGTCTTGCTGTTCGATCATCGGGGGTGAACCTCCATCCAAATAGGGGGGCGCAGGGTGCGGGCCCGATAAGGGGCTGCCAAGAGCCACGTTCGGGCAGAGCCTAGCACGGTCGATGTCGGCAATCTTTTGCACAGGCATAGTACTACCGAGGGGGTAGCTGCTTGCCGGGAGGGCTTTTTCGTCGTGGAAAACCCCAAGGAAACCGGCTATTTCAGCAGATTTTCCGCCAGGCGATCGGCTTTGTTTGCCGGCCTGTGACAAATCCCACAGTGGTTTTGGACCGCTGCCCCTAATTTAGACTTGTCGTTGTGGAGGTCCTCCCTCAAGCCACGATGACGGACCTTTAAATGAGCCTAATAGCCCCGTCCGCGCCCATCGGACGGGGCTTCTCACTTTTGCGGTCTTGTGCTGCGGGGCGGGGAAGGGCTAGAGCAGATCCGGGTTGGCTGGAATCGCTTTAGCGATCCACCGACCCGGTGAATCTGCTCTAACTGTTGGATATAGATCGGATTCACGTGATTGGGCGGAACCATGGAGTGGTTCCGCCCAATCACGATCCGATCTAGTCGCCGGTCACGTCGTGGACCAGGCGTTCCAATTTCTCCACATCGCTGATCACCAGCGTGCGGCCGTCACGGTTGATCAGGCCGTTCTTGGTCATCTCATTCAACTCGCGCGTGACGGCTTCGCGATGGGTGCTGATGCGGCTGGCGATGTCGGCGTGGGTCGGTGCAGGCGAGATGCTCGCTGTGTTGCCCTCTTGCTGATTCTCGCGCGCCAGGCGCAGCAATTCCGAATGGATGCGATTCTTCACCGCCAGGGTGCTGAATTCGAAGATGCGTTCGCTCAACGAGCGCACCATGCCGGTGAGATAGGTCAGCATGGCCATCGAGACCGGGGGAAATTCCTGCAAAATCGACCGGAAAGTTTCCGCCGAGACCGATCCGATCATGACGTCGGTGAGCGCGATGACGTTGGCCGAGCGCGGTGCCCCGTCGATGGCGGCAAACTCGCCGAAGCATTCCCCTGCGTGAATATCGCGAAAGGCGACTTCCTTGCCGGCGCTGGAAAACAGAATCACCCGGACGGTGCCGGAAACCATGAAGTAGACGTCGGTGGAGCCTTCCTGGTGGCCGATGATCTGCTGATGGGCCGTATAGTTGCGCCAATTCACACGCTGCGTCAGGCGCTCGATCTCGCGCGGGTCGAGATCGCGGAAGATTTCGATGCGTTCGAGAGCGTAACCTGAGCCGCCAGAAAGCTTTTGGTTGGCCGTCATCAATCCCACTTTGTCCTTTGGGCCCGGCGCAACGCCCCGCGCGATCGGGGCAATGACGACCAAGCCGTTGAGAAGCGGTACAAAGCCTGAAGAATTTTCGCCGCGGCGAACGGCGTTTAACTTTACCTATACCCTTCTCCACCATCCGGAGTATAGGAAGATATCCCAAAGTCTGCGCAATAGTACCCGGCGGACTGCGGGATGCAACCGGCTGATGGTTGCAGCCGCGATGCGATTACCTCCTGCGCGCGCTCCCCGCGCGCCGGTCCGGCACAGGGCCCGGCTTGCGCCGACCGGGGTTGCGCAGTATGGAGGCGGCACCCCGCTTGTGCCCCAACAAGAAGGCCTCCCGCCGAAAAATGTCACAAAAGGCCGCGATTTTCCCGGAGGAACGCCTCGAAGCCTGGCTGCGCGAAACGCTGCTGCCGTTTTGGGCGTCGCGCGGATTCGATTCGGCGCAGGGCGCCTTCGTGGAGAAGTTTGAGCCTTCCGGGGAAGCGACGGCGGAGGACGGCACCCGCGTGCTCGTCCAGGCGCGGCAGATCTATGTGTTCTCCCACGCCGCCGTCGCCGGATTCGGTGATGCAGGGCTGGCGCGCGCCCAATGCGCCTTTGCGTTCTTGGACGCGCAAGCTTGGGACCGCGCCCAGGGCGGCTGGTTGCACAGCCTGAAGCGCAGCGGTGCGCCGCTCGACCGGACCAAGGACAGCTACGACCAGGCCTTCATGCTGCTCGCCATGGCCTGGCTCTATCGTGCCTCCGGCGATGCCCGGGTGCTGCAGCGGGCCAAGGATACCATCGCCTTCATGGACGCGGAGCTGGGCCTGACCCGTGACGGCCACTTCGACGGCTACCGCGAAGCGGCGGTGGCGCCGGGCGCGCCGGATCCGCTGCCGCGCCGCCAGAACCCGCATATGCATCTGCTGGAAGCTCTGCTGGCGCTTCACGAAGCGACCGGCGAGGTGGACTGGCTGATGCGCGCCGCGCAGATCTTCGATCTCTTCGAGCGGCAGTTCTTCGATGCCGCGTCGGGACAGCTCATCGAGTTCTTCGACGGCGACTGGAACGAGATGCCCGTCGACGGCCGGCGGCTGCGCGAGCCGGGCCACCACTT
>CAJHXP010000163.1_pt1 | contig 19272 bp, 15 predicted proteins | sample 9198551 | NCBI WGS metagenome assembly CAJHXP01 (sample SAMEA7708297, study PRJEB35096) | sediment metagenome | biome: marine neritic benthic zone biome [ENVO:01000025]; feature: sediment [ENVO:00002007]; material: shallow marine sediment [ENVO:03000034] sea grass bed [ENVO_01000059] ... | reverse complement strand
GTTTTCAGTCCGGGCTGAGCTGGCGCACCATTCTCGCCAAGCGCGAGAATTTTCGCGCCGCCTTCCATGATTTCGACTTCGATGAGATAGCGCGATTCACCCAGCGCGACGTGAGCCGGCTACTCAAGGATGAAGGCATCATCCGCCATCGCGGCAAGATCGAAGCGACCATCAATAATGCGAAACGGGCTCAGGAACTCGTCAAACAGGAAGGCTCGCTGGCAGCCTTCATCTGGCGTTACGAACCTGACGTGGCGCCGCTCGCAAAACCGCAGACTGCATCGACCTCAGCGGAGTCGCTTGCCCTGGCGAAGGACCTTAAGAAGCAAGGTTGGAAATTCGTCGGTCCGACCACGGTGTATGCCTTCATGCAGGCAATGGGGCTGATCAACGATCATGTTGAGGACTGCGTGGTCAGAGCCAAAGTTGAGCGCGCACGCAAGAGTTTCAGGCGGCCAGGGCGCTAGGGGTCCGTTTGAGAACGGTTTCAATGGCCGATGCGGCGCAGGAGAAGACTGCCGAGAGCGACACGGATCATGGCCTCGGAGACGTCGATGCGCTGTTCGTCGTCGCGGAACCGTCATAAGCCGGGTCCGGTCGTAGGCCCCCCTCCGCGAACAAATGCCTGATCCATGGCCGGGGCTTGCGGCGGGCCTTTGCGGGTGCCTGCTCCAATGGCAATCCATCTTGGGAAATCGGGCCAAAGATCACACGCCCGACACCCTCTGAACGACCGGGCTGCTCTTGCGCACATGCCATCCGACTTCGGGATCCTCGCGCTTCAAAAGCGAGTCTCGTCAAAGCTCACTTGGGCGGCAATTGGATCGTTTCCACCGCGGCCTTCTGCGCCGTCTCGCGGAGCAGAAGCTTGACCGCAACCCGCAGCCTACGGGCTTGGTTTGTCGACGACGGCGCATGAGTCACAGCCATGGGACTGCCGATATTGCAGGACCCGCCGACCCAGCTTCCGGTGTTGATCTGTTTGCCAAGCTGGACCCAGTTTTCGGTCCCTTCCTTCTTCTCCCACATCCGCGTGGCGCGGTAGTAGCGCAGGCAGTCCTCCTGAACGGTGGGAACCACCTCGCCGAAACCGCTGGAGCTCGGCGTGTCGAAACCCTTCCCCTCAACCCTGACCGATTCCGGGTTGCCGTTTGGATAGGGCTGCTTGTTGGAATTGAAATACATCCAGACCTCGCCGACGAAGCAATCGCACTGCCCCGACTTGTGATAGTAGCCGCCGTCGAGGCTGCTGAGACGATAGGAGTTGATCTGTGCGAAGTTGGCAGGCACCGCGAAAACCTGGTCCGGCTCCCCCATGAAGCAGGCGCCACAGGCACCGAGTTCAAAAAACTGGCCGCTACCCGCCGGGCCGAGTGCTGTTTTGTCGGGACCGCCGGTAAGCACGTAGTTGTTGGTGCAGGCCACACATGACAGGCAAAGGACTAGAAGGCTCCCGAGTTTGCACCACATGGTTCCTCTCCTCAGGGCGACCGCTTGCGATCAAGCCCATCAGTTCCTGCCAGGCATCCTGGCTCTCAAGGACCATCCGAACCGGGGTTTCCAGGATACGGCATCTCGAAGCCGGAAATGCTAGCACAACCGGCGGCCACTGACGATTCCATCTTCGATCGGGATATCGCATGGCGACCGCCTCGGTCCTGCCGAACGGCATGATGGTTGAACAGCCGAGGCGCCGATTGTCTCCTGCGGTGAGGACGCAGCCTGAGGTTCACCGGGCCGGGCTCCTGTGCCGCCAAGCCCAGGCCCGCCATGACCGGAGCAAGACTAGATCAGCCCCCAGCCGGCAACGGCGATGCCGTAGACGATGGAGGCCCCGACCAGCATGGTGACCGCGCCGATGGCCGTCTGCAGACCGCGGTTGGCCCAGGTGAAGATCCGCGCGCTGTAGCTGAGCGGCACCGCCATGACCGCCGAGAGCGCGGCCATGCCGGCGATGGAGCCAAACCCGAACAACGCGATGTAGGTCAGTGCCAGGGGGGCGGACTCGACCGAACCGAGGGCCAGCAACACCAGGGCGGCGGAGCCCGCCAGGCCGTGCATCATGCCGACCGCCAGGCTGCGCAGCGGCAGGCCCTTGGGATGCCTATGATCATGGTGACGGGGATCGTGCTTTGCCTCTTCCGGCGCATGCTTGTGGGCGTGCAGGTGCGTGATCCCGTCGGCATGCCGGTGGACATGAAAGTGTACCCGCTCACGCCACAGGCGGCGCAGCAGAGCGGCGCCGAGCCCGAGCAGCATGAGGCCGACCAGCAGTTCCATCCCCTGGGCCCAGGCCGCCGGGATGGCCTTGCCCAGATAGACCACCAGCCCGCCCAGCAGCAGCAGGGTCACGCTGTGGCCGAGGCCCCAGACCGCGCCGTGGCGTACCACCGAGCGCAGCTTTCGCGCGTCCGCGGCGATGCTGGCGACCGCAGCCACGTGGTCCGCCTCGAAGGCGTGCTGCAACCCGACCAAGAAGCCGAGGAAGAGTGCAGAGATCATCGTCGGCGGTCCCCTAGATACGTAACAATCCCGTTCGGTCCCGCCTGCGCGGTGCCGCAATACCCATCTCTGCCAAGAGGTTGTCGTCGCTTGCCTGCGCCGCCGTTGTCGGCGGTTGGACCTGAGTATTGGCGAAGTCGGGCGGGCTGCCAAGCCCGGATCGCCGGTTGTCAGTCGGGGCGGCCTATGGTTCTTTCCAGTCAATTGGTCATAATCAGAAAATCTAAGGCACCTTTGGGAGAGTACGAATGGAATTCCGCCTGTCTGCCGCGGCGCTTTGCGCCGCTGCCTTTTTCGCTCTAACGATCGCGGCAGAGGCGGCGACTCTCGAAAGAATCCGCGACAGCGGCACCATCAAGTTGGGCTACCGCGACGACGCCGCGCCGTTCTCCTTCGTCGACAAGAACGACCGGATTTCCGGCTATTCGATCGCCCTCTGCGAGGCCGTGGTCGGCGCCGTCCGCAACACTATGAGAAACAAGAACATCACGGTCGAGTTCGTTCCGGTGACGGCGGAGAACCGTTTCAGCGCACTGCAGGCAGGCGATATCGACCTGCTCTGCGGGGCCACCACGGTCACCTTGGAACGGCGCAACCTGGTCGATTTCAGCCTGCAGACCTTCGCCACCGGCTCCAGCGTGCTCTACCACAAGGACGGAGCCTCGAACTTCAAGCAGTTGAGCGGCAAGAAGATCGGGGTCCGCGCCGGCACCACCACCGAAGACGGGTTGAAGCGCGCCCTCGCCGAGGTCGGCATCGCGGCGGAGTTCGTCCCGGTGGAAAGCCACGAGGACGGGCGCCGCGCACTTGAGGCCGGCGAGATCGCCGCCTACTTCGCCGACCGCGCCATTCTCATCCTGCTCGCCGCCGGGGCCGAGAATCCGGAGAACCTGATCGTCTCGAATCGTTTCTTCTCCTACGAGCCCTATGCACTGGGGATGCAACTCGGCGATTCCAAATTCCGCCTGCTGGTCGACAGCACCCTGGCACGGGTCTACAGCTCGCCGGTGATCGGCGAGATCTACAAGGCGAGCTTCGGGAACTCGAAGGTCAGCGACCTGCTGCGCGCCATGTACACGCTGAACTCGCTGCCCAACTAGATCGGATCGTGATGGGGCGGAACCACTTCATGGTTCCGCCCCATCACGTGAATCCGATCTATATCCAATAGTTAGAGCAGATTCACCGGGTCGGTGGATCGCCAAAGCGATTCCAGCCAAGCCGGATCTGCTCTAGCCGTCACCGAACGAGGATCGGGGAGGCCGCATCGCGGCGCTGTTCCCAACCACGACGCGCCAACTCCGGATCGTCGTGGTCCTCCTCGGCGTAGCCGAGGCAGAGGTAAGCGACCAGGCGCCAGCTTTCCGGCACTTCCAGGTCGCTGGTCATCTGCTCGGCGTCGAGGATCGAAACCCAGCCGACGCCGACGCCGGCGGCCCGCGCCGCCAACCACAGGGTATGCACGGCACAGACGGTGGAGTACTGCAGCGTCTCCGGCATGGTCCGGCGGCCGAGCCCGTGCCCCTGATCGGGATTGATCTCGGCGAAGACGGCAAGCTGTTCCGGCGCTTCATCCAGGCCCGACAACTTCAAACGCGCGTAGAGCGCCGCTTGGCCGCCGCTGTAGTCGGCCAGGGCCTCGGCATTGGCGGCGGCGAAGTTGCGCCGGACACGGGCGCGGAACTCAGGGCTCTCCACCCGCACGAAACGCCAGGGCTGGCTAAGGCCCACGCTCGGCGCCAGATCGGCAAGGCCCAGCAAGCGCTCTAGCATCCCCGCGGGTAAGGGGTCGCGGCGAAATCGCCTGACGTCGCGTCGCCAGACCAGCAAGGCCTCAAGCTGCGCCTGGAACTCCGGCCCGAAGACCGGCGGTGTCGAATCCGAGAACATGACCGGCACTATCCATCCACTGGACCGTCGGCCGCAAGGCGCGACTATACGGTCTGCAGAAACAACCAATTGTGAAGAGACTTAGTCGCCTGAAAGGCTTAACATATAAACGAATTGATAAGGTCACGGCTCCCTTGCGGTCGGCGACCGGTGTTGGCGCTCTGCCAAGGATGGGCTGCGGCCACCCCAGAGCCTTACCAGGCTTTACCGGTGATACGTGAGGGACCGCTATGGACAGCATTCGCAATCCCATCGAGTGGGGGATGGACAAGCTGAGGGAAGCCGGCTCGGCCGTGGAATCGGCGGGCGGTTCCATTCAGGGAACCGAAAGAGGCCGGGCCGCCCTGCACCCTGCCGTGCGCCGGATCGGCATCGCCGACCTGCAGGACGCCCTCGCCAAGGGCTTCGACGATTTCGCCGTCTACCGTACCGACGTCATTTTCCTCTGCATCATCTATCCCATCGTCAGCGCGGTGCTGATCCACGCCGCCTTCAACCAGGGCATGCTGGCCCTGCTGTTCCCGCTGGCTTCCGGCTTCGCGCTGGTCGGCCCGATCGCCGCCATCGGCCTCTATGAAATGAGCCGGCGGCGCGAGCGCGGCCTGGAGGCGAGTTGGGTCGACGCCTTTGGCACGGTCCGCGCGCCCTCCTTCGGTCCGGTGGCGGTGCTCGCTCTGGTGCTGCTCGGTCTCTTCCTGCTGTGGCTGGCAGCCGCCCAGGTGATCTATCTGGCGACGCTGGGGCCGCAACCGCCGGCCTCGCTCGGCGCCTTTATCTCCGACGTGCTGACCACCCGCGCGGGCTGGACCATGATCGTCCTGGGCATGGGCGTCGGTTTCGTCTTCGCGGTCGTGGTGCTGGCCATCAGCGTAGTGTCTTTCCCCATGCTGCTGGACCGCCCGGTCGGGGTCGGCGTGGCGGTCGGCACCTCGCTGCGCGCCGTCGCCGCCAACCCGGGCACCATGTCGGTCTGGGGCTTGATCGTCGCCGGCGGCCTGCTGCTCGGCTCGATCCCCGCCTTCCTGGGCCTGATCATCGTGCTGCCGATCCTCGGCCACGCCACCTGGCACCTCTACCGCAAGGTGGTGGTGGGGTGACGTGAGAAGATCCTAGACCGCGACCTTCGGCTGGCGGCCGTGCTGTCTCAACAGTTCTAGTCCGGCCGGGGTGACAGCGATGAGCGGATCGCTGCCGCTGTCCACATGCCGCGCGACCAAGCCTCGGTCGACCGCGTCTTCCCAGACCGGCAGGCGCGGGCAGAAAGTGCGCCAGGCCTCCATTACCTGCGAATAGGGCCTCGGCTGTCCGGCGATCCACTGGACGAGATCGAGGATCAGGGGTTCGTGTTCTTCGGCCATGATCGGACCTCCAAGAAACGCGCAGCTACCGCAGTTTAGCATGGCATGGCGCGAGCGCCACTTGCTTGCGCCAGCGCGAGCACACTTCGATAGAGGGCGAATCATTTGATCTGCGCCGGGCTCTAGGATAGATCTCCCTGCCACCGAACTTCTCCGACGCTCATTCATGCCCAACGCGAGGACGTCTCACGCAAAAGCGCAAGCGCCGGTGGCGCTGCTGCCGGAACTCCTTCTGCTCGGCCTGCTCGCGCTACTCTGGGGGTCGTCCTATCTGTTGATCAAGCTGGCGCTGGCGGGACTGCCCCCGGTTACTTTGATTGCCCTGCGCGTCGGCCTCGCCGCCCTGCTGCTGCTGGCCGCCGTCGCCTGGCAGGGCCACCGCCTGCCGCGCGACCTCGACGCCTGGCGACAGCTCTTCGTGCAGTCCTTCCTCAACGCCTCCGGCGCCTGGCTGCTGCTGGCCTGGGGCCAGCAGCATGTCGACAGCGGGCTTGCCGGCGTGCTCAATTCGACCTCACCGGTCTTCGTCTTCTTCATCACCCTTCTGGTGACCCGCCATGAGGCCCTCTCTCCGCGCAAGCTGGCCGGCGCCCTGCTCGGCGTCGTCGGGGTGGCGCTGATCATCGGCATTGACGTCCTGGCAGGCCTCGGCCAGCAGGTGGTGGCGCAGTTCGCCGTTCTGCTGGGCGCGATGCTCTACGCCTGCGCCGCCGTCAACGGCAAGCGCTTCGCCCATCTGCCGCCGACGGTCACCGCCGCCGGGGTGATGCTCTGCGCCACCGCGGTCCTGCTGCCGGCCGCGGTCGTCCTCGACCGGCCCTGGACGCTGCAGCCGACGGCCCTCTCCCTGCTCGCCGCGGTCCTGCTTGCGGTGTTCTGCACGGCGGGCGCCCTGTTGCTCTATTTCCGGCTGGTGCGCACGCTGGGCTCCATGGGGGTCGCCAGCCAGGCCTATCTGCGCGCCGGAGTCAGCGTGACCCTCGGCATGGTCCTGCTCGACGAGGCCTTCCAGCCCTCCGTCGGCCTCGGCCTGCTGGCCGTGATCCTCGGCGTCGCCGCCATCAATCTGCCCCCGAAGAAGCCGCGCGCCTGAACCCCGACAATTGCGAAAATGGCGGAAAACATGCCTTTCAGGCCATTTTATGTGCAATGCAACATAACATTCCTTGACATTGGTCACCGGAACGGGCATCTACCACTCACTGATCTCTCGCGATCGCGCGAAGGGCTGCTCCCTGGCGGTGCCGCCCCTCATCGTGAGAACCATCTTCCAAAAATTTCTCCGTTTGCTCCAGGTGCGCGTGGATGACGGCAACGCGCTCACCGGCGCTCTTGCATGCCTGCGTGGTATGCGCGCCCGGCGCAGAAGGACTCTGTTCGTGACGACCAGTACCCCCATTATCGATACCACTACCGACACCCAGGAATCCGCTGACACTGGGTTCGCCGGCCTCGGCCTGGCTGAGCCCCTGCTCCGCGCCCTGGCTGCGGCAAACTACACCACACCGACGCCGATCCAGGCGCAGTCCATTCCCTCGCTCCTCAACGGCCGCGACATGCTGGGCATGGCGCAGACCGGCACCGGCAAGACCGCGGCCTTCGCGCTGCCGATTCTGCAGCGCCTGTCGGAGCAGCAGGAGCACCTCGGGCCGAAGATGGTCCGTGCCCTCATTCTGGCGCCGACCCGCGAACTGGCGGTGCAGATCAGCGATTCCTTCAAGACCTACGGCCGCCACCTGCGGCTGCGCCAGGCCGTGATTCTCGGCGGCGTCTCCCAGGGGCCGCAGGTGCGTAACCTGTCGCGCGGCGTCGACATCCTGATCGCCACGCCGGGCCGCCTGATGGACCTGCTGAACCAGCGCCACCTGCGCCTCGACAAGGTTTCCCACCTGGTCCTCGACGAGGCCGACCGCATGCTCGACATGGGCTTCATCCGCGACGTGCGCAAGATCGTCGCCGCCGTGCCGGCGCGCCGCCAGTCGCTGCTGTTCTCCGCCACCATGCCGGCGGAAGTGGCCAAGCTGGCCGCCGAACTGCTGCACAATCCCGAGCGTGTCGAAGTCACGCCCCAGAAGGTCACGGTGGAGCGCATCGAGCAGTCGGTGCATCACGTCAACGCCGCCGACAAGCGCATGCTGCTGGAAAACATGCTGGCCGATCCAGCGATGAAACGTGTGATCGTCTTCACCCGCACCAAGCACCGCGCCAACCGCGTTGCCGAGCAGCTGGAAAAGGCCGGCATCTCCGCCGATGCGATCCACGGCAACAAGTCGCAGAACGCGCGCCAGAAAGCGCTCGACGCCTTCCGCAAGGGACGCGCCCGGGTGCTGGTCGCCACCGACATCGCCGCACGCGGCATCGACGTTTCCGGCGTCACCCACGTCATCAACTACGAGCTGCCCAACGAGCCGGAGAGCTACGTTCACCGCATCGGCCGCACCGCGCGTGCCGGCGCCGAGGGCGCGGCGATCTCGTTCTGTGATTCGACCGAGCGCAGCTACCTGCGTGACATCGAACGCCTGACCAAGCAGCGCCTGACGGTGATCGGCGACGCGCCGGCCAACGACAACCCGAGGGGCGATCGCCCGGCCCAGCGCCAGGGACGCCGCCCCGCCCGCGGCCCGCGATCGGAGCACAAGTCGGGCGCGCCGAAGAACGGCCAGAAGAAATTCGGCCAGAAGAAGCGCAGCTTCAAGGACACCGAGTCCGGCGGCAAGGCCGGCGGCCAGAAGACCGGCAACGGCGGTCAGCGGCCTTTCAAGGGACAGCGCCGTAACTCGAACGGCCAGGGCGGCGATTCGAACGGCGGCCAGGGCCGCCACCGCGCCGCCTAACAAACCCTACGACTGCAAACCCCTGGGCGGGGCGCGGAAGGACACTTCACCGGTGTCTCCACGCTCCGCCCGGCGGTCCTTAACCATGGACCGCCACGGCTTCCGCGGGCTTCCTCGCATCACGCGCGCGGCATTGGCGTAACCCGCAATCCAAGATAGAATGGCCCCTGCGATCGCGGGCCGATAAGCCGCGACGCCACAGGGTTGGTTGGATACGGGAAAGCCAAGGGCCATGTCCCCTCTTCGCCTCTTTGCCGCGGCGCTGCTCGTTGCCGTGATGGCGCCGCCGCTGCGCGCCGAGACGCCTGCGGTCTGCGCCGAAGGGGCCGGAGCGCTGACCATGGATATGTACAACGTCGCGGCCGACAGACTGACCGACTGCCTAGCCCTGGACAGCCTCACCGTCCAGCAGCGTGCGGCGGCCCTGGGGGAAAGAGGCAAGGCCCACTTCGGCATCGATGAAAACGCCCTCGCTATTGCCGACTACGATCGCGCGCTCCAGATCGGCGGCCCGGATGTCGAACTGCGGATCGAGCTCGGCCGCGTGCACTTCTACGACGACAACAATGAAGCCGCGCTCGCGAACTTCGACCGCGCCATCGCACTGGACCCGGGCCATGCCCTTGCTTTCTATTATCGCGGTCTGACGCTCTCCGAACTCGGCGAACGCCACGGCGCCGTCGTCGCCCTGGGACAGAGCATCGCTCTCGACCCTGACTCCGCCGACGCCTTTTACTACCGGGCGCGCAGCTTCGCCGAAATGGGCCGCTTCGAGGAAGCCATCGCCGACTTCGACAAGGCGATCGAGCTCAACCCCTTCGACAACTGGGCCTTTGCCGGGCGCGGCGACGTTTTCATGGATCAGGGTCGCTACGAGCGTGCGGTCCTCGATTTCGAACAGATGATCGAGATCGATCCGCAAGACTCCAGCGGCTTCAGCCGCCGCGCCTCCGCGTTCATCGAACTGGAGCGCCTGGAGGGCGCCCTCGCCGACATCGAAACGGCCATGCGGCTCGACCCAGGGTTTTCCGACCACCACGTGCAGCGCGGCATCGCCCTGTTGGAGAAGCAGCTCTACGAGCACGCCGACGAAGACTTCAAGGAAGCGCTTCGGCTCGATCCGCAAAACACCTGGGCCCACAACAATCTCGGCAACAGCCTGTCGGACCAGGGCCGATTCGAGGAAGCCGTCGCAGCCTTCACCGCTGCGCTCGCCATCGACCCCGACTATGTCAGTGCCTACTACAACCGCGGGCTCGCCCATATCCGGGCCGACGACTACCAGGCCGCGATCCCCGACCTCGACGAAGCGATCAGGCGAGAACCCAACGACCGATCCATGCTTTATCTGCGCGGCCGGGCATACTACTTCGCCGGTGACGAGGATGCCGCCCTCGACGACCTGAACCGGGCCATAGCTCTGGGCCCCGACTATGCCAAAGCCTACGTCGCCCGCGGCCTCGTCCACCACGAGCGGCAGGACTACGCCGCCGCCGTCGCCGACTACGATCGAGCCCTGCTTGTCGAGCCCAGGATGGTCTGGGCCATGAACAACAAGGGCCGCGTTCTCGTCGATATGGAACAGCATGAAGAAGCCGTTGAGGTTCTGAGCGCCGCCGTCGTCGAGTCGCCCGACTACGACGCCGCCTACTACAATCTCGGCAACGCCTATTTCTTGCTCGACAACTATGAACGCGCCCTCGACAGTTACTCGCAGGCGGTCGCCTTGGACCCTGAAGACAGCAGCTTTCTGCTACAGCGCGGCCGCGTCGCTTACGCGCTGACACGCTACGACGCAGCGCTTAGCGATCTCACCGCCGCCATCGATATCAACCCGGACTACACCGACGCTTTCGTCTACCGCGGCCAGGTCTACAGCGACAAACGGCTCCTCACCGAGGCGATCGCCGACTTCGACCGCGCCGTCATGCTGGACCCGAAGAGCCCCTGGCCGCTGAACAACCGTGGCTTGGCCCACGCCGACAAAGGCGACTACCACGCCGCCATCGTCGACTACTCCGCCGCGATCGACCGGGACAAAGGTTACTTCGCCGCCTACCACAATCGCGGCCTGGCCTACCACGAGGTCCGCGACCTTGCCGAAGCACTGGCCGACTTCAACCAGGCAGCCAAGCTGCAGCCCGACGATGCCGACGTCTTTTTCGCGCGCGGCGACCTGCATTACGACATGGGCGAGTACGACCTGGCCATCGCCGACTACGACGAAGCCTTGCGCTTCAGTCCGGAGAAAGTCTGGGTCCTGTGGTCGCGCGGCCTGTCTTATGCGCAGCTCGGCAAGGCCGCCGCGGCGCGCCAGGATATCGACAGGGCCCTGGCGCTGAGCAACGACGACGAACGACAGCAGTTGGTCCTCAGCAGTTGCAGCGAACTGGTACGCCAAGGCAACGCCGCCCTCGCGCTGCGCTACTGCCGCAGGACCGCGACGCAGTAGCGCAGGCGCAAACCGCGCCGTCACGACCTCCAAGACATCACGCAGCACTCTCGACCGACGCCGGCCGCTCGATCATCGTCACGCGATGCGCCGGGCTGCGCCGCAGACCACCGATCGCGTAGACGCAATCTTCCGATGTGCTAATGTGTTAACAATAAACAGGCTTGAGAAACGACCAATAAACCGGGAGGGAAACACGATGAGGCCATTGCTTATTCCTTGCCTGGCCGCTGCGGCGGCTGTCCTGCTTCTGGCGCCGGCCGCCGGGGCGCAGACTGTAAAGATCACCCCGCTGGGCAGCCACGAAGGCGAGTTCTGCCGCTTCGACCGGGCGCTGATCCTGGAAGACCCCAACGGGACGCGGGTCCTCTACGACGCCGGGCGCACGGTACGCGGCCCCGAGGATGCGCGGCTCGGCAACATCGACGCGATCCTCTTGAGCCACGTCCACGGCGATCACCTGGGCGACAAGCATCAACCCTCCCCCAATGCCGGCGAGTGCGGCGATCCGGACGTCTCCAAGGTGGTCGTCCCGGTTTCCAACACCGTGCTGATCACCGTCGCCAAGGGTGCCAAGCTGGTGGTCGGCGGCGAGATGGCCTCCTTCTTCGCCAAGAAGGTCGCCGCGGCCGGCGGCGACCCGAAGCAGGTCCAGTTGGCCCGCTATGGCGGCATGCGCGACGTCAAGGGCGTGAAGATCTACAGCGTGCCGGCGGTCCACTCCAACGGCCTCAATCCCGCCTTCCTGGAAGGCGCCCACGCCGCGGCGCTGAAAGAAAGCGGCCTCACCGCCTATGTCGGCCCGCCGGGCGGCTACGTGGTCGAGTTCACCAACGGCCTGACGGTCTACCTCTCCGGCGACACCGGCCACACCGCCGAGCAGGACTCGGTGGTGCGCCAGCGCTTCGGCGCCGAACTGGTGGTGATGAACATCGGCGGCATCTTCACCACCGGTCCCACCGAAGCCGCCTTCGTCATCAACGAATTGGTGAAGCCCAAGGCGGTCATCGCCTCCCACGCCAACGAGGAAGCGACCTCCGGCGGCAAGGTCAAGGCGGGGACCAAGACCGCGGTCTTCACCGCAGCGACCAAGGTGCCGGTCTATCCCGCCTTGAGCGACGTCACCATGGCGTTCGACGGCAAGGGCAAGTGCACCAGCGGCTGCTAGACGGAGATTTCCGAACCGGCGGCCGAACCGCCGCCTGAGAGCGTTACCGGGGCGTGGCCAGGGAGACCTGCCACGCCCTTGGTTTTTGGGGTGCGGAGGTGAATTTGGTCCAATGGCGGTGAAAAATGGCTACTTTTATCGTCGCTCCGGCGGTTGTTGGGGATATCTCAGCTTCAGAACCGCCGATTTCGGGGCCGCCACGTAATCTCTGGGGGAGGGGCACATGGGTTCGCCACAGGATGAACCGCTGCAAGGCTTGGTCCAGCAGGTCAAAGCGCCCATGTCGCGCCAGTCCATCGACGAGAAGGTGGAGGTGTTCGAGCGCCGGCTCAACGGCAAGATCTTGCCCTTCCTCGGCCTGCACGGGACCCTGCTGGCGCTGATCTACCTGATCAGGGAAACCCCCGCCGTCGAGAGGCTCGCCCTGGGTCACCCGCTGCTGCCGGCCCTGGCCCTGGCGGTGGCGGCCCTGTTCTGTGGACTGCTCACCACCGCCTATCATTTTACCGGCCGCGGCCGCGAGATTGCCGGCGGCGCCGCCGTGGCCTTCTGCCTCGCCCTGGTGGCGGTACTGCTGCTGCCACTGGGCGGCGGGCTGGCCGCCCTGCAGCTGGCCGCCGCCATCGCCCTGTGCCTAATGCTGCTCGCCCTCAACGGCGCGGGACGGGTGACCGATTATGAATTCAACACGGTGTGGCTCTACCTGCCGCTCATCTTCCTCCTGGTCGGCCAGCTCGCCGGCATCGAGCAGATGCTTGCCGCCGTCGCTCTCTACGGCCCGGCCATCTACGTCAAGTTCGGGCTGCAACCCGCCTCCAACAAGGTGCCGCTGGGCTTCAGCGTGCTGGTGTTCCTCGGCCTGATCATCGAAGACAACGCCGAGTCGGAAGGGCTGATCGCCGCCATGGTACTGTTGGTGCTGGTGCTGTTTGTGGTCTACAGCTTCCGCATGCGCCATGTGGCAGGATCCAGCTACCGGCACTTCCTCGCCGACGCTATCATCATGGGGCTGTGGGGCTTGCTGGTCGGGCTGACGGGTATAGGCGACGACAGCATCCAAGTCATCCTTTGGGGCGCCGGCGTTGCCGTCTATCAGGGGTTCACGCTGATCCTTCTGATCGCGGGAAAGCCGGTCGCTACCCGCACTCTCGCCGAACGCGATGCGCGGCTTGCCTGGCTGCAGATCGCCGCCTTTGCCATGTTCGGCCAGCTGGTGGTCGAGGACCTCCTGGAACAGTACTTGGGCAGCAACCACTCCTACGCGGGAGTGCTGATTATCATGCTCCCCTTCATCCCGCTGTACCGCTGGCTGCAGGCGCCGTTCCTCGCGCTCAGCACAAGACTGTGGATCGGCGGTTGCCTGCTACTGATGGCGGACGAGGCCCAAAGCGGTCTGGAGTATCGCTACGTCAATCCGGGCGATGGCCAGCCCCTGGACAGCCTGCGCGCCAGCTTCCTGGGAAACTGGGACAACGAAGCGGTCTGGATCGTCTTCGCCCTCGTCGTCGCCCTGGCCGCCACGCGGCGCATTACCCCGGCATTCGATGTCGCATGGTGGCACGGCCTGATCCGCGCCCGCCACATGGTGTTGCTGCGCCGCACCGCACGGCTGGTGATTGCCAACGCCAACCGGATCGCCTTCGTCGGCGGCTTCATTTCAGCGGTGGTGGCGCTGTTCAACTGGATGCGCTACGCGGGCGGCGACGGCAGCGGTCAGCGCTCACGCGATGTGCTGCTGCTCGGTGCCCATGTCTTTGCCGTGGCCATGACCGTGCTATTCGGCCGCTACGCGCTGGACTGCTGCGACGCCGAGGCCTATCCGGCCTTGACCCAGGACCCCTTGACCTTCGCGGCGGGCGATCTGCCCTTCGTGTTGGCCTGCTGCCTGTGGGGCACCCTGCTCTATTTGCGCGGCGTGCTGGCCCACGACTATCTGGCGCGCTTCTTCGCTACCGCCTTCGTGATCATGCCGCTGGCCACCTTCGCCGCCAACAACAGCGTGGAGAACACCGCCTTCCTCGCCCAGGTGGCGCTGGCCTGCTGCTTTGCGCTGTTCGGCTTCGGCTTGTTCCGCCGCCTCGCGGGCTGAGCTTCAGGCGCGGTAGAGATGCAGAGCTGCCGGGGCGAGGCCGGGACATCCCGCCACGCCCTTGGATTTTGCGCCGGGCGTGCCCGCGGTGTGACCCTCAAAACCTGCGCCGCTTTTTCCTAAGGATCGCCGGGAACGCCATAGCCGGGAGCGCCCCCTTGTCGCCACAGCCCTGGTCATAAGCAAAGCGCCGAGGCCGCAGCCGGCGGCCCTGTTTTGCTTGCCTCGACCATCCTGCCATCGACAGCCTCGGGAAAAGTAGGAATTCCGACGGCACAACCTCGGAGAATCCGAGCCATTGCTGTGCGGCATGCAAACAACGCCGCACGAGCCGGCCTTTCGCGCCGCAGGACGGCTTCCCCCAAGGCGATCCGCCCCTAAGCGGTCTGCGCTGCCGCCGGCGGCGCTGAAATCAGCTCGACCAACCGGCTTTCGAGGCGCTGCGCCCGGGCCCGGACCGCCGCGGCCGAGGAGTCGAGCACCATCATCTGAAAACCCCAACCCCGCTCGACCCGCTCCGGAGACAGGAAGATGCCGCCCTGCGCAGGGCCGCCCGGCCGATAGAGTTCGTCTTCCAGGGCCTGAAGGACCTCGCCCAGCGGCCGCCTTTGTCCCTTCGCGACGACACGGTCGAGGATCGCCGGCGACACCAAGGTCCAGTCCCCGGTCAGCCGGTTCGCCAGGGTCATGGGCGTCGAAACGCCGCCCCAGCGTCCGTTGCACTCGACCCAGTGCAATTCCGCCGCCTCGTCGGCGGAACCGACCAGCACGGCATCCAAGCTGCAGCGTCCGAAGTAGCCGAGCCCCTGAAACAGCACGCCGAGGCGTACCGCCTCCGCTGCTGCGCGTTCCAGCAACGCCCTTGGCATGGCGCTCGGCACGGCACCGCTGAAAACGGCGGCTCGGCCGACGACCATCTGGTCGAAGACCCCTTCCACGATCGGCGTGCCCTCGGAGGGATCGGGAATCCAAAGCTGCACGGAGGGGCTCGCCAGCAGCGGTCGCTCCCATGCCGTGACGACCAAAGGGAAGGTGCCGGGCCAACCCATGTCGGCAAGCCGCCCAAACAGGAGGTCATAGAGACGACGCAGGGACAGCCGGCCGAGTTCCGCCGCATCCAGAACCAGGTTGCCGGCGGAACTGGCGCTATCGGCAACCTTGACGGCCACGCTGGGATAGTGGCGGGCGAAACGGGCAACGCGTGCCGCCAAGGCGGCGCGGCCGTAGACCATCTCGCTTGGCGGCAAGGCAGAGGGTCCGAGCACCTCGCCCACACGCCGGGCAAACCAGGCCTTGTCGTTGACCCGCCTGGTCAGGCGCGGCGGCGGCGCCGCGACACGAATCGGCTGATGGGCCACGGCGGCAAGACGGCCGGCGAGGCTCCAAACGCCGCCTGTACCCATGTAGGGAATCAGGTTGAGGCCATCCGACTGCCGCGCCCGCGCCGCAAGCCGGGCGACCAACGACACGTCATCGGCCGCATAGAGAGCGAGGGAGCCCGCGGCCTTCAGCGAAGGCGCCCTCACCACCTCGACATCAACTTTGCCGAGCCCGAGGAATTCACGGCAATAGCGCTCAAAGATCTCGTTCCGGGACGTCCCGACCAGCAGCACATCGCCGGTCCCCGCCAGCAACAAAGCTCGGTAGTCGTAAATCGCCAACTGCTCGCGGCTGAAGAGAGCGATGGCGCTGTGGTCCTCGATCACCACGCAGGGAACCGGCAGGCAGCCGGCCGCCACGTTGGCGCCGAAGGCCGCGGTTGAGTTCAACGCAGGTTCATCCGCCAAGAGGCGCGCGGCGAGCGCCGTCAGACGCGACTTTTCGTCGGCATCGAGGACGACCGGAATCTGTTCGACAATCGGGATCGCCGCCGTCGGCTGCAGGCGACGCTTGCCCATCACGTCGTTCCGAGTTCCGGCCCCGCGGGCGGGGTTTCCATCGAGACTGCCCCCGCAGCTTGCAGACCCAAGGGCCCCAACGGCGCGATGTGCAGCTTGTAGTCCGGGTCGACCGCATAGACCGTGCCGTTCGGCACCTCGCGCCAGGCCTCGTCGGTGATCGGCTCCGAAGCGATCTCGACGGCCCTATAGGGCTGCTTGGGATCATGGTGCACGTGAGTCTCGCCACAGATGGCGCAGTGCGCCAAGCCTGCACGCTCCAGATACCACAGGGTACGATTGAGCCGGGCGCCGACCATCTGCTCCCCGTCGGTCCAAAGCACGTTGAGTGAAACTTTATCGAGCGGCCCGACCTCGCCGGCCCAGGCGATCACCTGCTCCAGGCCGTCGCGCAGCGTCTCCATCAGGGGCCGCTCGGGACGCCGCTCCCAGAGGGTCAGCAGGTAGCGGAAGACATGCTCGCTGTCGGTGGTGCCGCGGATCTCGGTGCGGTGCAGGTCGTCGAGCGCCGGCAGCAGCCGGTCGCGTACCTGGTCGAAGCCGCGTACCGTGCCGTTGTGGGCGAACAGCCAGCGGCCATGCACGAAGGGGTGCGTGTTCTCCAGACTTGGGCTGCCCACCGTTGCGCGCCGCACATGGGCGATCACCGCGCGTGAGTAGACCCGCGCCGCGGTTTTCTTGAAGTGCTCGCCGTCATAGGCGGCCCAGGCCTGCTTCTCGACGAAGGGCACGCCGTCAGGATGCTCGGCCACGCCCCAGCCGTGGCCATGACTCAGACCCTCGCGATCACCCATGCTCTGGGCCATGAGCGCATTCTGAGCGCGCACCAGGCTGCATTCCAGGCGCGTCGGCTCGTTGGCTCGGAATCCGTAAAGTCGGCACATGAACACACTTCGGAGACGTTGCGCGTCCCCTCTCCAGATCATGGTCCACCCATATAGTTGTTATGATGGCGCCGGCAGCGCGTGCAAGCCATGATCGAGATCAAACCGCCAGGGGGCGGACTCGAAGCACCGCCTGGCAGCCTCCGCCTGAAAGAGAACCGGCAGCTTCGCGGGGCCCGAAGGAAAATGCGTATGACCGAAAACCGACAACCGCAGCCGATTATCGACTCCCATCATCACTTCTTCGACCTGGAAGCGGTCTACTACCCCTGGCTGACCGACCGGCCGGAGCCGCATTTTCTGCTCGGCAATTACGACGCCATCAAGCGCAACTTCCTGCCCGCCGACTACCGGCGCGCGGCCGAGGGCTGCAACATCGTGAAGACGGTTCACGTCGAGGCCGAAGCCGACCGCGACGATCCCCTGCGCGAAACCCGCTGGCTGAGCGCGCTGGCGGCGGAAAGCGGCCTGCCCTCCGCCATCGTCGCCCACGCGACCTTGCACCACCCGAATGTCGAGGCCGTGCTGGAAGCCCAGGCGGCTTTTCCCCTGCTGCGCGGCATCCGCAGCAAGCCGACGACCAGCGTCACGGCGCGTGGCAGCGTTGCCGGGCAGCCGGGGGCCATGGACGATCCGAAGTGGCGCGCCGGCCTCAGCCGCCTGGCCGCGCACGGCCTGACTTGGGACCTGCGGGTTCCTTTCTGGCACCTGGCCGAGGCCGCCGAAGTAGTCGGCGGCATCCCTGACACTACCGTGATCCTGGAGCACTGCGGCCTGCCCTGGGACCGCAGCGAGGAGGGCCTCGCGGTCTGGCGTGATGGCATGACCCGCCTGGCCGCAAGGGAGAACGTCTGGCTGAAGGTTTCCGAACTCGGCCTGCGCGACGGCCCCTGGGACTACGAGGACAATCGCCGCGTCGTCCTGGAGGCCATCGACATCTTCGGCATCGGGCGCTGCATGTTCGGCTCCAACGCCCCGGTCTCCGGCCTGCGCATCGGCTTCAGGGAACAGCTCGCGGCCCTGAAGCGCATGACCGCGGGGCTGAGCCCGGCGGAAAGCCACCAGCTGTTCCACGACAACGCAGCCAAGGCTTATCGGCTGTGAGGGAGGCGCGGCGGGCGATCTCTTATGAAGCGGGTTTGTCGGCCAAAGTGGTGCCCAGGGGCGGATTCGAACCACCGACACCATAATTTTCAGTCATGTGCTCTACCAACTGAGCTACCTGGGCACTGGGTGGGGCTGTTGGTACAAACGGCCGGAAAGGCTTCCGGGCCCCGTCAATGGCTGCGTTGAGCAGCGACGCAGGCTTATAGGCCCTGCGCCCGGCTCTGTCCAGCCCCCCGAGCCGGATTCTCGCCGGAGAATCCGCCAGCCCGCGCTAAGGCGCCAGGATCAACTCCAGGGTCAGCGGTTTGCCGTCGCGCAGGATGGTTAACCGGATCCCCTCGCCGGGGCGTTTCAACTGGATGGCGGCGATGGCTTCGACTACTTTGCCCACCCGCCGGCCGTCGACGGCGGTCAGCAGGTCGCCGGCCCGCACCCCCGCGGCCGCCGCCGCGCCGCCGGGCAGCACGCCGCGCACCATAACGCCGACGCGATCGGCCCGCTCGTCGGGATCCAGCTCGTCCAGGCCAAGGCCCGCCTTGCCGCGGCGCACCTCGCCAAATTCCTTCAAGTCCTCCACCACCCGGCGCAGCAGGGCGGCCGAGGCGGCGAAGTTCACGCCGATATTGGCGTCGCTCTCCATGGTGAAGATGGCCGACAGCAGGCCCACCAGGCGGCCCTGATCGTCCACCAGGGCGCCGCCGGAGGCGCCGGGGTTCACCACCGCGTCGGTCTGTATGAAATCCTCGATGGGGTTGAAGCCGGTGCCGGCCCGGTGCAGGGCGGAAACCACCCCGCAGGTGACCGAGAGGCCGAGCCCGAACTGGTTGCCGACGGCGCAGACCGGGCTGCCCAGCGCCGGTTCCGGCCCGTAGGCCAGCGGCGGCAAATCGGCCGCCACCTTCAACAGCGCCAGGTCGCTGGGCGGGTCGCGGCCGACAAGCTCCGCCGGGACTTGGCGACCGTCCGGCAGCCGCACGGTGATTGAAAGTGCTCGCTCGACGATATGGTTGGCGGTAGCCAGATAGCCGCCCGGCGCCACGGCAACCGCCGTCCCCTCCGGGGCGACGCCCGGGGGCAACTGGGCCTGCCC
>CAJHXP010000503.1_pt1 | contig 19640 bp, 11 predicted proteins | sample 9198551 | NCBI WGS metagenome assembly CAJHXP01 (sample SAMEA7708297, study PRJEB35096) | sediment metagenome | biome: marine neritic benthic zone biome [ENVO:01000025]; feature: sediment [ENVO:00002007]; material: shallow marine sediment [ENVO:03000034] sea grass bed [ENVO_01000059] ... | reverse complement strand
TCGTCTCCCGCGTCGACTGCGCCCTGCCCAAGATAAAGCAAGGGACGGCGGCAGCGGGCCAGCCGGTCGACGACGGCCTGCAAAGCCTCGGGCGCCGCGGTTGGCACAGTCTGGGATGTAGAGATGGCCTCCGGATCCTGGACTTTGTGCCGGAACACCAAGAGATTGGCTGGAATCTCGACGATCACCGGCCCCTGAGGTGCCTCCCGCGCAATTCGGCAGGCTCGGCGCACCTCATTGTAGAGCGCGCCGCCCTCGGTGACTCGAATCTGGGCCTTGGTTACCGGTTGGGCGACCTTGAGCTGCGGGATATCGTGGAGTTGAAACGACTTGCCTGTGTCCGAACGTACACCGCTGGACAGCACCAGAAGCGGGATCCCGTCCATAAAGGCTTCGGCGATTCCAGATAGGGCGTGCGTCAAGCCGGCCCCGGGAACGAGATTGATGCAGCCCAAGCGATTTGAGCTTCGGGACACGCCATCGGCCATGAAGGAGGCGCTCTGTTCGTCGGTCACCAGAATTGGGCGGACCCGCCGGGACTGATCCAGCGCATCATAGAGCTCCAGGTTCTGCGCTCCGGGGATGCCAAAAGCGAAGGGAATTTCCTCGTCCTCTAGAGCCGTGACAACCAACTCGGCACCTGACTTGTGAGTCATTCGCTCCAGTCCCAACTACCAGGAAGCACGCCGTTCTCTCTCCGCTAGTGAGATCTAGGGAAGCAGCTCCTCTCGCTTCATCCAGCTAAAAGCATCCGTCACCATGGCACGGAGTGTGGGGCAGACGTAGCCCAGATCGCGCATGGCCTTGTTCGATGCGACCCTTGGATCGTTTAGCATGAGGGCCACGCCTTCGGGTGTGAAGCCGGGTTCGCGTCCGCTGACCCAGGCACCCCAAACCTTGACGTGTGCCGAAGCTTTTAGGAGCCAGGGCGGCAGGCTGCGCGACGGTAACGGCCGCTCGTCCAACTCACTGATGATTCCGAGCAGCTCGCGAAAAGTCGTCTCGACGCCCGGCAGCAGATAGTTTTCGCCGCAACGACCATTCTCGACCGCGCTGATGTGGGCCTGCGCCACCGCCGCGGCATGGCAGAAAGAACTTTGTGCGCGGGGGATGCCCGGAAGCGTGCGGTCATGCACCATCTTGAACATCCGTGCCCAATTGCGCGTGTCATATCGGCCGAGCAGATGGCCTGGATTGAGGATCACTGCGAACAGCCCATCTCGCACCGCCGCTCTCACCTCTACCTCCGCCAAGTATTTGGTTCGCACATAGTTGATCCAGGATCGGCCGCCCTCTTGGCGCATTTCCTCACTGATCGTTGCTTTGCCGATCCCGAAGGTATTCCAGGTGGAGGTATGGATCAGTCGCTTTGCGCCCCTTGCCAAGGCGGCCCGAGCAACATTGCGTGTGCCCGCCACGTTGACCTGCGTCTGTAAGCGGTTCTGCCGCGACCAAACGGACGTCATGGCAGCGGTGTGAAAGACCGCATCCATGTTCTCGGGCATCACTTGCTCGAGAGCGGCCGCGTCGGTGATGTCGCCTTGCACGACCTCCAGAGGAAATCGGTCGAGATAGATCCTGGAGGAACTTGGTTTGCAGAGGCCCACCACGCTCCATCCCTTGGCGCAGAGTTGCTCGACGAGATTCAACCCGAGAAACCCGCTCGCTCCTGTTACAAAAGCCCGCATTGCGGCCAAGCTCCAGTCTGTCGGTTTGACTCGAAACAACCGAGAAGCCGAGGCTTAACCATCGTACATTCAGGGCGTCCAATCCTTGACCCATCTCAATAGGCCGAAGGATGCCGCGCTTGACCTCCGACCCGCCGGCCAAGCCCCTGGCAACCCAGACCTCACGGCAGGCGCAACTCTATCGAAGACCGGCGCAGCACGTTATCTAGGCTCGATGCTTTTGCCAAAGACAGTTCCACAAAATAAGGGCGCCGTCGTGAGCCCCGCCGTCGTGCCGGATCGATGATGAGGCTTGCGCGTGGCAGATGCCTTTGACAGCCTTCATAAAGGTCGTTGCGTGACTTCCAGATTGCGGTCTCATTTTGACGCCTTGGCGGTTACAATGAGCCCGAAACCCTCCTATCTGAGAAGCACCCGATTGTCCTATAGGTGCTGATGCCGCACAGGGCCCCTATGAAAAAGCTTGATGTGCTGATTGCATTGATGGTGCCCATCCTGTGGGGGATGGGACTGGTGATTGCCAAGCCGGCGGTTGATCAGTTTCCGCCCATTCTTTTGATGGCCATGCGCTTTGGCCTCACCGCGCTGCTGCTGGTATGGTTTGTCCCGGTTCCAAAAGCCGTACTTCGGCCTCTCTTCCTGGTCGCGCTTATTGGCTCCACCCTGCAGTACGGCCTGACCTTCAATGGGTTGCGTCTGCTCGATGCAGGAACCACCGCCCTGATCGTTCAGGCGGAGGTGCCTTTTCTTTCGCTGATCGCAGCGGTCTGGCTCGGCGAGCGACTTGGGCTGCGCAAGGTTTTCGGCATGATCGTCGCCTTCAGCGGCATCTACCTGATCGCCGGGGAACCCCGCATCGAGGGCAAATTCGTCGGTATAGCTCTCGTGCTTGCCGGCGGGTTCATGTGGGCCGTGGGCCAGGTAATGATGCGCCGCCTGGGAGAACTTGGCGGCATTACGGCGATCGCCTGGATTGCTGCCCTGGCTGCACCTCAGCTGTTGGCCGCCTCGCTGATCTTGGAAACCGACCACCTGGCCTATGTTCAAGGCGCCGATTGGAAGGTTTGGGCGACCGTCGCTTATCTGGGCATTGTCATGACCGCAATCGGCTACGGCTGCTGGTACCATGTGCTGGGTCGTTATGAAGTGAACAAGGTGGCCCCGTTCATCCTTCTGACACCCGTGACATCCGTTCTGGGGGGGGCGCTTTTTCTCGGTGAAGGGATCACTCTTTACATTCTCGCGGGCGGCGCCTTGGTCATCGGTGGCGTCGGCATCATTGTGATCGAGCGCCGCAATCGGAAAGGCGACGCCATCGCGGTCCCTCCGGCGCAACCCGCCCCTCCTGTTCCCAACCCCAATGATTGAACGCTAGAACCTTTCCCAGCCAGATTGAAGTAACGCTGGCGTCGGGCGAGGTCCTTGGCTTTGCGGATCGTCTGATCGGCCGGGTGCCCCTTGCCCACGTGATGCGCCACGGCTGGGGCGAGCTCGCGCGCCTCTTCAAGCAGCGCGGCGGACGACCAGCCACCGCAAGATCAGAACCAGCGCCACCGCCCAGCCGAGCGCGAGCGCGACCCATATGACGAGGCCGGGGCGCTCGGTGGGTGTCTTGAGTATTGAGATGGGTCCGGCAAACAAATCATCGCCGGCGACCGTGAGCGTCACTTCCGGATCGCCATCGATCGGCAGGATCAGGGGAATCACATAGCTGCCGTTGCCGAGATCTCGGAGGCTGCCTTGAGAAAACTCGGAAGAGGTCTTCAGCGTGATCAGGTGGCCATGATCCGGTCCGAAATAGTTACCCAAGCGGTCCCTTGGGGTGAGGCGCAGCGTCGCTTCGCGGCCGCGATCGGTCTTGGAGAGCGTGGTCACCGTAACCTCGGAGGACTTTAAGTCAGCACCGCCAACGCGGACTGGCAGGGAGACCGAGTGCGAGCGGCGCAGCATCCCGAACTGCTGATCCTCTACCTCGATCTCGAAGTTCACGGTGTAGATGCCGACGACAGCGGTTTCCGTGAACGAGGCGCGATAGATCCCTGCCTCAGCTTTTGTGAGCGCGATGACCTCCGTGGCCGGTTGCAGGCGCCGCCATATCGTCTCGTCCCGAAGCGCCGTCATGGCGGCGCGTTGTCCGAGCGACGTCAGGGGTTCGAACACCAGGCCGGGCGGTTCGGCCCGAGCAGGGAAGGCGGCCAGGAGATTGCCGATACTGTCGGTCGGCCGAAGAACCGTGGCGGAGACGCTTGCGTTGTCGATGGGCCGCCCCTTGGCGGAGAGGCGCACTTCCAGTTCCACGGGCGTGCCGACTATATGATCCTGGGGACCGATGGAGACACGATAATCGAACTGCGGCTCATCGACGATGGCAGCCGCTTCGTAGGCCACACCCGGCCGACCGCGGATCACCATGTGCCACTCGCCCGCAGGATCGACAGTGGCTCCGGCAAGGCTCGTTGGCAAGTCCAGGGCAAAGATCTTGTAGAAGCCTCCGTCGATCCACTGGCCCGCAGCAGTGAGATCGACACCAGCCTTCTCAACCCTGAAATCCAGAGCAGCATCTTGTGGCCAACTGAGGCGTAAGACGATTTTCTTGGCGCCCGCGTTGACGGCAAATGCCTCGACTTGCTCGTCGTTCGTCAGGGTCCCGTAGCGATAGGCGATGAGCTGGGGAGAGGAGTCGCGCAGGGTATCCACCAGGGTCATGGTGAAGAACTGGTTGAGGACACTGGTGTCGGTCGAGAAGCGGAATGCCCCGCCGGTCTCCGTCGAGAGGTCCGTCAGCAGCGCCTGCGAGATGGGGCTGACGCCGATGCCGATGGTGTCGATGGTGACGTTCTGCCCGGCGATGGGGCCGGCAAACTCGACGGGAATGCCGGCGTCGATGAAGCCGGGGGCATTGACCAGAACCAGTTGTTGGTTGGCATCGTCCTCGATCTTCGGGTTTACGTTCTGCAGGCCGTCGGTAAAGAGAATAACGTGGCGGTTCGGGCCGACGCCGCGCAGCAGGCCGTCGAGGCCCTGCAACTCGCCGATGCCGGTCTGCAGGGCCGCACCCATGGCCGTCAGGCCGCTGGAATTGATAGCTTCGGTCTGTAGGTCGTTGATCAGCGCGCTGACGTCCGGCAGCAGGGGGATCAACGTGTCACCGCTGCCCGCCGCCGCGAACTGGTTGATGTTGGTCCTGAAATAGGTGGCGCCAATCTTGTCCCGCGGGCCTGCGAGGGCTTGCCAGGTGCCGATGAACATCCCGACGGCAATCCGCAGCACTTCTTGCTTGCTGCCGCAGGTGGGACAGGCGGGAATGCCCATACTGCCGGAATGGTCGAGCGCCAGGACCACGCCCGTGCCGTCGGGGATGATGGGGGCGCCCGAGGGCGTGGGTTCGCAGACGGAAACGCCTACGTCCGGGGGCACACGATGGTGCACGACGGTGTAGAGCGCGCGGCAGATGACCTCAAAGGCCTTCACCGTGTTCTGGTGGACCTCAGTGGTCCCCACGTCGATTTGGATGTTCTCGGCATTGACCCCGCGGTTGAAGGCCTGTTTTCGCTTCGGGGTGGCGCAGTCACCGTTGTCCGGGACGGAGCCACCCACGGGATCGTCATCGTCGTAGATCGACACGAAAAGCGTGCCGTCAGCCACCGGGTCGCCATTCGCGCGGCTGCCAGGGGTCTCGTGGGCGCCGCTCCAATCGTCGTTGGGAGTGAGGCCGTTGAGCTTGGACATGAAGGCGGCGGCTAATGCGCTGGAATAGGCCGTACAAGGAAAGCCCCATATCCCGTTGCCAAGCTGCTGGATCGCCAGGCTGGTCGAGATAAGCCGCAGGCCGTGGTTGGGCGAGGCCAGCGCGACGAATTCGTTCACCGGGTTGAAGTTGGGGCTGTGAGGGGTGAGCGCGACATCGCCGGGAAATTTGCTGCTGAGGTCCTGACCCTGGCTCGCCATGAAGCGGCTGCGCAGATAGACGCGCGTGGAGATGGTGCCCTTGCTGTAAGCGATGATGGCGACCCTCACGGTGGCGGGATTAGGAGGGTCCTGGCAAGCCTGGATGAGGGAGATGGCCTGGCCGATCTTGTTGGCGTCCTCCAGGATCGACCGGTTGCTGACCAGGAACTCGATGTAGTAGTCCTCGATATCGAGTGCCTGGTTTTCGGTTGCCGTTAGCGCGGTGTTGAACGATGTGCCGTCTATCCAGTTGCGCTGGTAGTTCGGACCGCTGCCACTCGACCCGAAGAGCGGGTGGCCATGGACGAAAAGGACCGGACGCGATTTGGGCTGGCTTGGACAGTTGCCGGTCGCACCGGTCACTTCGTGGTGCATGCCGGTGTCGTCGATCCAGAACAACTGGAACGCCGACGCCTCCTGCGCGGCAAGTTGCGCGACAACAGCGACCAGAAAAACCAAGCACCACCCCAGCCGCCGAAGCGGCGGACTCCCGCACTTGCGCTCGATCGCTTTGGGTCCGGCAGGCAGCATAACAACGCTCGCTATGCCCTATGGAGCCTGCAGTCTAAGCCCAAACCGTCCCGGCCAGCAATCGCCCGTGAGATTCAGGCGGTTTGATGTCGCGAATTGGCCGGAAGTCCACAGATGACACAGCGGCGACGTGCCGAACCACCCCGAACGTCGGGCGCACCGCCTTACATGAACAGGCGTTCCTTGGTCTGGTCGACGTCCTTGTAGAGATCGGAAACGAATTCCGCGTAGCCGTTGTAAAGCAGGGTCGGCGACCTCTCGTCCTGGCCGAGCACCCGTTCGCTTGCCTGGCTCCAGCGCGGGTGCGGTACCTCCGGGTTCACATTGGCCCAGAAACCGTACTCGCCGCTCTGGATCTCTTCCCAGAAGGACTTCGGTCGCTGATCGGTGAACTCGAAGCGCACGATCCCCTTGATATGCTTGAAACCGTACTTCCAAGGCACCGCAAGACGCAGCGGCGCGCCGTTCTGCTTGGGGATCGGCTTGCCGTAAAGGCCGGTCGCGATGAAGGCCAGGTGATGGTTCGCCTCGGCCAGGGTCAAGCCCTCGACATAGGGCCAGGGGTACCAGGCGGCTCGTTGCCCGCTGGCCACATCACTGTCCTGAAAGGTGACCATCTTGACGAATTTCGCCGAGGACAGCGGCCTGGCCATATCGACCAGCGCCTTCAGGGGGAACCCGCTATAGGGAACCGCCATCGACCAGGCTTCGACGCAGCGGTGGCGGTAAACCCGCTCTTCCAGCGGCATCTTGGCCAGCAGGTCGTCGATACCGATTTCCATCGGCTGCTCGACCATGCCGTCGATGGTCACGGTCCAGGGCCGGAGCGGCAGGGCCTGGGCCTTCTGCCAGATGTTCTTGGAAGACCCGAACTCGTAGTAGTTGTTGTAGGTGGTCGCCAAGCTCTCGTCGGTGATCGGGCGATCAAGAGTGTATTCCGGGTTGCGCCCAACCGGATATAGCTTGGCCGAAGGATCCTCGCTGCCGGCCGCCTGGGCCGGCGTCTCGTCGCAGGCCGCCAGGATACCGCCGGCGCCGAGCAGGAGGGGACCCGCCGCGGCGGCCTTCAGCAGACGGCGGCGATCCAGGAAAACCTTCTCTGGTGTTGCCTGGGACTCGGGGATCTCCCACCCGCGCTTGATTCGGATCAACATGCGATGCGTGCTCCTGGGCTGCGTTCCTACCCAAGGTAGGTAGCCCCAGACGCTGAGGGCGACAAGTCAACTAAACGCGAGCGCCGACCGGCCATTAAGGGTGAAAACCCTATGATTTCCGCAATCCAGCTAAGCGTAATTCGGATCACGGTTAATGAAATGGCAAGAGCCCTTTGCTATCCAGGAATGTGGGAGTACTGCAAATTTCCCCTATTTTTGCCACCGGAACCCCTGGGCCACTTACCGCAATGGCGGAACAGTCTCGATCACTGACCAAGCGATTTGCCCTCTTTGCCGGGCTTGTCGTCATCGCCGCAAGCATGCTGCTGATCAGCATGTACAGGGAGATTGCCGGCGACGACCTGAACGAGATGGCTGCGCGGAGCAACGTCGCGCTGGCACAGGTGTTTTCCAACGTGGTGTGGGACGCCCATGCCGGGTTCCTGACAACGGCGCATTTCCTGACCCCTGAGGCGATCCGCAAGCATCCGGAAACCATGGCCATTCGCGAGAGCCTGCTGACGCGCATGCGCGACCTCTCGATTCTGAAGATCAAGATTTATGACCTGAATGGCCTGACGGTCTTCTCGACCGAACCGGCCCAGATCGGCGAGGACAAGAGCAGCAACAGCGGTTTCCTGGCCGCACGTACCGGGCACCGGACGAGCGAACTGACCCACCGCGACACCTTCAGTGCCTCCGAGCAAACGGCGGAGAACCGCGACGTCCTGGCCAGCCACGTGCCCATCACCTCTGCCTCGGGCGCCATCGAAGGGGTGTTCGAGGTCTACTACGACGTTACTGATTTGCTCGCTGCTGTAAGGCATCGCCAGTTGCTGCTGCAGATCGTCGTCGGCGGCACCTTCCTGCTGCTCTATCTGCTGCTGATTTTTGGCGTCTGGCATAGCGAGCGCCAGACCAAGCGGCACTACCTGAAGACTCTGGACCTGGCCAGGACCGCGGCACGGGCGGAGGAAGCCAGCCGCCTGAAGTCGGAATTCTTGGCGACCATGAGCCACGAGTTGCGCACGCCGCTGAATGCCATTCTCGGCTTTTCGGAGATCCTCAAGACACAGCGGATGGGGACCAGCAGCGAAGAGACACGGCGCGAGTACGCCGACAGCATTTGGTCGTCCGGGAATCATCTGCTCAACATCGTCGACGACGTACTCGATATGTCGAAGGTCGAAGCTGGCGAGATGCCCCTGGAGATGGAGCTCTTCGACCCCGTCGCCTTGCTGGAAAGCTGCCTGAGACTGGTCGAAAACCAGGCGCGGGCGGAGGAGGTGGAACTAGTATCCAATGTCGCCAGCGACCTGCCGCCGGCTTACGGCGACGAGCGGCGCATCAAGCAGGTCGTTGTCAACCTGCTCGCCAATGCCGTGAAGTTCACACCCAAGGGGGGCAAGATCAGCGCTTGGATCGGCACCGCCGAGGACGGCAGCCTGCTGTTCAGCGTGACCGATACCGGCATCGGTATCGAGCCGGCGAACATCGCCAAGGTGCTGACGCCCTTCGGCCAGGTGGAGACCACCTATGCCCGCCGTTTCGGAGGCACCGGCCTCGGCCTGCCGATCGCCAAGTCGCTGATCGAAATGCACGGCGGGGACTTCTCGCTGGAGAGCGAGGTTGGCAAGGGCACCAAGGTCAACTTCTCGCTGCCGCCCAAGGCAGGCGCAAGCGACACCACGCCGCTCGCGATGCGTGCCTGAGCCGGCGCGGTCCAGTCGCGCAGGGCCACGTCGCCGGCCTTTCCTCTCCTCCCCCTTGCGGTCGCTAGAGTCCTTTCCGACCGATGGCTGCGCCCGGGTTAGACTTCACCACCCTGACGCTGGGAGATAACCTGCTCGGCCAGTTTGCCGGTCAACTCCTGCAGATGGTCGAACCGCCAGTCGAAGCTGCCGACGCCGACGCTCAAGGAGCGCAATTCGATGATCAGATCCTGCAGCTGCTCTTCGGGCAGGTGGCACTTAAGCGCATCCCAACCCTTCCAGCCCGGCCGCACTTCGAAGCCGAGGATCTGGCCCCGCCGTGCGGAGACCAGGGAATGCACCTTGTTGGTGAATTCGCTGGGCACCGAGATGGTGACCTCGTAGATCGGCTCCAGCAGCACCGGTTCGCAGTTCGGCATGCCTTCGGCCATGGCCATTCGGCCCACGGTCTTGAAGGCCTGGTCGGAGGAGTCGACGGAATGATGCTGGCCGTCAACCAAGGTCACCGAGACGTCGACCACCGGAAAGCCGAGCGGCCCACGGACAAGGTATTCCTTGGTGCCGTGTTCGACCGCGCCGATGTACTGGCGTGGCACGGATCCGCCAACCACCTTGTCGACGAACTCGAAGCCCTTGCCGCGCGGCAGGGGACGGATCTCGACATGAACGTCGCCGAACTGGCCATGCCCGCCGGTCTGACGCTTGAAGCGGGAATGCTGCTTGGTCGGCTTGCGGATGGTCTCCTTGTAGGCTGTGTGCGGGCGCGTCGAATCGACCTCCACGTTGTAGCGGTTCTTCAGGCGGTCGACCGCCAGCTTCAGGTGAATCTCGCCCTGACCGCGCAGCAGCATCTCGTTGGTGTCGTCATTGTGTTCCAGCACCAGGGAAGGGTCTTCTTCGATCAACTTGCCGATACTGGAGGTAAGCTTCACTTCGTCCTGTCGGTTATGCGGCCGGATGGCGAGGGAGAAAACCGGCTTGGCGGCCTCCGGCCACAAGAGCCCGGCATCGGTTTGGCGCCCTTCCTCGGTGAGAAGGTCGGCTGCCTCGACGCTATCCATGCGGCCCAGGGCCACCAGGTCGCCTTCCCCGGCATTGGCGACCTTCTCGCTCTCCGACCCCATCATGCGATAGAGGCCGGACACCCGTTCTTCGCCGAGGGTATCGCCGTCCTTCAGGTTGCCGCGCCAGATCCGGGCGATCGACATCTTGCCGACGTGGGGCTGGTGGTGGGTGCGGATCACGCTGGCCGCCAGCCCGCTGCCGTCCGGCACGCCCAGGCGGGCTGCCGTGGCCGCCGGGTCCGGGCTCTCGTGCCGCAGCGCCTTGAGCAGACGGGTGATACCGTGCCCCTGCTCGGCAGAGCCGAAGAGTACGGGGACGATCAGGTCTTCGGCCAGGTCCTTGCCGAGTTGCTCGTAGATTTCCTCGGAGGCCGGCACCTTGTCCTCGAGCAGCTGCTCCAGCAGGCCGTCGTCGAAATCAGCCAGGGATTCCAACAGCCCCTGGCGTGCCTCGGTCTCGCGGTCTTTGACTTTTTCCGGCATCTCTATGAGATCCGACTGCTTGTCGAGGTTGTAGCGCCAGGCGCGCTCGCTCACCAGGTCGACGAAACCGCTCACCTCGTCACCATCGCGGATCGGCACCTGGCGCAGCACCAGCGGCCGCTCGGAAACCGATTGCAGGGATTCCAGCAGGTCGCGGACGCGCACCGCCGCCTTGTCCATCTTGTTCACAAAGAGAATGTGCGGGATCTGGTAGTCATCGAGAAACTTGAAAATCGGCGCCAGGGTGAGGCAGCGCTCGGGCTCCGGCGGCGCCACGACGACGGCCACGTCGACGCCCATGAGGGCGGAGTGGCCATCCTGGGCCAGCTCGATGGAGCCGGGACAGTCGATGAAAGACCAGGTCTCGCCCAGATAGCTGCAGTGGGCGAAATTCGGCTCGGTGGTCATTTGGCGGGCACGGGCCTCCGGCGCGGAATCCCCGACGGAGCTGCCTTCGACGACGGAACCTTTGCGATGAATGGCCTCGGCCTGCAGAAGCAGGGCCTCCAGCAGAGTGGTCTTGCCGCTGGTATACGGTCCCACGAGAGCGGCGCAGCGCGCCGCCGATACCGATCTGGACGTCATGGTTTCCTCCCCTTCGCCCCCGGGGTGGACCATGAGACTCCCCATGGCGAGCCTGGGGCGAACTGTCCTGTTGTGGTTGGGCAATCGGGCCTGCTTAAGCCCGCTTGTAGGCCCATGGTTTCAAAGATCGCCACGGGCTGGCAACTAAAATCCCGGGCGGGGGCCTGCAATTGAACCCGGTTTCCTGGAATTTCAGTGGCTTCGTATAGCTGAAACCTGATAGTAAACAGGGTCTGGTAGGTAATCTGCACGGCTCGACCACCCCTGGGAAGGCGGCTGGGCAGGTTCTTGCGTGGCATAAGACGGGATAAGGGACATGACGGCGCGGGTCTTCATCGACGGCGAAGCGGGCACCACGGGACTTCAGATCCGGGCGCGCCTCGAGGCGCGCGCCGACGTCAGCCTCATCCGCCTGGCCGATGCCGAGCGCAAGGACAGCGCCGCCCGCGCCCGCGCCCTGAACGACGCCGACCTGGCCGTTCTCTGCCTGCCCGATGCGGCGGCGCGAGAAGCGGTGAGCCTGATCGAGAACCCGGAAACGCGGGTCATCGATGCCAGTACCGCGCATCGAACCGACCCCGAGTGGACTTACGGCTTCCCGGAAATGGACCGCGATCAGACCGCCAAGGTCGCGGCCTCCAAACGGGTCAGCAACCCCGGCTGCTATCCCACCGGCGCGGTGGCTCTGATCAGACCGTTGGTCACGGCCGGCCTGTTGAGCCGTGACTTCCCGGTCACCGTCAACGCGGTTTCCGGCTACAGCGGCGGCGGGAAGAGCCTGATCCAGCGCTATGAGGACAGCAGCGCGCCGGACCACATGACCAGCACCTACCATGCCTATGCCTTGAAGCTGGCCCATAAGCACCTGCCGGAGATGCAACTGCACAGCGGCCTCGACCACAGCCCGCTCTTCGTGCCCGCCGTCGGCAAGTACTTCCAGGGGATGCTGGTGCGGGTGCCCCTGCAGCTCTGGGCGCTGCCCGGCCGGCCCGCGCCCGAGGATCTTCGCAAGGCGCTGACGGATCACTACGCCGGTCAGGATTTCGTCTCCGTCGCCTCGGCGGAGGACAGCGCGGCGCATGACTATATCGACCCCGAAGGACTGAACGGCACCAATGCCATGCGCCTCCATGTCTTCGGCAATGCCGCCGGAGATCAGGCGGTGCTGGCCGCCTTGCTCGACAATCTCGGCAAAGGCGCCTCCGGCGCGGCGGTGCAGAACATGAACCTCATGCTCGGGCTCGACCCCCAGGCCGGGCTCGCCGATCGCCTCGCGGCTTAAACTCCCCACTTTTCCGCACAAGCAAGAAGGGGCGGCTCATCGAGCCGCCCCCTCATGTCACGCCAGGACATTTGCTGGTGAGCGCCGCGTCAGGCGCCGACCGATACCTAAACGCGCTTAGGCGCTTTGGCGAACCTTGTCGAGGAAGGCGCCGACCTGCTGCTTAAGGTCGTTGGCATCGCCGTTCAGCCCGTCAATCGCGGCCACGGCTTGCTGCACCGCGGTCATGGTCTGCTCGGAGGCGGCACGCACCTCGGTGATGGTGGAGGACACCCTGGCGGTGTCGCTGGCCGCGGACTCGACGTTGCGGCCGATTTCCTGGGTCGCCGCATTCTGCTCCTCCACCGCCGAGGCGATGGCGGTGGTCGACTCGTTGACCTGGCCGATCACGCCGCGAATGTCGGCAATGGCCGAGACCGCCTCCGTGGTGGCCTGCTGCATGGCGTTGATCTGGTCGGAGATCTCCTCGGTCGCCTTGGTGGTCTGGGAGGCCAGGGTCTTCACCTCGTTGGCGACCACCGCAAAGCCCTTACCCGCCTCGCCGGCACGCGCCGCCTCGATGGTGGCGTTGAGGGCCAGCAGGTTGGTCTGCTCGGCGATCTCGTTGATCAGCTTCACCACGTCGCCGATCTTCTGCGCGGCGGTATCGAGCGACTGCACCGTTTCGTTGGTCGAATCGGCCTGCAGGACCGCACTGGCGGCAACCTTCGCCGACTCGCTGGCGCGGCGGGCGATCTCGGCGATCGAGGCCGACATCTCCTCGGCAGCAGCGGCGACACTGTCGACGTTGCCGCTGGCGCCATCGGCCGCACCACTCACCTGGGAGCTCTTCTCGCTGGTCTGGGTCGCGAGGTTGCTCACCTCTTTGGTGGAGGAATCGATATGGGCGGCGGCGTCCAGCACGGAGGTTACCTTGCCGGCAACCGACTGCTCGAACTCGCTGGCCAGGTTGTTCATGGCGTCGCGCTTTTCAGCGGCGGCCCGCGCCTCCTGCTCGTGGCGGGCCTGTTCCAGGCCGCGCTTCTCAACAGCGTTCTCCTTGAAGACCTGCACGGCGCGCGCCATGTCGCCGATTTCATCGCCCTGGTTCTGATAGTCGACCTCGACATCGGCTTCGTCGCGGGCCAGGCGGTCCATGACCTCGGCCAGGCGCGGCAGCGGCCGCAACAGCATGCGGTACATGAAGAATGCGATCAGGGCGGTTACCAGAATGGCCACGCCGGCGGTGATGGCGAGCTGAGTGGTGAGCGAGTCGAGCACGGCGTTGATGTTGGACTTCAGCACGCCGGCGTAGAGGATGCCGGTGACCTTGCCCTCGGGCGAGAAGATCGGCGCGTAGATCGTGTAGTAGGCCTTGCCGAGGATCACCGCCTCGCCGCGGAAGGTCTGGCCCTTTGTCACGATCGGATAGACCGCGCCCTTCTGACCGAGCGGCGTGCCGATGGCGCGGCTGCCGTCATCCTTCTTGATGTTGGTGGTGCGGCGCCAGAAGTCCTTGGTCTCTTCGTCCCAGACGAAAACCGTCGCGGTTTCGCCGGTCAGATAGCCAACGCGGTCGATCATGTCATGGTCCGGAAAATCCGGAATGCCGTCGATGGTGATACGCTCGACCTGCGAGCCCTTCTTGGTGACCTGCAGCTGAGGATGTTTCTCGGCGAAAATATCCGCGGCAACGCGCAGGCTGGCAGACTGGCTGACCACAACCTGATCGCGAATCCCGGCCTGAATGACAAAGATGGCAGCCGTCACGCAGGCAGCGGCGGCCACGATGATGAGGCCGATGGTCAGAACCATGGTCTTGGTCGTCAGCTTTATGCTTTTGACGGCGGCTAAGGGCTTCATTGATCTCTCTCGCTCACAGCGTTTCTGGCCGCCACGGGCAAACTGGACGGCATTGGAAGCCGTAATACTGTCGGGATCGCATTAGAAAATGGTAAATATCCCGCCTCGCTCCCGCCATATAGTTGCGCCAGGGGAGTTTAAAATCTTCACAGAGGCGAAAATCGGGCGGGGTCAGGCCTTCACATAGACGTCCCTGACGGCGGCAACGCCCGGCACAGCGCCCAGGGCATCGCAGAGCCGCCGGATGCCCGGCAGTTCACCTGCCGGCGCATACCAGTCGACCAGCATCAGCAGATAGAGGTCGGCGGCACCGTAACTTGCGCCCTGCAAGAAAGGCCCCGGGCCGATTGCCGCCTCCAGGATCCCGAATTGGCGATCCAGATCGCGTGCCGCCGCCGCCTTGACGCCCTCGGCTGCCGCCGGATCGGTCGAGTAGCGCTCGGGATAGTAGAACCGCAGATCCGCGGTGTAGACGTTGACGGCCATGAAAACCAGCCAGCGGTCGAAGATCGCGCGCTCGGGGCTGCCCGGCGGCGGTCCCAGCCCGGCCGCGGGGAAGCAGTCGACCAGATGCAGCACCATGGCCGCTGACTCCGTCATGACCCTGCCATCCGGCAGAATCAGCAGCGGGATCTGCCCCATCGGGTTGAGTTTGAGGTAGGCCTCGCCCTGCTGCTCCTTGGTCTCGCGGTCGACCAGGACTTTCTCGAAGGGGGCCTTGGCCAGCGTCAGGACCACTTCCGGCGCAAAGGCGCCCGTGTCAGGCGCCCAGTATAGCTTGTACATCGCGTCTCCTGAGGTTTTGCGCCCTGCCGCCGCCTGCGGCGACGTCGGGCAAGGCTGTGAGCCACCTATTGCACAGGCCTCCTGTCGAACCAGGGACAAGACGCTTCGAACTGGGCCGCCAGGGAGAGCAGCCGGGCCTCCTCCCCGACCGCCGCCGCGATCTGAACGCCGACCGGCAGGCCCTCGCGGGTCCAGTGCAACGGCAGGGAAGCCGCCGGTTGACCCGACATATTGAACATCTGGGTAAAGGTGACGTAGGGCTGGACCGACCGATTGAAGCCGTCGAAGTCGTCGCGCATGGTATCCAGCGCGCCGAGGCGCGGGGGGAGCTGCGCCATGGTCGGGGTCATCAGCACGTCGTAGTTCTGCAGAAAGGCGTTCAGGTGGTCGCCGATCAGCCGGATGGCGCGCTGCGCGCGCAGATACTGCGGCGCCGAAACCTCGGATCCGCGTACGGCGAAACGCCAGGTAATCGCCTCGACGTCTTCGCGGGTCGCCCCCTTGGACAGCACCGGATTGCCGGGGGCCAAGGCATCGGCCATGTTGGCCGCGACGATGACGATCATGGCCTGGCGCAGACGCGGATAGTCGATGTCCGGCGCCGCCTCCACGATCTCGTGGCCCAGGTCGGCGGCCAGCGCCACGGCCCGCTCCACCGCAGCTTTGCAGTCCGGGTGCAGCGGCACGTCCCCCGGCGTCTTTGCCGTCCAGGCGATGCGCAGCCGGCCCGGATTGCGGCCGACCGCGGCCAGGAAGGGAGTCTCGGGCTTCGGCAGGCTGTAGGGCTGGTCGCGGGGCGGACCGCAGATCGCATCGAGCAGGGCCGCCGAATCGCGCACCGAGCGGGTCACCGCGTGAAAGGAGGTAAGACCGGCCCAGGCATCGCTGGTGAGATTGCGCCCGCGGCTCGGCTTCAGGCCGAAGAGGCCACAGCAGGAAGCGGGTATACGGATCGAGCCGCCGCCGTCGGACGCGTGGGCCAAGGGCAGCATGCCCGCCGCCACCGCCGCCGCGGCGCCGCCGCTGGAGCCGCCGGCAGAGTATTCGTGGTTCCAGGGATTGTGCGTCGCCCCGTGCTGGCGGGTCTCGGTGGTCACGTTGAGGCCGAATTCCGAGGTGGCCGACTTGCCAACCACGACCAAGCCGGCCGCCTGCCAGCGCGCCACCATGGCATCGTCGAAAGGCGAGACATAGTTCGCAAACCAGCGGCTGCCGTTGCCGCAGGGGCGCCCGCGACGGAAGGTGTAGAGATCTTTCAGCAGGAACGGCACCCCGGCGAAGGGCCCTTCCGGCACCCCCGCCGCCAGTTCCACGCGCGCCTCGTCGTACAAACGATGGACGACGGCGTTGACCGCCGGATTGCGCGCCTCGATGCGGGCAATGACGGCTTCCAGCAGCTCGCCGCTCGCGACTTCGCCTGCACGGATCAGCGCCGCCAAGCCGAGCCCGTCGTGGCTGTCGAGCAGGGCGTCGAACGACACGGGCCGCGGCTCAGTCGCTCAAGGCCTCGCAGGCTTTCCTGATGCGCGTGCAGGCCTCCTTCAAGGCCTCGGTCGAGGTCGCATAGGACACCCGGAAATGCGGCGACAGGCCGAAGGCCTCGCCATGCACGGCGGCCACGCCGACCGACTCCAGCAGATAGGTGACGAAGTCCTCGTCGCTTTCGATGGTCTTGCCATCGGGCGTCTTCTTGCCGATGCAGCCGGCGCAAGAGGGATAGACATAGAAGGCACCCTCCGGCTTGTGGCAATGCAGCCCCGGGCAGTCGTTCAGCATCTCAACCACCAGGTCGCGGCGCTGCTTGAAGGCGGCGGCCCGCTCCGAGATGAAATCCTGCGTGCCGTTCAGGGCCTCGACCGCGGCGGCCTGGCTGATCGACGAAGGGTTGGACGTCGACTGCGACTGCACCTTGGCGATGGCCTTGATCAGCGCCTGCGGGCCGGCGGCATAGCCGATCCGCCAGCCGGTCATGGCATAGGCCTTGGACACGCCGTTCATGGTCAGCGTGCGGTCCTTGAGGCCCGGTTCGACCTGGACCGGCGTCACGAAATCGAAGTCGTCGTAGACCAGATGCTCGTACATGTCGTCGGTCAGCACCCAGACCTGCGGGTGGCGCAGCAGCACGTCGGTCAGCGCCTTCATCTCGGCGCGGCTGTAGGCGGCCCCGGTCGGGTTGGAGGGGCTGTTGAGGATCAGCCAGCGGGTCTTCGGCGTGATCGCCTGTTCCAGCGCCTCGGGCGTCAGCTTGAAGTTATGGTTGGCGCCGCAGGGCACGCAGACCGGTTCGCCCTCGGCCAGCAGCACCATGTCCGGATAGGACACCCAGTAGGGCGCCGGGATGATGACCTCGTCGCCGGCGTTGAGGGTCGCCTGAAAGGCGTTGTAGAGCACCTGCTTGCCGCCGGTGCCGACTGTGATTTCCGCCGGTGTGTAGTCGAGGCCGTTCTCGCGCTTGAACTTGGCGCAGATCGCCTTCTTCAGCTCCGGCGTGCCGTCCACCGCGGTGTACTTGGTCTTGCCCTCGCGGATCGCCTGGATGGCCGCTTCCTTAATATTGTCCGGGGTATCGAAATCCGGCTCGCCGGCGCCGAGGCCGATGACGTCGCGCCCGGCGGCTTTCAGCTCGTTCGCCTTGGTGGTGACGGCAATGGTGGGCGAAGGCTTGATGCGCGACAAACGTTCCGCGATCACGGACATCGATAGAACTCCTGGATTGCTGGACTAGGGCCGCCGCCAGGGCGGACTAGCGGCAACTTAGTGCCTTCCCGGCGCAAATGGAACCGGCAAGGGCGCAAGGCTGCCCCGTTTTCGCAGGAGCCGCCCCAAAACCATCCCAAAGCATCACGAAATCGCCGCAATCCCGATGCGCTCCCGCCATGGTCCGCCTGTCTGATGGCCCCATCAGGAAGCGGGGCGGCAGGCCGTCGCTCCGGAAGGGAAACCAAGAACCTGGGGGACAAGAGCCATGCGCCACGATCTTCTGCCACTTCAACCGCCCGGCCTGTTCTCGCATGGCCTGCGGCGGGCCTGCCTGCACAACGCCCTGGTGATCGGCGGGGCGCTGGCCCTGGCGATCCTGATGTTGCTGGCCTCAATCCTGATCCATCCCCTGCGCGCCCAGGCCGATACGGCCGCGGAGGAGACGCCGCCGGCCGGGCTGTATTTTCGCAGCGGGGAGCCCGGCAGCGCGCTGGAGGCGCCGACGCTCAGCAGCGACGTCGCCCTGGAGGTGAACGGTTTGGTGACCCGGGTCACCCTGCGCCAGGTATTCCACAACCCGACGGATCGCTGGCTGGAAGGCATCTACGTCTTTCCCCTGCCCGAGCGCTCTGCCGTCGACCGCCTGACCATGGTCATCGGCGAGCGCCAGGTGCAGGGCCGCATCATGGAGAAGGCCGAAGCCGAGCGGGCCTATCGCGAAGCCGCTGACAAGGGCCAGCGCGCCAGCCTGGTCAGCGGCGAACGCCCCAACGTCTTCGTCACCTCGGTCGCCAACATCGGCCCGGGCGAGGACATCACCGTGGAGATCGGTTACCAGGACGCCGTCGCCTATGAAAACGGCGTCTTCGCCCTGCGCTTCCCCATGGTGGTGGCGCCGCGCTACACACCGCTGCCCGAGGCCGTTGCCGAAGCACCGGCAAAGCAGCAGCCGGGCGTAAACCCCGCCGTCGTCAAGAAGACGGAGGCCGAGCCGCGCGACCTCTTCGGCCCGGTCCACAGCGACGGCGAAAAGCACAATCCGCTCTCGCTGCGCGTCGAGCTGGGCGCCGGGGTCGCGCTCGCCTCCCTGCGCAGCCTCTACCACCCGGTGGTCATCGAGAGTGCCGAAGACGGCCGGCAAATCATCACCCTGCGCGACGGCGCCGTGGCCGCCGACCGCGACTTCGTGCTGGAGTGGGCTCCGGTCGAGAGCCAGGCGCCGCAGGCCGCGGTCTTTGCCGAGCAGGTCGGCGCAGACACCCACCTGCTGGTCATGATGGTGCCGCCGGCAGCGGCAAGGCCTTCCGCCGTGCCCGCCAAACCGCGGCCCGGCCCGCTGCCGCGCGAGCTGATCTTCGTCATCGATACCTCCGGCTCCATGCACGGCGAGTCCCTGGATCAGGCAAAGGAAGCGGTCATCGCCGCCCTCAAGCGGCTGCGTTCCGAAGACAATTTCAACATCATACAGTTCAACAACGAAACCTACGCCCTCTTCCCGCGCCCGGTCGCGGCCAGCGTCGGCAATGTGGCCAAGGCCTGGCACTACGTCAGCGCGCTTGAGGCCGACGGCGGTACCGAGATGCGCCCGGCCCTGGAAAGGGCGCTGAGCGGCAAGGCAGCGGACGGTTACCTGCAGCAGGTGGTGTTCCTGACCGACGGGGCCGTCGGCAACGAGGAAGAACTGTTCCGCAGCCTGGCCGCGCGGCTCGACGACCGCCGGTTGTTCACCGTCGGCATCGGCTCGGCGCCCAACAGCTATTTCATGCGCAAGGCCGCCGAGCTGGGCCGCGGCAGCTTCACCCATATCGGCGACCTGGCCGAGGTAAAGCCGCGCATGGACGCCCTGCTGGTGAAGCTGGAGCAGC
>CAJHXP010000536.1_pt1 | contig 19880 bp, 15 predicted proteins | sample 9198551 | NCBI WGS metagenome assembly CAJHXP01 (sample SAMEA7708297, study PRJEB35096) | sediment metagenome | biome: marine neritic benthic zone biome [ENVO:01000025]; feature: sediment [ENVO:00002007]; material: shallow marine sediment [ENVO:03000034] sea grass bed [ENVO_01000059] ... | reverse complement strand
CGGTACCGCGTCCAAGATGATGCGCGCCTCGTTGCCGAGCAGCAGTCGGCCGACCTGGGCGGTGGGCAGAAAGATCGTCATGTAGACGTCGGTCAGGTCGAGCAGAGTGACCACGCGGCCGCCGCTGGCCAGCACCTCGCCGGGCTCGGCCAGACGGTACTGCACCCGGCCGCTGCGCGGCGCCCTCAGAGTCGAATCATCGATCTGTGTCTGGGTGCGCTTGGCTTCCGCCGTTGCGGCCTCCACGGCACGCTGGGTGCTGGCGAGGCGGGCCCGCGCCGCCTCCAGCGCGGCCTGCCCCGAATCGCGTTCCGTGCGGCGTTGGTCGGCGAGTTGCTCGGAAATATGACCCTTCTGAACCAAAACGAGCGCGCGCTCCAGCTCGTGCTCTGCGTACTTCAGCTCGCTTTCGCGCTGAAGGATCTGCGCTTGCGCCTCGATCACGTTTTCTTCGGCCTGCGCGATGCTGGCCTCGTCGGCGGCGAGTTCAGCCGCCAACTCCGCGATGTCCATGCGGGCCAGCACCTGGCCGGCCTCGACCATATCGCCCTCGGCGACCAGAACCTCGGTGACACGGCCGGGGTATTGGGCCGCGACATGGACTTCCTCGGCCTCAATACGGCCATTGCCGCTGGCGATGTAGTCCGGCAACTGGTCCTGGCGGCCCTGCCACCAGACGTAGCCGCCCGCCGCGGCCACCAGCGCTATGACAATCAGGAAAAGGAGACGACGCTTACTCATTCAGAAACCTTCCGACCCGGCAAGGCCCGACCCGGCGAGGCTCGAATTGTCTTCCGGGAATCATCGCAACTTCACGCCGCTGCAGCGAACCTACAATGCCCTTCCGGGCTGCGCCTAGGGTAAAATCTCGCTCTTGTGGGCGATGATAAAGCTGCGCAGCACCTCGGTCGCCATGGTCGGCTCGCGGTCGGCACGATGAATGAGGAACCACTGCCGCACCAGCGGCAGCCCCTCGATCTGTAGCGTAGCCAGTTTGCCCTCGGCCAGTTCGCTGGAACAGGTGTGGGCCGAGATGATAGCGATGCCCAGGCCGGCCATGACCGCCTGTTTGATGGTCTCGTTGGTGCCCATCTCCACCGTATTGAAGGGCCGACCGCCGCCGATTCGGTCGAGGAAGCGGCTCATGAGCGCGCGCGTGCCGGATCCTTGCTCGCGAGCGAGAAAAGTCTCGCGCAGAAGATCCTCCGGCAAGATCTGTGGATCGCCGACCAGCGGGTGGTCGGGCGCGGCGACCAGCACATGGGGATGGTCGCCCAGCACCTCGCGCTCCACGGCGATGTGGGCCGGCGGGCGCCCCATGACCAGCAGGTCGTACTCGCGGCGCTCCAACCCCTTGATGATCTCCGTCCGGTTGCCGATCGCCAGCCGGACGCGGATTTCGGGGTGATCCTGCTGGAATCGGGCGACAATGCCCGGCGCAAAGTACTTGCCGGTGCTGACCACGCCAAGACTCACCGAGCCGGTGGCCCCGGCGTTCAGCGCCTCGATCCGCCCCCTTGTCCGCTCGATCACCTTCTCGATTTCGTCGGCGGCCTCCAGAAGTTCCCGGCCGACTTCGGTCGGGTCCAGGCCCTCGGCGTTCCGCTGATAGATCGCTTGGCCGACGATTTTCTCTAGGGATTTCAGGTGTGTAGAGATCGCCGGCGGGGTCACGAAGAGGGCTGAAGCCGCCTGCGTCAATGAGCCGCTGCGGACCGTCGCCGAGAAAGCGCGGAGCTGCTTCAGGGAGAGGCTGCGAAAATCGACCATAGTTTTTCTTAATTACTATTCTATTTTTTTAAATTTTCTTTTGGTGAATTTTCCACGAACATCCGGCCTACGCAACGAAAAAACGCCGGTAATCGGCCTAGTGGGAGGAGTTCGAATGGTCGCTATCGCACAGCGCACCGCGTCCGCGCAGGGAATGCCTCTGTCGGCCTACCTTGCGCAGGCAACAGCCGAAGCCGGCGATAGCCGGCAGCGGGCCGTGGCGGAGACGGTCACCGCGCTGGCCACAGCGGCGGTGGAAATTTCCAGGCTCATCGCCCAAGGCCCGCTGGGCGGCGCCCTCGGCGCGACGACCGGCGCCGCCAATGCCGACGGCGATGTGCAAAAAGCACTCGACCTGCAGGCCAACGAAGTGGTGCTGACCTCTTTGCGCCGGGCACCCGTCGCCTACTTTGCCTCGGAGGAGGAGAACGCGATCCTCACCCTGGCGCCGGAGGCGCCGGTTTCGGTGGCGGTCGACCCGCTCGACGGTTCGTCCAACATCGACGTCAACGTCTCGATCGGGACCATTTTCTCGGTCTTTCCAACTGCCGCGGAAGGCGCCACAGCCTCCTTCTTCCGCCCCGGTGAGGATCAGCTCGCCGCCGGCTATTTCGTCTACGGCCCACACACCGACCTGGTGCTGACCCTGGGCGCCGGCGTCGACCTCTTCGTCCTCGATCCGGCAAGCAGCGAGTTCCGCCTGGCGCGCAGCGGGCTCAGCATTCCCGCTACGGCCAAGGAATTCGCCATCAACGCCTCCAACTACCGGCACTGGTATCAGCCGATCCGGACCTTCATCGACGACTGCCTGGAAGGCACCGAAGGACCGCGCGGCAAGAATTTCAACATGCGCTGGGTCGCCTCCCTGGTCGCCGAGACGCATCGCATCTTTTCGCGCGGCGGTGTGTTCCTCTATCCCGCAGACCGCCGTTCCGGCTACGAGAAGGGGCGCCTCAGGCTGGTTTATGAGGCGGCGCCCATCGCCTTCCTGGCCGAACAGGCCGGCGGCGGCGCCACCGACGGCGTCGAGCGCATCCTGACCAAGGTCCCGACCGAGCTGCACGAGCGCACGCCGCTGGTCTTCGGCTCCGCCGAGAAGGTTCACCGCATCGCCGGCTATCACATCGATCCCGGTCTGGAACGCGACCACTCGCCGTTATTCGGCGGCCGCGGCCTCTTCAGGTCTTGAGCAGCTAGGCAGATCCCATGACCGTAAAACATCCGATCATTTCCGTCGTGGGCGCCTCTGGCGCCGGTACCTCCACGGTGAAGCACACCTTCGAACAGATCTTCCGCCGCGAAGACATCGTCGCCGCCTCGATCGAAGGGGACGCTTTTCACCGCTACAACCGCGCCGACATGAAGGCCGAATTGTCGCGCCGCACGAAAGAGGGAGATTCCACCTTCAGTCACTTTTCGGTGGAAGCAAACATCCTCGACGAGTTGGAGACGGCTTTCCGCGACTACGGCGAGACCGGCAAGGGGCGCACCCGGAACTACATCCACAATGAGGAAGAGGCCGACCGCCATGGCGTGCCACCGGGCCACTTCACCGACTGGCATGAATTCGGCGAAGGCTCCGACCTGATGTTCTACGAGGGCCTGCACGGCGCCGTGAGAACTCCGGAGATCGACATCGCCGGCAAGGCCGACCTGAAGATCGGCGTGGTGCCGGTGATCAATCTGGAATGGATCCAGAAGATTCATCGCGACCGCGCCTCGCGCGGCTATTCCACCGAGGCGGTGACCGACACCATCCTGCGCCGCATGCATTCCTACGTGCACGTGATCTGCCCGCAGTTCACCGAGACCGACATCAACTTTCAGCGCGTCCCGGTGGTCGACACGTCAAACCCCTTCATCGCGCGCTGGATCCCGACGGCCGGCGAATCCCTGGTGGTGATCCGTTTTAAGGACCCGCATGGCATCGACTTCCCCTACCTGGTGTCGATGATCCAGGGCAGCTGGATGAGCCGCGCCAACTCCATCGTCATTCCCGGCGACAAGTTGGATCTCGCGATGCAGCTGGTCCTGACGCCACTGATCATTCGCCTCGTCGAACGCGGCCGCCGCGCCAAATGAGCCTGCCCAACGAGTTCAAGGAGCCCCAGATGACCCCAGCCCAGATGATCCAGGCCCAGGCGAGCGAGCAGGCGGTTGCCCCGAAAACGCGGCCCACGGTCAGCACCCGCGAAATGGCCAACGCCGTTCGCGCCCTGGCCATGGATGCGGTACAGAAGGCGAATTCCGGCCACCCGGGCATGCCCATGGGCATGGCCGACGTCGCCACGGTGCTGTTCAGCGAGTTCCTGAAGTTCGATCCCGCCGACCCGCTCTGGCCCGACCGCGACCGCTTCGTGCTGTCGGCCGGCCACGGTTCGATGCTGCTCTACGCCTTGCTGCACCTGACCGGCTACGAAGACATGACGCTGGAGGAACTGAAGAACTTCCGCCAACTCGGCGCCCGCACCGCCGGCCACCCCGAATATGGCCACGCCGCCGGTATCGAGGTCACCACCGGCCCGCTGGGCCAGGGCATCGCCAGCGCCGTCGGCATGGCCTTGGCCGAGCGCATGATGGCGACCGAGTTCGGCAACACCCTGGTCGGCCACTACACCTATGTACTGGCCGGCGACGGCTGCCTGATGGAGGGCATCAGCCACGAGGCCATCGACCTGGCGGGGCACCTGAAGCTCAACAAGCTCATCGTCCTTTTCGACGACAATGCCATCTCGATCGACGGGGCCACCTCCCTGGCCACGTCCATGGACCAACTCGCCCGCTTCACGGCGGCGGGTTGGTCCGTTTTTCGTGTCGACGGCCATGAGCCCGGTGCGATCTACGATGCTATCGCCGCAGCCAGGAACAGCGACCGCCCGAGCCTCATCGCCTGCCGAACGATCATCGGTTTCGGGGCGCCGCACAAACAAGGTACCGCGGCGACCCACGGCGCGCCGCTCGGTGACGACGAGATCGCCGCGGCCCGCCAGACCCTGGGCTGGCACTACCCGCCCTTCGAGATCCCGGCCGAGATCCGCGCCGCCTGGCAGCAGGCCGGCGCCCGCAGCCGCCGCAGCCGCGAGGCCTGGACCGCCCGTTTGAACGCCGCCGAACCGGCGCAGCGCACCGCCTTCCTGGCCCGCGTCAGCGGCAATCTGCCGGCGGAAAGCGAGCGCGTGATCGATGGCCTGAAGCGCCGCTTCGCTGCCGAGCAGCCGACGCTCGCGACGCGCCAGTCCTCCCAGAAGGTCCTGGAGGAGCTGGTGCCGGCCGTCCCCGGCCTGATCGGCGGCTCGGCCGATCTGACCGGCTCCGTCGGCACCAAGACCACCAGCTACAACCCCGTCACCGCCGATGACTTCGGCGGCAGCTACATCCACTACGGCGTCCGCGAACACGGCATGGCGGCGGCCATGAACGGCCTGGCGCTGCACGGCGGCTTCATTCCCTTCGGTGGCACCTTCCTGGCTTTCGCCGACTACTGCCGTCCGGCGATCCGGCTGGCCGCCCTGATGGAGATCCGGGTCGTTCACGTCATGACCCACGATTCCATCGGCCTCGGCGAAGACGGCCCGACGCACCAACCGGTCGAGCAGCTCGCCAGTCTGCGCGCCATCCCCAACCTGAACGTCCTGCGCCCCGCCGATGCGGTGGAGACGGCCGAAGCCTGGGCCTGCGCCCTGGTCAATGACAGCGGCCCGTCGGTGCTCTGCCTGACGCGCCAGGGCCTGCCGACCCTGCGCACGCACCACGTCGAAGAGAACCTGGTCGCGCGCGGCGCCTATGTGCTGCGCGAAACCGACGGGCCGCGCGACGTCACCCTGCTGGCCAGCGGATCGGAAGTTTCCCTGGCGGTCGAGGCCGCCGAGGTCCTCGCTGCCGAGGGCGTCAAAGCCGCCGTGGTCTCCATGCCCTGCTGGGAGCTCTTCAAACGGCAGTCAAAGGCTTATCGCGCCGAGGTGCTGGGCAAGGCGCCGCGTGTCGCCGTCGAGGCGGCGACCCGCAACGACTGGGACCAGTGGATCACGCCGGAGGGTGGTTTCGTCGGCATGACCGGCTTCGGCGCTTCGGCCCCGGCCGAACAGCTCTACCAACACTTCGGCATCACCGCCGAGGCCGTGGCCGAGGCGGCCCGGCAACTCGTTCAATAGCGCCCTTCCCCGCGCGCAAGAGATAAGGAGACCTTCGATGGCACGTATCACCCTCCGGCAGCTACTCGACCACGCGGCCGAGCGCGGCTACGGGCTGCCCGCCTTCAACGTCAACAACATGGAACAGATCCTGGCGATCATGAACGCCGCCGCCGCAGTGGACGCACCTGTGATCTTGCAGGCCAGCCGCGGCGCGCGCTCCTACGCCGGGGACATCATGATCCGCAAGATGGTCGAGGCGGTCGAGGAGATGCATCCGCGCATCCCGGTCTGCCTGCACCAGGACCACGGCAACAACGAGGCGACCTGCTATTCCGCCCTGCAGCAGGGCTTCACCAGCGTCATGATGGACGGCTCCCTGGAAGCCGACGGCAAAACGCCCGCCAGCTACGACTACAACCTCGCCATCACCGGCAAGGTCACGGAGACAGCCCACGCCATCGGCGCCTCGGTGGAAGGCGAACTCGGCTGCCTCGGCTCGTTGGAGACCGGCGAGGGCGAGAAGGAAGACGGCCACGGCGCCGAAGGCAAGCTGTCGCGCGACCAACTGCTGACCGACCCGGAGCAGGCGGTCGATTTCGTCGCCAGGACCAAGGTCGACGCACTGGCCATCGCCATGGGCACCTCGCACGGCGCCTACAAGTTTTCGCGCAAGCCGGATGGCGACATCCTGGCCATGGAGGTGGTGCAGGCAATCCACGAAAAGCTGCCGAACCTGCATCTGGTGATGCATGGTTCCTCCTCGGTGCCGCAGGAACTGCAGGAAGTCTTCAACAAGTTCGGCGGCGAGATGCCGCAGACCTGGGGCGTGCCGGTGGAGGAGATCCAGCGCGGCATCAAGTACGGCGTGCGCAAGGTCAACATCGACACCGACTGCCGCCTCGCCATCGCCGGCCAGTTCCGCAAGGTGGCACAGGAGAGCAAGGCGGAGTTCGATCCGCGCAAATTCCTGAAACCCTCTCTGGAAGCCATGCAGAGCCTGTGCAAGGACCGCTTCGAACTCTTCGGCGCCGCCGGCCAGGCCTCGAAGATCACCCCGCTTCCGCTCGCGGCCATGGCCGAGCGCTATCGCAGCGGCCTGCTCGATCCGCAGATCGCCGCCTCCACAAAAGCCGCCTAAAGCTTGCTGACGGCACGTCCGATCCAACACTCCGATTAGGGAGAGAAATTATGAGCGACATGGATACCAAGTCACAGACCGTCACCGGCAAGGACCGCTACAAGTCCGGCGTGATGGAATACCGGAAGATGGGCTACTGGGAGCCCGACTACGAGCCCAAGGACACCGACGTCATCGCGTTGTTCCGCATCACCCCGCAGGACGGCGTCGACCCCATCGAGGCGGCCGCGGCGGTGGCGGGCGAAAGCTCGACCGCGACCTGGACGGTGGTATGGACCGACCGCCTGACCGCGGCGGAGAAATACCGCGCCAAGGCCTATCGCGTCGATCCGGTACCCAACGCCGAGGGCCAGTACTTCGCCTACATCGCCTACGACCTCGATCTCTTCGAGCCGGGCTCCATCGCCAACCTGACGGCCTCGATCATCGGTAACGTCTTCGGCTTCAAGCCGCTGAAGGGCCTGCGCCTGGAGGACATGCGCTTCCCCGTCGCCTACGTGAAAACCTTCCAGGGGCCGGCCACCGGCATCGTCGTGGAGCGCGAGCGCCTCGACAAGTTCGGCCGGCCTCTCCTGGGCGCCACGGTGAAGCCGAAGCTAGGCCTTTCCGGACGCAACTACGGCCGCGTCGTCTACGAGGCGCTGAAAGGCGGCCTCGACTTCACCAAGGACGACGAGAACATCAACTCGCAGCCCTTCATGCACTGGCGCGAACGCTTCCTCTATTGCATGGAGGCGGTGAACAAGGCCCAGGCCGCCACCGGCGAGATTAAAGGCACCTACCTGAACGTCACCGCCGCGACCATGGAGGACATGTACGAGCGCGCCGAGTTCGCCAAGGAACTGGGCTCCTGCATCGTCATGATCGACCTGGTGATCGGCTATACGGCGATCCAGTCCATGGCCAAGTGGGCGCGGGACAACGACATGGTCCTGCACCTGCACCGGGCCGGCCATTCCACCTACACCCGGCAGAAGACCCATGGCGTCTCCTTCCGTGTCATCGCCAAGTGGATGCGCCTGGCCGGCGTCGACCACATCCATGCCGGCACCGTGGTCGGCAAGCTGGAAGGCGACCCCGCCACCACCAAAGGCTACTACGACATCTGCCGCGAAGAGTTCAATCCCATGCAGTTGGAGAACGGCATCTTCTTCGACCAGGACTGGGCCAGCCTCAACAAGCTGATGCCGGTCGCTTCCGGCGGCATTCATGCCGGCCAGATGCACCAGCTGCTCGACCTGCTCGGCGAAGACGTCGTATTGCAGTTCGGCGGCGGCACCATCGGCCACCCCATGGGCATCGCCGCCGGCGCCACCGCCAACCGGGTCGCCCTGGAAGCCATGGTGCTGGCGCGCAACGAGGGCCGCGACATCCTCAACGAGGGTCCGGACATCCTGGCCGCCGCCGCCAAGTCCTGCAGCCCGCTGGAGCAGGCTCTGGAGACCTGGAAGAACGTCACTTTCGACTACGCCTCGACCGACTCGCCGGACTTCGTGCCCAGCGTCACGGCCGCTCAATAAGGAGACCCACCATGCGCGTTACCCAAGGAGCCTTCTCCTTCCTGCCGGATCTGACGGACGAGCAGATCACCAAGCAGATTCAGTACTGCCTCGACAACGGTTGGGCGGTGAACCTGGAATACACCGACGACCCGCACCCGCGGAACACCTATTGGGATATGTGGGGTCACCCGATGTTCGACGTGCCCGACGCCGCCGGCGTGCTCTACGAGCTGAACGAATGCCGCAAGGTCTGCGGCGACAGCCACTACATCCGGCTCTCGGCCTTCGATTCCAGTTCCGGCTGGGAGTCGGTGAAGCTGTCCTTCATCGTCAACCGCCCCAAGGCGGAGGAGCACGGGTTCTGGCTGCAGCGCAGCGAGACCGAGGGCCGCAACCTGCGCTACACCACCCATTCCTATGCGACCCGCAAGCCCGAGGGTGAACGCTACACCTGAGGGCACAAGGGCCGCGCGGGCGGCGGCTCAACCCTGCTGCCGCCGCCCGCCGCTTTCCCCCCAATCGAGAGTCGACCATGAACAGCGCCGAAACGGTAGAAACCGAACTCGCAGCCCCGAAGACCGATGCGGGCGAGACCACCATCGATTTGAAGGCGGACTACGAAAGCTCCGGCGTGAAGGAACTGCTGGAGGAGCTCGACCGCGATCTCATCGGGCTCGCGCCGGTAAAGAAGCGCATTCGCGAGACCGCCGCGCTGCTGCTGGTCGAGCGGGCGCGCAAGCGCCTCGGTCTCGCCCACCAGACTCCGACGCTGCACATGTCCTTCACCGGTAACCCCGGCACCGGCAAGACCACGGTGGCGATGAAGATGGCCAACCTGCTGCACCGCCTGGGTTATGTGCGCAAAGGCCACCTGGTGACGGTGACCCGCGACGACCTGGTCGGCCAGTACATCGGCCACACCGCGCCCAAGACGAAGGAAATACTCAAGAAAGCCATGGGCGGCGTGCTGTTCATCGACGAAGCCTACTACCTCTACCGGCCGGAGAACGAGCGCGACTACGGCCAGGAAGCCATCGAGATCCTACTGCAGGTGATGGAGAACCAGCGCGACGACCTGGTGGTCATCCTGGCCGGTTATGCCGACCGCATGGACCGCTTCTTCGAGAGCAACCCCGGCTTCCGCTCACGCATCGCGCATCACATCGATTTTCCCGACTATTCGGACAAGGAACTGCTCCAGATCGCCGAGCACATGCTGGAGGAGCAGAACTACAGCGTGACCCCGGCGGCCGAAAGCGCCCTGAAGGACTACATAAAGGAGCGCCGCCAACAGCCCCATTTCGCCAATGCGCGTTCAATCCGCAACGCGCTGGACCGGGCACGGCTGCGTCAGGCCAACCGTCTCTTCGAAACCGCCGAGGGACCACTCGACGCCGCCGCGCTCTCGGCCATCGACGAAGCCGACATCCGGGCCAGCCGCGTATTCGCCGGCGGGCTCAAGGTGGGTGGCCCCAACAGCGACAGGAAAGACGTTTCATGAAGGCCGTGATCTTCGATCTCGACGGCACCCTGGTGGACAGCGCGCCGGACCTGCAGGCCGCCGCAAACCGCCTCATGCGGCAGAACGGCCTGCCGGAACTGGACTTGGCGACGGTTACCTGCTTCATCGGCAACGGCATCGCCAAGCTGGTCGAGCGCTGCTTCGCCCAGCACGGCGCCCTGCCCGAGGACCTGCCAGCCCAGGTCCTCCGCTTCAAGCAGTTCTACGAAGAAGAGGACCACCGGCGCAGCCGCTTCATGCCGGGGGTCGAGACAGCGTTGCGGCGTCTGGCGGCAGGCGGTACTGCGGGCGATGGCCCGGCCCTTGGGCTCTGCACCAACAAGGACGCGGCGCCGGCCCGGGCGATCCTGCGCAAGCTCGGCGTCGAAGGCCTGTTTAGCGCCGTGGTCGGCGGCGACAGCGGTTTGGCGAAGAAGCCCGATCCCGCGCCGCTGCTGGCCTGCGTGGCGCTCTGCGGCGCCTCATCCGAAAATGCCGTTTATGTCGGCGACAGCGAGACCGATGCGCGCACGGCCGTTGCCGCGAAACTGCCCTTCCTGCTTTACACCGAAGGGTATCGCAAGGCGCCGCCCGCGGCGCTGAAGCACGAGGCCGCCTTCGCCCACTTCGCCACGCTGCCCAACCTCCTTGCAGCCCTTCCCGCCGACCCGGCTCCCACCGTGCCAACCTCGGTTTTTCCCCTAAGCGTCGGGGCCTGAAAGCTAAAACCAGCCGGCGCCGGCCAGGCCGTCGTAGACGAGCTTCATGCCGGTGAGCGCGAGAAAGCCGTAGCAGGCCTTGTAGAACAGCACGGTCGGCATCCGGCTGTGCAGCCAGATGCCCGCGAGGATGCCGGCGATAGCGACCGGGAACAGCGCCGCGGAGGTTGCCAGGTTCTCAGCCGTAAACAGGCCGAGGCCGGTGTAGGGAATCAACTTCACATAGTTGACCAGCAGGAATAGGCCGACCGTGGTCGCCTGGTACTGGGTCTTCGGCAGGCCGAGCGGCAGCAGGTAGACGTTCACCGGAGGTCCACCGGCATGGGCAGTGAAACTGGTGAAACCGGAGACCGCGCCCCAGAACCACCCGCTGGCGGCGCCTGGCTTGCGTGCCGATGCGGCGGCGTGGCGCAGTTGCCTTGCCAGATAGTTGGCGGTGAAGCCCAGCGCGATCACACCGATCAGCAACCGGATCATCCAGGGCTCCAGAGTGTGAAAGGTCAACGCGCCGGCGCCGATGCCCAGCACCGCGGCCAGCGCGAGGCGCAGCAACACCGCGCGCTCCCATTTCATCCAATAGGCCCATACCCCTACCAGGTCCATGAGGCAGAGAATCGGCAGCATGATGGCGGCTACCTGCACCGGCGGCAGCACCAGCGCCATCATCGGCACCGCCAACACGCCGAGCCCGGCGCCGAAACCGCCTTTTGAGATGCCGGAGATCATGACCGCGGGTATCGCCGCAGCATAGAACCAGGGGTCGGAGATCATAGGAAGACAGTCAATGGGTCACCGCTGGGCGGCAAGACTGGCCCAGAACCAGCCGGCAGGCAATGCCTCTCGCCGTCTGGACCGCGATACGCAGGGGTGTCATGCTGGACGGAACGATCACCCCTGCAGGAGCTGTGGTTGGTGCGGATGGGATGCTATCGGACGGCTGCACTGCTGGTGTTTGTCGTCGCTCTTGTGCAGTGCTTGCCCCAAGGGGCTGCCGCGCAGTCCCAGGCGCGCGACCGGATCGCCGTCGATCTGGAGTTGGTGCTGGCGATCGACGTATCGCTCAGCGTCGATGCCGAGGAGGCGATGTTGCAGCGCCGGGGTTACATCCAGGCCTTCCGCGACCCTTTGGTGATCGAGGCGATCGCCTCCGGCATTCTCGGGCGCATCGCCGTCATCTATTTCGAGTGGGCCAATTCCGCGCACACCGACCTCATCGTTGATTGGACGCTGATCGACTCCGCGGTCAGTGCGGAGCGCTTCGCTGCGGCGCTGGCGCGGAGTCGTCCGCAACCCGCCTACTACACCTCGATCAGCGGCGCCATCGACTTCGGCGCGATCCTCTTCGAGGACAACGGTTTCGAGGGCACGCGCCAGGTCATCGACGTTTCCGGCGACGGCCCCAACAACTGGGGCGACCTGGTGGCGGCAGCACGCGACCGGGCGGTGGGCCGGGGCATCACCATCAACGGCCTGCCGATTCTGGATGAAGGCAGCGGCCCCTTCTCGCGCTACAATATCCCCAATCTGGATCTTTACTACCGCGACTGCGTGATCGGCGGGCCGGCCGCCTTCATCGTCGTGGCCGAGAACTTCGACGCCTTTGCCAGCGCGATCCGCCGCAAGCTGATCCTCGAGATCGCCGGGCTCTCGCCACCCGAAGCGCCCGCCCAACCGGAGCTGCAGTTGGCCCAGGTCGACGACGGCGACGCCCGCGTCAGCCCGCCCTGCGATATCGGCGAAAGACTGCTGCGCGCACGGGACGAGGATTTCTAGAGCCTTTCCGGCCGTGTGGCGCGGCCTGCCGGTCCGCGGCAAGAGCAAGCGGGATCGCAAGTATTTCCCCTTAAGCGGTGGCTTGCCGTAGTATTCGGGGCATGTCGAACCGCCTCGCCCTCACCGCCTTGGCCCCCACCGCTTTGGTCTCCATTGCCTTGGCCCTTTGCGCCTGCCTGCTGGGCGCCGCGCCGGCGGCCGCCATCGAGCCGACGACGGTGGCGCGCAAGATCGAGCCCAGCATGGTGCAGGTGCTGGTCGAGGGACCGCGCCGCCAGGCCGTCGGCAGCGGTTTCGTGGTCAGCGCCGAGGGGCATATCGCCACTACCTTTCACGTCCTCCTGCCGCACCTCGAGGGCGGCTGGGATCTCTTCGTGCTCGAAAGCGGTACCGCCCCGGAGGCGCGCCGGCCGGCGACCATCGTCGCGACCTATCCCGAGGAAGACCTGGCGGTGCTCAAGGTCGCGGGCCTGGCGCGCGCCCCGGCCGTGCTCAGCGAAGCCGACGCGGAGAGCCTGGCCCAGGGCAGCGCGGTCTTCGCCATCGGCTACCCGGGCGCCGGCCAGCGCCTCGGCGGCGATAGCGGCATGAGCTTCACCGCCGGCATGGCGAACCGCATCTTCGTCGGCGCCTGGACCGCCGAGGCTGCGCGCATCCGCATCATCCAGCATTCCGCCGCCACCAACCCGGGCAACAGCGGCGGGCCGGTGGTCAACGGCTGCGGCCAGGTCGTCGGCCTCAACACCGAGCGCGAGATGGCGATGCTGATCACGCCGGGCGGCGTGCCGATCGTCTACGACGTCATCCAGGGGGTGTTCTTCGCCTCGCACGTCTCGGTGCTGATCGAAAAACTGCAGGCCCTGAACGTGCCCTACAACGGCACGCCCAAGGTCTGCCGCGTCATCTTCGGCGTGGCCTCGGCCAATTTTCCTTGGTACGCCGCCGCGGCGGGCGCGGTGCTGCTGGTCATCGTGCTGCTGCTGGTGCGGCACTGGCCGCGGCGCGTGATCCACGTGGTGGTGGTCGGCCGGGACACGGCGCGCAACGGCGCGCCCCGGCTCGGCCACCTGATCCTGCACCCGCGCGAGCGCGGCCGGCCGCACAAGGTCACCTGGCGCCTGCACTGCGACGCCGCCGAGAACGGTGCGCCGATCGACATCGTGCTTGACGAGGACGACCTGCGCCGCGCGCCGCAGGGGCTGGTGATCGGCAGCGACGCCGCCTGCGACCGCTGCCTGCAGGCCGACGGCATCGACCCGCGCCACGCCCGGCTGCTGGCCTTCGGCGAGGACCTGGGGATCAAGGACCTGCACTCCAAGACCGGCACCGCGGTCGACGCCACGCCCGTCGACCCCGAAGACGGCGCCGCAACGCTCAAGCCCGGCGCCGAGCTGCGCCTCGGCAACCTGGTATTCCGGGTGGAGCGGCGCCCCTCTTCCGAAGGCTGATCCCGAAGGCAACGGCGGGCCTGCGCGCCATTGGCGGCTTTATCCTCGCCGGTTGACGCGGCAAGGCGCCGCGCCTGGGCGATCAGCGCTGGATTATCGGAAAATTCCTGGCGTCCCCTAGCAGGCTGTTGAAAAAGTCGGTTCCATGATTGACCTCGTGCTTCGAGACGCTTCGCTCCTCAGCATGAGGTAAATTATTTCAACGCTTTACCTCACCCTGAGGAGGCGCGCGAGCGCCGTCTCGAAGGGTCCCGAAGGACAGCACGAAGACTTTTCAGCAGCCTGCCAGGCGAGGGAACCTTAGAAGTCGGGCAGCTCGAGCCCACAGGATTTGAGCTCTGCGCCGATCCGCCCGGTCATCGCCCGGAGCTGCTCCTCATCCGGCGCCTCGCAGCGCACCACCAGAATGTCCTGGGTATTGGAGGCGCGCAGCAGCCACCAGCCGCCGCCCTCGCGCACGCGCACGCCATCGATCTCGTTCACCTCGGCGCCGCGAGCCGCCAGCCGCGCCTTGACCGCCTCGACGACCGGCATCTTGCGGTCCTCCGGGCAGGGCACGCGCAGCTCTGGCGTATTTGCCACCGGCGGCAGGGAATCGCGGAATTCGGCGAGGCTTTCGTCGCCGGACTGCAGGATCGACAGCACGCGGACCGCGGCATAGAGCGCATCGTCGTAGCCGTAGTATCGATCGGCGAAGAACAGATGAGCACTCATCTCGCCGGCAAGCGGCGAACCGCGTTTCTTCATCTCGGTCTTGATGAGAGAGTGGCCGGTTTTCCACATCAACGGCTCACCGCCGGCCGCCGCGATTCCGTCGAAGAGGACCTGGCTGCACTTCACGTCGGCAATGATCGTGGCGCCCGGGTGCCGCTTCAGCACAGCGCGAGCCAGAAACAACAGGATCTGATCGCCCCAGAGAATACGCGCCTTGGAATCGATGATACCGAGCCTGTCGCCGTCGCCGTCGAAGGCGATACCGAGATCGCAGCCTTCTGCCAAAACACTGTCCTGCAATTGCTTCAGGTTCTCGGCCACCGTTGGATCGGGGTGATGACTTGGGAAGTCTCCATCGATCCGCGCATTCAGCAGAACATGCTCACCCGGCAGCTGCGCGACCGCCGCGGCCATCGCCTCGCCCATGGCGCCGTTGCCGGCGTCCCAGGCGACTTTCAGACGGCGCTCGCCGGTGACGTCTTGAAGAATCCGTGCCACATAGGCATCGAAGACCGAGATCTCCTCGACATTGCCGGTGCCGCCTTCGTAGTCAGCCTTCGCGGCAAGCCTGCCCAGCTCCTGGATATCCGCGCCAAAGAAGGGAGCCTTGTCGAAGGTCAGCTTGAAACCGTTGTAGTCCGGCGGATTGTGGGAGCCGGTTACCATCACACCGCCACCGACCTTCAGCGTATGCGCCGCGAAGTAGAGCATCGGCGTCGGGCCGCGGCCAATGTTCACGACATCCAGGCCGCAAGCGACTAAGCCCTCGATCAACGCTTCCGCCAGCAGGGGTGAAGAATGCCGACCATCATAGCCGACCGCCATTGCCGTGGCCCCGCGGCGTCTGGCGATACTTCCAAAGGAGCGCCCGAGCGCGTAGGCGTCTGCCACAGAGAGCGTTTGCCCAACGACGCCTCGGAGATCGTACTCGCGTAGCAGGGTCGCATCGAAAAGATGCGGCGCATCGGTTACGGGTGTCGACCTGAAATTAGTCATGCCGGAGCGCGTTTCCCATTGTCGAGCCGCCCGACCGCGCCTTGCCTGCAGCCGGCGACAGCCAAGCCGTCGAAATTACAGAACTTGCGCAGGAGAATTCCCTTCTACTTCGCTTGACCCCGGGTGCCTAGGCCTAGACTTCCACATTGGCGCGGATCGTACAATGCGACCGACTCGGTCAGCCCTCGATCTCCTGCATGCCGGCCATCGCAGGGGCTTTTCAATTCGAGCGACAACGGCCATGCTGAAGGCGTGCAAGGCTGTCGCTGTAAACCTTGGGGGAATTTACGATGGCAATAGCAAGTAGTGGACGATCGCGGCTGACCCTTCTGCTCTGCGGACTGTCCGGTTTTCTTTGCGCAGCATTGATGGTCGCCGTGCTGCTGTTATACGGAAGACCTTACGATCCGATGTGGTGGTGGGTCATGGGCGGCATTCTGGCCGCCGCATTCATTTTGCCGCGAGGCCTGGTGGCGGCGATCGAATGGGTAATGGTAGGATACCGAGGTCAAGCCCCTGACTGAAGTTTCCGCCGCCGCCAGGGTTGGAAAGCCAGTCTCAAACGCCGTCAGTCGAACTGATCATTTCGACGAAGCGCCTCATGGATGCTCGCGCGGTCAGCAGGCGTCCGCAGGACTCCCACCTCGTCCTTCCTCGTCAGTTCCGCTGGCAGGACGAAGGACCATAGCGACTCCGCGGTGAGCTCGAGAGCCGGTTCCGGGCGCTGCCATCGCAGCGCTGTTGCCAGGCGGGAGATCTCCTCCGCATAGGCAAGAAAGGTCGGGAGCGTCTCGCGCGATACCGGTCGAATGTCCGGCCGCTGCTTAATCTTTCCGTAAACTAGAGCGGCCCAAAGGTGAGACACGCTCTTGTAAGTCGCGAAAGCCTCGACGATCTCAGCCTCACTTCGCGGCAGCACCGGGACGCTCGGCTGGATTGTGGCCTCAGACCCAGCCGCCTGCTCCCACTCGGCCGCCAGGGCGGAGGCCAGATGCAAGACGACTTTCGCCTCTCCGCTGCGGCCAAAAGCGCTCAACTGCGCAAGGCTCAAGGCAAGGGCTCCGGCAAGGACCCCTATTCGACGATGCTCGCGAAACTCGGCCCAAAGCTCATGAGGTAGAGCGTCGCCAGACTGCTCGGGCGCCTGCCGATGCCTGGGAACCGTGATGGTGGCCACAGGGCGCCGCAAAATCGCTTCGCGGCCGCGCACGTTGGAGGGATGGCACATGACGGCAAGCGTCTTCACCGGCGCCAGCGGGTCCAGCGTATCGCCTTTGAGGCGGAAATCTGCACGTGGCAAGTGACTTCCCCCCGACCGGTCAAACAAGTCGTCGCCCCCAAGAGATCTATATCGAAGATCTGCAACGATTCCCAGCATCGACGCCGACCGAGTCAGCCAGACCGACCGCGAATGCTCGCACGACGAAAGGAGGTTGCGTGCAAGCGTGAACAAATCCAGAGTGTTAGCACTTCGCGGGTAGCCCGCCAGGGAGGTCGGCATGCGCCTGATATCATGGCTCGTCGAGCCAAAAGGAAAGATACCTGACTCCGAGGTGATCTATGCGATCGGAGACCTCCATGGCCGTGACGACCTGCTGGCCCGGCTTCACGAGTCCATCGAGGAGGATATTGCCGAGTCACCGGAGCGCAAGGCGACGGTGATCTATCTCGGTGACTATGTCGACCGCGGCCCTGACAGCAAGGCCGTGATCGACCGTCTGCTCGACCGACCGGTAGAAGGCGCGGAAAGCATCTTCCTCAAGGGCAATCACGAAGAGGCGATGCTGCGGTTCCTGTCCGGCGAAAACAGCGGCGAAAGCTGGCTTACCATCGGCGGTGGAGCAACGGCGTGGAGTTACGGCGTGTCACTTAGGTCCGAGGGCCGGGAACCCGCCGCTCCGGACGTCATCCGCAGGCAACTGATAGAGGCCCTCCCACCGAGGCACATGGCATTTCTACAAGACTTGCGCCTGTTGCATGAGGCCGGGGACTACCTCTTCGTCCACGCCGGCATCAAGCCCGGTCGCGCCATCGAAGACCAGGACCCCAGGGACCTGCTGTGGATCCGCGGTGAATTCCTCAGTTCTCGGCGCCGTCACGGGAAGATCGTGGTTCACGGACACTCCTCCAGCAACCAGGTCGTCGTAAAACGCAATCGCATCTGCGTCGACACGACGGCCTATGCGACCGATCGCTTGTCGTGTGTCGTGCTTGAAGGTGATGCATATCGGTTCATGAGCGCCGAGCTATAAGGCGGCTCCATGACAATCAGCATGTCCGATCGACGCCACGCTGTCACGGGTGGTTCCATAGCGCAAAGCGACATTCCGATGCACGGGAGGGTCGCCTGTCAGAACGAAATTGCGAGACCAACAGTCGCGGCGTTCTCGTAGTAGCTGTCGTCATTGCGGCTGGAATCGCGCTTCTCAAAGCCGTAGGACGCAAAAGCCTGGGCATTGGAGTAGAGCCTGTAAGTCAGGCCCAGATTGACGCTGTAGGTATCATCCCTACGATCATCTTCCTTGAAATCGCTGTAATCGTAGCTCGCGCTGGTGTCGAGACTGAGTTCCCGACTCAATGCGCGGTTCCAAATGATCGTCGCGCCGTAGAAGTCCTCATCCCCATCAGAACCGCCATCGCTATTGCCTGCGAGCCCCTGCAGACCAAAGGTGTCCTGGTCACTGCTGTGATCCGCACGAAGCCTGAGGGTGCGTGTGCGAGTTGTCTCATCCTCAAAAGTGAAAGGATCTGAATCGGGGTTGATTTCCGGCTGGCTCAGGCCTGATATCGCGCGCCCTTGCGAGCTCTCCAACGCTTCTGCGTAGTTGGCGTTGACAGACGTCTTCGGACCAACTTGGTAGTCCAGGGACGCGTCAAAATTATCATCGTCATCGCGGCGCCCATAGGTCGCCTGGAAGTTCAAGTCCGGATTCGGATTCCACCGAAAACCGCCGCGCCAGGTGAGTCCGTCGAAGTTGAAGTCGTCATCTTCATCGCCGTCGCGGTACTCGTAACCTATGTCGCCGAGGAGCGAGAAGCCGCGCCAAAGAGGATAGGCAACACCAAGGTCGGTATTGGCCGTCGTGATGTCGCTATCGTCGCTGCGCAACTCGTGCCCGACATTGTTCGAAAATGTCCAATTCAAGAAGGAGAAATCGTCGCCGCTGTTTAAGTTCACGCTGCCTTGCTGGCTCAAGACGTTCGAATTGTCGCTGGAATCGACGAGGACCGGACTGACGCGATAGCGCCATTCCACGTCGGCGAAATCAGCGAGCCGATGAACGACATACGGACTGGCTGTCAATGCCGCCACGACATCACGGTTCTCCGTGCTGGCCCCGGAGACCGACGTCGCGTCGCGCGAATTGAGGAGTTGACGTCTCACTGAAGCGTTGAGATCGAAAAACAGGAGGTCGGGCGACAGTTCCGCGGTCGAGGATCCGGCGATGTTCGGATCCACCGCGAAACCCTCGTTGTCGCCACCAAACTGCGTTACCCCGGCGATGTCTGCGTTGAGGCTGGCAACAACGCGGGCGGTATTGCCCGAGATGGAAACATTGGGTCCTGACCGTGTGATGAAGCCGACCGTCCGTTCGCCATCCGGGTCCTGGTCGATATTGTCACTGATGGTCTGGCTCACGGTGACTCCAGACTCCACGCTCCACTCACCCTCGAAGAAACCTTCAGGAATCACGATCACATCGCCAGGCTGCAGAGCGATATTCGCGCTCGCGTCCCCCTGCCTTATGAGATCCGCCAGGCGCACGGGAATTTCACGGGTCAGTCCATCCGTCTGGCGCACGATCACTGTCCCATTGCCGTCGGCCTGACGGGAAAGCCCGCCCGTTGCAATGACGGCGTCCAGGAGGGTCATACCACTGCGATAAGGAATAGCGCTGGGCTGCGCGGTATCGCCGACGATGCGGATTTGCTGGCTCAAATCGCCCAGACCCGATGCCACGGTCACGGTGACCCTTGGATTCTGAAGGTATGCTGACAGCCGCATGGCAATTGCGTCGGCCAACTCAGGGGGCGTCTTGCCGGCCGCCATAAGATCTTCGACCAACGGGATCGTGATCCGGCCATCCGGGCGTACCGTCGTGGAGGTGGAAAGATCTGCCTCCCGCCAGACGGTGATCAGCAGACTGTCGCCCGGTCCGATTAAATAGATTGGCGGTTCTTGCGG
>CAJHXP010000628.1_pt1 | contig 19948 bp, 19 predicted proteins | sample 9198551 | NCBI WGS metagenome assembly CAJHXP01 (sample SAMEA7708297, study PRJEB35096) | sediment metagenome | biome: marine neritic benthic zone biome [ENVO:01000025]; feature: sediment [ENVO:00002007]; material: shallow marine sediment [ENVO:03000034] sea grass bed [ENVO_01000059] ... | reverse complement strand
GCGAAGAGGTTACCCGCGTGCCGCCGGCCAAGCGCCCGACGACGACGGTTTTCCAGGATTATGCCCTCTTCCCGCACATGTCGATCGAGGCCAACGTCGCCTTCGGCCTGAAGATGCGCAGAGTCCCGAAGAGCGTGCAGAAGGAAAGGACCGCGCGGGCCCTCGAGATGGTTGGCCTCGGTCACACCGCGGCGCGGCGTATCGACGAGCTTTCCGGCGGCCAGCGCCAACGCATCGCCCTGGCACGCGCCCTGGTGGTCGAACCCTCGGTGCTGCTGCTCGACGAGCCCCTGGGCGCCCTCGATCTGAAACTGCGCCGCCAGATGCAGGAAGAACTGAAGCTGATCCAGAAGCGGGTCGGCACGACCTTCGTTCATGTGACCCATGACCAGGAAGAAGCCATGGCCATCGGCGACGTCATCGTGGTCATGAACAACGGCACGATAGAAGACATTGGCGCACCGGAACGGGTTTACCTGCAGCCGGCATCGCGCTTCACCGCCGGCTTCATGGGTGACAACAACCTGATCGAAGGCGAGGTGACCGGCAGCACGGCGCAAGGAGTCAGCATGACGACGCCGCTTGGGGTTTTCACTCTCCCCGGCCGGGCCGAAGCCGGGGCGAAGGCCGCCCTTTCCCTAAGGCCGGAACACCTGCACCCGGAGGCCGCGGAGGGAAGGGTAGCTCTCGGCAGGGCCAGCGTCGTCGAGGCGGGCTTCTTCGGCACCCACCACCAATGCTCGGCCAGGATCGAGGGTTTCGACGGCCTGGTGAAACTGCGGTTGCCGCAAAAGCAGATCGTGCGGCCCGGCGAGACCCTGGCGCTCTACGCCGACCCCGCCGACATGGTGCTGCTGACGCGCTAGCAGCCCCTCTCCTCCAGAAAGTGACGGATCAGATCGCGATAGCGCGCGCCGTCGAAACTGGGGAAGTGACCGCCGTGCACCACGCGCACCGGCAGGTCGTGGATGCGTTTCATGGTGGCGATGTAGACCGCGAGGTCGGAGTGGTAGGCGTCGTCGATCAGCGGCCCGTCGTAGACCGTGTCGCCGGAGATCAGCACGCCGCTGGCCCGTTCGAACAGCATGATGCCGCCGGGCGAGTGGCCGGGGGTATGGATGACCTCGAAATGGCGGTCGCCGAGATCGATGACATCGCCCTCTTCCAACACACGCGTCGCCGGCGCCGGGACCACTTCATACTTCTCGGAGGCATAGTCGCCGGGCGGCAGGGCGGTGAAGATCTCGTCGGTCACGTAAGGGTCGGCCAGGGTTTCCTTGCGGCCCGGCGCGGCCAGGAGGGCGGCCTCGTCCCGATGCACGGCACGCTCTGCAAACTCGTGATGACAGCCGATGTGGTCGAAGTGGGTATGGCTGGCCACGGCGGTCAGCGGCCGCTCGGTGACGATCGGGATCTGCTGGCGCAGGCTGACCACCCCCATGCCGGAATCGACCAGCATGTCGCAGTCCCGGCCGCGCACATGCCAGATGTTGCAGCGGTAGAACTCCTTGATATGCGGCTCCCAGATATGGGTGATGCCGTCGCCGGCGCCCGCCGTGCGGTACCAGGCTTCAGCCGTCATGATCTGCATCGCGCGCCTCCCGCGGTTCCTCTCCAGTTAGCAAGTCCGGCGGCGGACCGGCAAGCCCAGTTTTCGCCGCCTTGGCCGAAGCAGCGTGCTATGCTGCCGTGAAGCTCTCGGGGGAGGCCCTTCGTAACCATGCCGATTTTCCTGGACCGACACGATCTGAGCGGTGTCTCCGCCGCGGACATTGCCGAGGCGCACCGCAAGGACCTCGAACTGCAGGACGACTATGGCGTCAAGTTCCTGACTTACTGGTTCGATGAGAGTCGGGGGAGCACTTTCTGCCTCATCGACGCGCCCGACATCGAAACGGCGATGCGCGTGCATGACGAGGCGCACGGCAATGTGGCCCACGACGTTATCGAAGTCGACCTCTCCGCCGTCGAAGCCTTCCTTGGGCGGGTGACCGACCCCCTGCCGTCGTCCTCCAGCCCGGAGCCCGGAGCGGACGCCGCTTTCCGCACGGTGATGTTCACGGACATCGTCGATTCGACGGGCATGACGGAACGGCTCGGCGATGCACGCTCGGTCGAGATGGTGCGGGCCCACGACGCCATCGTCCGGCGTGCCCTCAAGGACGCCGGCGGCCGCGAGGTGAAACACACCGGCGACGGCATCATGGCGTCCTTCAACGATCCAGGCGAGGCGGTGCGCTGCTCGCGCGCCATTCAGGTGGCCTTCGAGGCCTTCAACCTGGCAAGCCAGGAAAAGCTCCAGGTGCGCATCGGTCTGCATGCGGGCGAACCGATCGAGGACAGCAATGACCTCTTCGGGGCCACCATCCAGATGACGGCGCGAATCTGCGGCAAAGCGGAAGCCGATTCGATCGTGACCTCCGACAAGGTCCGCGAGCTGGTTCCGGACCAGAATGCGTTCCGGACACTCGGCGCCCAGACCCTCAAGGGTTTTGCCAAGCCGGTCACCCTCTACGAGGTGGCCTGGCGCTAGGTTTTCTGCCCCGGAACCGCCCTGTCAGGGGCCTGTCACCTGGCTGACGGCGCGCCGCCCGGCCCCCTGGTGCAGCCGGGCCCGGCAAGCCTAGAATACCCCCATGATATCGAGCGACCTTCCATGACCGACGCCCCTCTGCTGAAACACACCGATGTGCTGCGCGACCGCCTGGCCCTGGCGGGCGCAAGCGTGGCCGACATCGGCTGCGGCGACGGCGGCCGGGCGCGCGCCATGGCCCGGGCCGGCGCCTGGGTGATCGGCATTGACCCCGGAGTTCATCAGCTCGCCCGCGCCAAGGCTGCCGAACCGGCCGACGAGGAAGTCTATCTCTGCGCCTTTGGCGAGGAGCTGCCCCTGCCCGACACCAGCCTCGACGTGGTGGTTTTTTTCAACTCCCTGCATCACGTGCCGATCGAGGTTCAGGGCGCCGCCCTGGACGAGGCCGCGCGCGTGCTCAAGCCGGGCGGTTTGGTCTACATCCAGGAACCCCTGGCCGAGGGCGCCTACTTCGAAATGGTCCGGCCCGTCGAGGACGAGACCGAGGTCCGCGCCCAGGCCTATCAAGCCCTGAAGTCAGCCTGCGCCGAGGAGGAACTGGAGGAGGTCGAAGAGTTCCGCTACAACGCGCCCTATCGCGAAAAGGACTTCGAGGCCTTCCGCGACGGCCTCATCGCCGTCGACCCGAAGCGCCGCCCTGCCGTGGAAGCCGCCGAAAAGTCGTTGCGGCAGGCCTTCCTGGCGGCGGGAGAACAGCGCGACGACGGCTTTTGGTTTGAGATCCCCAGCCGGCTCAACCTGCTGCGGCGAAACTGATGACGATCCGTTACCTCTCAGACCACGATTCCCCCGACGACCCCGGCGGCCTGATTCGCGAAGTGCTCGAATTGGGCGAGGATTTCCCCGGCCCCGCCGAGGACATCGTGCTGGCCTGGGTCCTGCGCCTTGGCGACGGGCGCGACCCCGGGCAGTCCGCCAAACGTCTCATTGCCGACTATCGCCTGGACGATGAACCGCAGCCCGGCGGCGCCTGCGGGCGGCTCGTCGAGATGCTGAAGGAAACGGCGGAATATCCCGACCAGCGCATGACCCGCCACCTCTGCCGGCCGCGCCGGCGCGGCGGCTGGCGCCGCAACCGGCCGTAATGGGGCCAACGCCGGTCCCATGACGTCACCTCGCCTGATCAACAATCGCACGGCCCGCCGCCTCTTCCTGGCGCGCCAGGGCCTCGCCTTCCCGCCGCACCGCAAGCTGACCGACCCGGACCTGCTGACGCTGATCGAGCACCTGGGCTTCGTCCAGGTCGACTCTATCCAGACCGTCGAGCGCGCCCACCACATGATCCTCTTCGCGCGCAACCAGACCTATCGCCACAAGCAGCTCAGCCGCCTTATCGAAAAGGACGCCGCGCTCTTCGAGAACTGGACCCACGACGCCTCGATCATTCCCAGCTGTTTCTTTCCCTTTTGGAAGCTGCGCTTCGCCCGCGAGGAAGCACGCCTGCGCGAACGCTGGCGCAAGTGGCGCGGCGGCAGCTTCGAGAGCGAGCTGGACAGGGTGCTGCAGCTGGTGAGCGACAACGGCCGGGTGCTGGCGCGCGAGCTCGGCAACGACGAAGGCGACGTCCCCAAAACCAACGGCGGCTGGTGGGACTGGCATCCCTCCAAGACGGCGCTGGAATATCTCTGGCGCTGCGGCCACCTGGCCGTGGCGGCGCGCGACGGCTTTCAAAAGGTCTACGACCTTACCGAGCGCGTCCTGCCGGACCCTCATCTGACGGTCGAGCCCACCGAGGCCGAAGCGGTCGACTGGGCCTGCCGCACCGCGCTCGACCGCCTCGGCGTCGCCACCTCCGGCGAGATCGCCGCCTTCTGGGATTTGGTGAGCCCCGAGGAAGCCAAGGCCTGGTGCCTGGCGCGCAAGGGCGGCGAACTGGAAGAGGTGGCTGTCGAGAGCGCCGGAAGCGGCAAGCCGCGCGCCGCCTATGTCTGGGCCGGGGCCGATCCTTGCGAGGATTTACCCGAGCCGCCGAAGCGCCTGCGGGTACTCAGCCCCTTCGATCCGCTGATCCGCGACCGCAAGCGGACCGAACGCCTCTTTGGTTTCAACTACCGCATCGAGGTCTTCGTGCCGGCGGCCAAGCGCCGCTACGGCTACTACGTCTTTCCGCTGCTGGAGGGCGACAGATTGATCGGCCGTCTCGACATGAAGCACGAACGCAGCAGCGGCGACCTGCGGGTAAAGGGCCTGTGGCTGGAACCCAGGGTCCGCCTGTCCCGCGCCAGGCAGGACCGCCTGGAAGCCGAACTGGAACGCCAGCGCCGCTTCACCGGCGCCGAGCAGGTGGTCTTCGAGGACGGCTGGGTGAAGAGCGGCGCCTAAGCGGACTTGCCCTGCCCCGGGTGCCAGCGGGTCAAGGCGAGGATGGTCAGGCCAGCCAGGAGGCCCCAGAAGGCGCTGCCGATGCCTAGGAAGGAGAGCCCGGAGGCCGTGCCCAGAAAGGTCACGATGGCCGCCAGGCGGTCCTCCGCCGACGTCAGGGCTTCGGACAAGGCCGAGCCGAAGGCGCCGAGCAGTGCCAGGCCCGCGACAGTGAGAATCAGGTAGGCCGGCACGGCGGCGGCGAAGGCCGTGATGGCCGCGGCCAGCAGTCCGAAGACGATATAGGCGAGGCCGGAAACCACAGCGGCCCAGTAGCGCCGGCTAGGATCGGCCTGTGCGTCCTCCCCGGCACAGAGCGCCGAGGTAATGGCGGCCAGATTTACCACATGCCCCCCAAAGGGTGCCGACAGCAGGCTGAAGACGCCGGTCGTCGTGAACAAGGGCCCCGGCGCCGGCTTGTAGCCATTGGCGTTCAGCACCACGATGCCGGGAATGTTCTGCGAGGCCATGGTCACGATGAACAGCGGCAGAGCGATACCGACCAATGCCGCCACGGAAAATACCGGCGTCACCAGCACCGGCTGCGGCAACAGCGCCATGCCGCCGAACCCGGGAAGGTCGACGGTTGCGACGACCAGCACCACCGCCGTTAGCAGCGCCGCGGGCACCGCATAGAGCCGCGCGAAGCGCCAAGTGATCGCCCAGGCGAGAATGACCGGCAGCGCCAGTTCCGGCCCCTCCGCCACCGCCCGCACCGGGGCGAGGCAGAAGGTCAACAGCACACCGGCCAGCATGGCGTTGGCAAGGGCCGGCGGAATGGCCGCAGCGGCACGCCCGAGCGGCCTCCACAGGCCCGCGACCACGATCAACGCGGCGGTGATGAGAAAGGCGCCGACGGCGGCGGCGAAACCGCCCTCGACCACCCCGGTGGTGGCGAGCAACGCAGCGCCGGGCGTCGACCAGGCGACAGAGACCGGCAGACGGGTTTTCAGCGAGAGATAGACGCCGCAGACGCCCATGGAGAGCGAGAGCGCCATGAGACCGGAGGCCGCTTCCGCCTGGCTGGCGCCGATCCCGATCAACCCCTGCAGCACGACGGCAAAGGAACCGGCGAAACCGACGAAGGCCGCCAGCAGTCCGGCACCCGCCGCCTGCAGGGAAAAAGCGCCCGCTTTGCTTCTTGCCGTCACCCTTCAGCGCCCGTTCCGACCGAGGTTGGTCCGAACCGGGCCTGCTGTTGCGGAGAAGGATCGATCCGAGCTGCAATTGCCATCCGAACAGACATACTTTAGATAGACCCTCGACGGGAAAGTGGCCCGCTTCAAACATTCGGCGTCTTAGTTTGCCCGTGGTTTTCGGCAGCTTGAGCGGCAGAGTTTAGGGCCTCTCGCAATGGCCGCCAAGACCGTGGAGGGGCCGCGAACAAGGGATGAAGGTTGTGTCGAGATCAGTCGCGAAAACAGACGGCGACCTGCCCAAGGCCGCATGGCTTTGGTTGCCCTTGTTCACCCTGGGCCTGATTCTGCTCGGCCGCCTGGCCGGAACGGAATTCTACGACCAGTGGTTCTACGGCGAGCTCGGCATCGTCGAACTGGCAACCGCCGTCTTTTCCATCTCCGCCGCGGTTCTAGCGATCCTGGCCTGGCGTCAGCGCCGCCGGCTTCCGGGCCGCATCCTGGGGCCCTGGCTGATCATCTTCGCGCTGGGCGCAATCTATTTCGCCGGGGAGGAGATGAGCTGGGGCCAGCACCTGTTGCGGTGGGAGACGCCCGCCTCGATACAGGAAGTCAACGACCACGGCGAAACGAACCTGCACAACATTACCAACTGGGCGGATGAAAAGCCCAAGAGGCTTGTGGAGTTCGCGACCATCATCGGCGGCATCCTCATCCCGATCATCGTGCTGTGGAAGGGGATCAGGCTCAGCCCTGCAACGGATTGGCGCTACTGGTTCCTGCCGACCTATGCGGTCATCGTGCCTTCCGTGATCGCCTCGATCCTAAAGAGCATCGAGCGGGTTCAACAAAATTTCGACTGGTATCCCGGCGAGTTGCTCGACATGCGGATGAGCGAACCGCAGGAGATGTATTTCGGCCTCTTCTTCCTGCTTTACGCCTGGTCGTTTATCCACCGGATCAAGACACAAGAGCCTGCTGCTGCAGAGTAGCACCGGCAGGACCGAAACCGCGGCGACCGCTCACTTCGGCTTGTTGAAGGCGTCTTCGATGTGCTGAACGATCTGCGCCACCGGAATGGTGAAAACGCCGGCCTGCCCCTTCTCGAAAGCTGTCCGCCAGATCGCATAGCCCTCCGAGATGTCCGGTACCCCGGCAGCCGCCTGCACCAGTTCGACCACGCTGGCCTCCAGGGCCTCCTGACTGGCCGGCACATGGTGCAGGACGTCCTGCACCTGGCCCTCGATCAGCGGGTTCTTCAGCTTCAGCCCGTCGATATAGAGATGAAAGATCGGCTTGGTTCCGAGGTCTCTGTCGATCCTGGCGATATAGATCAGAGATGCCTCCTCGCCCGGCCGGTTCCGGTAGCTCCAGGCCTGTCCTTCCCGGAAGTCGATGGCCTGCGCCGGCGCGGCCAAGGCCAGCAGGAGGGCAATCGAAACCAGAAACGCTTTCATCATAGACCTTCTCCCCTTTACCCCCAGAGCGCCGCTTCGGGCGGATAGACCAGGCTGTTTTCGATTTTGAGACCCGGCGCGCGATCCTCGGCCAGCAGCAGTGGTCCGTCCAGGTCGACCACCGGTACGCCCTGGGCCAGCAGCACGCCCGGCGCCATGGCCAGAGAGGTGGCCAGCATGCAGCCGACCATGATGCCGTAGCCCTCCGCCTCGGCGGCGGCTTTCAGCTTCAGCGCCTCGGTCAGGCCGCCGGTCTTATCGAGCTTGATATTGATGAAGTCATAGCGGCCCTTGAGGCCCGCCAGGGTCGCGGTGTCGTGACAGGACTCGTCGGCGCAGACCGGTACCGGTCGCTCGATCCCCGCCAGGGCCGCGTCATCGCCCGCCGGCAGCGGCTGCTCGATCATTTCAACGCCGAGCCCGGCGAGTTCCGGCGCCAGTGCCGTGTACTGGGCGGCGCTCCAGCCTTCGTTGGCATCGACGATAATGCGCGACTCCGGCGCGTTGCGGCGCACCGCGGCGACGCGGTCGAGGTCCTCCGGCCCGGCCAGCTTCAGCTTCAACAGGGCGCAGCCGGCATTCTCCGCAGCCTTCCGGCCCATATTCTCCGCGCTGTCGAGAGAGAGGGTGTAGGCGGTGGTCACTGGGCCTGGTGCCGGCAGCCCGGCCAGTTCCCAGTGGCGCTTGCCGGCGCGCTTGCACTCCAGGTCCCAGAAGGCGAGATCGACGGCATTACGCGCCGCACCCGCCGGCAGCAAAGCCTGCAGTCCCTGGCGGTCGAGCCCCTCGGCCAGGGGCCCGTGCAGGCTCTCGATCTGCGCCATGACGCTTTCCATGGTCTCGCCGTAGCGCGCGTAGGGCACCGCCTCGCCGCGTCCGCCCTGGCCGCCCTGGCTGAGTTCCACCACGACCACCTCGGCCGTCGTCTTGCTGCCCCGCGAAATGGTGAAGGTGCCGCGGATCGGCCAAGATTCCGAACTGACCTTGAGAACAGTCATCCTGGGCCTACTGGAGCCGGTCGACCAGCGGCGCCACGCCGCCGACGAAGGGATCCACGGCCGGCAAGCCGAATTCGCTCTCCAGGCTGGCCAGATAGGCCTCGATATCGCCCTTGGCCATCTGCGAGGTGTTGACCGCGATGCCGATGAATTCCGCTTTGGGATTGGTAAGCCCGGCCGCGGCCAGGTTCGCATCCATGCAGGCCTGCAGGCCCGGCAGTTGGAAGTCGGGCAGGCCACGCATGTGGGGGCGCGTCGGCTCGTGGCAGAGCACCAGGGCATCGGCCTGGGCGCCGTGCAACAACCCCAGGGAGACGCCGGCAAAGGAGGCGTGGAACAAAGACCCCTGCCCCTCGACGATGTCCCAATGGTCGGTGTCGTTGGCCGGGGCCAGGTGCTCCACCGCCCCGGAGATGAAGTCGGCCACCACGGCGTCGATGGAGACCCCCTCGCCGGCAATGAGGATGCCGGTCTGACCGGTGGCGCGGAAATCCACCTTCATGCCGCGGCTCTTCATCTCTTTCTCGATGGCCAGTGTAGTGTACATCTTGCCGACCGAGCAGTCGGTGCCGACCGCCAGCAGGCGCTTGCCCGGCCGCTTCTTGCCGTTGGCAACATCGAAGTCGCGGCTGGGGTGGCGCACATCGAACAGCCGGCGGCTGTGCTGCGCCGCCGCGGCCTTTAGCAGCGGCACGTCGACCAGGCGGTTGTGCAGGCCGGCAGCCAGGTCGTAGCCCAGCATCAGAGCCTCTTCCAGCACTGAGATCCACTTGCCAGAGATCACGCCGCCGCGGTTGGCGACACCGATAACCAGGGTCTTGGCGCCTGCGGCGATGCCCTCTTGCAGGGTCATGTCGGTAAGGCCGAGGCTCGCCTCGCACCCTTCCAGCCGCAGTTGGCCGACACACCAATCCGGCCGCCAATGGGCGACACCCTGCGCGGTCTTGGCCGAGAGCTGATCCGGCGCGTCGCCGAGAAACAGAAGGTAAGGATGCTGAATTACCATACGCCCCTCAAATCTTATCTTGCTGGCCAGTCCCATCGGGAATCTCCGTCGATCCCGGAAGCCGGTCGTTTGATTGCCGCCCCAACGTCCCTCGATGGACGCTTGCGGGCGGCATCTTAGTGATACCAGCGCGGCGCGCCAAGCCGCGCCGACGCGCTTTTCCTGCAAGGCAGCCAAGCCTTTGACGAGGCGGTTGCGGCGCCTATGATCGCGCCGGGCCGCGGCAGCGTTAAACGCCGCGCTCGGCAACACGGCAAACGATCAGGCTCGAATGACCGCCTCTCCCCCGCCACAGCTTGAAGAAACTGCCGCCACCACCGGTCGCCCCGGCGACATCGGCGGCAACTGGAACCGCCGTGTATGGCGACTGGCCGGGCCGATCATCCTGGCCAACCTGACTACGCCCCTGCTGGGCGCGGTCGATACCGCGGTGGTCGGTCACCTGCCCGACCCAAGCTTCATCGGTGGCGTCGCCGTGGGCAGCGTCATCTTCAGCTTCCTCTACTGGGGCTTCGGCTTCCTGCGCATGGGCACCACCGGCTTCACCGCCCAGGCCCACGGCGCCGGCGACGAGGCCGAACTGCGCGCCTGCCTGCTGCGGCCGCTGGTCCTGGCGCTGGGCTTCGGCTGCCTCGTGCTGCTGCTGCAAGTGCCGGTCCGGCTGATCGCCCTGACGGCGATGGACGCCAGCGCCGAGGTCAGCGGCCACACCGCCCTCTACTTCGATATTCGTGTCTGGAGCGCGCCCGCGACTCTGGTGAACTACGCCGTGCTCGGCTGGCTGCTCGGCGTCCAGCGCGCCCGGGCGGCGCTGGTCCTGCAACTCCTGCTGAACGGCACCAACGTCGTGCTGGACCTGGTCTTCGTGATCGGCCTCGACTGGGGCATCGCCGGGGTCGCCTGGGCGACGCTCATTGCCGAGCTACTTGCCGCCGGCGCCGGCCTCGTGATGGTCCTGCACAGCCTGGATCGCCTGCCCGGCGCCGCCGACTGGCCGCGACTGCGCGACCCAAAGCGGCTGGCGGCCCTGATGCGGGTCAACTTCGACATCTTCCTGCGTACCCTTTGCCTGCTGCTGGCCTTCGGCATCTTTACCTCCGAAAGCGCCGGCTTCGGGGATGTCGTGCTGGCCGGCAACGCCATCTTGCTGCAGTTCCAGGCAGTCGTCTCACACGGCCTCGACGGCTTCGCCCATGCAGCGGAAATCCTGTCCGGCAGCGCGCTCGGCGCCCGCAATCGCAAGACTTTCCACCGCGCGGTCGTGGTCTGCACGCTCTGGGGCCTCGGCGGCGCTCTGCTCGCCAGCCTGGTGTTGCTGCTGGTCGGTTCCCCGCTCATCGCGATCTTCACCTCGTTGACCGAGGTGCGCCTCGCTGCCGAGACCTACCTCTGGTGGATGATCGTCTCGCCGCTGGTCTCGGTGTGGAGCTTCCTGCTCGACGGGATTTTCATCGGCGCCACCCGGACCGCCGCCATGCGTAATGCCATGCTGCTGTCGCTGGCGGCTTTCCTGCTGGCCAACTGGCTGCTGCTGCCGCCCCTCGGCAACCACGGCCTGTGGCTCAGCCTGACGCTGTTCATGGCGGCGCGCGCCGTCACCCTGGGGCTCTATTACCCGGCGCTGGAAGGCTCGGTAGGCGCTGAAGAAGCGAGGGGCGAAGGCCCGACTAGGTCCTAGCCGTCAAATAGAAACGACTTCCGCACGGCCCCCGGCGCGCAGCAGAGGGCGGCTGGGCAGGTCGATCACCGCATCGAGGGTTGCATCACTTTCGTCGATGGCGGTGGCACTGCAATGCAGGATGGCGATCCGGAGCGCGCCGAGCTGGGCACCGTGTTCCCGCAGCGACTGCTCCAGGCGAGCGCCGAGACCGCTCTCCGCCTCCACATCGTCGATGCCTTGGGGATGTATGAAGATGACGAAGAGTGAACCGTCGTTAGCCACCTCAGCAATGAGGGAGCGGTCATCGATCGGCGTCAAGCGGCTGTCGCAACCCGGCGCCAGCGTAATCCGGCAGAGCGAAAGGCGCAGATGCAGACCGCGCAAACGCCGCAGGCTGCTCGCAATGCCGCCTGGCAGACGTGCCGCGGAGAGTGCCGGCCGGGTTTTCGGGCCACCCGGCCGGCGAAGGGGAAGCTCGGGGGAGTACCCGAAGGGAGGGGCCGTCATAATACTTCCCCTTTCGAATCTCATGCGCTCGACGTCGCTCCCCGCAGGGTTGAGGGGCCACCGCCAGAACTGTGAACATGAGATGTCTGTTTGCTCCGCATCGAGTGGAACTTACAGCGTCACTACAATCGACGGGTGCGTCAAAGTTGTGGCGCTGAAAGTCAGCGAAATTAGCGGCTTAGCGACAGATTGATGGCGAATGCTGAACTCAATTGCGGAGCCGTGTCAGGCCGCCAGAGGAAAGCGCATGACCATGGCAAGCCCGCCATCGGAGCGGTTCTCCGCGCGCACGCCACCACCGATAGCCTGGAGATTTCGTCGCACGATCCACAGGCCGATACCCATGTGCGGGCTGCTCTCGCCGTCGTCGTCCTCGGAGCCGCCGGCCACCGGCTTGGAGCGCAGCGAAACGTATCGCTCGAAAATCCGCGTCAGCTCGCCAGAGGGCACACCCGAGCCACGGTCGAGCACGGAAAGCTCGGCCCGCCCCTGTACCGCACGCAACTCGACAATGATCTTGGAGCCGTTCGGCGAGACTTCGATGGCATTGTCGATCACGTTTTCAAGCACCGTCTCCAAGAGGTCCTCGCCGGCCAGCACATTGATGTCCGGCTGCAGGCGGGCATCGAGGATCAGGCGGCGGCTGGCGAAAGTATCGGCATAGGCCGCTAACATGCGCTCGACCATGCGGGTCAGGCAGATGCGCTGGCGCGGCGGGTCGAGCAGCTCGGCGGTGGTTTCCTCCAGGCGGCGTGCGTAGGCCACCAGATGGTCGAGGCGGTCGATCGAGACCTCCAGTACATCGAGCGCGCGCTGTCCGCGCACCTTGTCGGGCGACACGAAGCGCCTGAGCGGCTCCAACGACTGGCGCATAATGGCAATCGGCGTCTTGAAGGCATGGGCGTTGTCTTCCGCGGCCAGGCGGATGCTTTCCGCAGAATCCTGCAACGCCATTGTCATGCGGTCGAATTCCTCCGCCACCGGCGCCAATTCGGGCACCCGGTTCTGCTGGGCGAAGCTGACGTGACCGCCCCCGGTGCGGATGCTGCGCGCCAGCCGGCGAAACCGCATCAGGCCCCGCCAGATCGACACAAAGAGGCCGATGGTGAAGATCGCCATGGCGAAGTAGATCGCTGCGGCGATCCGTACCTCGATGGTCTTCCAGTAGGGTTGGTCGATCGAGGTGCCAAGGAATTCGGTGGTCGAGTGCGTGGTGATCACCGCCCAGCAACCGGCACCGGTGTTGATCGGGGTGATCGACGTCAGCAGTTCCTCCGCACCGGAAGCCCGGCGGTGGCGCAGCGCCATGGAAAGCTCGCCCCAGCAACTCTGCGCCAGGTTGTCGAAGACGCCACGCTCGACCAGGCGGTCGCGCTCTTCGGCCAGTTCGGTGGGCGCAATGGACGGCTGCGAGGCCACGAAGAAAAAGCTCTCCGCCCCGTATTCGCCGGTCGGCCGGAACAGCACCTTCACCCCTGTCTGCTGGGTGGCGAAGCGCGCCACTTCGTCGTTCAGCAGCGGCAATGACGAAATTTCCTGCTGCTCCAACAGCGGTCGCAGGCTCTCCGCCACCATGCGGCCCTGCTCGCGCACACTTTCCATGAGCAGGAAGCGCTTTTCCGCATCGGCCTCGCGAAACTGGATGTAGAGGATGATGGGAACGGCGCAGAAAATGACCAGCAACAGGATCATCTTGCTGATCAGGGAGCGGAACGGCAGCCCCAAATAAAAGCTGCGAGGCATGGGCGGCGCCGGCCCTTCCACCCTCGCAACCATAACCCTTAGGCCCCGCCCTTGCCGCTCTGATCGTGCCAGCGGTATCCAAAACCGGGATAGTTCTCGATGCCGTCAAAGCGCTCGTCGACGTCGCGGAACTTCTTGCGAATCCGCTTGATGAAGGAACGCACATTGGCGCGGTAGCCGTCAGGTCCGTAGCCGGCGACGAAATCCTTGCCGCGCACGATGTCGTAGATCTGCCGGTAGGAAACGTCGCCACCCTGCTGGGTCACCAGGAAGAGGACGATAGCGAACTCCGTCAGAGTCAGGTCGACCTGCTTGTCGCTCCAGAAGGCGCGACTGATATCGGTCCTCAGTTCCAGCGGGCCATTGCGGATCACCGCCGGGGTCGGACCACCGTTTTCCAAGGCTGGCTTCACGCCTTCGGTGATCAGCTTCAGACGTTGCAGGATGATCGGCAGGCGCCGCGACTTGTCGATGAAGTCGACGGCGCCCCACTTCAGGGCCGCTTCCTCATAGATCTCGTCGCTGAGCACGGTGAGGAAAATCACCGGAGTCTGGATTCGGCATTCGCGCATACGCCGCAGGACGGCAAGGCCATCGAGGCCCGGCATGCGCCAATCCAGCAACACCGCCTCAGCTTCTTCGCCCGATATCATGAATTCAAGGGCGCTTTCGCCATTGGCGAAATCGACGACTTCGTAGCCCTCTTCAGCCAGGTTGAGCCCAAGCGATTCTCTAAACAGGTCATCGTCATCGACAATGAAAACACGGTTAAAAGTTGTTTCTGTCACGACAGGCTGTACAGCCATCATATCTTTTGCGCCTTGGGCGCCCCCTTACAATTTGCCTGCACCTCGCACCGAATAGATGCTAACTGCCGCCGGCCGACCCATTCACCGGCTGCATGGGCGTCGCCTGATCACTTGCCCGGTCAGCCTCGGCTTGCGCCAGCAGTTCGCTCAAACACAGACGGGCAAATTCCTCGGATTCGGCAGATTTGCCGACCTCACCTTCCGGCCCGCCCTTAATCTCGTAAGTTAGTACACGAAAATCACTACCACCAACCCTTGGGTAGAAAAACACACGCAAAACACAACTGATACCGTTGTAGGCCCAAATCTTGGCCGGCGGCTCCTCGATCAACAACGCCGGGTCTCCCAACAAGGCGGTCGTACGCTCGAAATCGAGGCCGACGAGCGAATCCGGGTCCGCCTGCGGCACCTGGGTCGCTTCGATGGCCGCCTCGGGCACTTCCGGCCTGCGGATCGGTAAAGGCGGCGGCGGCTTGAATTTTGCAACCTCGTCCGTCACGTCCTCAGGAAACCGGCCCGCGTTACTCAGTGCCTGCTCGCTAGGCACAGGGCTCGACGTCTCAGTCGCCGGACCGCTCGTTTCGGGGAACTGGATGCCCAGTTCCGCGCACGCGGAAAGACCCAGCAATGCCATCCCCAGGACCCCGGTTAGGAGTCTCATTGTCGTTTTCCTGATCTTCACTTCGCCCCGGCCTTAACCCGGAACCCTATCAATCGTGGACGCCAATTTCTTAACGAAATCCTAAGACCGATGTAGGGGAGCAGTGCCGTGCCCTCTGCGCAGCATCGAAATACGACGCCAAGTGCCTAATCTGCAACGCACCCAGAAGGGTGTGACAAATTTGGCCTGCGCCCTTCTGAGGCCAGGCAAGACGTTAAACCGGCCAGATCGAAACTCGGATATCTCAATCTTACGGCCCTTCAGCGGTGTTATCCCGTTCCGGATTGCCAGGGTATCGCTATGAGATACCCCTCTCAACCGTGATATTTGCCAGCCAAAAACGGCGAAGTTAGGGCAATTCCCCGGCCCCGCGCGCCGGGTGAGAAAAAACGGCCCCCGATCCATGTGAACGCATTACTTTCGCAGGACCCTATCTAAGGTCGCTATCTACGATTGACAAGCGCCCCCAGGACGCTTGAAATCAAGGAATATCCGGTCATCAATGGCCCAAGAGCGGCGCTGTAAAGCGCCGGCATGAAGTCATGTCAACAGGGAAGCAGGTATGATTAAATCCAAAATCTTCGCCCCGGCAGGCGCGCTCGTCGCTCTCGCCTTGGCACTGGCGCCAGCGCAGGCGCAAGAAAAAGTCGTCAACGTCTACAACTGGTCCGACTACATCGACGAGTCGATTCTCGAGGATTTCGAGAAGGAAACCGGTATCAAGATTGTCTACGACGTCTTCGATTCCAACGAAGTGCTGGAAACCAAGCTGCTGGCCAGCGGCACCGGCTACGACGTCGTGGTGCCCACCGGCACCTTCCTCGCCCGCCAGATCCAAGCCGGCGTGTTCCAGAAGCTGGATACCTCGAAGCTGCCTAATCTCACCAATATGTGGGATGTCGTAGCCAAGCGGACCAACAAGTACGATCCTGGCAACGCCTATTCCATCAACTACATGTGGGGCACCACCGGAATCGGCTACAACGAAGAGAAGATCCTTGAGCGGATGCCCGATGCACCGGTTACCTCCTGGCGCTTGCTTTTCGATCCTGAAGTGGCCTCCAAGTTCGCCGACTGCGGCATTCATATGCTCGACGCACCGACCGAACTGATCCCGGCGGCCCTCAACTACATCGGCGAGGACCCGGACAGCCAAGACCCGAAGGTGATCGCCAAGGCCGAGGCGGTGCTGATGGCGGTCCGGCCCTATATCCAGAAGTTCCACTCCTCGGAATACATCAATGCCCTGGCCAACGGCGACATCTGCATGACCCTCGGCTGGTCGGGCGACGTGCTGCAGGCCCGCGACCGGGCCGACGAGGCCGAGAACGGCGTCACCATCAAGTACGTGGCCCCGGATGAGGGTGCGCTGATGTGGTTCGACCAGATGGCCATCCCCTCCGATGCGCCTCACAAGGAAGAAGCGCATATCTTCCTGAACTACATCATGAAGCCCGAGGTCATGGCCAAGGCTTCGAACTACGTCTACTTCGCCAACGGCAACAAGGCCTCTCAGGCGTTCCTGGAAGAAGACGTCATCGGCGACCCGGCGATCTATCCGACGCCGGCGGCCCTGGAGACGCTCTATACGACCTCGCCCTATTCTCCGAAGGTTCAGCGGGTCGTGACCCGTCTCTGGACCAAGGTTAAGAGCGGCCAGTAAGTCCGCTGCACGGCCCCGCACCTTCACAAGGCGCGGGGCCGTCACTTTTCTTGGAGATGAATTTTGCTTGAGACGCTTGGCGTGCAGGCCAGCGGGGGGATGATCGGATGAGCGAAGCTGGAACCGCAGGCAGCATGGCTCGCAGCGGCCATTTGGCCGCAAAGCAGAGTTGGGCGCCCTGGAACGACCCCAACGAAAAACCCCATGTTCAGATTGCCGGCGTCACCAAGCGCTTCGGCAACTTTGTCGCCGTCGACAACGTTTCGCTGGATATCTACAAACGCGAGTTCTTTTCGCTGCTCGGCCCCTCGGGCTGCGGCAAGACCACGCTGCTGCGCATGCTGGCCGGTTTCGAGACCCCCAGCGAAGGTCGGATCCTGCTGGAAGGCGAAGACATGTCCGGCGTGCCGCCTTACGAGCGTCCGGTCAACATGATGTTTCAGTCCTACGCCCTCTTCCCGCACATGAACGTCGAAAAGAACATTGCCTTCGGCCTGAAGCAGGACGGCGTACCGAAGCCCGAGATCGCGCGCCGCGTCGCCGAGGTCATCGAGTTGGTGCAACTCGGCGCCTTCGCCAAACGCAAGCCGCATCAGCTGTCCGGTGGCCAGAAGCAGCGCGTCGCCCTGGCCCGCAGCCTGGTGAAGAAACCCAAGATGCTGCTGCTCGACGAACCGCTGGGCGCGCTGGACAAGAATCTGCGCACCCAGACCCAGTTCGAACTGATGAACATCCAGGAGGAGACCGGCATCACCTTCGTGATCGTGACCCACGATCAGGAAGAAGCCATGACCGTCTCCAGCCGCATCGCCGTCATGGACCACGGCCGCATCGTCCAGGTCTCGACGCCGGCGGAACTCTATGAGTATCCCAAGTCGCGCTATATCGCCGACTTCATCGGCGAGGTGAACATGCTGGAAGGCCGGGTCAGCCAGCGCGAAGGCGACCACCTGCTGGTGCAGAGCCCGGAAGCCGGTTGCGCCATCCAGACCGGCCCCAGCGGGGAGGAACCGGAAGGCAGCCAGGTGTGGATCGCGCTGAGGCCGGAGAAACTCCTCATCTCCAAGGAGGCACCGGCCGACACCAGCCAAAACTGCATGGCCGGGGAGGTTTGGGACATCGGCTATCTCGGCAACCTGTCGATCTATCACGTGAAGCTGGACAGCGGAAAGATGGTGACCGCGACCCAGGCCAATATGGCCCGGCTCATCGAACGTCCCATCACCTGGGAGGATCGCGTCTACTTGACCTGGTCGCCGGACGCCGCCGTGATCTTGCTGAACTGAGGGAGGGGCATGCCCGAACAGCCGCCACAGCCCAACCCGGGCAGCAAGGTCGCCTTTGTGAGCGGCGCGGTCGCCGGCGCCGGCTCCCTGTCGGGGCTGCACGCCCGCCTGTTGCTCCTCGCACCCTACAAGCTGTTCTGCGACCTACTGCGCCGCCTGGGCTTTTCCGGACGCAGCCTGGTGATCGCCATTCCCTACCTCTGGCTGCTGGCGTTTTTCCTCGCCCCCTTCCTGATCGTGCTGAAGATCAGTTTCGCCGATGTCGTGGTGGCGATGCCGCCCTATACGCCGCTGGTGACCTTTGTCGAGGACGGCTTCATTGCGGTTCAGGCGACGCTCGGCAACTATCTCTTCCTGCTGGAAGACAACCTCTACATCAACTCCTACCTCAGTTCCATGAAGATCGCCCTGGTGTCGACCTTCCTGACGCTGCTGGTCGGCTATCCGATCGCCTATGGCATGATCCGCGCGCCCAAGCGCTGGCGTTTTGCCCTGCTGATGATGGTGATCCTGCCGTTCTGGACCTCCTTTCTGATACGCGTCTATGCCTGGATCGGCATTCTGAAGAAAGAGGGCCTGCTGAACCTCGCCTTGACCCAATTCGGCCTGATCAGCGAACCGCTGACCATCCTGAACACCGATATCGCCGTCTATATCGGCATCGTTTACTCCTACCTGCCCTTCATGGTGCTGCCGCTCTACGCCAATCTGGAAAAGATGGACCTCAGCCTGCTGGAGGCCGCAGCGGACCTCGGCTGCCGCCCGATCAGGGCCTTCTGGGTGGTGACCGTGCCGCTGTCGATCCCTGGCATCATCGCCGGCTGTTTCCTGGTCTTCATCCCTGCCGTCGGCGAATTCGTCATCCCCGATCTGCTCGGCGGCTCGTCGACCCTGATGATCGGCAAGACCCTGTGGAGCGAATTCTTCAACAACCGCGACTGGCCGCTGTCATCGGCCGTTGCCGTCATCCTGCTGCTGGTGCTGGTCATCCCGATCGTCCTGTTCCAGCGCCTGCAGGAGCGCAACGCCCGGGCCGAGGCATGAGGCAGGGACGATGAGACAAGGACTTAGCTGGTTCAATCTCGGGTCGCTGATGCTCGGCTTCCTGTTCCTCTACCTGCCGATCGCGCTGCTGATCATTTACAGCTTCAACGAGTCGCGCCTGGTCACCGTCTGGGCCGGCTTCTCGACCAAATGGTACGTCGAGATGTTGAACAACGAGGGTCTTCTGAATGCTGGCTGGGTGACCTTGAAGGTCGCCTTTACCGCCTCTACGTTCGCCACGGTTTTAGGCACCCTCTCGGGCCTTATCATGTCCCGCTTCGGTACTTTTCACGGCCGCACGCTGTTTTCAGGCATGATCTACGCACCTCTGGTTATGCCCGAAGTGATCACCGGCCTCTCGCTGTTGCTGATGTTTGTGGCTGTGGCGCTCGATCGCGGATTCGTCACCGTCACCATTGCCCACATCACCTTCTCCATGTGCTACGTGGCCGTGGTGGTGCAGTCGCGCCTGGCCGGCTTCGACCGCTCGATCGAGGAAGCCGCCATGGATCTCGGCTGTCCGCCGGCGCGCACCTTCTTCCAGATCACCCTGCCGGTGATCGCCCCGGCAGTCGTCGCAGGCTGGCTGCTTTCCTTCACGCTCTCGCTCGACGACCTGGTGATCGCCAGCTTCACCACGGGCCCAGGCGCCACGACCCTGCCGATGAAGATTTACAGCCAGGTGCGCCTGGGGGTGACACCGGAGATCAACGCCGTCTGCACCGTTCTGGTCGGCCTGGTCGCCACCGGCGTGCTGGTCGCCTCCCTGATCACCCGGCGCCAGGAACTGCGCCGCGAGGCCGAGGAACGCATGGCTGCGGCAACCAGCTAGCTGCGGCGGCGCCACTTACCAGGGGCTCAGGGCTTGGCGGTTTTCTTGCGCCCGGCGATCCTCTAAAAGGGGAGTGTGACACCCCTCTCCGCCCCGCATTCCACGGATCTCAACGGCGATCGGGCCAAACTCGGCCGGCTCAGCCTGGTGCTGGCGGTCTTCGGCCTGCTGCTGTCCCCCCTAGCGCTGCTC
>CAJHXP010000007.1_pt1 | contig 20064 bp, 22 predicted proteins | sample 9198551 | NCBI WGS metagenome assembly CAJHXP01 (sample SAMEA7708297, study PRJEB35096) | sediment metagenome | biome: marine neritic benthic zone biome [ENVO:01000025]; feature: sediment [ENVO:00002007]; material: shallow marine sediment [ENVO:03000034] sea grass bed [ENVO_01000059] ... | reverse complement strand
CGGCGCCTTGCCCATGACGAAATCGCCATCAGCCGAATAGGGAATGGGCCCGTTGATGAGCTGGCGCACCCCCACCTGGTTGACCACCGGGGTGACCTCCCCCGCATGAACGGCCAGCGGTTCGAAACGGTCGAAGTTCTCCGGCAGCAGCTGCCGCGCGAAATCGCCGGGAATGCCTTGGTCGCCGAAAGGAACGGTATCGTCCTCGTAGCCGCCGATCACCAGACGCCCGCCCGCATCGGGCTTATAGTAGACGAGCCGGTCGGGGTCGCGCAGGGTCGGCAGGTCCTTGGGCATATCGGGGATCGGCTCGGTCACCAGGTACTGGTGTTCCACCGCGCAGGCCGGGACGTTCACGCCGAGCTTGCTGCCGAGCTCCCGGCTCCACATGCCGGCGGCCAGCACCACGGTCTCGCCCGCGTAGACGCCGTCGTCGGTCTGGATCTCCGTGATACGGCCATCGGTCACCGTGGCATCCAGCACCTGCTTGCCCTGGACGATCTGCACGCCCTGCCGGCGGGCGCCGGCGGCGATGGCCTGGCAGAGGCTGGCCGGATCGACATGGCCGTCGGTCGGAATAAAGGCCGCGCCCAGCACGCCCTTGGGATCGATCAGTGGGAAGAGATCGTAGGCCTCCTGCGGGCCGATCACCTGCATCTCCAGGCCGAAGCTGCGCGCCATGGTGGCGAGACGCTTGACCTCCAACATGCGGTCGGGCGAGCAGGCCAGGCGCAGGCTGCCGACCTTCTTCCAGTCAATGGCCTGCCCGGTCTCGGCTTCGAGTCGGTCATAGAGTTCGACCGAGCGCTGCAACATGCGCGTCGTGTTGCGGGAAGAACGCAGCTGCCCTACCAGGCCTGCCGCATGCCAGGTCGCGCCTTCGGTCAGAGACGCCTTTTCCAGCAGGATGATGTCTTTCTCACCGGCCTTGGCCAGGTGATAGGCGATGGAACAACCAATGATTCCACCACCAACGATCAGATACTTGCACTGCGTCCTGCTTGACACTGCCAGGGTCCCCCAAAGAAACGACCCTGAAACTCTGCCAAAGAAGCCACATTAGTCAACGGTAAGTATGTGTTTTTGTGGAAATCAGCCGGCTGTGGCGAAGCCGCGCCTTGCCGCTCTACGGCTGGACGATGGTCCAACCCTGCTCGTCCAGTTCAAGCAAGCGGGCGACCCCGGTCTGAACGATGCCGGTACCCTCGATCAGCGGCGGCGCCTCCCCTTCGTTCCGCGTCACCGTATCGAGGGTGTTGCCGCAGGCCTGAAAGGTGACGTTGATCATGCTCTGCATGAAATTCGTGAGCCGCTTCTTGACCGGTGAGGTGTCCGCACGAACCATCTGCAGGCCGCGGTTGAAGGCGACAACTTCGATCTCGACTTCCTCGCCGATCTCGCTGTAGTGACGCGACACGTTGGCGGCGACGTCGAGCACCGAGTTCATCTTCTCCATGCTCGGCTCGGTGATATAGAGGACGAGTCTATGAACACCGTCGTCGGCGACCTGTCCGGCCGCGGGGGAAACTGAAGCGGCAAGGGCAGCCAGTATCGCGACAGTCATCAGTTTGAGCCTGCGCACCATTGATTCCTCCTCTGAATACGAATGGCGCCCTGCCGGTAGCCTGCACGCTTGGCTTGGCGGGGCCGCGATCAGTCGACCGCGCCGGCGCCTTGCTCCGACTGCTCGCCTTCCGGTGTCACGTCGAGAACCCGCGCCCGCATCGTGATCTTCACAGGGCCAGGCTTGCAGTCACTCATGCAGGGCTCGCCCTTACCGGCATAATGCGCTTCTTCACCTCGGTCATCCATGAAGAAGTTCTCCTCGTTCGGCAGACGAACCGTGGTGAAGTTCTCCTTGGAAAGCTCGAAATCCTCTTCGGTGACGACATCGTTCAGATAGAGAAGATAGGCCGTCACCGCATAGACCTCGTCGTCGCTCAGCGAGCGGGCGTCACCGAAGGGCATGGCGCGACGCACATAGTCGTAGACCGTTGAGAGGTAGGGCCAGTAGGAACCGATGGTTTTCACCGGCCTCTCTGCCGTCAGGGTGTCGAAGCCGCCGGCCAGTACCGGCCAACGGTCGCGCCCCTCGCCGAAATCGCCATGGCAGACGGCGCAGCGTTCGGCATAGATCTCCTCGCCCTGCATCACCGTTCCTCTGCCCTCCGGCAGGCCGGCGCCGTCCGGCCGGATGTCGATGTCCCAGGCGGTCACTTCTTCCTGCGTTGCCTCGCGCCCGAGGTGGAACACCCCGTGAGTCGGCAGCGGTGCGTCCTTCCCGGCGGCCGGCGCCGCGGCAACGGCAGCCTGCGTCGGCGCAGCAGCGGCGGGCGCCGGCGTTGCGGCCGCAGCAGGCTGGGCATTCTCGGAGAAGGTCCGCAGATAGGCGATGATGTCGGCCCGCTCGCTGTCCTTGCGCAGACCGGCGAAGCTCATCTTGGTGCCCTTCATATAGCCCCTCGGCTTGGCAAGGAAGGCATCCAGGGCCTCGTCGTTCCAGGTCGTCCCGGCCTCGCCGGCGGCTTTCATCGCCTTGGAGTACTTGTAGCCCTCGGCCCCGCCGGCGGCGCGTCCAACGACGTCGTTCAGGTGCGGCCCGACCCGGTGCTTGGCGCCCTCGCCGACCGCATGGCAGGCCTTGCACTTCTTGAAGACCTTCTCGCCCTTGGCGGCATCGCCCTCGGCCGAAGCCGAAGCCACGGGAACGACCAGTGTCAGGGCAACTACCGCTGCGAACTTAAGAAACTTCGACATTCTCGACCACCCCATCCGCTTTCACGTACCAGGTTTGAATTCCATTGTTGTGATAGATCGAGTTCTCGCCGCGCGCGACGCGCAACTCGTCCTTGGTCGGCTGAACGAAACCGTCCTCGTCCATGGCGCGCGACTGCAGGAGCAACTCGGACCCGTCCCAGTCGATATCCAGATAGAAGCGGTGCAGTGCCTTGGACAGGCTCGGCCCGTCGAGACGTGCCGTGCGCCAGTTGCGCCCGCCATCGATGCTGACGTCCACGCGCTTGATCTTTCCGTTACCCGACCAGGCGAGTCCGGAGATCACCAGCGGCCCGCGGCCGTGGGTGACGGGCGCCTGCGGACTGGGATTGGTGATCACCGACTTCACATCCATCACCCAGGTAAAGCGCCGCGCCTTACCGCTCTCCAGAAGATCCGTGTACTTCGAGGTTTCCTCGCGATGCTGCCAGGGCATGTCGCCGACTTCGAGGCGGCGCAGCCACTTCACCCACATGTTGCCTTCCCAACCCGGCACCACGAGGCGCAGCGGATAGCCCTGCTCTGGACGCAGCGCCTCGCCGTTCATCTTAAAGGCGACCAGGCAGTCGTCCACCGCCTTTTCCATCGGGATCGAGCGGGTCATGGCCGAAGCGTCGGCGCCCTCGGGAAGCAGCCACTTACCGTTGGTCTTCACGCCCGCTTCTTCCAGGAGGTAGCGCAGCGGCACACCGGTATAGACCACGCAGTGGACCATGCCGTGCGTGAACTGGCAGCCGTTCAGCTGGGCACCACGCCATTCCATGCCCGAATTGGCCGCGCACTCCAGGAAGTAGACCCGGTTCTCGCGGGGAAAACGCTTCAGGTCTTCCATGGTAAAGACCAGGGGCTTGTCCACCAGACCGGAAACCATCAGGCGATGCTGCGCCGGGTCGACCTCGGCGATGCCGCCGTGGTGACGCTCGAAGCAGAGGCCGTTTGGGGTGATGATGCCGTCCAGTTCGTGCAGCGGTGTGAAGTTGACGGAGGATACCGGGTCCGCGGTCAGCCAAGCGACATCGCGGCGCACGACGTGGCTTTCGAATTCCGAAGGCGTGCCGTAGGGCCGCGCATCAACGCCGTCGCCCAGGTAGCGGTTCCAGTCCTGGATTTCCGTGATCGCCGGCTCGCCGGCCGCTGCCGCGGGCCGTGCCTGCAGGCCAGCCAAGGCCGCACCAGTTCCGGCGGCCAAGCCTGCGGTCAGCAGCTGCCGCCGTGTTGGGGAGGCGACGTCAACTGCCTGCTCCGCCGATCGAACAAGTGATTTCTTACTGCCGGATCCACTCGACATTCTTCTGCTCCGAAGTGTGATGGCGCTCTGCGCCGCTATACCGAACCGTTAGCCGACGACCTTGACCGACTGGCTCTCTTCGATTTGGACATTGGGGTTCTTCTGCAGGTGGGCCTCGACGACATCCCAGATCGGCGGGCCTTCCGTGCCTTCGTTGACCGAGGCCCAGCCAGCGACGACGTAGTCGCGGGCCGCATCGATCGGCTCGCCGGTCTTCAAGAGTGTCATCTGCGAGATGCGCGACCCCATCGAACCCTGCGGATTGATCTCGTATCCCATGCCGCCGACCCGCACCATGTCGCCGCCCTGCTGGTAGTAGGGATCGGGGTTGAACAGATTGTCGGCGACGTCTTCCAGGATGTCCTTGATCAACTGACCGCTCATGGTCGAGCGGTAAGCCTCGGGATAGGTCATGGCGCAAGCGTTGTGCAGGTCCTCGACGGTAATCGCCTGGCCCGGCAGCAGCGAAGTGCCCCAGCGGAAGCCCGGCGAAAGAGAGATCTCCGCCTCGCGCTCAGAGATCAGCGCCTGGCAGATCAGGTCGTCGAAGGTGCCGTTGAAGTTGCCGCGGCGGTAGAGCAGCGTGTCCGTCCGCCCTAATTCGCGCTTAAGGTCGTCTTCATAGGGTGCACGCAGACGATCGATCAGACCCGCCACCTCCGGGTCCGGCGTGATGACGTCGGAAAACACCGGAATCAGACGATAGCGGAAGCCCTTCATCTCGCCGCCGGACACATTGAGGTCCAGCCGCGAGACGAATTTGCCATTCGACCCGGAGGCGATCAGCATGGTCTTGCCGACCATGATCGGCTCCGGCAGGGCATCATGGGTGTGGCCGGTGAGAATGACGTCAATGCCCTCGACCCGGCTGGCCATCTTGCGATCCACATCGAAGCCGTTGTGCGACAACAGGACGACAAGTTCGGCGCCCTCGCTGCGCGCCGCAGCCACGTTCTTCACCACATCCTCCTCGCGGATGCCGAAGCTCCAGTTCGGAATCATCCAGCGCGGATTGGCGATCGGCGTGTAGGGAAAGGCCTGACCGAGCACTGCGATCTTCACCCCGCCGCGCTCGAAAATCTTGTAAGCGTCGAAGGCCGGCTCATTCCACTCGGCGTCGTAGATGTTGCCGGCCAGCAGTGGAAACTCCAGGGATTCGACGATCTCGTTCACCCGGTCGGTACCGTAGGTGAACTCCCAGTGCGCGGTCATGGCGTCGGTGCCCAACGCATGCATGACATCAACCATGTCGGCGCCACCGGTAGTGTTCGCGGTATAGCTGCCCTGCCAGGTGTCGCCGCCATCCAGGAACAGCATATTGTCGCCACGCTCACTGCGGACGCGCTTGACGATGGTCGCGACCCGGTCAAGGCCGCCCATCTTGCCGTAGGTCTTGGCCAGGGCGGAGAAGTCCACCGACGTCAGGGCATAGGCTTCCGGACTGCCGGGCTTCAGGTTGAACATCTTGAGGAAGTCGGCACCGGTCACATGCGGCGGCAATCCGTCCACCTCGCCAACCCCTAGATTGATCGACGGCTCGCGGAAATACAGCGGCTTCATCTGCGCGTGAATGTCGGTAACGTGCAGCAGGGTGACGTTACCGAAATCGTCAGCCGCCAGAAGGTCCTCTTCGGTCACCGCCTGCTGTGCGGCAACCTGGCTCCAACGTCCATCGACCCCCGGGCCGACAATCGCCGCCAAGGCCACGGAAGCGGTCAGGAATTCCCGTCTCGAGAACATAGTACTCCTCTCTTCCTGTCCCGCGCGGTCGCGCGACGGACAGGGCCCTCAATCGCCTAAAGGAGAATCGAGGCCGTCGACAGCAGATCCCGCTGCCGACGGCCAGTTACTTCCTACTGCCGGATCGCCGGCGTCTCTACCGAGAGACCGGTACCACGCCAGGTTACGTAAACCTCCAGCGCCATCAGATCGTCCGAGAAGGCGGCCGGATACTCGGCCCGGGTATCTCGGATACAACCGCGGAAACGGTTGTGCAGTGAGACCATATTGGCCTGCTTCAGTCGGTAGGTCGGGAAGCCGTTCACATTGCCCTGGCTCAGGTGATCGGCGCGGATGTACTTCCCGTTGTTTTCTTCATGGCAACTGGCGCAGGACAGGTTCAACTGACCCGTGCGCTTGTAGTAAACTTCCTTGCCTTTGTCCCACCAGCTCTGCAATTCACCTTGCGTCAGGTCGACCTTCATCGGCTGGCCGAGCGACTGATGCTTCAGGTAAGTCGCCAGCGCCTTCTGCTCCGGCGCATCGAACTTGTAGGGCTCTGCCTTCATGTTGTTGGTGCGGCACTTGTTGACCTGCAGCTCGATGTTGATCGGCCGCTTGGCGTCCGCATCCCACTTGGGATAGGTGGCACCAACTCCAGCCATGGTCTCCGACGCATCGCCGTGGCAAGAAGCGCAGGACTTCCCGGCCTCGCCCTCGACCGTGTTCCATATTTCCTCGCCACGCTCGACGTAGAGCATGCCCGGATTCTGGAAGGAGTCGGCCTCCAGGGCGCGGGTCTCCGGCGTACGGAACAGCCAGCCGGACATCACTTCATCCAACGGATGCCCCTCCGGGGCCTTGGTCCGCGTGACCATCTTCTTTTCGCCGTCGATCACGAGTTCATCAGCCACCGGCTCGGCACTGGCCATCGAAATGGCCATACCGGAAGCCGCTACAGCGGCCGCTGCCGCCAAGATCAGTTTTCTACTCAACACGTTCCCTCCCGCTTTGTGCCTCACCCTTGTCTGGCAGGGTGTCTAGCCGGGACCGCGATTTCTATCGACTCGGCCCGCGCCCTATTTGACCGGCCCTATTTGACTGCGATGGCCTGTTCATGGGTGTAGGTCGAACCATCGTCATCCACCCAGGTGAACTTGAAGCTGCCGCTTTCCATGACCTTCGCATTGAATTCGAAGTAGGGATTGGCCGAGATCGCCGGATCGATATCGCAAGAGAACACAGGCTTCCCGTTAAAATCACAGGTAAACTTGTTGATGATCTTGCGCGGGATGATCTTGCCGTCCTTACCCTTGCGCTGACCGGATTCCATCTTGTGACTGATCAGCGTCTTGATCGTGATCACCTCGCCGGCAGAAGCCGTCTTGGGGACCTTAACGCGTGGTTTAGGCGTTGCCATTTTCGTTTTCCTCGCTTCTCGATCAGCCGCCGCAGCCGCCGATCGTGACCTTGACCTGCTTCTTGTCCATGTACACAGAACCATCGCTCATCTTTGCGACCGCAATCACGTTCTGGGTCTTGGCCAAGCGCATGCGCGTCGTCGCCCTCGCCTCGCCGCTCATCGGCGAGAAGTGGAATGTGGCGACCGCCGGATTGGGATTGCCTTCCGCCATCAGAACGACAGACTCGACATAGGAGCTCTCGGTCATCTCGCTATCGACGGAGACCGTAACGGGAACCGTGTTGCCGTTCTCCGCGATCTCGGGCGCCTTCAAGGTAATCTTGCCGGCTTGCGGTTTCTTGCCACCGGTAAAGTCCATAAGACTCTTCTCGGTAGCCGCTTCATCAGCAAGCGCTGACTTCATGACGGGGCCGAACGCCACAAAGGCCATGGCCCCCGCGGACAAACCCAACGCCTGGCGTCGTGTCACTTCCATTGGTTTTCTCCAGTAGAGCTTTTCGGTCACTTCAATGTGCCAAGATATGCAACGATCGACTCGACCTGTTCCGCGGTCAGGATGGTCTTACCGACCAAGTCCTTGCGAACGTCCTTGCCGACTTCCAGGGAATAGAAGCCGGGCATAATCGTTTGCGGGCCGAAGACTTTCTTCGAATCGACCACAATCGCGCGCAGTTGTTCCGGCGACCAGCGTTCCGCGACACCGTCCAACGTTGGCCCAACCTCGCCATGGAATAGCTGTTCGCTCATATCTGAGTTGCTGTGGCAGGCGAGGCAGTTGCCAAGCTTTCGATCCGCGAAGAACTTGCGACCGTCGGCTACGGCGCCAGTTGCCCCGGTCAACGACTGAGACACCTCCCCGTCGACAACTTTCACGTCACCGGGAGCCATATCCTTGGCCATGGCGGTCGTGATACCGGCGCAGAGCGCGACTGCGGCGAGAGAGAATCGTGCTGCAAACATTGGCATCTTTCCTCAGTTTATCGTCCACCGCGTTGCTGGCTGCGGTTGTTTCGTATTACTGTAGCGATTGGGCGGCGGCCGTTCAATGCATAAATTGCAATTCTTGAATATGTCGCCATTCCCGGTGCTTACCGCCCACTCATACCGGCCATCGCTCAATCCGTGTTCACGATTCCGGCAGCTTGCCGCTCGCGGATTCGTCGCCCGTGGTAGCGCTGGAAATCCTCGTCGGTATCGTAGAGTTTCTCCCGCACCCAGGTGAACATGTCGAGGAATGTGCCCTTTTGGAATGCACCGGGCATGGTGGCGACCGCCGCCTGGCGCGTGTCCATGCCTGCGTCGACTTTCTCAGGCATGAACAGAATGGTCGGCGTGAAGGCAATGCCCCACTTCCGGGCCGCGGTCTTTTCCGTAAGAACCTCGCCGTCGGTGTCCGTCACCTCTTCGTCGCCGTAGAGATTGTATTGGACAACCTTGTAGTTGGCCTTGATGTAGTCGCGCACCTCGGGATCGGTCAGGATTTCCTCGTGGACCTTTCTGCAGTAGATACAGCCGCGCTGTTCAATGATGAGCACCAGCCGCTTGCCCTCCTCCTCCGCAGCCGCGATATCCTCCTGAATGTCGCGGAAAGTGATGGAAAACCAGTCCTGTTTGTGCAGGCCGTCTTCCCCTACGGTCACCGCCACGCCCAGCGAAGCGGGCAGATAGAATGCAAGAGCCAGAAGTAAGCGTTTCAGCATTTTCATCTCCTCATCCAAGGTTTTCAAAGACGGGAAAGGTCTCCAGAAGCCAATTGGCGATTTCCGCCATCTGGCCGGTCATGAACAGAACTCCGGTCAGCACCAAAATGCCTCCCATGGCCATCTCGACCTTGTGCATGTGCTGGCGGAAACCCGCGGCCCAGTTCAGGAAACGGGTGGCGAAAAGCGCTGCCAGCAGGAAAGGCAAGCCGATTCCCAGCGAATAGATCGCGAGCAGGGAGGCGCCGCGGGCCGCCGACTCTTCGCCCCCGGCCACAAAGAGGATCGCCGCCAGCACGGGTCCGACGCAGGGCGTCCAGCCAAAGGCGAAAGCAAGGCCCATGACATAGGCGCCGACAAGCCCCGCCGGACGCCGGCTCAGCTGAAAGCGGGCCTCGCGATAGAACAGTGCGATGCGGAAAACGCCGAGGAAATGCAGTCCCATAACGATGATGACCGCCCCGGCGATGATCGACAGAATGTCGAAATAGCGCGCGATGGACTGGCCGACGATGCTGGCGGTCGTGCCCAGTGCGACGAAGACGGTGGTGAAGCCGAGCACAAAGCCGACCGCCGCGAGAATAAGCTGGCGCGTCGATTCTGCACCGCGATTGCCGTCCTTCAACTCGTCGAAGGTCAGGCCTGCCAGATAGGCCAAATAAGGTGGCACGATCGGCAGAACGCAAGGCGAGACAAAAGACAGCAGCCCTGCGAGAAAAGCACCGCCGTAAGTGACGTCGAACATTCACCAGAACTTTCGGATCGGCGTCTTCGTGGTTCGGCCAGTCGGTTCGCCGAGTTGAACGCCGCGTTTGCAATACATGCATTAATTCATATATATTATGACAATTCAATCGGGATTCGATGGCCAATGCGACAGATGAAAGTCTTGAGGTCTATCTTCGCCTGCCTGGCCCTGGCCGGCGCGCTGACGCTCGGCACGCCCGCCGCAAGGGCGGCCGAACTGATCATGCTGGAGCGCCCGGGCTGTTCCTGGTGCCTGCGCTGGAATCAGGAGGTCGCGCCGATCTATCCCTTGACCGCCGAGGCGCGCATCGCACCACTGCGCCGGGTGGACGTTACCGCGCCCTGGCCGGATGATCTGGCGGGCATCATCAAGGATCGCTACACGCCGACCTTCATCGTGGTGGAGGACGGCACCGAGATCGCCCGGTTGCGGGGCTATCCCGGCGAAAATTTTTTCTGGCCGCTGCTCAGCGAGATGCTGGCCAAGCTGCCGGGGGCAGATAGCAGCTGAAGCCCGCGTTGTGTATAGTTCGCCACGATCAAGGCAACGCCTTTGACCGAAACAATCGCAGCATTGCGACTGCGGAATTGCTTACTAGAGAGTTCAACGGAACCGCAGATGGTCGACATAACCCCCGGTGCTCCTCCCACGGACATCGAGATCCTTATGGAACACGCACGCAAAGCGGGCGACCTGATGAAGGCGTTGTCGCATGAGAGTCGCCTGCTCATCCTCTGCATCCTCGTCGAAGGCGAGAAGTCGGTTTCGGAACTCGAGGACATGATGAACATGCCGCAGGCCGCTGTCTCCCAGCAACTCGCACGGCTGCGCTTCGACCGCCTGGTCGCGACGCGCCGCGAGGGGCGCATGGTCTACTATTCGATCGCCAATGAGGAAGTCACTCAGCTTGTTGAATTGCTCTACGAGTTTTTCTGCAGGCCCGTGCGTGAAAAAAACCGCAAGCAATAAGCGGCAGGGCGCCAGCCCGCTAGAGGCGCTGGCGCCGCAGAAGACTTAGCTATCGCAAAACGCGATCGCGGGTCCTATTCAAGGGGAGAGGTCGATGGAAGATATCGGCTGGCTGTTACCAATCGCCGGAGGCCTGGCCGGCATAGTGATCGGCGCGGCTGCGCGGCTCGATCGCTTCTGCACGCTATCGGCCCTGGAGCGCCACTGGTACGCCAATGACAGCAGCGGCGTCAGAACCTGGGTTCTCGCTGCCACCGTCGCCATCATCGCCACGCAAGCGATGACGCTCAGCGGCATCATCGACCTGCGAGACTCCTTCTATTTGAGCTCCAATTTCGGTTGGACCGGCGCGATCATCGGCGGCTTGGCCTTTGGCTTCGGCATGGCCCTGGTCGGCACCTGCGGCTTCGGAGCTTTGGTGCGCCTTGGCGGCGGCAGCCTGCGCTCCCTCGTGGTCCTGCTGGTTCTGGGACTTTCGGCTTTGGCCGCCCAACGCGGGCTGATCGCCCAGGGGCGCGTCAGGATTGTCGACGACCTTGCCGCCGACCTCAGCTTCGCCGGCGACCAATCGCTGGGCAGCCTGGCTTCCGCCCTCTTCGGCTTCGACGCACACCTGCTGACGGCCCTGGTCATCGTCGCTCTGCTGCTGTTCTGGGTCTTCTCCTCGGCAGATTACAGACATCGTCTCGGCCATATTGCCACGGCAAGCGTCATCGGCTGCGCCATTGCCTTCGGCTGGCTGGCGACCACCTGGGGCGCCAGGCACGCTTTCGAACCGGTGCAGTTGGAGGCCGGCTCCTTCGTCGTGCCGGTGGGCGACACCCTCATACAGTTCATCGCCTATACCGGAGTCCTTCCCGACTACGGCGTCGGCCTTGTGGTCGGCGTCGCTCTGGGGGCCGCGGTCGTTGCCTGGCGAAAGCACGATGTGCGCTGGGAGGCCTGCGACGATGCGCGCGAACTCGGGCGCCACATCATCGGCGCCTTCCTGATGGGCACCGGCGGCGTCTTCGCAATGGGCTGTACCATCGGCCAGGGCGTGACGGCTGCTTCGACGCTGGCAATATCGGTGCCGCTGGTGATGTTCTCCATCGCCGTCGGCGCGCGCCTCGGCCTGAGCTATCTGCTTGAGGGATCGATGTGGAGCTTCTTCAGGTTATCGAGTCACGGATCGGCGGAGTAACCGTCAAAACCGGCAAACATGCCGGCGAATACTGGGGCAGGATGCGGGCACCCCCCGCAGAGGGATCATCAGGCTCTTCACGGCGATAGAAGCGCCGCGAGGTCATCACAGAATCGCGAGATTAAGAGGGAGAACAACAGTGAAAAGCATCAGATGTCTGGCCGTCGCCCTAGGTGTCCTGACCGCCGCCGGCTCGGCGGCGAGTGCCCAGGAAGAGGCCTTAGTCTCCTTTTCCGTGATGAAACCGGAAATCGCCGTCAAGCTGGCCACGGCCGCGCTTGACAACTGCCGCGGTCAGGGCGCGCAGGTCGCCGTCGCCGTGGTCGACCGCTTCGGCAACCTGCAAACCCTAGTGCGGGACCGCTTTGCCGGACCGCACACGCCTGAAACCGCCCGCCGTAAGGCCTGGACTGCCGTCAGCTTCCGCGGCGATACCTTGACGCTCAGCGAAAACATGAAGCCCGGCTCGGAAGCCTACGGTGCCAACTTCATCACCGACGCGCTGATGCTGGGCGGCGGCGTGCCGATCGAGGCGAACGGCAGCATCATCGGGGGCGTTGGCGTTTCCGGCGCGCCCGCCGGAGCAATGGACGACGATTGCGCCCGCGCCGGCATCGAGGCGGTGGCGACAGACCTGGCGTTCTAAGACCCCGCCAAAGGGGCCTCGCTCTTCGAGACGGGCTTTCAGTCCCCCTCAGGGCGAGGCCCCTTTGAAATCCTTATGCGGAGGAAGCCCGGGGGGGAACCGTCTCGAAGCATGAGCGCCAGCCAAAGTCGCCGTCCTATTGGATAGAATCCAAATTAAGGCAGCCTCGGCGGAGACCTAGCCGGCCTTGATCGGCTCCAGCCGAGGGCCGTGCTTTGCCCGCTCCTCGGCTTTGTGGACCATGGTGTAAGCGTAGTCGACGCCCATTCCGTAAGCGCCGGAGTGCTCCGCAACGATGCCGATGACTGCGTCATAGGTACCGCGACGCGCCCAGTCGCGTTGCCATTCAAGCATCACCTGCTGCCAGGTGACTGGCACGACTCCTGCCTGAATCATGCGCTGCATCGCATAGTCGTGCGCTTCTTTCGAGGTCCCGCCCGAGGCGTCAGCGACCATGTAGATCTCGTAGCCGCCCCCGCACATCGCCGAGAAAGCGAACGAATTGTTGCAAACCTCGGTCCAGAGGCCCGAAACCACTACCTTCTTTTGACCGTTCTGCGCGAGCGCGTCGCGCACCTTCTGGTCGTCCCAGGAATTCATCGACGTCCGCTCCAACAGCGGGCTTTCGGGAAACACGGCCAGCAGCTCCGGATAGGTGTGGCCCGAAAAGCTCTCCGTCTCGACCGTGGTAATCGTGGCCGGAACGTTGAAGACTTTGGCGGCCTTGGCAAGTGCGACGACGTTGTTCTTCAGCATCTGCAGGTCGATCGACTTCACGCCGAAGGCCATCTGCGGCTGGTGGTCGATGAAGATGATCTGACAATTGTCTGCTGTGAGAAGATCGGGCTTGGCCGTCATTCGTGTCTCCTTGAGGTTGGTTGTAGATCGATCCGACCGGCTCATGTAGTAACAGGCTCTAGTTTGCCTGCCCGACGTATCCTGACTTGAACTCTATGCCGTCGGAGCAATTCGACCCTAAAATGACGTTTGTGCATCGATTCTGAAAGTAGTCACCTTGCGGTAACCAGGAGACAATTAGAATGGCTGACCAAAGTCTGGACCCGCAAATCCCAGCGGGCTGTCAGATGGATTTTGTGATTCACCTCATGTCCGGTCGCTGGACCCCACACATACTTTGGGTCCTCGCCAACAGCGGCCCGACCCGCTTTGGCGAGTTGCGGAGGCTGATGCCGGACAGGGTGTCGGCCAAGGCGATGAGCGAACGCCTGCAGAAAATGGAGGCCGAAGGGCTCGTGCATCGGCACGTCGAAGCGACCAACCCGCCCGAAGTAACCTACAGCCTGACGGACCGCGGACGGGACATGGACGAAATCCTGCGCTCCATGCACCGGGTGGCGGCGCGCTGGACGGAGGCAGCACCGCCGCGGAACTGAACGCGCCAACGGCCGCAGCAACCCCGCCAATGAGGAAACGCGCCGTGGCTGTGAAAACCATACCGACGTGCGCACCTGATCGGGGGAAGCGGCTAGCGCGGCAGGTCCGCCAGGGCAGCGCTCACGACAGGCGCGGGCTGGAAACCATGAGACTCAGAATCTCGAACAGGACCTGCGCACCGACATGGGCCGTGTTCGTGGTGGTATCGTATTGCGGCGCCACCTCCACCACATCGCCGCCAACCAGGTTGACGCCTTTGAGGCCGCGCAGAATCTCCAACACCTCCCGGCTGGTCAGGCCGCCCACTTCCGGGGTACCCGTGCCGGGCGCGAAAGCCGGGTCGATGCCGTCGATATCGAAGGAAATGTAGACCGGCCCGTCGCCAACGACCTCCAGCGCCTTTTGCACGACCGCGGGAATGCCAAGTGCCGGAACCTCCTCGGCATGGACCACGGTCATGCCGCTGTCGACGGAGAACTCCCAAAGATACTCGGCCGAGCCCCGGATGCCGATCTGGATTGTGCGGGTCGGGTCTAGCACACCATCGAGCACGGCATTCCTGAACGGGCCGCCGTGATGGAACTTGGTGTGATCGAAGGCGCCGCCGGTATCGCAGTGCGCATCGATGTGGATCATGCCGAGCGGCTGGTCGCGTCCCAGCGCTTTCATGATCGGATGGGTGATCGAGTGATCGCCGCCGACCGACAGCGGCACGACGCCCGCCGCGACGACCTTTTCGAAATAGTGCTCGATATCGTCCAGGCTTCCCTCGAGACGATAACGGCTGGCAAAGGGCACATCGCCGACGTCGGCGACCCGAAGGTCGAAAACCGGTGCGCAGGCGAGAACATGATTGTAGGGACCGATCCGCTCGATATCGCGCAAGGCCCGCGGGCCGAAACGCGCGCCGGGCCGGTTGGTTACGCCCAGATCCATCGGCACGCCGATCAAGGCAACCTGCAGATCGCCAAAGTCGGGGTTCTGCGGGTCGATCTTGCGCAGCGGCGCATCGAGCAGGCTGGACACCCCGGCGTAGGGCGCCATGCGGGTGCCGCCCTCGGTGAAAATCTTGTCCGCCACCTGGCGAAAGGCCGGATCGAAGAGATCGCCGCCGTGGCCGCTGCTGTATTTCTGGCGCAAAGCAGCCAGCTTATCCTGGTCCCAAGTCATCGTCTGATCCTACCCTGCCGAGTGCGCTGCTCTTCTTGGCCAACATTATCGTGGAATCAGGCTTGCGAAGGCAAATGCCATCGATGGAGAGGCTCTAGGTCCGGCCCTTGGCCCTGCGACGCGGCGCCGGCCTGGCGGGCTTACGCTCTCCCTTGGGGCGCAGACCATAGTCCTTGAACTTCTCGACCACGCGGCCGATCTCGGCCGCCGGCAGGATCTTCGGCTTGCCGATCGCCAGCGCCAGATAGTACTGCTTGGCCAAGGTCTCCAATTCGACCGCCAGCCAGAGCGCGCGCTTTAGGTCGGCCCCGGTGGCGATCATGCCGTGATTGGCGAGCAGGCAGCAGGCCCGGTCCTTAAGCGCCTTGAGGGCGTTCCTGGACAGCGCCTCGGTCCCATAGGTCGCATAGGGCGCGACGCGGATCGTCGGCCCGCCCGCTGCAGCGATCATGTAGTGGACCGCCGGAATCTCCATTCTGCAGATCGCCAGGGTCGTGGCATAGGTGCTGTGGGTGTGGACGACGGCGCCGACCTCCGGCCGGTTCAGCAGGATGTCCAGGTGGAAGCGCCACTCCGATGACGGCGCCAGATCGCCTTCGTAGCTGCCATAATCGCCCGACAGCGTCATGGCCACGATGTCTTCGGGCGCCATCTCGTCATAGGGCAAGCCGCTGGGCGTGATCAGCATCCTGTCGCCATAGCGGGCGCTGCCATTGCCGGACGTTCCCTGGTTGATGCCCAGCGCGTTCATGGCGCGGCAGGCTTCGACGAGCTCACGCCGGATCTTCAGCTCTTCTCTCTTCATACCGCCTCCTCCTCTCGGCAAGGACCTGAAAAGCCGTTGTTGAGGCAGCCGCACTATGCTGGGTGGAGATAGCCTTGTCGAGCGTGAGCAGCCGCGCCAACGGCTGGAGGACAGCTCTGCTAGGGCGTGCGACCTTGGCGCCGCGCCACCATATTTTCCGAGAGAGCCGCCAAGTCGCCCTGGGTAAGACGTCGGCGCGCCAGCGGCAGGACGACAGAGTTTTCCAAGGCGAGGTGGCGGCGTTCGTTGCGGGCGAAGTCGATCATCACATCGCGTAGGCCCGGCTGGGCGCCGACAGCTCGGCCATCCGCCAGGGCCGCTTCCAGGCCGGAAACGATCTTGTCGGCCAGACGATGATCGCCGGCGTGTTCGGAAGAAAGCGCCGTGAAGACCTTTTCAATGTCGTCTTCCGGCGCACAGCGGCGGCGCATGAGCGGAAAGAGGTCTTCCTCCTCATCCTGCACATGCAGCGCGATGTCGTGATGCAGGAAGGAAAGGATCTCCGCAGCCAGATTGCGGTCCAAGCTGTCAGACTCAGCCAACAGCTCGATACAGTTGCAGAGTTTTCGCTGCCGGAAGTGCTCGGCGAAGAAAAAGTCGAGAGGGTCGCTCAGCAGCGTCAGCGGCACCGGCTCGATCTGCGCTTGGCCCTTGACCACGCCGCCCATGGCGATTTCCCTCCCGACGCCTTACTGCACCAACGGCGTCGTCGTACCGCCCAGGTCGATACCATCAATGTCGGCCCTGCCGGCAACAACCCGGATGTACTGAGCTACCGCCCGCCGCCAGGTCGCCGTCTGCAGATAGTCGGCGATGCGCTTGTGCACCGCTTCGAAGGGCAGCTGCTTGCCCTCGATGCGGCGGTCGAGCCGCAAGACGTGGACGCCGTAGCGCGAACACACCGGCACCGGGCAGAGTTGGCCCTCCTCAAGGTTCAGCAGGAAGGTTTCGAACTCGGCCACCGTATCGCCACGGGAAACCTGTCCCAGCCGACCCTCGTTCTGTGCCGAAGTACAAGCGGAAAGCCGCCGCGCCAGCCCGCCGAAGGCGCCGGGGTCCTTTTGCAGCACCGCGATGACCTGTGTCGCCTCGGCCGTCGCCTTCTCGTAGGCCTCCACATCCTCCGGCGCCGCGGAGAACAGGATGTGCGCAGCCTCGAACAGGTCCGGACTGCGAAAGCGCCCGGCATTATTGTCGAAGTAACGGCGGCAGGTGGCCTCATCGGCCTCGGGCACCGTCACGTTGCGCGCCAACAGGCCGCGGATCAGAGCGTCTTCCTCGGTCTCGCTTCGGCCCTTCGCGTCGGCTTGCGGGGTCGCCGGAATGGCCTGGCTTCGCGCCTCCTGCAACAGCAGCTCGCGCACCGCCAAGGCCTCTGCGGCCTCGCCGAGCGCTTCCTCCGGTGTTTCGGCCGGGTGGTTCTGGGCTTCTGCCAAAACCGCCGCCGGGGCAATCGTCACATCGTTGATGCGGATTTCTTGCATGGCCCTACTCCGCCGGAGTCTGCAGGTTGCCGGTTCCACGGCCGCCTGCCGCAGGACGCCGGGAGCGAACGATCTGGTAGCCGGGCCGCCAGAAGTAGCGCAGCGGTACGCTCAGCATGTGCACCAAGCGGGTGAAGGGGAAGATCAGGAAGATCGTCAGCCCCAGGAAGATGTGCAGTTTGAAAATCGGATGCGCCTCCGCCACGTAGGACGAAGCGGCGAAATCGAAGGTGAAGATGCCCCTTGCCCAGGACATGAAGCGCACCATCTCGCCGCCGTCGAGGTGCCCCATGGACAGCGGAATGGTCGCCAGACCCAGCGCAAGCTGCAGCCACAGCAATAGGATTATCGCGTTGTCGCCAAAGCTCGAGGTCGCACGAACACGCGCGTCGAAGAGGCGCCGGTGTGCCAGCATCGTCGCGCCGATCAGCGCGAAGACACCAGCGACGCCGCCGACAACGATGGCCATGACCTGCTTGAAGCCGTGCCCGACGCCGACCATGTCGAAGAGCTCGATGGGTGTCAGCAGGCCGACCAGGTGCCCGAAGAAGACGATGAGCACCCCCAGATGGAACAGCACCGAGCCCATGACCAGTTGGCGCCGACGCAGCAACTGGCTGGATCCCGAGCGCCAGGTATAGGGCTCGCGGTCATAGCGAATGATCGAGCCGAGGGCCAAAACTACCAGAGCGATGTAGGGATAGATCCCGAAGACGAGGGTGTTGAAGAAAGAGGCCATAGCGCTTGCTCCTTAGATAGTCTTCGCCGCCGGGGCGCCTGAAGGCGGTGTCTGGCGCGTGGGAGAGTCCATCTGCGCCAGGGTTTCACGCGCCGCCGGGCAGCCCCCGCCGGGCGAGATACCGCCGCTCACCGCGCCGGGGCCGAAGGTGACCGGCTGATCCTCCCAGGCGCGGTCCAGCGCCTCCAGGTCGTTCGGATCCTCATCCGGCTCGGCCAGCAGACTCTCCATCGCCGCCTTCACGGGCTTTCCCTTGGCAATGCCCTCCAAGGCAAGAAACACCCAGGCATAGGCGCTCTTGCGCTTGCGCAGGCGCTCGCCCAGGGCGGCGATCACGTGCAGCGGCTGGTCCAGCAACTCGCCCGCCTCGGCCAGCGGCCGCGTCCCCAGGAACTCCAGGAACAGCGGCAGGAAGTCCGGCAGCTCGCGCGCGCTGAGGACGAGACCGTGTTCCTCGTAGTGCTCGGCCAGGTCGACCATCGCCTGCCCACGGTCCCGGCTCTCGCCGTGGATATGCTCGAAGAGATGCAGGGACAGCGAGCGCGAGCGGTCGAACAGCAGGACATAGCGTTCCTGCAGGTCGTAGAGATCACCCGCCGCAATCTCGTCGAGGAGGCCCGACAGCCCCTTCAAGCAGTTGGACGGCACGAGCTTTTCCGCGGCGAGGATCTGTTTCATCTCCCCCGCCGCCGCCTGGATCTGCTCGTCCGGATAGGTCAGCAGAAGCGAGAGAATCTTGAATGTCTTGCTCATCAGAACACCTCCGTCGGGGTCTGGGCTTTCTTCTTGCGGCCGCCCCCAAAGAGGTTGGTATCGCTGGCGCCCTCCGAGCAGCCGTTGCCGAAGCTGAAGCCGCAGGAGCCGCGCAGGTCATAGGCGTCCTCGCCCACCTCGCGGTGCGCCGTCGGGATGACGAAGCGGTCCTCGTAGTTGGCGATCGCCATGACGTGGTACATCTCCTCGATCCGCCGCGAATCGAGTCCGACCCGCTCGGCCAGTGCCTCGTCCACAACGCCGTCGACGGTCTTCGAGCGCATGTAGGCCCGCATGCCCAGCATCCGCTGGAGAGCCTCGCCTACCGGCTTCTCGTTGCCAGCGGTCAGCAGGTTGGCCAGATAGCGCAGCGGAATGCGCAGTGAGTTCACGTCGGGAAGCCCGTCGTCCCAGGCGATCTTGCCGGCTTCCGCGGCCGATTGGATCGGCGACAGCGGCGGCACGTACCAGACCATGGGCAGGGTGCGGTATTCCGGATGCAGCGGGAAGGCGACCTTCCAGTCCATCGCCATCTTCCACACCGGGGAGCGGCGCGCTGACTCCAGCCAGGCTTCCGGCACGCCGTCGCGACGCGCCTGGGCGATCACTTCCGGATCGTTGGGATCGAGGAAGATGTCGAGCTGCGCCTGGTAGAGGTCGCCCTCGTCCGGGGTTGCCGCCGCCTCGCCGATCTTGTCGGCGTCATAGAGCAGCACGCCGAGATAGCGGATGCGCCCGACGCAGGTCTCGGAACAGACCGTCGGCTGGCCCGCCTCGATGCGCGGATAGCAGAAGATGCACTTCTCCGACTTCCCGGAAGACCAGTTGTAGTAGATCTTCTTGTAGGGGCAACCCGAGACGCACATGCGCCAGCCGCGGCACTTCTCCTGGTCGATGAGGACGATACCGTCCTCCTCGCGCTTGTAGATCGCGCCTGACGGGCAGGCCGCCACGCAGGTCGGGTTGAGGCAGTGCTCGCAGAGCCTCGGCAGGTACATCATGAAGGTGTTCTCGAAGGAGCTGTAGATCTCCTTTTCGATGCCCTCGAAGTTCACGTCCTTCGAGCGCTTGGCGAACTCACCGCCTAGAATTTCCTCCCAGTTCGGGCCCCACTCGACCTTCTCCATCCGCTCGCCGGTAATCTGCGAACGCGGCCGGGCCGTCGGCGTGGCCTCCAGCTCCGGCGCCTTTTGCAGATGCTCGTAGTCGAAGGTGAAGGGCTCGTAGTAGTCGTCGATCTCCGGCAGGTCCGGATTGGCGAAGATCT
>CAJHXP010000009.1_pt1 | contig 20099 bp, 12 predicted proteins | sample 9198551 | NCBI WGS metagenome assembly CAJHXP01 (sample SAMEA7708297, study PRJEB35096) | sediment metagenome | biome: marine neritic benthic zone biome [ENVO:01000025]; feature: sediment [ENVO:00002007]; material: shallow marine sediment [ENVO:03000034] sea grass bed [ENVO_01000059] ... | reverse complement strand
TTCGATCTGTCGGATCGCGTGTCGGTGATGAAGAACGGCCGCCTGGTCGGGACCCGCGACACCTCGAATGTCACCAAGGACGAGGTCCTCGGCATGATCATCCTCGGCAAATTGCCGGAAGAGGAAACGCCAGAGGAGCTCGCCGAGTTGCATTGAGCTGCCCGGAGGCCCGAGCCATTTGATGAACGGCAAAGTAGAAGAAGAGGTCTGACCTGAGATGACAACCACAGCGACCTACCCCAGCCTGAAGGACCGCGTCGTATTCGTTTCCGGCGGCGGCAGTGGGATCGGCGCCTCGATTGTCGAGCACTTTTGTCAGCAGGGCGCCAAGGTCGGCTTCGTCGATGTTGACGAGGTGGCCTCCGAAGCGCTGGTCGAGGCGATGGTTGCGGCGGGCCATCTCAAGCCGGTTTTCGTAAGTTGCGATTTACGGGATATCGAAGCGCTGCGCGCGTCGATCGGCAAAGTCCGCGCTGCCCTCGGTCCGATCACCGTGTTGATCAACAACGCCGCCAACGATCAGCGCCACAGCATCGACGAAGTGACTCCGGAATTTTGGGACGACCGTTTTGCGGTCAATTTGAAACACCAGTTCTTTGCCGCCCAGGCAATCTATCCGGATATGGAGGCGGCCGGCGCTGGCGCCATCGTCAATATCGGCTCGGTTTCCTGGATGATCGGGCAGGGCGGCATGCCCTGCTACACCACCGCCAAATCCGCGATTGCCGGGTTGACCCGATCCCTGGCGCGTGACCTGGGGCCGAAGAACATCCGCGTCAATTGCGTGGTGCCCGGCTGGATCATGACCCAGCGCCAACTCGATCTTTGGCTGACGCCGGAGGCCGAGGCCGATCTGATGGAGCGTCAGTGCCTGAAGCGCAAGCTGGTGCCGGCCGACATCGCCAAGGCCGTGCTGTTCTTCGCTTCGGAAGATTCCGGCGGCTTCACCAACCAGAGCTATGTCGCCGACGGCGGTTGGGTCTAGGCTTTAGCGAGAGGTCGACTGGGAAGTTTCACCAAGCGGGAAGTGACCACCGCCCTAAGCGCCGCTCTGCTATGGGCGGTGGCCACTTCGCCTGAAAGCAGGGAACGGATCCCTTGCCTCAGTTCGTCCAATAAATCTCAGTCCTTGAGACCGCGCGCCGCTTGCGGCGGTTCCGTCTCTATCTACGAGGCGGAAACGCTCATGGTTTCAGGCGCAGCGGATTTTTTTCAGTTCCGGCCCGGCCTTTCCCGCAGTTCGGTGATGGCGGGCAACCGCGAGATCCGCTCTGGGGCCAGCTTGTGTCCAAGTGTCAACAATCGATGGGGCCAGGGGCTGAATCGCCCGGGAATCCTGTTATCCTGGCGTCCGCATTGAGTTACAAGCGATGTACAGGCACTTCACAGGTCTTTGCATCACGGCTCGGCAGGGCTTTCCGGGCCGGGGTGTTGATAGCTATTGCGGTCGGGCGCGGACGATTGGGGCCGGATGCTAGAAGAACGCCGACGAGGCGCGACGGCACCGGGCGGTACACGGAGGATTGATGGTCAAGAGTCCGTTCGATACCCCAAAAGAGGGCGTCAATACCTGTCCCGAAGTCGCCGACGAGATCAAACAGACAACCTGCTACATGTGCGCCTGCCGCTGCGGGCTCAACGTCTATTTGAAAGACGGCAAAGTCCGCTATCTGGAAGGCAATCCGGATCATCCCGTGAACAAGGGCGTGCTCTGCGCCAAGGGTTCGGCGGGGATCATGCAGCACTATTCCCCCGCCCGGCTTTCCAAGCCGCTGTTGCGCGTCGGCGAGCGCGGTTCCGGCGAGTTCAAGGAAATCGAGTGGGACGAAGCCTTGGCTCTGGCCGCAGACTGGCTGGGGGAGGTGCGCCGAAATGACCCCCGGCGCCTCGCCTTCTTCACCGGTCGCGACCAGAGCCAGTCTCTAACCGGCTGGTGGGCGGCACAGTACGGCACGCCGAATTTTGCGGCTCACGGTGGATTCTGCTCGGTCAACATGGCAGCCGCCGGCCTGTACACCATCGGTGGCTCCTTCTGGGAATTCGGCGAGGCGGATTGGGACAATACCCGCTACTTCATGCTGTTCGGAGTCGCCGAGGATCATGACTCGAACCCGATCAAGGCCGGCCTCGGCAAGTTGAAGACTTTGGGTCAGGCGAAGTTCGTCTCGGTCAATCCCGTGAAGACAGGCTATTCGGCGATCGCCGACGAATGGATCGGACTCCGGCCGGGCACCGACGGGCTCTTCGTCCTGGCGCTGGTTCACGAGTTGCTGAAGGCCGAGAAGATCGATTGGGACTTCCTCGGCCGCTACACCAATGCCACCTGGCTGGTCATCGACGATCCCGGCGGTGCCGAAGACGGCCTCTTCGTGCGAAATTCAGAGGGCGCGGCTCTGTGCTGGGACAACGCGAGCCAGGGCCTGCTCCCGGCCTCCGACGTGACGGCCAAGGCGGCCGTGACCGGCCGCTACCGCTTGCCGGACGGCCGCGAGGCGGTGCCGGCCTTCGAAATCCTGGCAAAGCGCTATCTCGCTCCGGCCTATGCACCCGACGCGGTGGCCGAGCGGGTCGGTATCTCCGCCCAGACCATCAAGCGTATCGCCGCCGAACTGGCCGAGGCCGCCTTCGAGAAGGAAGTGGTGCTCGACGTGCCCTGGACCGACTGGGCCGGGCGCCGACACGAGAAGATGATCGGGCGGCCGGTTTCGATGCACGCCATGCGCGGTATCTCGGCCCATTCGAACGGCTTCCACACCTGCCGCGCCATTCATCTGCTTCAGGTGCTGCTGGGTTCCATCGACTGCCCTGGCGGCTTTGGCTACAAGGCGCCGTTTCCTAAGCTGATTCCGCCGAGCCCACTGCCCGCCGGCAAGACCGTCGCGCCGGAGCGGCCGCTCGCCGGCATGCCTCTGGGCTTTCCCTTGGGGCCGGATGACTTGCTGGTCGACGAGGCCGGCAAGCCGACGCGCCTCGACAAGGCCTATAGCTGGGAGTTTCCGCTGGCCGCCCATGGCCTCATGCACATGGTCATACACAACGCCTGGGCGGGCGATCCCTATCCGGTGGACGTGCTGATGATGTACATGGCGAACATGGGGTGGAACTCCTCCATGAACGTCCAGGCTACGCTGAAGTACCTGACCGATAAGGATCCGGAGACCGGCGACTATAAGATCCCGAAGATCATCTACTCCGATGCCTACTATTCGGAGATGGTGCCCTATGCCGACCTGATCCTGCCCGACACCACCTATCTGGAGCGCTGGGACTGCATCTCGCTGCTCGACCGGCCGATCAGCAGCGCACACGGCCCCGGCGATGCGATCCGCCAGCCGGTGTGCAAGCCCGACCGCGATGTCAGGCCGTTCCAGGATGTGCTGATCGAGCTGGGCGGCCGCCTGCAGTTGCCCGGCTTCGTCTACAACGACGGCGAAGCGAAATACCCCGGCGGCTACCCCGACTATATCGCCAATCACGAGCGCTCGCCCGGTATCGGCCCGCTGGCCGGCTGGCGCGGACCCGATGGCGAACAGCAGGGTACCGGCAAGCCGAACCCCGACCAGCTGCAGCGCTACATCGAGAACGGCTGCTTTTGGACTCACAAGCTGTCGCCCGATCAGCTCTATTTCAAGCACTCGAACAAGAGCTATCTGAACTACGCCAAGACAATGGGCTGGATACCGACTGAAGAGCCCATCACCATGCAGCTCTACAGCGAGATCCTGCAGAAGTTCCGCCTGGCGGCGCGCGGTCACGGCAAGGTGCAGCCGCCCGACAGCGAGCGCCGGCGCATCGAGGCCTATTTCGACCCCTTGCCGATCTGGTATCCGCCCATCGAGGAGACGGCGGTGGATTCCGACGACTTCGCACTGCATGCCATCACTCAGCGCCCGATGCACATGTATCACTCTTGGGGCTCGCAGAACGCCTGGCTGCGCCAGATTACCGCGCGCAACCGGCTCTTCGTGCATCCCAAGACGGCCGAGCGCTTTGGTGTGAAGGACGACGACTGGGTCTGGGTGATCAGCCACCATGGCCGCGTGAAAGGGCAGGTGAAGCTGATGCATGGGGTCAACCCCTCCACCGTCTGGACCTGGAACGCCATCGGCAAGCGCCGCGGCGCCTGGGGTCTCGACGAAGACGCACCGGAGAGCAACAAGGGATTCCTGCTGAACCACATCATCTCCGAGCTGCTGCCGGAACGCGAAGGCGGTCACAACTATTCCAATTCCGACCCGGTGACAGGGCAGGCGGCCTGGTACGACCTGCGGGTCAAGCTGGAGCGCTGTCTGCCGGAAGAGGCCGGCGTTACCGCGCCGCTGATGGAACCGGTGAAGGCGCCGCGTCCCCGTGGCCTGAACGACGGCGACCGCCTGCGCTACGGCGCCGAGTTGAAGAGCCGGGCACCCGCGGCAGAGGGCAAGGGGAGCGAGTTCAAGGAGTGGATCGGCAACCGTCACGAGATCTCACTCAGTGTCGCCGGCGTTTCCGACGGCAAGGGCAACGTGAAGAAGCCGGAAACCGGGCAGGGGGGCGGCGCATGACCAGTCTGCCGCGCGATGCCGGCCCGGTGAAGCTGGGTCTGGTGATCGATCTCGACATCTGCGTCGGCTGTCATGCCTGCGCGGTCAATTGCAAGGAATGGAACACCTCGGGCCACTCGGCGCCCTTGACCGACAGCGATCCCTACGGAGCCGACCCGACAGGGGTCTGGTTCAACCGCATCCATACCTTTGAAGTGGTGAAGGAGGAGGGCGACAGTCGTACGGTCCATTTCCCCAAGTCCTGCCTGCATTGCGAAGACGCGCCCTGCGTCACGGTCTGCCCGACCGGAGCCTCCTACAAGCGCGCGGAAGACGGCATCGTGCTGGTGAACGCCGAGGCCTGCATCGGCTGCAAGCTGTGCTCTTGGGCCTGCCCTTACGGCGCGCGAGAGTACGACGAAGACGCCGGGGTGATGAAAAAATGCACCCTCTGCGTCGACAAGATCTACAACGAGAACCTGGATCCGCGCAGCCGGGTGCCGGCCTGCGTATCGACCTGTCCAGCCGGCGCCCGGCATTTTGGCGACCTCGGCGATCCGCAATCGGAAGTCTCCTTGCTGGTCGCGGCGCGCGAAGGTTATGAACTGATGCCCGAACAGGGCTGCCGCCCGATGAACCGCTACTTGCCACCGCGGCCGAAGCAGGCCCCGCAGGAGAGCCCGGTGGCGGCGCAACTGGTTCCCGAAGCCGCCGACTCCGCCGGCCTGCTGGCGCGCTGGGTCGACCGGGCCCTCAGTCGCTAAACGGGGGTAGGCAGTGCATCCGGCAAGATCGGTCATATTCTTCACCACCGCCTCGGGCGCCGGCTACGGGCTGATCGCCTGGCTCGGCGTGTTGGCAGCGCTCGGCCTGCTGCCCGCCGACCGTTGGTTCGGTTTCGCCGGCTTCGCGCTCGGGCTCGGGCTGGTGGTCTTCGGCCTGCTGTCCTCGACCTACCACCTCGGGCATCCCGAACGTGCCTGGCGGGCGCTCAGCCAGTGGCGTTCTTCGTGGCTGTCGCGTGAGGGGGTGGCCGCCGTGCTTACGTTTCTGCCCGTCGGCCTCTTTGCGATCTACTGGATCTTTGCGGAGAGCAATAGTGGCTTTGCCGCCGCCGTGGGCTTGCTGGCCAGCCTCTGCTGCGTCATCACAGTGGCCTGTACGGCGATGATCTACGCGTCCCTCAAGACGATTCGTGCCTGGACCTGCGCCTGGACGCTGCCCGTCTATCTGGTGCTTTCCGCGCTGTCCGGAGCGGTGCTGGTAAACTTGCTGGTGCAGTTCTGGGCTTTGCCGCTGCGCAGTGACTTCGCCTGGGCGGTAATGGGACTCTTTGTCGCAGCGGTCGCTGCAAAGCTGTTCTATTGGCGCAGCATTGCCGAGGGGCAGGGCGCCAGCAGCGCCGAGTCGGCCACCGGTCTGGGCGACCTCGGCCGCGTGCACCTGCTTGAGGCGCCGCACAGCGAGTCCAACTATCTGATGCAGGAAATGGGCTTCAAGATCGCCCGCAAGCATGCGGCGAAGCTACGCCGACTGACCTTGCTGGCCGGTTTTCTGGCGCCCTTCCTGCTCACTGCCTTGGGGCAGGCAGCGCCCGGCATTCCGTCTCTCCTGGCGGCGATCGTGAGCGTGCCGCTGCTCGGATTCGGGCTGGCGGTGGAACGCTGGCTGTTCTTTGCCGAGGCCAAGCACGTTGTCAGTCTCTACTATGGTGAGAGCCGTGCCTGACGTGTATTCGACAATATTCACGCTTTAACCGCATGATTAAGAATGCTTTTATTGCAATGCGGTATCAACGGAAGATAAGCTCAGGTCATCGAGTCTAGGCCTTGCGGTGCAGGGCCGGTTGAAAGCCTATTTTGATGAACATCTACCTGCCCATCGCAGAGATCTCTGTGAATGTCTTTCTCCTATTGGGCATGGGTGGTGCTGTTGGCTTTCTCTCGGGCCTCTTCGGGGTTGGCGGCGGGTTCCTCATGACGCCGCTGTTGATCTTCATCGGTGTCAGCCCGGCGGTGGCGGTGGCGACCGAGGCCAACCAGATCGTTGCTTCGTCAGTTTCAGGGGTCTTGGCGCACTGGCGCCGCGGCAACGTCGATTTCCGCATGGGCGGCGTTTTGCTGGTCGGCGGTACGCTCGGCTCCATGTTCGGTGTCTGGCTGTTCACCTTCTTGCGCTCACTCGGCCAGCTCGACCTCGTTATCTCCCTCTGCTACGTCGTCTTTCTGAGCACCGTCGGCGGCCTGATGTTCATCGAGAGCAGCCGCGCCTTGTTTCGCCGCCGGCGCCAGGGGGATGTGAAACGCAAGCTGCACCAGCATCACTGGATGCATGGCTTGCCGTTCAAGATGCGATTTCGCAAGTCGAAGCTCTATATCAGCGCGCTGCTGCCGATCTTCATCGGCTTTATTGTCGGCGTTCTGGCCGCCATCATGGGCGTCAGTGGCGGCTTCATTATGGTGCCGGCGATGATTTACCTGCTCGGCATGCCGACCTCCGTCGTGGTCGGCACCTCGCTGTTTCAGATCATCTTCGTGACCGCGACGGTTACCTTCCTGCAAGCTTCCCACAACCAGACGGTTGACGCCCTTCTGGCCCTCATTCTGCTGACCGGCGGAGTCATCGGCGCCCAAATCGGCACCCGTGCCGGCACCCGGTTGCGCGGCGAACAGCTGCGCATTCTCCTGGCGCTCATGGTGCTTGGCGTTTGCGGCAAGCTGTTCTTCGACCTGGTGGCGACGCCCGACGACCTCTATGCCATCGGCAAGGCAGCGGTGCATTGACATGAAGCTGCGCGCCATCTTCCTCTTCATCGCTGTGCTGTTCCCGGCCATGCCGGGCGCGGCGCAGACGCCACTGGTCGCCGATCTCTCCGAGCATCAGATTCAGATCACCACAGGCTTCGTCGGCACCGACGTGCTGCTGTTCGGCACCGTGGAGCCCGACAGCAACGTCGTCGTCGTCGTGCGCGGCCCGGAGGAGGAGACCACAGTCTGGCGCAAGGGCCGCTTCGCCGGCATCTGGGTGAACGAGCGCCGTATCGTGTTCGAGCGGGTTCCCAGCTTCTATGCGGTGAGAAGCAGCGCGCCTTTGGACGAGATCGCCAGCGCCATCACCCGCGCGCGCCACGGCATGGGGGCGGAGTTTCTGCGCCTGCGCAGCGCCGGAGAAGAGGTCGCCGAGCCGGTTCTGGCCAATTTCAAAAGCGCCCTGATCCGGAACAAGCAGCACGAGGGGCTCTTCGCCACCGGCGGGGACAACATCACTTTTCTCGGCGGCCAGCTGTTCCGCACGCGGTTGCACTTTCCGGCGAATGTGCCGACCGGCTTTTATGACGTCGAGGTCTTTATGCTGCAAGACGGTCGGGTTACCCATGCCCAGACCACGCCGCTGATCGTGCGCAAGGCGGGACTGGGTGCCGACGTCTTCTTTTTTGCCCACAACTACTCCGCCTTCTACGGCATCATTGCGGTGCTGCTCGCCGCTGCTGCCGGTGTGCTCGCCGCCTTCGTCTTCCGAAAGAACTGAGCGGGCAGGGCCCTAACCCGCCACGGTGCCTTGGTTCCTCGGCTCTCCGCCCGCGACGCTTTCGCGCGCCTGCCAGGCCTGGGCGTGAAGGGCGGCCATACTTGTCGAATCGCTCAGGAGGTCGCGTTTCTCGTCACTGCGGAGGCTGGCTACTCCCTTTTCCTGCAACTGCGCGACCAATCCGTCGAGGCGCAGCCGTTCGCTCATGGCGCGGGGTTCGCGCTCCAGCAACCTGCGGTGCAAGGCATTGGTGAAAGGGTCGGCGATCGCCTGCTCGAAAAATGACGGGCCTGCCGCCTTGGGCAGCTGTTTGGTCAGGCTTTGCGTAAGCAGCTTCAAGAGGCGCGGCGGCTGGGTCTCGCAGGGCGTGAGGAAGATGCCCCACCGCCTGAGCCTGCGGCCCAGGGCTACGCGGCTGGTGAAGCGCGACAGGGGGATGGAGAGCGCCGGGCCGACCAGCACCGGCGTCAGCCAGAAGAAGAACTCCGGAATGAACATATAGCTGAGCGCGGCGGCGGCGAGGGCGATCAACGTATGCGCCAAGTGCGCGGCGCCGGCTTCACACCAGGAGGTTTCATCGTCATCGCGCTGCTGCGGCGCCCAGCGCACGCTGCGGCCGGCCAGGATGGAGACCACGAAGCTGCTCTGGAACAGCATCAGAATGGGCGCCAGAAAGATCGACAGCAGGCTTTCCAGTACTACGCTGAGCGCGGCCCTGAGGGCGCCGCCGTGCGCCCGCAACCGCTGCCGGTCACGAAATAGTGCCACATAGCCCAAGACCTTTGGCAGGTAGAGGATGGCCAAAGTGATGGCGAGCAGAGTGGTGGCCTCAAATGCATAGGACACGGGCCAGTTGGGGAAGAGACCTCCGTCGATGAAGTAACTGTGCTCGGTCCGTGCCTGGCGCAGCGCTTCCAGGCCCGAGAGCGCCAGCAGCAGCAGCCACAGCAGAGACGAGAGATAGGACATCACCCCCATGCCGAGGTGCAGCCGGCTGAGCGGGCGCAGGCCCCGGGCCAGCAATATGCGCAGGTGCTGCAGGTTGCCCTGGCACCAGCGCCGGTCGCGCTTGGCGTGGTCGACTAGGGTCGGCGGCGGTTCCTCGAAGCTGCCGTCAAGATCGTCGGCCAGCCAAACCTCCCAGCCGGCCCGGCGCAGCAGGGCGGCTTCGACGAAATCATGGCTCAGGATTTCGCCACCGAAAGGTTCGCGGCCCGGCAGGACCGGCAGGCCGCAGTGCGCGATAAAGGGTGCTACGCGGATGATCGCATTGTGCCCCCAGTAGTTGGAATCGCCCTCCAGCCAGAAGGCGAGACCCGTGGCGAAGGGGGGGCCGTAGACGCTGCTGGCGAACTGTTGGCTGCGGGCGAAGAGAGATTCCCGAAGCACCGGCACCGGCGGAACCTGGATCAGGCCGACCTGTGGGTTTTGATCCATGCGGGCGGCCAGGCTGACCAGGCAGTCGCCCGACATGACGCTGTCGGCGTCCAGCACGACCATGTAGGTGTAGCGGTAGCCCCAGGCTTGGCAAAAGTCGGTGATGTTGCCGCTCTTGCGGGCGTGGTTGCGGGGTCGGTGGCGGTAGTAGACGTCGATCCGACCGGCGAACTCGCAATTCAGCCGGCTCCAGGCCAGTTCCTCTGCCAGCCAGAGTTCTGGGTCGGTGGTGTCGCTGAGGATATAGAGGTCAAAGCGGCCGCTGGAGGTGCACTCGCAAAGCGACTCCAGCGTTGCCTTCAGGCCCGCGGCGACGCGATCGGGGTCTTCATTGTAAATCGGCATGACCAGGGCGGTGGCCCCTTGCAGGGAGATCCCCTCCGGTGAGGACGGCGCTTCGTGGCGCTTCTCCTTGCGAGTTCTCCGGAGCCCGACCGTAAAGCCGGCTGCCGAGATCCAGAAGGCAGTGGTAATCCAGGCAAACAGCGCGGAGAAGAGACAGAGGATCCAGAACTCCAGCAGCGAAATCCCCTCGGCAGCGAGAATTGTGCCGAGCACGAAGGCGGCGGCGCCCGTCAAGGCGATCACGAGCAGCAGGAGCAGGATGCGCCGTAGCCTTGGTCTCATTCTTGCCGACATCTTCTTGTCGGCCGATCAGGGGATGACGAGCACCGCCAGCCAGCAGAGGCTCGCAGCCAGGCCTTGGGCGGAGCGGCCGAACTGAAGCTGGCGCAGCCAAGCGGTATCCGGGCGCCAGAGGGAAAGCTCTTGCGGGGGCATCGTGCGGTGCTCACGGGGCGGGGTCGCCCACTCCGCTCCGCTGCCTGGGGCCATGCAGAGGGCAACGCGTCCGCGCGAGGTCGGCGCGTCCTCTCTGGCGGCGTCCACCCTGAACTCGGCGGCGAGATGGCGATCCACTGCGGCGATGATCTCGGCCCAGGTCGGGTCGCCGTTGGAACTCCGCGTCCTCAGGTCCCGGGCCGTCGCGACAATCAGACGGCCGCGCTGGGCGTTATCCTGTGCTCCTGCGGCGCGCAGGTAGCGGTCCACGCGGGCTGCCAGCATCATCCTGTCGGGCAGGTCGTCGGTCAGACGAGCCTCGTATGAGATCTCGGTCAGCCGCGCTTCCAAAGGTAGCTCCAGGTTTCAGTCAAGGCGTGGTCCCGGTCCTTCAGGAAAGCCCGGAGTTCGATTGCGTCCTGCCCTTCGGGGTCCAGCTCAAAGAGAGCAAGCCAGGTGCCGGTCGCCGGGTTCAGCCGGCATCTTGCCTCCAGCACCTTCCCCGCGGAGCCGCTGGCTACCAAGACAGCAGCATTGTCGTCGGAAAGTTCCCCAAGAGTGCCGCCGCCAAACTCCACGGCAAAGCGGCGCCGTTCCGGCGTGGCGCCGCCGGCTTCGCGGGTGGACAGAACCCGACCGGCAACGGGAAAGTCGGGATAGCCGCTGCCGAATCGCAGGCGATAGGCAAATGACCAGAGCTGACCGGGCTGCACTGCGCGTTCCGGCACCCAGAACAGACCGATGTTGTCGTAGCGCTCGAAGTCGCTCGGAATCTCGATCAGCTGGGCAAAACCCTTCCCCCAGGAGCCCCGGGGTTCGACCCAGGCGCTGGGGCGGCGCTCGTAGTTCAGGTCGAGGTCCTGGTAGTGACTGCTGTCACAGTCGCGCTGCATCAAGCCGAAGCCACGCGGGGTTTCGTCCGCGAAGGAGCTGATCTGCAAGGTTTCGCGGTTGGTGAGGGGACGCCAGATCCATTCGCCGCCACCCGTCGCCAACAGCATGCCGTCGGAATCGTGGACCTCCGGGCGCAGGTCGTCGAACGGCCGGGTCGTGTTCTCGCCGTAGAGGAACATGGAAGTAAGGGGCGCGATGCCGAGTTTTTCGACCGCCGCGCGGGTATAGAGCTTGGCGCGAACCTCCATTTGAGTCTCGCTGCCGGGCATTAGCGTGAAATGATAGGCACCTGCCAGGCTCTCGCTGTCCAGCAGCGCAAAGATCTCGATGCTGCGGGCGCCTCTTGCAGGCTTCTTCAACCAGAATTCCCGGAAGTAGGGGAATTCTTCCTTCTTTGAAAGGCCGGTGTCGATGGCCAGGCCGCGTGCTGACAGCCCATAGTGTTGACCGGCGGCCAGCACGCGGAAGTAGCTTGCGCCGAGAAATACCCCCAACTCGTCGAAGCGGTCTTTCCGGTTCAGGGGATACATCAAGCGGAACCCTGCAAAGCCGAGATCCTCCGGAGGCGCCTCGGGCAGGGCGGCGCCGGCGAAGTCGAACAGCTGTGGGCTATAGATAATCGGCGCGACCCTATCCCCGTCAATTTGGCTAACGGTTATCTCGTGACGAAAATAGGAACCGCGCGGGAAGAACTGCACCTGAAAGGGCGACGCTTCCCCGCGCCACAGACTCGCTTCCGGATGGAAGCGGATGGCGTGGTACTGCTCCGGGCTCAACTGTGCCAGCTGTTCCGGCAACGGCTTGGCGTTCGGCGTGAAGGGCTCGTCGGCCAGGGCCGAAGCAATTTGGGCTACCTCGTCGAAGCCGAAGGCCGAACCGGGCATGGCGCGGGTCCATTTCCCGGCGGCCTGGGCCGGTCGCTCCGGCCATAGGGCTGTTGCCGGCAACAGGGCGCCTGCACCTGCCAGAAACGTCCGTCGGTCCAAATAACGAGGTGACAAGCTCTTCTCTCGCAGTAGTGGCTAGCGGTCAGGCTGAAGCGCCTGAAATCGCGCCGCTTCAGGCGCGCCGGCCAGTTGATGACCTGACGATGCGGATTTCCCCGCCTCATCGCCGCCTGGGGCCTGTAGGAGATAGACTTACAGCCCCTGAAATTGTTCCAGAGGTTGGAGGACACCGCCCCGCGAAACATCGTTAGGCGTTTGAATTTGCGGCCTTGATGGCCTTGATTGCATCGACTTCCACGATATAAGCCGCCGCTTCCGAAAGGCGGAAGAGTCAAGGAAGTGGCATTGACGTGTCTTCCTTCAGCGGCTTTCAGGCCTGCGGTCGTGCTTGCGCCGGCGCGCTGTTCCGGCGAGCCATGCTTGGTTGTCCGGCAAGGTCTTCAATCTGAGGCCCGCCAAACAAGCGAACGGAAAAAGCCGTTGTAGAGCAGGCGCGGGGCGCGCGGAGTCACACACAGAGCAGCATCCGCCGGCAAGGCCCGCACAGTTACCCTCTGAAGCGCTTGCAGTCGAAACAGAGGGCCTCGACCGGCGCGTTGTGGTTCTGCTTGAAGCGTAAGAAACCCAATCCGAATAACGTACGGGTGTTGACTCGAAATCACCGAATGTGGCGCCGCAATCGGGTGTCAATGAAGCAGCGGTTTCGAAGTTTACACTACCGCATCATGGTGCGGCAAAAGTGATAGGCGATTCGCTTCCGCGCTCCGAAGAAGGGCCTGTGCATCGCGACGTGAATCAAAGCAACGGACGTCGCATACAGCACATCGAATTGCACTGTCGGATGTCGCTCTGTTGTATCTCGTCTCTAAGTGGCTCTCTTGCTCATCGACAAGACTGTTTGCGATTGTTTCGATAGCCTCTCTCTTTTCTTGTCAGTGCTTCATCAAAGATGCACAATTCGCAGAGCAGGGTGGCATCACCGGATTCGTTCTTACGTAAGGGGATTAGACAATTGGCAACCACGACTACTGCAAGAAAACCGGCTGCGAAGAAAAAGGCGCCGGCGAAGAAACGAGCAGCCGCTAAGAAGAAAGCGCCTGCGAAGAGGAGCGCCGCCAAGAAGACGGCGCGTAAGTCCACCGCTAAGAAGCGCACAGTCAGGAAGACAGCTGCGAAGAAAACTGCTCGCAAATCGACCGCTAAGAAGCGCACCGCTAAGAAAGCTGTGCGCAAGACTGCGGCGAAGAAGCGGCCAGTGAAGAAGGCTGCAAAGAAGGCTGTGAAAAAGGCTGTGCGTAAGACCGCAGCAAAGAAGCGGCCAGCTAAGAAAGCTGTAAAGAGGACTGTTAAAAAAGCTGTGCGCAAGACCGCAGCGAAGAAGCGGCCGGCTAAGAAAGCCGTTCGGAAAAAAGCCGTTAGATCAGCTTCTTAAGCCTGCCACCTTGCCTGGAGGCGGCCAACGGCCGCTTCTAGTTACCGCTCAGCGGTAGAACCAAAAAATGAAGATGGCGGCCACCGATCCGGTGGTCGCCATTTTCTTTTCATCTCGTCGCTTCGTGAGCGCGCGCAGCGATCGCCGCGCGCTTCGTTTCTGTCAGGTGTCGCTCTCGCGCGGCTCACTTCCGAAGATCGAAATTGCATCATGCAAGTCGGGCAGTATCCGTTCCACCGCGGCCTCGCCTTCGGCGATGATTTCGTCGGCTCGATCGAACTCGAAGAGTCCGTATGCGCCGAGACGTGGCGTAATGTGTACGTCCGGCGGTTCGCCCGCCAGGCGTGATCGCGAGATGCGGTCCTGGACGATTCCCAGGGACGAAATCATCACGCCGAACATGCTGGGGTGACTCGGTTCGCGCCGGAAAATGCGTCGGGCGAGAGTCCCGATTCGCGACGGTTTTGACATTTCCTCGTTTTCTTTGAGCTCATTCAGCAGGTCGAAGCCGGCGACAGTCGGCACGGCAGCACCGGCTCGACGTTCCTTGCCGATCATGTCGGCGTTAAGATTTACCGCGATGGTCATCTGCGCGCCCAGTGCATGGCAGACCGATACCGGCACGGGATTCACAAGGGCGCCATCGACCAACCAGCGGTTATCGTGCTGCATCGGTTCGAACACGCCGGGCAGCGAAAATGAGGTGCGCATGGCATCGACCAGGTCACCTTCGCGCAGCCAAACTTCGTGACCGGTCACCAGGTCGGTGGCGATCGCCACGAAGGGAATGCCGAGGTCTTCAATCTTGATGTCGCCGATGTGATCGCGCATGGCATCGACCAGATGACGGCCGCCGATCATGCCGCCATTGCGCACTCTAAAATCCAGGTAGGAGATCATGCGCACCTTGCTCAGTGACTTGGCCCAAGCCTCCAGGGCGTCGGCCTGTCCGGCGAGATGAATGCCGCCGACCACGGCACCGATCGATGTGCCGACAATGACATCGGGTTCGATGCCATGGCGATTGAGCGCGCGGATCACTCCGAGATGTGCCCAGCCTCGTGCCACCCCGCTACCGAGGGCGAGACCGATGCGTGGACGCGACTGCGGATACGAAACCTGGACCATGGCAAATCATACCGTCGGGTGGCTTAAACGAATCATAATTAACAGTCGGTGGCCAAGGCGCCATGCAATGGAGGTACGCCGCGGGAACCCTGCGTTAACTCGGCAGCGCCGCAGGCGCTGCGGGGTTTGAGACTTTCAGTATCGCTCTTGACATAACGATATCTTTATATCTTTATTATAGCATCTTGAGCCGATGAGCATTTTTCTGGGAGCGCGTCGATGGACAGTCTCTTGTCCGCCATGAAAGCCGCAGCCGAGCCGACACGGCTTCGTTTGCTGGTGCTTTGCGCCCACGGGGACCTCACAGTGTCTGATTTGGTCCAGGTTCTGGGCCAAAGTCAGCCGCGCCTGTCACGCCATTTGAAGCTGTTGACGGAGGCCGGCCTGCTCGACCGAAATCGCGAAGGCAGCTGGGTGTACTTCCGGCTTGCCCACGACGGCCCTTCCGCGGCGCTGGCGCAGACGCTGGTCGATGCCCTGCCGGACGACGACCCGACGGTATTGCGCGATCTTCAAATTCTCGAAGAACTTATGGGCGAGCGTGCGCGGCGCGCCGAGGGCTACTTTCGCAAGGTGGCGGCGCGGTGGGACGAATTGCGCGCTCTCTATGTCCATGACGATGAGGTGGAGCAACAGCTGTGCGCCTTGATTGCCGAGGAGCAGGTGTCCGACTTGCTCGATATCGGCACGGGCACCGGTCGCGTCCTGGAGATCCTCGCTGAGAAAGTGGGGCATGCCGTCGGGATCGATTTGTCGTCGGACATGCTGATGCTGGCACGCTCCAAGCTGCAACGGGCGCGCCTGCGAAACTGCGTCGTGCGCAAGGGCGACATGCATCATCTGCCGCTGGGCGAAGCGAACTTCGATGCGGTCACGATCCACCAAGTGCTGCACTACGCCGAGCGCCCGGCCAAGGTTATCCAGGAGGCGGCGCGGGTGCTGCGCCCTGGCGGACGGCTTTTCATTGTCGATTTCCAGGCCCATGGCCTCGATTTCCTGCGCAGCGAACACGAGCACCGTTGGCTCGGATTTGAGGAAGAGAACATGGCCGACTGGCTGAAGGCCGCCGGTCTGAAGGCGGAGGAATGCCGGCGTTTGAAGGGCGATCCGCTCACGATCTGTATTTGGACGGCCCGACTGCCGGCGGTGCGTGACCGCTTCCAGGCGGCTTAAGAGGAGAAGGAACCGTGGTTGAGGTGATCCGCAACACATCTGCCGGCAGCCGCCCAGCCGTTGAGGCGAAGGCGTCGCTGCCGCGTTTCTCCGTTGAATTCTTTCCGCCGGGCACGCCGGCAGCCGAGGAGCGTTTCTGGGACGCGGTAGTTGGTCTCTCCGCGTTCAACCCGGAGTTTGCTTCGGTGACTTACGGCGCCGGTGGGACCACGCAGGAGCGTACCTTCAAGGCCGTCGACCGGGTGCACCGCGAGACGGCGTTGGAGCCGGCGGCGCACCTGACCTGCGTTGGCGCCAGCCGCGCACAGATTGACGCCATTGCCGAGGAATACTGGGAGGCGGGAGTGCGCCACATCGTGGCCCTGCGCGGCGATGCGCCCCAGGGCAGCGACGGCTATGTGCCGCACCCCGAGGGCTATGCCTACGCTGCCGATCTGGTGGCAGGGCTGAAGCGGGTCGCCGACTTCAAGATCTCTGTGTCGGCCTATCCCGAGGTGCATCCGGAAGCGCGCAGCGCCGCAGCCGACCTCGACAACCTGAAGCGCAAGCTGGATGCCGGCGCCAGCCAGGCCATCACACAGTTTTTTTTCAACCCCGACGATTACCTGCGGTTCGTCGATCAGGCCAGGGCGGCGGGCATCACTGCACCGATCATTCCGGGCATCCTGCCGATCGTGAACTTCCAACGTACTCGGGAGATCGCCCAGAGCTGTAACGCGGCCCTACCGCGCTGGCTCATCGACCTCTATTCGGATCTGGAGGAGGGCAGCCAAGTGCGCCACCCGGTGGCGGTTTCGCTCGCCGTGGACCTCTGCCGCTATCTGATGGCGCGCGGCGTCGAGGATTTCCACTTTTACACCTTGAACCGGGCCGATCTGACCGCTGCCGTGTGTCGATTGCTGCGCAATGACGTCCGTTCCGGGCAATCGCAACGTGAGCAGCCGAAGCTGCTGGCCGGAGGCCTTTCGTGAGTCGTTTTCTGGATAAACTTTCCGAACAGGTCCTGCTCTGTGACGGTGGCATGGGCAGCCGCGTCCAGGCCATGGACCTCTCTGTGGAAAAGGACTACTGGGACCAGGAGAACTGCACCGAGGTGCTGAACCTCTCGCGCCCGGACATCGTGCGCGAAATTCACCGCGGCTACTTCGCGGCCGGGGCCGACATGGTGGAGACCAATACCTTCGGCGGTTCGCCCATCACGCTCGGCGAATTCGGCCTCAGCGAGCGCGCGGAGGAGATCAATCGGCTTGCCGCCGAGATCGCCCGTGAGGCGGCGGAGCTCTTTGCCGATGACGGGCGCGAGCGCTTCGTGATCGGCTCCGTGGGGCCGGGCACTCGTCTGCCTTCGCTCGGTCACATCGACTACGACTCGCTGGAAGCCGCCTTCAAGACCCAGTGCGACGGCTTGGTCGCCGGTGGCGCCGACGCCATCCTGATCGAGACCTGCCAGGATACCTTGCAGGTGAAGGCGGCGGTGAACGGTGCCAAGCTGGCGCGGGCGGCGGCCGGCTCCGATCTGCCGATCATGGTGCAGGTGACCGTGGAAACCACCGGCACGCTGCTGGTAGGCGCCGATGTCGCGGCGGCGGCGACCGTGCTCCATGCTCTGGACATTCCGGTCATGGGCCTCAATTGCGCGACCGGTCCGCAGGAAATGGCGCAGCACCTGGAATGGCTGGCGGAAAACTGGCCCGGCTTCCTCTCGGTGCAGCCCAATGCCGGCTTGCCGGAGCTGGTCGACGGTCAGACCCGCTATCCGCTGCAGCCGCAGGAATTGGCCGGCTGGCTGGACCGTTTTCTCGAGGAGGACGGCCTCAACATCATCGGAGGCTGCTGCGGCACCACGACCGACCACATCGCCGCCCTCGACGCCATGCTGTCCAAGCGGGCCGGTGACGACGCCAGGATCGGTGCGCGTCCGGCCCCGAAACAGCGCCAGAGCTTCTGGGTGCCCTCCATTGCCTCGCTCTACAGCCAGATACCGCTGCGCCAGGAAAATGCCTACCTTTCCATCGGCGAGCGCTGCAACGCCAACGGCAGCAAGAAGTTTCGCGAGCTGCAGGAGGCCGGCGACTGGGACGCCTGCGTTGCCATGGGGGTCGATCAGACCAAAGAGGGCTCCCACGCCATCGACGTCTGCACCGCCTTCGTCGGCCGCGACGAAGTTGCGGAGATGACCGAGGTGGTGAGCCGCATGCGCGGCTCGGTCTCGGCGCCGCTGGTGTTCGATTCCACCGAACTGCCGGTCCTCGAGACGGCGATGAAGCTCTACGGCGGCAAGCCGGTGCTGAACTCGATCAATTTCGAGGACGGCGAAGAAGCCGCAGCCAAGCGCCTGGAAATGGCGCGGCGCTTCGGTTCCGCGGTGATCGCGCTGACCATCGAAGAGAGCGGCATGGCCAAGGAGGCGGACCACAGGCTAGCCGTCGCCAAGCGTCTCCACGACTTTGCCTGCAACCGGCACGGCCTGCCGGCCAGCGATCTGATCATCGATCCCTTGACCTTCACCATCTGTACCGGCAACGAGGACGACCGCAAGCTCGGCCTCTGGACACTGGAAGCCATCGAGGGCATTTCCCGGGAGTTGCCCGACTGCCAGATCCTGCTGGGTCTGTCGAACATCTCCTTCGGGTTGAATGCCGCGGCGCGGCATGTTCTGAATTCCGTCTTCCTCGACCACGCCATCAAGCGCGGGCTGACCTCGGCCATCGTGCACGTCAGCAAGATCATGCCGCTGCACAAGATCCCGGACGAAGAGGTCAAGGTCGCCGAGGACCTGATCTTCGACCGCCGCCGCGACGGCTATGACCCGCTGCACGTCTTCATGAGCCTCTTCGAAGGCCGCAGCGTCGCGGCCAGTGAGAAGAAAGCGCGCGCCGAAGATGTCGAGACCCGCCTCCAGGACCGCATCGTCGACGGCGACCGCCAGGGCCTGGAAGACGATCTCGACGAGGCGATGAGCAAGCATCCGCCGCTCGACATCATCAATATCCACTTGCTGGCTGGCATGAAAGTGGTCGGCGAGCTGTTCGGTGCCGGCAAGATGCAGCTGCCCTTCGTGCTGCAGTCGGCGGAGACCATGAAAGCGGCGGTGCGCTTCCTGGAACCGCACATGGAAAAGGTCGACGGACAGGAAAAGGGCACCATCGTGCTGGCCACGGTGAAGGGCGATGTGCACGACATCGGCAAGAACCTGGTCGATATCATCCTCACCAACAACGGCTACAAGGTGGTCAACCTCGGCATCAAGCAGCCGATCGACAACATCCTGGCGGCGGTGGTCGAACACGGCGCCGACGCGCTGGGCATGTCCGGCCTGCTGGTGAAATCCACCGTCGTGATGCGCGAAAACCTGGAGCGCATGAGCCGCGACAACATTGCCGTCCCGGTGATGCTGGGCGGCGCGGCGCTGACCCGCAACTACGTCGAAACCGACTGCGCGGCGGCCTACGGCAGCGGCCAGGTGGCCTATGCCCGCGACGCCTTCGACGGCCTGTCGCTGATGGACAAGGTCGTGAACGGCAATTTCGCCGATCACGTCAGCGAGCGCCTGAGCAAGCGCCGGGAACGCCCGGCCACCAGCAAGCGCGTGCTCGGTCAGGCGACGCGGGCCGACCAGCGCCCTGTGGACCTGGAGGAAACCCGCCTGCGCCGCGACGAACTGGCCGCCGGCGTAGAGATCCCCGAGCCGCCCTTCTGGGGACCGCGGGTGCTGGCAAGGGTGCCGCTCGACGCGCTGGTGCCTTTCCTCAACGACCGCATGCTCTATCAGTTCCAGTGGGGCTTCCGGAAGGACGGCCGCTCCCTGCAGGACTACATGAAGTGGGCGCGCAAGGAACTGCGCCCGACGCTCAAACGCATGCTCGACGTCTGCAAGCAGCAGGATATCCTGGTGCCCCAGGCGGTCTACGGCTACTGGCCGGCCAACGCCGAGGGCAACGACGTCATCCTCTTCGATCCGGAGCACCAGGACCGCGAGGTGGCGCGCTTCACCCTGCCGCGCCAGGGGCGGGCCGGCGGCCTCTGCATCGCCGACTTCCTGCGCGATGTCACCTCCGGTCAGCGCGATGTATTGGGCCTGCAGATCGTCACCATGGGCCAGCGCGCCGCCGACGTGGCGCGCGAGTGGTTCCAGGACGACCGCTATCAGGACTATCTCTACCTGCATGGCCTGGGCGTCGAAATGACCGAGGCCCTGGCGGAGTACCTGCACAAGCGTATCCGCGCCGAACTCGGCTTCGGGCACGAGGATGCGCG
>CAJHXP010000174.1_pt1 | contig 20403 bp, 19 predicted proteins | sample 9198551 | NCBI WGS metagenome assembly CAJHXP01 (sample SAMEA7708297, study PRJEB35096) | sediment metagenome | biome: marine neritic benthic zone biome [ENVO:01000025]; feature: sediment [ENVO:00002007]; material: shallow marine sediment [ENVO:03000034] sea grass bed [ENVO_01000059] ... | reverse complement strand
TGGCCTCCGTGGTCAGCGGCGGCGGCGAGCTGGATTTCGACCTGGCGATGCGGGTCAACCTCACCGGCGGGCTCAACGTTTTCGAGGCTTGCCGCGCCCGGGCGAGCCTGCCGCGGCTGGTTTTCGCCAGCTCCATCGCGGTTTTCGGCGGTTCCGGCATGGCTGATGTTGTCGGCGACCACGCCAAGCAGACGCCGCAGACGACCTACGGCGCCACCAAGGCGATCTGCGAGTTGCTGGTCAACGACTACACCCGCAAGGGCTTCTTCGACGGCCGCTCGGCGCGCCTGCCGACGGTCATCGTGCGGCCCGGCAAGCCCAACCAGGCGGCCTCCAGCTTCGTCAGCGGTCTGTTCCGCGAACCATTGAACGGCGAGACCTGCAAAATTCCCGTCTCTCCCGACACGGTGATGCCGCTGTTGGGCTACCGCTCCATCGTCGGGGGCATTGTCGCGCTGCACGAGGCCGACGGCGCGGCGCTGGGCGACGATCGCGCGGTCAGCCTGCCGAGCTTCACCGTCACCGTCAGTGAAATGGTCGAGGCGCTGAAGCGCGTTGCGGCGGGCCGCAAGTTGGGCGAGATCGTTTTCGAGGCCGATCCTTTCATCCAACAGATCTGCGACGGCTGGCCCAAGGATGCCTCCTACGAGCGGGCGACGAAAATCGGCCTGCCCAGGGATGCCAGCCTGGACACCATCGTCGAGAACTACATCGAAGACTATCTGTGACACGCTCTGTCATTGCGATCGATTGGGGAACCTCGTCGTTTCGCGCCTATGCCCTGGACCAGGAGGGCGGCATCGCGGCGCGGCACGAAACGCAGGCCGGTATCCTGCGGGTCGCCGCCGGCGATTTCGCCTCGGCATTGCAGGACGAGATCGGCGGCTGGCTGGAGCAGCGCCCCAACGCCCTGGTGATGATGAGCGGCATGATCGGCAGCCGCCAGGGCTGGCGCGAGGTGCCCTACGTCGATTGCCCCGCCGACCTGGCCGAGGTGGCCGCCGGCCTGGAGCGGGACGACTGGGGGCAGGGCGAAGCCTGGATCGTTCCCGGACTGCTCGACGAGTCAACTCCCGGTCAGCCCGACGTGATGCGCGGCGAGGAAACGCAAATCCTCGGCGCGCTCGCGCACCTGCCCGGGCAATCCGGCCTGGTCTGCCTGCCGGGAACCCATAGCAAGTGGGTGCGGGTCGAAGCCGGCACGATCGAGGGTTTCGCCACCTACATGACCGGGGAGGTCTACGATCTGCTGCAGGGCCATTCCATCCTCTCCCGCCTCATGTCCAAGGGCGCGGTGACGCCGGAGCGCTGGTTCCTGGAAGGCGTGGCCCGCGCCAGGGACGGGGCCCTGCTGAAGCTGCTGTTCTCGGCGCGCAGCCGGGTGCTCGCCGGCGACCTGCCGGAGGCCGCGGTGCGCAGCTATCTTTCCGGCCTGTTGATCGGCGACGAACTCGCCTCCGCTGTGACCGGGGAAGCCGAGGAGGTCTTCCTGCTCGGCGCGCCGGCCCTTTCGGCGCTCTATGAAGCGGCCCTGGGCAGTCTCGGGCACCGGGCGGTGCGGCTCGACAGCGATTCGGTGGCGGTCGGCCTCTTTGGATTGGCGCAGCACCTCGATGCAATGGAGCAGAAGGCATGAGCGAACTGACCCCCTGGCTGGCGGGCCTGCCCCTGGTAGCGATCCTGCGCGGCGTTAAACCGGACGAGGTGGTGGCCATCGGCGAGGCCCTGGTCGACGCCGGCGTCACCATGATAGAGGTGCCGTTGAACTCGCCGGACCCGCTCGACAGCATCGCGGCCTTGGCGGCGGCCTGCGGCAATCATGCGCTGATCGGCGCCGGCACCGTGCTCGATCCCGAAGATGTCGGCCGTGTCGCGGCGGCCGGCGGGCGCCTTATCGTCTCACCTAACGCCGACGAGGCGGTGGTGATCGCCGCCAATGCTCAGCAGATGGTCGCGGTGCCCGGCTTCTCCACCCCGACCGAGGGGCTGCGCCTGGCGCGCGCCGGTGCCGATGGCCTGAAGCTGTTTCCCGCCGAGGCCAGCCCGCCGGAAGTGGTCAAGGCGATGAAGGCGGTCTTCCCGGCCGAGGTGCCGGTGTTGGCGGTCGGCTCCATCACGCCGGAAAAGATTGCTCCCTACTGGCGCGCCGGGGTCAGGGGCTTCGGCCTGGGCGGCAGCCTCTACAGGCCCGGCGACGGCCCGGCCGAGGTGGCGCCGCGCGTGGCCGCCTTCCGCGATGCGGTGGAGCAGGCGCGGGCGGAGAGTTGAGGCTGGACCGCTACTCCCCGGTGGCTTGAATCTGCATGTCGGGATCGCAGTTTTCGATATAGCGCAGCAGCGGCGCCCAGTCTTCTTGCAGCTCTTCGTTTTGCTTGCCGGCCAGGTCGAAGATGCTGAGCCCGCGGCCCGCGACATCGGCATAGATCAGGCGGTGGCGCAGGCGTCCGACGCCGGTATGCCCGACCCCCAGCATGAACTTGTCGAGGTGCGCTGCCATGCGGGTGCCGGTTTGTACCCGGTTGCGTACCACTGCGACGGCGATCTTGCTTTTTCGGATCGGCTTGAGCGTCTCCAACTCCTTCAGAAACTCGGCGGTGGCCGGTTCGTCGAAGCCCGAGGGCAGCACCGGCACGACGATGACGTCGGCCAGCCGCAGCAGCGCCTCGACCTTCTTCAGCTTCATGCCCGCCGGAGAATCGATGACCAGGCGGTCAGTGTGCTTGGGTTGCTTTTCCGGGCCGTCTTGCCAGTCGAGGGCCTGGATCGGCGCCGCCGTCTTCGGGCGGGCCTTGAGCCAGCCAAGACTGCTGCCCTGTCTGTCGGTATCGGCCAGGGTGGTTCTCAGGCCGGCGTTGGCAAAGGCCGAGGCGATATGGGTGGCGACTGTCGTCTTGCCGCATCCGCCTTTGGTGTTGGCGATGAGAACCGAAATCATTTTGATGCCTTGTGTCTGGAGTGTTCCCAGAATGGCTTGCTGGCAGCGAAGGCTTTCCAGGTGCTGCGCATTTCCGGCTCGATATCTATGACGCCGCGGGCGTACCAGCCGATCACTTCGCCGGCGGCGAAGTGGATTTGAGCGGCGGCCTTGCCGCGCCCTGCATTCTCGGTCAATTCTCCCAACAGGTGTTCTGCCACCGCGACATCGTTCAAATGGCCCAGACTTTCCTGCAGGTCGCGCAGGGCACGCAAAAAGGGCTTGGCGGATTTCGTCGGGTAGAGCCGGCGGAAGAACTCGGTCGTGTAGCGCAGTTTCTTCACTGCGATGCGTAGCTCGTGGCGCTGCGGCGTGGGCAGATGAGCAAAGCCCTTGCCGCGCTTCAGCACTTGACGGTGGCGCTTGGCCAGCAGGCTGTCCGCGAGCGACAGAAGCGGTTGGTCCAGCGCTGCTTTCTGCGCCGCCGTCAGCTCCGCACAATGCCAGCCGCGATCCTCGAGCCAACCGCCGAGCTGCAGCAGGAAGCGGGTGTAGCGCGGTGTCGAGAGCGTTTCGCGGACCCTTTGGTAGGCTGTGGCCTGTCGCTCCCGCGCCGCCAGGTGAAGCGCCGAGAATTCCGTTGCGCCGGGTTGGTTGGCTTCCAGGGGCGCCAGCAGGTCCGATTGAAATACATCCCAGTCGCGGGCCGGTCCAAGGGAACCGAGGACCCACTTGGCTTCGGTCTTCAGCCATTCGCTCTGCTGCGGCGGCAGAAGGCCGGCAAACGCCGAGAGCGCGGATCGGAACCGCCTGAGGCCGATGCGCATCTGGTGGACGCCTTCCGGATCGTTGCCGTCGAGGGCGGCCAGTTCGTTGGCGGTCCAGTGCCGCAGGCAGGCTTCCAGGACGGCTGACAAGGCGTCGTCGACGCGCATCTTTGCGGTCAGTATCAGGGGTTCGGCACGATGCCAGGTCGGCTTGCGGCCGGTGGCCAAGGCGTAGCCCCGGGCCGACTTGCTGCGGGTTTCGATCTGGGTCGGGGCGATATCCTGCAGCGTGAGGGCGAGGTCGAAAAGGGCGCGCGGTGGTCCCTCGAGCAGTTCCAGTTCAATCTCGGCCAGTGGTTCCTTGGCCCCAGCGGCTTCGATCTCGCCGAGGTCGAGGGCGGCTTCGATGACTTTCAGCCGACCGAGGGAATCGGTGCCGTTGACCTTCATCACCTCGCGATGGACCCGGGTGGTGAACACCGGCCGAAGTTCGCCCGGCAGCAACAGGCCCAGAGCGGCGCGGATCTCCGGATCGTCGATGATATCCGGCTGCGGTTCCAGGGAGGGCACATCGGCTTCCCATTCGCCGCGGCTCAGTACGGCGCCGGCCGCCGTGTCGCCGGTCTTCACGGTCTGGATGAAGCGCGCGCCGTCCCGCCTGATGCGAAAGGCCAGTCCGCGCTTGCGCAGCCGCAGATCGACAGTGTCGTAGTAAACGTTCTCGAGGTCTTTGACCTTCGGCGCAGCACTGCTGGCGCCGTTTAGCGGTGGCGCCTGCCAGAGCCGCTGTAAGACCTGTGGATCTCCCCGTAACTTGAGCTCAGTTTCCGTCTGAGCTGACGACCCTGCCGTCATGCGCCTGTTTTTCTACCTCCAGTCTTGCGCGCCTAATCGGTTTGATCCCAGCTATCATCCTGTGGCGGGCGGAGCTGTAGTCCCTGTAATTGAGCATCTGAGGCGCTAATATCGGCCTGTGGACGCTGTGGTTTTATTGATTGTCGCTTAGCTTCGCGAATAACAACCCTCCGGCGCAAGGCAAATGTCCCGCCGAGTCGGCGAATCGGGCGATATTTTTATTGGGGAAGGACGGGAAATGCCGGAGCTGTTGCTGTTGCGCCATGCGAAATCGGACTGGAACGACCCAAACCTGGACGATTTTGACCGTCCGCTGGCGCCTAGGGGGAAGCGGGCGGCCGCCTTGATGGGAAGATATTTGTCTGCGAACAACTTGCAGCCGGACCTCGTTCTCTGCTCCAGCGCGCAGCGGGCACGGGAAACCCTGGAGCTAGTGTTGACAGCGCTAGCATCGGCGCCTGAAATCAGCTATTTGAAGTCTCTCTATCTGGCGCCACCGAGCCGCATGCTTGCGGTGCTCCGCCGTCAGGACCCTGATAGGGGGCGCATTTTGCTCATCGCCCACAACCCGGGTATGCAGCACTTGGCGTTGGATCTGATGGGGCCGGATCGCAGCGCGCCGGCACGGCGCCTGATGGAGAAGTACCCGACGGCCGCGCTGGTGCGGTTCCGGGTCGCCGCCTGGCCGAGCCTGGGTGAGAGGCCGGCCAAGCTGGTGGACTTCGTCAGGCCCCGCGAGTTGGCGGGGAAGTTTGACTAGGTTGCCTTGCGCGGGATCAACGCGGGCAAGGGCAAACCACGCAGAGGTGGCGCAGGGCGCGGGATCACCTGCCGGCTTCCAGTCGATGCAAAAAATTTTGGAGGAAAGACCCCGTGAAGATCGCAAAGATGGACCGGCGGCTACGTAGCCAAAGCTGGTTCGACGACCGGGATAATCCAGGCATGACGGCGCTCTACCTGGAGCGCTACCTCAATTACGGCCTGACCCTGGAGGAGCTGACCTCCGGCAAGCCGATCATCGGTATTGCCCAGACCGGCAGCGACCTCTCCCCTTGCAACCGTATTCACATGGATCTGGCCCGGCGGATGCGTGACGGTATCCGCGATGCCGGCGGCATTGCCTTTGAGTTTCCCGTGCATCCGATCCAGGAGACCGGGCGCCGTCCGACCGCGGCGCTCGATCGCAATCTGGCCTATCTCGGCCTGGTGGAGATCCTGCACGGCTATCCCATCGACGGCGTGATCCTGACCACCGGCTGCGACAAGACCACGCCGGCCTGCCTGATGGCCGCCGCGACGGTCGACCTGCCGGCCATCTCGATCAACGGCGGACCGATGCTCGACGGCCACTGGGACGGCAAGCTGGTCGGTTCGGGCACGGTGGTTTGGGAAGCGCGCCGGCGCCATGCCGCCGGCGAAATCGACTATGACGAGTTCATCGCCATGGTCGCGGCCTCGGCGCCCAGCGCCGGCCACTGCAACACCATGGGAACGGCGCTCTCCACCAATTCACTGGCTGAGGCGCTGGGGATGACGCTGCCCGGTTCCGCCGCGATCCCTGCGCCCTACCGCGAGCGCGGACAGATGGCCTACGAGACCGGCCGGCGCATCGTCGAGATGGTGTGGGAGGAACTGACGCCCTCCAAGGTCATGACCCGCGCCGCCTTCGAGAACGCCATCGTGGTCAATTCGGCCATCGGCGGTTCGACCAATTGCCCGATCCACATTACGGCCATTGCGCGCCACATGGGCGTCGACCTTGTGATCGACGACTGGCAGACCTACGGCCATGACATCCCGCTGCTGGTCAATTTGCAGCCCGCCGGTGAGTACCTCGGCGAAGGCTATCACCGCGCCGGCGGTGTGCCGGCGGTGATGGGCGAATTGATCCGTGCCGGCAAGATCAACACCGAGGCGATGACCGTCGCCGGCAAGACCATGGGCGAACTGCACAGCGATTCTATGGCGAGCGACCGCGACGTGATCCGCGCCTACGACAATCCGCTGATGGAGGAGGCCGGCTTCGTTGTCCTCGGCGGCAACCTCTTCGATGCCGCCATCATGAAGACTTCGGTGATCAGTCCGGCTTTCCGCGAGCGCTATCTCTCGACCCCCGGCAAGGAAAACCTCTTCGAAGGGCGGGCGATCGTCTTCGAGGGACCTGAGGACTACCACGACAACATCAACGATCCCTCTCTCAACATTGACGACAGCTGCCTGCTCTTCGTGCGCGGCTGCGGGCCGATCGGCTATCCCGGCTCGGCCGAGGTGGTGAACATGCAGCCGCCCGATGCGCTGATCAAAGCCGGCGTCGTGGAGCTGCCGACCATCGGCGACGGGCGCCAGAGCGGGACTTCGGGCAGTCCGTCGATCCTGAACGCTTCGCCGGAATCGGCCGCGAACTCGGGCCTCGCGATTCTGCAGACCGGCGACATGGTGCGCATCGACCTGAACAATCGGCGGGTCGACATGCTGCTCAGCGAGGCGGAGATCGCCGCCCGCTGGGAGGCCTACAAGGCGCCGGAGATGAAGCATCAGACGCCCTGGCAGGAGATCTACCGAGGCGCGGTCGGCCAGCTCTCCTCCGGTGGCTGCCTGGAGCCGGCGGTGCAGTATCACCAGGTGGTCAAGAACGTGCCCCGGCACTCGCACTAAAGCGCAACGCGGGATCCCGCGCTGCCGGTCGCGGCACTGAGTAAGGAGCGAAAGATGGGAGACAGCCTGGCGGGCAAGAAGGCGTTGGTAACGGCGGCGGCCCAGGGCATCGGCCGGGCCACGGCTCTGGCCTTCGCGGCCGAGGGCGCCGAGGTCATGGCCACCGACATCAACGTTAGCCGTTTGGAGGAATTGGCGGGTACGCCCGGCATCGGCGTGAAGCAGTTGGACGTAAGCGACGCCCAGGCGGTGAACAGCCTGGCGGCGGAGATGCCGCCGCTCGACGTGCTGTGCAACGTCGCCGGCTACGTTCACAACGGCACGATCCTCGACTGCCCGGAAGAGGACTGGGATTTCTCCTTCGACCTCAACGTGAAGTCCATGTACCGGACGATCCGCGCTTTCCTGCCGGCCATGCTGGAAAGCGGCGGCGGCTCGATCGTCAACATGGCCTCGGTCGCGTCCTCGCTGCAGGGTATTCCCAATCGCTGCGTCTATGGCGCCAGCAAGGCGGCGGTCATCGGGCTCACCAAGTCGGTCGCCAAGGATTTCATCCAACAGGGCATCCGCTGCAACTGCATCTGTCCCGGCACCATTGAATCACCCTCCCTGGACGACCGCATCAACGCCTTCGACGATCCGGTGGCCGCGCGCAAGGCCTTCATCGCGCGCCAACCGATCGGTCGCCTAGGCACCGCGGAGGAGATCGCCGCCATGGCGGTCTACCTGGCCGGCGATATTTCGGGTTACACCACCGGCACCTCGATGGTCCTCGATGGCGGCCTGACGCTATAGCTTGTTCCGGTAGCGGTCGCGGGCGCGTACCGCGGCCTTGATGTGCTCGATCGTCAGGCCGCAGCAGCCGCCGATGATCTGGGCGCCTGCCCGCAGCCAATCGCCGTAGAAGTCTTCCAGGCGCTCCGGCGTGATGACGTCATGGAAGCGCCAGTCCGGCATCTCGAAGTAACCACTGTCCGGGTAGGCCATCAACGGTCCGCTGAAACGCTCGCGGATCTGGGCCAGGGCCGGACCGGTGATCTCGGCACCGCTGTGCATGCAGCCGGCGGCATCGACGCCGGTCTCGGGGATCTGCGCGATGATGTCGCTGAGCGGCAGGTCCTCGCGATGGTAGAAGCTGATGACCCGGCCGTCCCCGCCACGGCGCGCGCTGAGGCCAAACCAGACCGGCAGGCCGGTCGTCTGGGCCGCTTCCAGAGCGAGTCTTGCGCGGACCGGATGATACATCATCTCGAGAAGGATGAACTCCGCGCCGGCGGCCTTCAGGATCTGGGCCAGTTCGTGGAAGGCGTCGGAAAGCTCGGCATTGCTCGGGATGGCGCTGAGATCGGTTTTGTCCGTTCCCTCCGCGATCGGGGCCATGTGGGAGAGAGAGCCGGCGACCACCACTTCGCGCCCTTCCGGCTCTTTGTCGCGGGCGCGCAAAGCCGCCTCCACCGCGCGGCGGTTGATCTCTTCCACCTGGTCACCGTAGCCCGCCGGGGTGAGCATGAGGCGCGAGGAGGCGAAGGTGTTGGCGGTGATGACCTCGGCGCCGGCGGCGATGTAGTCGGCGTGGATCTCGCTCAGCAGCGCCTGGTTGCCGAGGCTCGCCACGCCGCACCAGGCGGCGGGGTCCATGTCGACGCCGCGGCGCTGCAACTCGGTGCCCGTGGCGCCGTCGAGGATCACGATGTCGCCGCCGTCCAGGCGTTTCTTCAGTTCTCTATAAGGCATGACAGGTCTCTAAGGTCTGGCATCGCTTGTGGCCGCCTATCCGGGGTGCACTTCCTTCGTATCTTGGAGACTTTGTCGCGGCCTGGCATCCGTTTTCTCGCCGCCGGTGGGCTTCGGCTTGAAATCAATCGATCTTGGAAACCTGCCCGCTCAGCCCGACAAGGTAGAATGCGCTTCGATCGCCTTTACCTTGCGCTCGCGATAGAGCAGGTAGAGGCCGCTCGACAGCACCACGCCGGCGCCGACCAGGGTCCAGGCGTCCGGCAGGTCGCCGAAGACGAGATAACCCAGGAGCACCATGGGCAGCAGCTGGATGTAGTTGAAGGGCGCCAGGATGGGCGCCGGGGCGAGGCGGTGCGCCAGGATCAGCATCCAGTGTCCGAAGCCGCCGAGCGCGCCGAGGCCGACCATGAGCAGGGCGTCGTAGAGATTGGGCATCTCCCACACGAAGGGCACCAGCGGCGTAATCGCCAGGGCGCCGATCAGCGCGGTGTAGAACTGCGTCGTCGCCACGCGGTCGGTTCCGGCCAGCTTGCGCGTCGTGATCTGATAGAGCCCGGCGCAGAGCGCCGCGAGCAGCGACAGGCTGATGGCCCAGTGCACCAGACCCAGACCGGGACGCACGACGATCATTACGCCGACAAATCCGATGACGATGGCCGACCAGCGCCGAGGGCCGATGCGCTCGCCGAGCAGCGGCACGGCCAGCACCGCGACCATCAGCGGCGTGGAGAAGAAGATCGATGCGGTTTCCGCCAGTTGCAGATACTGCAGGGCGGCGAAGTTGGCGCAGGTCGCCCCGAAGAGCAGCAGGGACCGGACCACCTGGAGGCCGAGGCGTTGGCTGTGCAGCAGGCCGAGGCCGTGGCGCGGCAGGAAAATCACGGCTGCGATGACCAGGTGGCCGGCATAGCGGACCCAGACCACCTGCGCGGGGGGGTAGTTTTGCACCAGGTGCTTTGCCGTGGTGTCGAGCATCGAAAAGGTGACGAAGGCGGCGATGATCAGAAGGATGCCGCGCAGCGGCTCGTTGGCGAGCGGTTCGATCTGGAAGGGTCTGGATGTCATAGGGCCTGCGATAGGTCCGCCTCGGTTGGGCCGGGCACCGCGCCGGCGGGTTCCAGAGTTATCTTATGCTAGCGAGGGTTGCCGTTTCGTTACACCCACATCTCCGCAGGGCATCCATGCGAAAACGGGGGAAGGTGGGTTTACCCGCTAGTAGGTCGCCCGCCCGCCTGAGATGTCGAAGACCGCGCCGGTGCTGAACGAGCACTCTTCCGAGGCGAGCCAGGCGACGAGGGCCGCCACCTCTTCGACCTGACCGAAGCGCCCCATGGGGATCTTGGCGAGCATGTAGCCGATATGCTCCTGCGTCATCTGCTTGAAGATATCGGTCTCCACCGCGGCGGGGGTCACGCAGTTCACGGTGACGCCGCTGCCGGCGGTCTCCTTGCCGAGCGACTTGGTCAGGCCGATGACCCCGGCCTTGGCGGTGCTGTAGGCGGCGGCGTTCGGGTTGCCCTCCTTGCCCGCGACCGACGCGATGTTCACGACACGCCCATAGCCCCGGGCCAGCATTTCCGGCAGCAGTGCGCGGCAGCAGAGGAAGACGGCGGTCAGGTCGACTGCCAGGACCCGTTCCCAATCCGCGAGGCTGTACTCCCAGGTTTTCTGATTGGGGCCTGTGATTCCAGCGTTGTTGATCAAGATGTCCGGCTGACCGATGGCCGCGGTGGTCTCTGCCGCGGCTGTTGCGACCGCCGCCTCGTCAGTAATGTCGAGCCGGCTGGTCGAGGTCCCGGCGGCGCCCTGCAGACTCGCCACGGCTTCTTCCAAGGCCGCGCCGTCGAGATCCCAGAGGGCGACCTTGGCACCCTGCGCGGCCAACCGTTGCGCCACCGCCAAACCGATGCCGCGGGCACCACCGGTAATCACCGCGCCGCGGTTCGTGAAATTCTTCTCGGTCATGCCTGCTATCCTTACGGGTCCATAGAAGTCGGTGGCCGGTAAGCCTGGGGCTAGCTGCGGTTTCGCGCAAGCCGTGATACTGGACGTCCTTCTGGATCTAGACTACATCCATGGGCCATGAACAGCATCGATTCTGACTCCAGCTTCACAAGCGTCGCCCCGCGAACGACGCCGGTTCCCGCGGTCTTCGACAGTCCCCACAGCGGCACCAACTATCCCGAGGACTTCGGCAGCATCGCGCCGCTCTCGGTGATGCGCCGCTCCGAAGACGCTTTCGTCGACGAACTCTTCGCCTCGGCGCCGGATCATGGCGCGTCGCTGATCGCCGCCGAGTTTCCGCGCATCTACATCGATCCGAACCGCGACCTGATCGACCTCGACCCGGCAATGCTCGACGGATCCTGGCCGGACCCTCTGGTGCCGAGCCGCAAGACCGAGCTCGGGGTCGGCCTGATCTGGCGCATCATGCCGCCTGACTCGCTGCTCTACGATCGGCTGTTGAGCCTGGAGGAGGTGCGCGGCCGGATCGAGCGCTGCTGGATGCCCTATCATCGCGCCGTGGCCTCGGCGATCGATGACGCCCACGATCGCTTTGGGAAGTCCTGGCATGTGAACTGTCACTCCATGCCGGCGATGGGCAATGCCGCAAGTGAAGACGGGCCGGTGGCGCGGGCGGAGTTCGTACTCGGTGACCGTGACGGCACGACCTGCGAGGCCGGCTTCACCGCATTTGTCGCCGAGGAATTGCGCGACATGGGCTATGAGGTGAAAATCAATGAACCCTACAAGGGCGTAGAACTGGTGCGCCGCTATTCCGATCCGGCCAAGGGGCGCCATAGCCTTCAGCTTGAGATTAATCGGAAACTCTATATGGACGAGCGACGGATCGAAAAATCTGCCGGTTTCGCCGAACTACAGGCCAATCTCGACAGGCTTTCGGCCGCAATTTGCGGCTATGCGCGCGAGCACAGCGGTTGAGGGGCGCAGACCGTCCCGCCGAAGCACGGGCGTTTTGCGTACGGCCGCCGGGGATACTGTGACGGCACACGGGGGCTGATCCATGACGCGCTGCACCCTGGAGACCGAGCGCGCCGAACAGCGGCGCTGGCGATTCCGAAGCGACCGGCCGCAGATGGCGGTGTTCGACCGTCTGGTCGACAACGAGTTCCTGCCGCCGGCAGAACTGCGGGGGCGCCAGGACAAGGCGCTGGCCCTGATGGTGGCATTTGCCGTCGAGCAGGTGCCCTACTACCGGGAACTCTTCGAGCGGCTGTCGCTCTCGCCCGGCAACGTCGCCTGCGTTGAGGACCTCGCCAAACTACCGCTGCTGTCGAAGCGATTGATCCTCGAAAACGAGCGCCGCTTGCAGGCCGCGAATCTGCCGCCTGACGAGCGGCTCTTCGGGGTTTTTGCATCCTCCGGCACCACCGGGCGGCCGACCCGGGTCATGCATACCCACAACAGTAACCTCATGTTCTCGGTCATGGGGCAGCGTCATGTGCGCTGGTGCCGCTGGGATCCCATGGCACGGGTGGCGGAGATCCGCCTGCCGCATCAGCTTCCCAAGAAGCCGGACGGCGAGGAATATGGTGCCGGCGAGACCTGCCGACTGCCCGGCTGGCGTTATCTCGGCCGTATCTTCGAGACCGGCCCCTATCTCGGGCTTTCGGTCTTTACGCCGATGGAGGAGCGAATCGACTGGCTCTACCGGGAGCAACCGCATCACCTAACGGCGGCATCGGAGATTCTGGAGCAGCTTGCCTTTGCCTGCATGGGCCGGCCGCGGCTGGATAGCCTGGTGTCGACGCGGGCGATCTCCGAGCAGCTCACCGAGCCGATGCGTAGGCGCATCACTGAAACCTTCAAGGTGCCGGTGCACCAGAACTACGGTCTCAACGAAGTCGGCATCGTCGCCGGCCTTTGTCCGGCCGGGCGCTATCACGTGAACACCGAGCACTGTATCGTCGAGATACTCGATGACGACCTTCAGCCTTGCAGGCCCGGCGCCGCCGGGCGCCTGGTGGTGACAGCACTGATGAACCCGGCCATGCCGCTGATCCGCTACGACACCGACGACGTGGCAACGGCGGTCGAAGGCGACTGTCCTTGCGGGCGCAGCCTGCCAGGCTTCGAAAACATCGTGGGGCGCTACAGCCGTATCGCCTTCCTACCGCCGGGCACCCTGGTCTATGTCGAGGCACTGCGGGACGAACTTCTGGTCATGCCGCCGGAGCTGGTGCGCAACCTGCGGCAGTTTCAGGTCCACCAGTTCCGCGAGGGTGGCTTCGAGATGCGTCTCTGCACCGTCGGTCCCCTGCCGGCGGCCTTCGGCGAGAGGATCACGGCAGCCTGGGCGGCGGCGGTGGCCGGCAAGGACCTGCCCTTGAAGCTTGTCGAGGTCGCGGAGATCGAACGTCCGCCGAGCGGCAAGTACCAGGACTTCACCTCTGACTTCGTGCCGGCCCCGGGCAGTGACGCGCGCCCGGACCCAAAGGTCACGGGGGGGTGAACCTGCGGGGCAGGCCGGCGTCTACCAGCTGTTGCGCAGCTCGCGCAGCTTCAGGAAAACCTCCTTGGGGCTCGGTGCGTCAGGCAGGTCCGGAAAGGCTTCGCGCAGGCGGGCGATCACCGTCGGGCTTTGCAGGCGAAAGAAGGTGTTGACCAGCTTTTCCTCGGCAAAGGTCGTGACCATCGCGTGATCGGTGTCCTGGTGATCCACCTTGGCCAGCAGCGCCTTGGCTTCGGCATTGTCGGGTTCGCGGTCCAGGGTGAATTGCAGGTTGTTGGTGATGTAGTCGTGGCCGGGATAGACCAGGGTGTGGTCGGGCAGCTTGGAAAGCTGCTCGGCAAAAGTCTGGTAGAGCTCGTTCGGGTGGCCGCCATTGTGGCAGTTGCCGGCCCCGGCGTTGAACAGGGTGTCGCCGCAGAACAGGCCCGGCTGGTCGGTTTGCGACAGCAGGCAGACATGGCTCATGGTATGGCCCGGGGTGTCGAGCACTTCCAGCTCCACGGTCTTGCCGACCTTCACCACGTCGCCGGCGCCGAGGCCCTGGTCCATGCCGGGAATGCGGCCCTTGGCGTTCTCGTGCGCCAGGATGCGCGCGCCGGTCGCCGCGACCACCGCCTTGTTGCCGCCGATGTGGTCGCCGTGTTCGTGGGTGTTGAGTATCTGGGTGACTTCCCAGCCGCGGTCCTTGGCCAGCGCCAGGCACTTCTTGTGGTCCAGCGGGTCGATCGCCAGGGCCTCGCCACTTTCCGGACAGACGATCAGATAGTTGAAGTTGCGATAGGCGTTTCCGGTCCAGATCTGCTCGACGATCATGCGGCGCTCCCAGTCATCGTTCTTTGAACTTCATTGCTCTTCTATGTTTGGTCTCAGCATAGAGGATCAAGGGGCCGGCGGCCATTGGCGGGCCGGACTATCTTATAAGTTTGATGAGCTCGCGGAAGTCGTCCGTCGCACCGCGCTCGAGCCACTCGAAGACCACCATTTCCGTCGTGACCGGCGTTGCCGCCATGCTCGGCCAGTCGCTCTCCGGCGGCCTTTGGTCGTCGGCCAGGCAGTCGAGCACCTGGAAGACCGTGGTGTTGGCCGGCAGGTCGTCAACTTGCGGTCCGGAAATCAGACCGGCGACGACCAGCTGGTCGCGGCCGGTGGCCAGGCCGAGCCGCCAGTTGGGGCTGTTTTCGCTGACCATGGGCACCCGCAGCTTCGCCGCCGCCGCCTGCAGCAGGGCCAGACTTTCGGCCGGGCCGGACGGTGGCGGCGCGCTCGGCAGCAGCAAGAGGGAACGTTTGGCGGAAAGCAGCATAAGCCTTTATCGCGACGGGCCTTTGTCCCACGATAGGGTTGGTCCCTGGCAAAGCCAAGTCTTGCGGACCCGGAAGCTTGCATCGTCAATTCAGGCACCGCTAAAGTTAGGTCAGCAGATTTGCTGCGGCGATCCGCTGCAGTTATTGAAACAAAACAACAAGAAAACGGAGGGGCCGGCTGCTATGGCCGAAGTGCTCTCCGTTTTTTGGGAGGACGACAATGAAGAAAGCCCTAGTGGCTGCCGCGTTCGTGGCAGCCGGTCTGATGACCCTGCCGGCTGCCGCCGAGACCACCCTCAGGATCACCCTGCAGCTGCCGATCAAATCGCATCTCGGGCAGAACCTGCTGGCCTTCGAAAAAGAGGTCGAAGGTGCTACCAACGGCGAGATACAGATCGAGATCTATCCTTCGGCGCAGCTCTATAAGGACAAGGAAGTGCCGCAGGCCGTCGGCTCGGGTGCCATTGAAATGGGCGTCGCTTCGATCACCCGCTTTGCCGGCACCATCCCCGCCGTCGATATCTTCTACGTGCCCTTCATGTTCAACAGCGACGAGATGGTGCGCAAGGCCGTGGCGGTGGACAGCCCGATCCGCGGCGCGCTCGACAAAGAGATTCTCGGTACCGGTACCCGGGTCCTCTGGTGGCAGGCCTATGGCGGCGCCATCATGCTGAGCAAAGGCAATCCGCTGAAGACTCCGGCCGACGTGCAGGGCAAGAAGGTGCGTGTCTTCGGCAAGACGCTGGGTGAGTTCGTCTCGGCCGTCGGCGGTTCGCCGGTGCTGACCTCGGGCTCCGAGCAGTACGTCGCCTACCAGCGCGGCACCGTCGACGCCGGCATGACCGGCGTTTCCGGCGTGAAGTCGCGCAAGCTCTGGCAGGTCATGGACCACATCACCGTGACCAACCACGCCGACGTGGAATTCCTGGTGCTGATCAACGAGGACGTCTGGAAGGGCCTGTCGTCCGAGCACCAGAAGGTCATCACCGCGGCGGCGCGCAAGGTGGAGGCCGAACTGCGCGATGCGATGGCGAAGATCGAGTCCGACGCCTACGAGGCCGCCAGGGCTGAAGGCATGGGCGTCTACACGCCGACCTCGGCCGAGATCGACGCCTGGCGCGCAGCCAGTGCGCCGGTCATCGAGCAGTACAAGCAGGCGGCCGGCGATCTGGGCGCCAAGCTGGTGATGGAAGCCGAGGCGCTGCGCAACTAGGCATCGGCTTGCCACATCGTTCAGCCCCCTCACCCGGCTTGGGCTAGGCTCGCCTATTCGGTTCGCCAAGCCTGCGCAGCCCTCTCCCCCGACTTGGGGGAGAGGGGTTGGGTGAGGGGGCGTTTGATCTTACCGGCTTCCGCAGAAGAACCGCGGTGCCGTCGTGAACACAACAAGACATGCTGAAACTGATCGACCGTCTCAATGACGCTTTCGGGTGGCTGGCCGCCGCCGCCTTCGTCGCCGTCGGTGCGATGATCACCTACGAGGTGGTCATGCGTTACGTGTTCCTGGCGCCCACCATCTGGGCCGAGGAACTGGCGCGTTTTCTGCAGATCTGGGCGACCTATATCGCTGCCGCCTATGTGCTGCGGCACCGTCAGTTGATCGCGATCACCATGCTGGTCAACCGCCTGGGTCCCCAGGGCCGGCGCCTCGCCGACGGCTTCGCCCTGTTGTGGATTCTGCTGTTCTCGCTGGTCGCGGTCACTTACGGCATGGACATCATGCTGGATTCCATCCGCCAGGGTCGCGCCACCTCCACCATGCTGTCGGTGCCCAAGTGGATGACCGAGGCGGCGATCCCCTTCGGCTTCACGCTGCTGGCGCTGCAAGCCCTGGCCGACTTGATCCGCCTGCCCAAGGACCCGCCGACGCTCGGTGACGATCACGGGGAGTTCTAGGTGGAAGCGGCCCTCATTCTCATCGCGCTGATGGTGTTGCTGGCGACCGGCCTGCCGATCGCTTTTGCCCTGGCCGGGCTCGGCCTGGCGCTGCTGGTGTTCGGCGGGTTTTCGCCGATCATGGTGGCGCAGGGGCTCTACAGCACCACCGACAACTTCATCCTCCTGGCGGTGCCGCTGTTCCTCCTGATGTCCAACGTGCTGCTGAAGGGCGGCGTTGCGCGGGATCTCTATACCGCGGTGCAGACCTGGGTCGGCCACTGGCCTGGCGGCCTGGCGGTGGCGACGGTTCTGTCCTGCGCGATCTTCGCCGCCATCTCCGGATCTTCGGTGGCAACGGCCGCGACCATCGGCACCGCGGCGATCCCGGAAATGAGCCGGCGCGGCTACAACCGCAGTTTCGTCCTCGGCCTGTTGGCGGCGGGGGGAACGCTCGGCATTCTCATTCCGCCGTCGATCCCGATGATCGTGTACGGGGTGATCACCGAGGAATCGATCATCGACCTGTTCCTCGCCGGTATCGGCCCGGGGATCATGCTGGCCGGGGCCTTCATCGTTTTCTCCGTGCTCTACGCGCACTTCGGCGGCGCCTATCAACCGATGCCGCGGGCCGGCTTGGCCGAGCGGGTGGCGGCAACGCGTCGCGCTCTGCCGACCATCGCCCTGGCGACAATCATTATCGTCGGGCTCTATTTCGGCGTTTTTACGCCGACTGAGGCGGCCGGTGTCGGCTTTGCGCTGGCGGTTCTGCTGACGGTCGTCGTGCTGCGCTCTCTCGACTGGCAGGGCTTCAAGGAAGCCGCCATCGATGCCATGCGGACCACGGTCACGATTTTCCTGATCCTGGCCGGCGCCAAGATCTTCGGCAAGGCGATCACCCTCTATCGGATCCCGCAGGACATTTCCTTTCTGATCTCCAGCAACATCACGGAGCCCTGGGTCTTCGTACTGATCATCTGCATCCTGCTGCTGCTGATGGGTTTCTTCCTTGAGGCCTTGTCCATGATGCTGATCATGATGCCGGTGCTGCAGCCCTCCCTCATGCCGCTGGGGATCGACGCGATCTGGTTCGGCATCGTCTTCGTCATCATGGTCGAGTGCGCCTTGATCACGCCGCCGGTCGGGCTCAACCTCTTCGTCATACAGGCGGTCGGCAAGGCGGAGATGGGGGAGGTGGTGGCTGGAGTCTGGCCGTTCATCCTGATCATGCTGGCCTCGGTGCTGGTGATTTACCTGCTGCCCGACATCGCGCTCTATATTCCCTTCAAGCTTTGATCTTTCTTGCACAGAGTGAGGACCCTTTCATGACCATCAGCGCCAGCCCGGCCGATAGACTGCGCGCCCGTCTCGCCAAACCCGAACTGGCGGTGATGCCCTGCTGCTTCGATGCGCTCTCCGCGCGCCTCATAGAGCAGGCCGGTTTCGACGTTACCTTCATGAGCGGTTTTGCGGTTTCGGCCGCGCGCCTCGGCCTGCCGGACACCGGCTTGATCTCCTACGGCGAGATCGTCGATACCGGCCGCAACATCTGTGCCGCCACCGCCATTCCGGTGATCGGCGACGGCGATACCGGCTACGGCAATACGGTCAACGTAAAGCGCACGGTGCGCGGCTATGCCCAGGCCGGCTTCGCCGCGGTGATGATCGAAGACCAGGTCTGGCCGAAGCGCTGCGGCCACACCCGCGGCAAAGACGTGGTCGATCGAAGCGAGGCGGTGGCCCGCATCCGCGCCGCCGCCGATGCCCGCGACGAAGGGGCCGACATCCTGATCCTGGCGCGTAGCGACGCGCGGGCCATTCACGGCCTGGACGAGGGGCTGCGCCGTATCGAGGCCTTCGCCGAGGCCGGCGCCGACATCCTGTTTCTCGAGGCACCTAAGTCAGAGGAGGAGATGCGCGCCTTCTGCGCGGCGACCGACAAGCCGACCCTGGCCAACCTGGTGGAGCAGGGCGAAACGCCGCTGCTGCCGCCCGCGGTGTTGCAAGAGATCGGCTACAGCCTGGCGGCCTATCCCCTGACCCTGCTGGCGGCTTCGATGAAGGCCATGCAGGAGGCCCTGGCGGCCTTCAAGGCGGGCGAACACCCGGAGAACCTGCTCGACTGGGACAGCCTGCGCGACGTGGTCGGCTTCAACGACTACTACGCCGAGGAAGAACGTTACAGCGGCTGACGATCAGGCGGCACGGCGCAGGGTTGAATCCGCAGGGTTACGACACTGTTGCTTCCCGCAGGATTTTGATTTCGCGTTGCGGGAAGGGAATCTCGATCCCGTTGGCCTTGAGCGCCATCCAGATCATCAGCAGCAGATCGCCGCCGACCCTGTTGTCGCCGTCGTCGATACCCTCCATCCAGAATTCGACCAGGATATCGATACCCGAGTCGCCGAAGTTCTCGATTTCGGCATCGGGACGCTCGGCGATCGGCAGGTCGTCGCCGCTGAGCACCTTCGGATGGCTGGCGACGGTCTCGCGGAGGATATCGAAGAGTTTGTCGAGATCGGTGTCGTAGGCGACCTGCAGGCGCAGCGAATAGCGCTGCTTCTTGTTGTTGTGGGTCCAGTTGGTGAACGCCGTGGTGATGAAGCGCTCATTCGGCACCATGATGTCCTTGCCGTCAAAGGTTTCCAAGGTTGCCGAACGCATGGTCAGCTCGCGGAGCGTGCCGGTACGGCCGTCCTCGAGTTCGATGTAGTCGCCGATGGTAATGGTGCGGTCGAGCAGGATGATGATGCCGGATATGAAATTCGAGGCGATCTGCTGCAACCCGAACCCGAGCCCGACGCCGAGCGCGCCGCCGAACACCGCCAGCGCCATCAGATCGATCCCCATCACATTCAGCAGCAGCAGGAAAATCAGAATGAAGACGCCGATTTCGAACAGCTTTGCGACGACTTCGCGCGTGCCGGCGTCGAGCGCTGCCTGGGATCGGATCACCCGCTGGCCGGTGGCGTTCGACAAGCGGCCGAGCCAGAACAGGATGACGCCAAAGATGAAGGTGCGGAGAACTGCGTAGAGGGTGACCCGGATGTTGCCGATCTCAAAGGAAACGCTGTTCAGATGCTCGGTGACGTCGCCAAGCAGCCCCATTATGTAGAGTAGCGCAATCGGCACACCTACCCATTTCAGGATTAGGATGATCGTGGCGTTCTTGATGAAATGATCGGCAAGACTGTAGAGAAGAAAAACAAGCGCGGCGCCTTGCGCGGCGCGCGCCAGCCAGGCCTCGCCGACAACACCTGAACTGAGCGCCGTGGCGGCACCGAGAACGATGGCGGCCATGGCCGGAAACAGCAGCTCGCGAAGTGCGTAAACCTTCGTGCGCAGGTCGTGAAGCGGCCCAGGTTGCGGTTCCTCTCGGAAGATCTTGGCGCGCTTGCGGACAAAGGAGGCGAGGGCCCAGGTCAGGGGCAGCGCCAAAGCGACGATGGCGATTTGAATATAGAAATCCGGGCTGGCCAAAAGCATCAGCGCTTCCTGCCAAGCCGTTTCGGACCATTCAGTCAGCCATTCCATAGCTTGATCATCCCACCGCGTTGTCTGCCGTAAACTCTAAAGCAAAATTCGCTGCGCCGTCACTACGAAGCGCCTGCTGCCGGCCGAGAGGAGCTCTTCGGGCGAGCCCCCGGTGGTTGGCGAAACTGCTATCCCCGGGCTGTCGCAATGGATAGAAAAGCAATGTCACCGGTCAGCCGCTGATCAGCAATGGCCATTCACGAAACGGGAGTGCGGTTTCAATGCCTAAAGGATATTGGATTGCGCGTGTCGACGTGCACGACGAGGAGGCCTACAAGAACTATGTCG
>CAJHXP010000176.1_pt1 | contig 21151 bp, 18 predicted proteins | sample 9198551 | NCBI WGS metagenome assembly CAJHXP01 (sample SAMEA7708297, study PRJEB35096) | sediment metagenome | biome: marine neritic benthic zone biome [ENVO:01000025]; feature: sediment [ENVO:00002007]; material: shallow marine sediment [ENVO:03000034] sea grass bed [ENVO_01000059] ... | reverse complement strand
GCGCTTCGGCGCCCGCCTGGCGGTGGTGGCCGACGAGGCCGCCTACGCCGACCTTAAGGCGGCCCTGAGCGGGACCGGCATCGAGGCCGCCGCCGGCGCGGCGGCAGTGGCCGAGGCGGCCGGGCGGCCGACGGATTGGGTCATGGCCGCCATCGTCGGCGCCGCCGGCCTGGCGCCGACCCTCTCGGCGATCCGCCAGGGCACCGTGGTGGGGCTCGCCAACAAGGAGACCCTGGTCTGCGCCGGCAGCCTGATGACCGCCGAGGTGCGCCGCTGCGGTGCGCAGCTGCTGCCGGTGGATTCGGAGCACAACGCCATATTCCAGGTGCTCGACCTGGAGCAGCCGGACAGCGTCGACCGCCTGATCCTGACGGCCTCCGGCGGCCCCTTCCGCAGTTTCAGCCGCGCCGACATGGCCGCGGTCACCCCGGCCCAGGCCGTGGCGCACCCGAACTGGGACATGGGCGCCAAGATCTCGGTCGATTCCGCCACCATGATGAACAAGGGCCTCGAACTTATCGAGGCACATTTCCTGTTCAACATGCCCGAGGAGAGAATTGATATCCTGGTGCACCCGCAGTCGGTGATCCACTCCATGGTGTCTTATATCGACGGCTCGGTTTTGGCCCAGCTCGGCCAGCCCGACATGCGTACGCCGATCGCCTACGCCTTGGCCTGGCCGGAGCGGATGAGCACGCCGGTCGACCGGCTCGACCTGGCAGCCATCGGCCAACTCACCTTCGAGGCGCCGGACGAGACAAGATTCCCTTCGTTGAAGCTTGCGCGCATCGCGCTGCAGGCCGGAGGCACCGCGCCGACAACCCTAAATGCGGCCAATGAAGAGGCGGTTGCCGCCTTCCTCGCCGGTCGACTCGGTTTCCTGGAAATACCGCAGATCATCGAGCTTACGCTGGAGGCTCATCCGGCCGAGAAGCTGAGCAGCCTCGATGAGGTTGATGCCTTCGACGGGCTGGCGCGCCGGACCGCCAAGGCCTTGCTTGAAGCCCGGGCTTCCAGACGCTAAGTCCTTTCATTGACGGTGGTTTTGCGCTATCTACCTGTGACCGATTCTCGCTGATTGCCGGTTTTAGACAGGGACCAAACCCTGGAATTCGCGCAGTCGTCCGACGCTTCCCAGCAAAGGGGCGGGTCTGCCGCCTTATGTTAAGTTTCAACAGTAGGATTGCACTGTAAGGCATGGAGTTTTCTGGAGGACTTTACGGCTTCGGCCTGCCGTTCCTGATCGTGCTGACCGCCCTGGTCTTCGTGCACGAGTTGGGTCACTACCTCGTCGCCCGCTGGAACGGTGTGCGGGTCGAGGTTTTCTCAATCGGTTTCGGGCCGGAGATTTTCGGCTGGAACGATAAAGCCGGCACCCGGTGGAAGTTCAGCCTCATTCCGCTCGGCGGCTACGTGAAGATGTTCGGCGATGCCAATGCCGCCAGCATGCCCTCCGACGACAATGACCGGTTGAGCGAGGCGGAGCGCGCCGAGGCCTTCCCGTATAAACGCCTCGGACAGAGAGTAGCGATCGTTGCGGCCGGGCCGCTGGCGAACTTCATCTTCGCCGTTGTTGTGCTGGCAATCTTGTTCAGTACCGAGGGCCAGCCGTTTACACCGGCAGTGGTGGGCGAGGTTCTACCGAATTCTGCCGCCGAAGCCGCGGGCTTTGAAGCTGACGACAAGATCATCGCGGTGAACGGTCAATCGGTGCAGCGTTTCGAGGAATTGCAGCGCATCATCGCTTTGCGGCCTGAAGAGGCCCTTGAAATAGCGGTGCTGCGCGACGGGCGGGAATTCCAACTGCAAGCGACCCCCAAACGGGCAACCGTCACAAACAACTTTGGCGACACCCAAGAAGTTGGTCGGCTCGGCATCACGCGTAGCGGCGCCGACTTCGTGCGCCACGACCCCTTGACGGCGGTCTGGCAGGCGACGCGCGAGACCTTCTCCATCATCAACCAGACCTTCACGGCCCTGGGCCAGATTATCAGGGGCGAGCGGGGCACCGACGAGCTCGGTGGGCCGATCCGTATTGCTCAAATGTCGGGTCAGGTGGCTGAAATCGGCGTTGCTGCGGTGATCTTTTTCACCGCAGTGCTCTCCGTCAATCTCGGTCTGATCAATCTGTTTCCGGTTCCGATGCTGGACGGCGGCCACCTCTTGTTCTACGCGATCGAGGCAGTGCGGGGACGACCTCTGGGCGAAAGGGCACAAGAATACGGTTTCCGGATTGGTCTGGCTCTGGTATTGACGTTGATGGTTTTTGTGACCTGGAACGATCTGGTTCGCATCGACAGTTTGGTAAGTTTCGTAAAAGGGCTGGGCACTTAAAGGCACCAGCACACGGGGGAAGGACAAGGGAACGTGTGTCGCGGACGTTTCGTCGTCGTCGCTTTGGCGTATCTGCTGTCCTGTACAGCGTGGTTGGGTCTTCCGGAAATCGGGGTAGCTCAATCGATCCTCGCGGGGGGACAGATTGAGTCCATTCGTGTCGAGGGCACGCAGCGTATCGAGGCTGCGACTGTGCGCTCGTACATGCGGGTCAATCCGGGGGACCCTTTTGATCCGGTCCGCCTGGACGATTCGCTAAAAAACCTGTTTGCCACCGGTCTTTTCGCCGACGTGCGCCTGGCGCGCGATGGCAATGTCCTGGTCATCGTCGTGGATGAGAATCCGATCGTCAACCGCATCGCCTTTGAGGGCAACAAGCGAATCGACGACGATACGCTGCAGCAGGAGATCGAGCTTCGGCCGCGTGTGGTTTTCACCCGTACCAAGGTGCAGAGCGACACCAATCGTATTTTGGAGATCTATCGTCGCGCCGGTCGCTTTGCCGCAACCGTCGAGCCCAAGGTTATCCAGCTCGAGCAAAACCGTGTCGACCTCGCCTTCGAGATCAACGAAGGACCGGTGACCTCGATCCGCTCAATCAATTTCATCGGCAATCAAGAATTCTCCGACTCAACGCTTCGCGACGAGGTAACGACCGTCGAGGCATCCTTTTGGAACTTCTTTACGACATCCGATACTTACGATCCTGATCGACTTACCTTCGACCGTGAATTGCTGCGTCGCTTCTACCTCAATGAGGGCTATGCGGATTTTCGCGTCGTCGCCGTAGTCGCGGAGCTGACTCCCGACCAGCAGGACTTCATCATCACCTTCACGGTGGAGGAGGGCGCGCGCTACACCTTCGGCAAGATCGGCCTTGAAACCACCCTGCGCAATCTCGATCCGGAGACCCTGCGGGACGATCTGGAGATGGTAGAAGGCGACTGGTACGACGCCAGCAAGGTCGACAAGACTATCGAAACCCTGACCGACAGCGTCGGCGATCTGGGCTATGCCTTCGTCGACATCCGCCCCAGAGTGCAGCGCGACCGCGACAACCTCAGCATCGACATTGTCTTCGACATCCAGGAGGGCCCAAAGGTCTTCGTCGAGCGCATCGATATCGAAGGAAACTCGCGCACTCTGGACCGTGTCGTGCGCCGCGAGTTCCGTCTGGTGGAAGGCGACGCTTTCAATACTTCCAAGCTGAGACGTTCTCGCCAGCGAATTCAAAACCTCGGGTTCTTTAAAAGCGTGACCGTCGAGAACGAACCGGGCAGCGCCCCAGACCGCACCGTCGTGAAGGTCGAGGTCGAGGAACAGTCGACCGGCGACGTGACCTTCGGCGCGGGCTTTTCTTCCGCAGATGGTCCGATTGGCAACATCGGCATCCGCGAGCGCAATCTGCTGGGCCGCGGTCAGGATATTCGCCTAGGTTTCACCCTTGCGGGCGCGGCATCAGAGATCGATTTCAGCTTTACCGAACCCTATTTTCTCGACCGGAATCTTGCTGCCGGTATCGATCTCTACCGCACGACCAACGACCGGGATGACGAGAGCTCCTTCGAGGAAAAACGCATCGGCGGTTCGCTGCGTGCCGGCTTCAATGTCACGGATGAGATCCGCAACGTGGTGCGCTACACGGTGGAAGATCGTGATATTACCGATGTCGACAGCGATGCCTCGCTCTTGGTGCGCGACGAGAAGGGCAGAACGCTGCGCTCCACGATCGGCAACGAGTTGACTTACGACACGCGCGATTCCCGCTTCGATGCGCGCGAAGGCGTCATCGCCACTGCGCGGAATGAGTTTGCCGGTCTGGGTGGCGACGTGACTTACCTCAAGTCGTCATTGAGTGCCGGATACTTCCACACAGTCTATGAAGACTGGACGCTCAGCCTGCGCGGCAGCGCCGGCAACATCGTCGGTATCGGCGAAGACACACGCATCTCCGATCGTTTCTTCAAGGGCGGCAGCTCGCCGCGTGGGTTCGAGTTCGGCGGCATCGGACCGCGCGACAGAAATACGGATGATGCCCTGGGCGGCAAGCATTTCTATACCGGCACCGTGGAAGGTTCCTTCCCCTTGGCTCTGCCCTTCGATCTGGATGTCCGTGGCCGGTTGTTCACAGATGTCGGCGCGGCCTGGGCCGTCGACGAGGGAAACGTTGACGTCTCTGTTGAAGATTCGAACGCTCCGCGCGTGACAGTGGGCACCGGTGTGTCCTGGAATTCGCCTTTTGGCCCTGTGGTTCTCGACCTGGGCATTGCGGTGATCAAAGAAGACTTCGACGAGACAGAACTCATCAGCTTTAGCTTCGGAACGCAGTTTTAGAACAGATGAAGAGGCTCCGCAGCTGGTCGTTGTACCTTGCCGCAGTCCTCTTATTGTCTGCGGTTCCGGTGATTGGTGCGCGCGCGCAACTTGAGCGTTCGCCTCTCATTGGCGTTATCGACATCCAGGCGGTACTGAGGGAATCGGCGGCGGTAAAGTCGCTCGCCGGCAAAATCGACATTCAGCGCCAGACCGCGCAGGGGTCCATGCAGGACCGAGAGGCAGATTTGCGGGCGGCGGATCTCGACCTGGCTCAACGCCGCAATTCTCTCTTGCCGGATGAGTATGCCAAAGAACGCGAGAAGCTGGAGGCCGAAGGCATCGAGCTGCAACGCCAGGTGCAAGAGCAACGCCGCCAACTGGATCAGATGTTTAGCCAGGGCATGGCTCAGGTGCAGCAAATTCTCCTGCAGATCTCTCAGGACATCGCCCGCGAGAACAACCTTGACCTCCTCTTCGCCAAGACCACAGTTATTATTGTCCGACCGGAATTCGATTTCACGGAGGAGGCATTGAAGCGCCTCAATGACCGGCTGGCAGACGTGGCTCTGCCTGAAACGCCCAACTGAAGGTGGTCCATGGCAGATCGCAGGTTCTTCGATAGTTCCGGGCCGTTCGCGCTGGCCGAACTCGCCGAGATTGCCGAGGCGGAGTTGCAGCCCGGAACGGATGGGACGCAAAGCTTCTCGGATGTCGCGCCGCTTGAGACAGCCGGGCCCGCTGACGTCAGTTTCCTGGACAACCGGCGCTACATCGCCCAGTTCTGCGAGAGCAAGGCGGGGGCCTGCATTGTCGATCCCGAGTTCGCCGACCGCGCGCCGGCCGGCATGGCGCTGCTGCTCACCAAGAAACCGTACCGCGGCTATGCCCGGGTCGCGCAGGCATTTTATCCGTTACCGCCCCCACGGCCTGGCGTGCACCTCTCGGCCATTGTCGATCCGAGCGCGAGCGTGGGCGAGGGCACTGAACTCGGCGCCGGCGTGGTGGTCGGCGCCAGGGCTGAGATCGGACGCGGCTGCCGGATTGAGGCCAATGCGGTCGTAGGCGAGGCCGTCATCATCGGTGACGGCACAATCGTCGGCCCCAATGCTTCAGTCGCCTACTGCTGCATCGGGCGGGCTTGCCAGATTCATGCCGGTGCGCGAATCGGAACCCGCGGTTTTGGGTTCTCCATGGACCCGGAGGGCTTTGTGGACGTCCCGCAACTCGGCCGAGTGATCATCGAGGATGGGGTGGAAATCGGGTCCAACTCCACAATTGACCGCGGCGCGGGCCCCGATACGGTCATTGGGGCCGGTGCGAAGATTGATAATCTGGTACAGATCGGGCACAACGTGCGCATCGGGCGCGGTTGTGTGCTCGTTGCTCAGTCCGGCGTTGCTGGCAGCACCGTCCTGCAGGATTTTGTTGCCGTTGCGGCGCAAGCCGGTATCTCCGGGCACCTGAAGGTGGGTACCGGCGCTCAGATTGGCGCGAAGTCGGGTGTCATGCGCGACATTCCCGGCGGGATGACGGTCTTGGGCAGTCCTGCGCGGCCGGTTCGCGAGTTTTTCCGGCTCTGCGCTTTGTGGGATCGACAGTTGAAGGCTAGAGGTAAGAAGAAGGATGGCTAACGAATCCTCAACGCAAACGGATATCAGCCCGCTGGACGTGCATGATATCATGCGGTTGTTGCCCCATCGCTACCCGTTCCTGATGATCGACCGAGTGGAGGAAATCGTCCTCAGCGAGAGCGCGACCGGCATCAAGAACGTGACCATCAACGAACCCTTCTTTCAGGGGCACTTTCCGGAACAAGCCGTCATGCCCGGGGTATTGATCATCGAGTCCATGGCACAGACCGCCGCCGCCCTGGTCATGCACACCCTTGGCGCGGAGGCCCACGGCAAGCTGGTATACTTCATGGGCGTCGACGTCGCGCGCTTCCGCAAGCCGGTCGTGCCCGGTGACAGCTTGCGAATCTATGTATCTCGCATTCAAAACCGGCGCAGCGTCTGGAAATTCAAAGGCGAAGCCAAGGTCGACGGGACCCTTGTGGCCAACGCAGATTTCTCCGCCATGATTATGGGTTACTGATGCCGGACATCCACCCGACCGCCGTCATCGACCCCGCGGCGAAGCTCAGCGACGGCTGTTCCATTGGTCCCTATTGTGTGATCGGCCCTCACGTCTCCCTGGGCGAGGGCGCGAAGCTGCACAGCCATGTGGTCATCGACGGACGCACGACGATCGGCGCCCGGGCTCAGATCTTTCCCTTTTCCTCCATCGGCCAACCGCCTCAAGACCTGAAATACAAGGGTGAACCTTCGGAACTGCGAATTGGTAGCGACGCGATCATCCGCGAACACGTTACCATGAACTCCGGCACCGAAGGCGGCGGCATGGTCACCGCGGTCGGGAACGGCTGTCTCTTCATGCCGGGCAGCCACGTCGCCCATGACTGCCGCATCGGCAACCACGTGATTATGGCCAACAACGCCACCCTGGCCGGCCACGTCGTGCTGGAAGACCACGTCATTATGGGCGGCCTGTCCGGCGCACAGCAGTTCGTGCGCGTCGGCCGCCACGCGATCATCGGCGCCATGGCCGGCGCCAAGAGCGACGTCATACCCTACGGCATGGTTATGGGACGCCCCGGCATCCTGGCGGGCCTCAACCTGGTCGGTCTCAAACGTGCCGGCGTCGGGGCGAAAGAGATCCAGGCTCTGATGAAGGCCTACGATCACCTCTTCGGGACTCAAGGAACCTTCCTCGAGCGTATCAACGAGGTGGCCCAGAAGTACGGTGGCCAAACCACGGTCGATGCCCTGGTCGGCTTCCTTCAGACCGAAACCTCCCGGCCGATCCTGCAGCCGGAAGATACCTGATGACCGGGCCGCTCGGTATTGTTGCCGGCGGTGGTCCTCTTCCCCGCCGGCTTGTCGATCTCTGCCAGAGAAACGGACGAGGCGCCTTCGTCGTTGCTATCGAAGGGCACACCGAAGCCGCCACGGTGGAGGGCGTCGACCATCTCTGGACCCGTCTCGGGCAGACTGAAAAGGCGATTCGGGCTCTAAAGGAGGCCGGCGCCAAGGAACTGGTCATGGTTGGACCGGTGAAGCGGCCGAGTATGACCGAACTGCGTCCCGACCGGTCGGCATTCAAGTTCCTCGCGAAGGTCGGATTCCGCAGCCTCGGTGACGACGGCCTGCTGGGCGCCGTGGTCAAGGCTCTGGAGGATGAGGGCTTTACGATCCGTGGCGTGGATGAACTGCTGGGCGATCTGCTGGCAGGGGAAGGCTGTTTCGGCGTGGTCGAGCCCGATGAATCGGCGCTGCTCGACATTCAGCGCGGCATCGCTGTCGTGCACGCCATGGGGGCCGCCGACGTCGGCCAGGCAACGGTGGTCCAGGACGGCATCGTCCTCGGCGTCGAGGCGGTGGAAGGAACCGACGCCTTGCTCGAGCGCTGCGGACCCCTGAGCCGCGACGGTCCCGGCGGCGTGCTGGTTAAGCTCAGTAAACCGGGGCAGGAACGTCGTACCGACCTGCCGACCATTGGAGTCGAAACCATCGAGAGGGCGGCCGCGGCTGGTCTGCGCGGCATTGCCATCGAGGCCGGCGGAACGCTGGTCGTGGATGCCCCGGCGGTGAGCGCTGCAGCCGATCGGACCGGGCTGTTCATCATCGGCATATCTATCGGCGACCGCGCCGCCACCCCATGAACAGCGGATCAAATGCCGGGAGCGGCGACGCCGACGGGCCGCTGATCTTCATCATCGCCGGCGAACCCTCGGGTGACTTGCTGGGCGCCCGTTTGATGGCGGCCCTGCGCGAGGAAACAGGGGGAAGCGTGCGTTTTGCTGGGATTGGCGGCGAACTCATGACGCAGGAGGGGTTGGAAAGCCAGTTTCCGATCCATGAATTGGCGGTGATGGGCTTCTTCGAGGTGCTGCCGCATCTCTTCAATATCATTCGCCGCATTCGTCAGACCGTCGCTTTGGTCAAGTCGCTGCGTCCCGATGCGGTCGTGACGATCGATTCGCCGAGCTTCACCCTGGAAATCGCCGAGCGTCTGAAAGGCCAGGGCATACCGCTGATCCACTATGTGGCGCCCCAGGTCTGGGCCTGGAAGCCCTGGCGCGCCAAGTCGGTGGCGCGCTATCTCGACCGGCTGTTGGTGCTGCTGCCCTTCGAGCCGCCCTATTTCGAGCGCCATGGACTGCCGACGCACTTCGTCGGCCATCCCGTCATTGATTCCGTCGCATCGGAACCGCCTGCCGCCGACGGCGACGACGAAGGATCGGCGCCCTGCCTGGTGGTCCTGCCCGGTAGCCGCAAGGGAGAGGTGGCCATGCTGTTGCCGATTTTCGCCGAAACTCTGCGTGCGCTGGCGCTGAAGTACCCTGATCTCAAGGTGGTTGTGCCGACGGTGGAGACGGTCGAGGAGGCGGTCAGGAAAGGCGTGCAGGATTGGCCGGTCCCGGTAGAGGTGGTGCGCGGCGCCGAGGCCAAGGCCAAGGCATTCAAGCAGGCTACCGCCGCCCTGGCGGCCTCCGGTACGGTGGCCCTGGAACTGGGCATTGCCGGCGTGCCGACGGTCGTCGCCTATCGTCTTGCCGGCATCGTCGGCTACCTTCCATCCTCCTGGTTGCGCGTACCCTTCGCCAGCCTGGTGAACCTCATAGTCGGTCGCGCAGTTCAGCCGGAATTCCTGCAGCGCCGCTGCCGCGCCGCTGAGATTTTGCCGGCCATCGACCGCCTGCTGAGCGACCCGGCGGCCCGCGCAGCGCATCGCGAGGGTTATCGCGGAGTCATCGAAGCTCTGACGCCGGCAGACGGCCCGCCCAGCCGATCCGCCGCGCGCCACATCCTTGCCTGCCTGCCAAAAACGACGGCCCCAGGTTCGGGCGATCCGGATGTCGATGAGGCACCCGCATGATCAGCTCGAGAAACCTCTAGATGTCATCGGAAAACCGAAAAAAGGGCGCCCTGCCAATGGCAGCGGCGCCCTTCCTTCTGCGTCCCGAGATAACCGATTTAGCGCCGCGGCTTAGCGCTTGTCGACCGGCACGTAGGCTCGTTCGGTATAGCCGTGATAGAGCTGGCGCGGACGGCTGATGCGCTGCTTCGGATCCTCGATCATCTCGCGCCACTGGGCGACCCAGCCGACGGTCCGGGCCACGGCAAAGAGCACCGTGAACATCGATGTCGGAAAGCCCATGGCCTTCAGAATGATGCCGGAATAGAAATCGACGTTGGGGAACAGCTTCTTTTCGACGAAGTACTCGTCCTCGAGGGCGATCTTCTCCAGTTCGACAGCGATCTCCAGCAGCGGATCGCTCCCGACGCCCAGTTCGGCCAGCACCTCGTGGCAGGATTTCTGCATGACCTTGGCGCGGGGGTCGTAGTTCTTGTAGACCCGATGCCCGAAGCCCATCAGGCGGAAGGGGTCGTCGCGGTCCTTGGCGCGCTCGATGAACTCCGGAATCCGCTCCTTGGAGCCGATCTCGTTGAGCATCTGCAGCACCGCTTCGTTGGCGCCACCGTGCGCCGGCCCCCAAAGCGAGGCAATGCCTGCGGCAATGCAGGCAAAGGGGTTGGCGTTGCTTGACCCCGAAATGCGGACTGTCGAGGTGGACGCGTTCTGCTCGTGATCTGCATGCAGGATGAAGATCCGGTCCATCGCGCGGGCCAGCACGGGATTGATCTTATATTCCTCGCAAGGCACCGAGAACATCATGTGCAGGAAGTTTTCGGCATAGTTCAAGTCGTTGTGCGGGTACACGAAGGGCTGGCCGACCGAGTACTTGTAAGCCATGGCGGCAATGGTCGGCATCTTGGCGATCATGCGGTGCGAAGCCACCATGCGCTGATGCGGGTCGTTGATGTCCGTGGAGTCATGATAGAAGGCCGACATCGCGCCCACCATACCGACCATGATTGCCATGGGATGCGAATCCCGTCGGAAACCACGGAAAAAATTGTTCATCTGCTCATGCAGCATGGTGTGATAGGTGATTGATTTCTCGAACGCTGTTTTCTCTTTGGCGCTCGGCAACTCGCCGTGCAGCAGCAGATAACAGACATCCATGAAATCGCTATGCTCGGCCAGATCCTCGATCAGGTAGCCGCCGTGCATGAGGATGCCTTCCTCACCATCGATATAGGTGATGTTGGAATCGCAACTGGCGGTCGACGTGAAGCCCGGATCGTAGGTGAAACAGCCCGTCTCGGCGTAGAGGCTGCTCACGTCGATGGCGCGTGGCCCGACGCTGCCGCTGAGGATCGGAAGCTCCAGGACCTTGCCCGTGCTGTTGTCCGTCAGGGTAACCGTGTCCCTGGTTCCGGTCGGCGATTTAGCGTCGTTCATGTTCGCGTTTCCTCGGCTGTAAAATGGTCCGCGCGCTGCGTCCAATGTTGGGCGTGAGCATAGTGAATCTGCCCGATTCAATCAATTGCCGCGGCGCAACATGATGGCTAGGGCGCGGTACTCTGATCGGCGATCCGGGCCAGCGATTCCTCGCGCCCGAGTACGCTCATCACCTCGAAGACCCCCGGCGAAACGTTAGAGCCGCTAACTGCGGCGCGTAGCGGCTGCGCCGCTTCGCCAAGCTTGCAGTTCTCGGCCTCGGCAAAGGCGCGCACTGCCATTTCGATGCTAGCTTCGTTCCACTCCGGCACCTGAATCAGACTGCTCTGCAGGCGGCCGAGGCGGGAACGCGCGTCGGGACTGAGGATCTTCTCCGCTTTGGCGTTTAGGGAAAGCGGTCGATCAACGACATAAAATACCGCGTTTTCAGCAAGTTCTACAAGATTTTTCGCGCGCGCCTTGAGCCCGCTCATGCCCTGCGACAGGCGGCTGAGGGCAAGCTCGGACAAGGGTCTTTCCAGCATCGCTTCCAGCCGCGGCACAATGGCCTCGACCAGTCTGCCGGGCGCGGCTTCACGCATGTAGTGGCCGTTCAGGCTCTCCAATTTCACGAAGTCGAAGCGCGCCGCCGACTTGCCGACACCACCCAGGTCGAACCACTCGATGGCCTGTTCGGTGGAAATCACCTCGTCGTCGCCATGAGCCCAGCCGAGCCGCAACAGGTAATTTCGCAGCGCCTCCGGCAGGTAACCCATCTCGCGATAGGCTTCGACCCCCAAGGCGCCGTGCCGCTTGGACAGCTTCGCGCCGTCGGGTCCGTGGATCAGCGGTATATGGGCAAAGCTTGGCGGCTCCCAGTCGAGCGCCCGGTAAAGCTGGGTCTGGCGAAAAGCGTTGGTCAGGTGATCGTCGCCCCGGATGACGTGGGTCACCTCCATGTCGTGGTCGTCCACTACCACGGAGAGCATGTAGGTCGGGGTGCCGTCGGCACGCAGCAGGATCATGTCGTCGAGTTGGTCGTTGCGAACGGTGACCGCGCCCTGCACCTGGTCTTCGATCACCGTCTCACCGCTCTGCGGCATCTTCAGGCGCACCACCGGATCGATCCCGGCCGGGGCTTCCGAGGGATCGCGGTCCCGCCAACGGCCGTCGTAACGCATCGGGCGCTTCTCGGCCCGGGCCGCGGCCCGCATTTCCTCGAGCTCCTCCGGCGAGCAATAGCAGTAGTAGGCGCGGCCCTTTTCGAGGAGACCGCGCGCCAGCTCGGCATGGTGCGGGGCGCGGGCGAATTGATAGACCACCTCGTCATCGTGTTCGAGGCCGAGCCAGTCCAGCCCGTCGAGGATCGCGTCGATGGCTTCCTGGGTCGAGCGTTTGCGATCCGTATCCTCGATGCGCAGCCGGAAGCTTCCGCCGTGATGCCTGGCAAAGAGCCAGTTGAAGAGCGCGGTTCGGGCGCCGCCGATGTGCAGGAAGCCGGTCGGTGAAGGCGCAAAGCGCGTCACGACGGGGCGGGAGGTGGTTGTCATAGAGGCTTCCGGTATCTGAAACGGGGGATTGATCGGGGAAGGCGGGGTTTAGCACAGCCGGGGGAAGCTGATCAAACTGACGCTGACACATCACTCTTCTTTTGCGGGTGATGACTGCAGTCTACAATCGCCTGAGTTATAGCAGCAGCGCGCGAGGAGGGCCCCGATGTCGACGGTCGCCAGCGAACAAGGAAAGATCGCGTCGCGAAATATCATCGCGCGGATCGGCTGGCTGCGAGACTGCCTGCTGGCGGAACGCGGCCGCTGGCCGCTCTGGGTGCCGGTGCTGCTCGGCCTCGGTGTGACGGCTTATTTTTGGAGCCCTCTCGAACCGCCGCCCTGGACCGGACTGGGTGCGGCGTCGGTTCTGGCCCTGCTGGCCTGGCTGTTCCGCCGCTTCCAGGCGTTTTGCCTGGCGCTTTTGATCCTGCTGGCGGTTACCGCGGGCTTTGGCCTGGCGCAGGGCCGCACTCAACTGGTGGCGGCGCCGGTGCTTGAAAGCTCCTGGGGACCGGCCGCCCTGACCGCCGAAGTCTTGCACAGCGAGCCCCGCGCCCGTGGCGAGCGGTTCTATCTGCGGCCCCTCACCATGCCCGGCCTTACAGCGGCGGAAAAGCCGGCGGTGATCAGGGTGACCGTATCGCGGCTCGAGGCCGTGCCGCCGCCGGGCAGCCTGGTCCGCCTGCGCGCGGCGCTGCGGCCGCCGAGCCCGCCGGCCGCGCCGGGGGCCTTCGATTTCGCACGCCAAGCCTATTTCCAACGCCTGGGCGGCATCGGTTTCGCCTACGGCACCGCCGAACTGATCACAAACCGGCCGGTCGGTGAACGCAGCTCCTGGCAGGCCTGGCACCATTGGTGGGGCGGTTTGCGCCAGACCATTACCGCGCGCATCGCCGGCCAGCTCGACGGTCAGCGCGGCGCCGTCGCCATCGCCCTCATTACCGGCCAGCGCGGTGGCATCGACGAGGCGACCCGGGAAAATATACGCGCCGCGGGTCTGGCCCACCTGCTGGCGATCTCCGGCCTGCACATGGGGCTGGTCGCAGGATTGCTGTTCTATGCCCTGCGCGCCTGCCTGGCTTTGGTGCCGGCTTTGGCGCTCAACTATCCGATAAAGAAATGGGCGGCACTGGGGGCCGCTGCGGGCGCTTTTGTTTATCTGAACCTGGTCGGCGCCAACATTCCCGCACAGCGCGCCTTCCTCATGATCACCGTCGTGCTGCTGGCGGTACTGCTGGAGCGCCGCGCACTGTCGCTGCGGCTGGTTGCCTGGGCGGCCACGGTGATCCTGATCGTTGCCCCCGAGAGCCTGATGTCGGCCAGCTTCCAGATGTCTTTTGCAGCCGTGACCGCGCTCATCGCCGGCTACGAATTCTGGGAGAACCGCCGGCCCGAGAACCAAGAACGGCGGCCCCCGGGCCGTCGCCTCGGGGCCTATTTCATCGGCGTCGCAGCGACCTCGGTGATCGCCATACTGGCCACAAGCCCCTTTGCCGCCTTCCATTTCCACCGCCTGGCGGTCTACGGACTGTTGGCCAACCTGATCGCAGTACCGCTCACGGCGTTCTGGATCATGCCCTGTGCCGTACTGGCCCTGCTGCTGATGCCCCTGGGCGGGGAGGCCGTCGGCCTGGTCCCCATGGGCTGGGGGATCGATTTACTGCTCGCCGTCGCCGAAACCGTCGCGCGCTGGCCGGCGGCGGTTCTCAGGGTACCACCCATGCCGGATTGGGGTCTTGGGCTGGTGGTAATCGGTGGGCTCTGGCTATGCCTCTGGCAGCGGCCCTGGCGTTGGTCGGCGGGGGCGCTGATTCTTGCCGGGGCGATCTCGCCGCTCAGTTTCGAGCCGCCGAGCCTCCTGGCCAGCGCCGACGGTCGCCAGGTCGCCGTCAGGGATCCGAGCGGCCAGCTCTGGGTGGCCTCGCAGCGCGGCAGCCGCTTCGTGCTCGATACCTGGGCGCGTCACGGCTTTGCCAGCGACACGGTGACCTGGCCGCGCCTGGGGCAGTCGGCCGACGGCCGGCTGAGCTGCGATCCCCTGGCCTGCATCTATCGGGAGGATGGGGTTTCGGCGGCCATTCTCCTGGATCCGCGCGCCGCCGCCGAGGACTGCCCGCTGGCCGATGTGGTCATCAGCCTGGAGCCGCTGCGCCGCGAACCCTGCCAGGGGCCAAAGGCGGTGATCGACCGTTTCGATGTTTGGCGCGCCGGCGCTCACGCGGTCTGGCTGAACCCGCAAGGACCAAGAATCAGGACCGTCGCCCAGGAACAGGGGCGCCGGCCCTGGTCGCCCTATCGAGAGCGTGCCTTCGGGAAAAATCAGTAGTTGCGGAGAAGCCCAACCAGGCGCCCCTGGATGGTCACCCGCTCCGGCGGGAAGATCCGCGTCTCATAGGCCGTGTTCGCCGGCTCCAGCGCGATGGCGCCGCCCTTGCGGCGCAGCCGCTTCAAGGTGGCCTCTTCGTTGTCGATCAGGGCCACGACGATGGTTCCGTTCTCGGCAGAATCGCAGCGCTCGAGGATCACGGTGTCGCCATCCAGAATGCCGGCATCGATCATCGAATCGCCGTCGACCTCCAGAGCATAGTGCTCGCCGTTGCCCATCATCGTGGCCGGCACGTCGACGTGGTTGGAATAGTCGCGCAGCGCCTCGATCGGCGTACCCGCAGCGATCCGGCCATAGAGCGGCAATTGGATCGCCTCGCTGTCGTTGGCGGCATGGGCACCGGGGAAAGACGAGGAGAAATCGCCACGAATCACCTTGGGAGCGAAGCCCGAACGCGGGTCCGCATCCTGAGGTTCCGCATCCCGGGCAGGCTTGCCGCCGGTCATAACCGCCATATCGTCGGGCAGGCGCACCACTTCCACCGCTCGGGCCCGGTGCGGCAGCCGGCGAATGAAGCCACGCTCCTCCAGCCCGGTGATCAGGCGATGAATGCCGGACTTGGACTTCAGGGTCAAAGCGTCCTTCATTTCGTCGAAGGAGGGAGAAACCCCGTTATTCCGGAGATGTTCGTGGATGTAGAGCAGGAGCTCATGCTGCTTTTTGGTGAGCATAGATCGACCAGACCCCCAGGGTGTCGGTTCCCATCATGAAAGCGACACAAAATGTGGAACAAAACAAAAACCTAGCCACGTGTTCTAGTTTAGTTCTCACAATCCGTCAAGTGGCACGTCCACGTATGGCTGGAACGCGGCCAGGACAAGCAGCGGGAAAGAGGCCCGAGCAGCCGGAAGGCACGAGGCACATGTCGGGCTGCGGAGCCTAGATGCCGGGAGTCAGATCGGCGAAGGACAGCACCTCCACCAGGTCGCCCTGCGCGGCGGCCGGCGCCTCGGGCGGGCGCACGATCAGCCCCTGGGCCGCCGCCAGCAGGGCCAGCATCGAGGAATCCTGGCGTCCATAGGGCGTAGCTTTGCGACGGCCGTCGCCGTTCGGCGCGATGGTCGCGCGCAAATAGTCCTGGCGCCGGTCGTTAGCCTTGAGGTCGGCACCGAGCACCATCTGTTGGACCGGATGGGCCGGCACAGCGAGTCCGAGCAAGGCATTGAGCGCCGGGCGGGCAAAAAGCACCGAGCAGACCATGGCGGAGACCGGATTGCCGGGCAGCCCCAGCAGCGGCGTGCCGCCGAGCTGGCCGAACATCAGGGGCTTGCCGGGGCGCATGGCGATTCTCCAGAAATCGAGCTGCAGTCCCTGTTCACCGAGCACTTTCTGCACCAGATCGTGTTCCCCGACAGAAGCCCCCCCGGCAGTAAGCAGCAAATCGGCGCCCTTGGCACCGGCGGCCAATTCGCCAAGCTGGTGTTCATTGTCGGGCGCGATGCCCAGCTGCAGCGGCTCGCCGCCGCAGGCGCGCACGAAGGCGGCGAGGGCGAGGCCGTTGGAACTGACGATCTGGCTCGGGCCCATCGGCTCGCCCGGCATCACCACCTCGTCGCCGGTGGCCAGGATGGCGACCCGCGGGCGCCGGCGGACCTGGACCCAGGGGTGGTTCATGGCGGCAATCAGGCCGACGTCGCGGGCATTCAGCAGGCGCCCGGCCCGTGGTCCGGTATCGCCCAGAGCGAAATCGAGCCCGGCGGGTCGCACGTAGTGGCCGAGCGGGCTGGATTCCTTGACCGTGACCCGGCCCTCTGCGGCCTCGGTATCCTCCTGGATGACGATGGCGTCGGCGCCTTGGGGCAAGGGCGCGCCGGTAAAGATCCGGACCGCCTCGCCGGGCCCGACCGCCCCGTCGAAAAGGCCGCCGGCCGGCACCGCGCCGATCACCTTCAAGATCGCGGGGACAGTTGCGACATCCGCCGCGCGCACCGCGTAGCCGTCCATGGCCGAGACCGCATGGGGCGGCTGGGTCACCCGGGCGCGCACATCAGCGGCCAGCACGCGGCCGAAGGCGTCCGAAACGCTGACCGTCTCGGCCGGCAGGGGCGCGAAGTTCTTGACGATCCGCTGCAGCGCTTCCTCGACTGAGATCATCAAGGCGCCTCGTAGCTGCCGGACTTGCCGCCGGCCTTGTGGGTCAGGCGCACCTCGGTGATCCGCATGCCCCGGTCGACCGCCTTGCACATGTCATAGACCGTCAGCGCGGCGACGGTGACCGCGGTCAGCGCCTCCATCTCGACACCGGTGCGGCCCTTCAGCTTGCAGGTTGCGGTGATGTCGACAGCGTTACGCGCCTCGTCGAGGGTCAGGTCGACCTTCACCGAGGTGAGGGCGAGGGGATGGCATAGCGGGATCAGATCGGGCGTGTGCTTGGCGCCCATGATGCCGGCCAGGCGTGCCACGGAAAGCACGTCGCCCTTCTTCACGCCGCCGTCGCGAATCAGCGCCAGGGTCTCCGGCTGCATCAGCACCGAGCCCTTGGCCTCGGCAACGCGCTCGGTCACCTCTTTGTCGGAGACGTCGACCATCACGGCCTTGCCCTCGGCATCGAAATGGGTGAAGCCGGTCATAGTGAGGCTCTCCTAAACCGTATGCGCCGCGGCCTGGTCCGTGCCCTGAACCAGCACGGCGGTGGCGGCAGTGACGTCTTCCTGGCGCATCAGCGATTCGCCGATCAGGAAGGCGCGGGCGCCGGCCGCCGCCATACGCGCCAGGTCGGTCGGCGCGTAGAGGCCGCTCTCGGCGACCATCAGCCGGTCCGCCGGCACGCGCGGCGCCAGTTCCTCGGTCGTGGCCAGATCGACCGCCAGGGTTTTCAGGTTGCGGTTATTGATGCCGACCAGGGGAGACTTCAGCGCCAAGGCGCGATCCAGTTCCGCGCCGTCATGGACCTCGACCAGCACATCCATGCCGAGGTCGAAGGCCGCTGCCTCCAACTCCGCGGCCTGGGCGTCGCCGAGCGCCGCCATGATCAGCAGGATGCAGTCGGCACCGAGCGCACGGGATTCTACGATCTGGTAGGGATCGAGCATGAAGTCCTTGCGCAGGCAGGGCAGCGGCACCGCGTCGCGGGCGGCCACCAGATAGGCGTCGGCGCCCTGGAAGTAGGGCTCGTCGGTCAGCACCGAGAGGCAGGCGGCACCGCCGGCGAGATAGGCCTTGGCAAGCGTCGGCGGATCGAAGTCGGCACGGATCAGGCCCTTGCTGGGCGAGGCCTTCTTGATCTCGCAGATCAGCGCCTTGGCACCGCTTGCGGCCTTGGCCTGCAACGCCGCCCGGAAGCCACGCGGCGCAGAGGCCGCCGCGGCGCGCTGCTCCAGCTCGGCCAGGGATGTCCTGGCCTTGCAGCCGGCGATCCATTCCAGCTTGTCGGCACAGATCTTTTTCAGCACGTCGCTCATGTCGGCGGAGTTTCGTTGGTGATCCGCACGAGGCGATTGAGAACCTCCAGGGCGCGTCCGGAATCAACGGCCTCGGCGGCCATCGTCACCCCCGTCTGAAGGTCTTGGATCTTGCCCGCCACGATAAGCGCCGCGGCGCTGCCCAACAGCACGATGTCGCGATAGGCGCCGGGCTTGCCTTCCAGCAAGCCACGCAGCTCGGCGGCATTCTGCTCCCGGTCGCCGCCGACCAGGTCCGCCATTTTCGCCGTCGGCAGACCGGCGTCGTCCGGGGTGATCTCGAAGGTCGTGATCTTGCCTTCATTCAACTCGGCCACTTGAGTCGGCCCGAGCGTCGAAACCTCGTCAAGGCCGCCGGCGCCATGCACCACCCAGGCGCGCTCATGCCCGAGATCGCGCAGCACCTCCGCCAGCGGCTCGATCCACTCCGGCGCGAAGACGCCGATCAGCTGGCGCTTGACCTTGGCCGGATTGGACAGCGGCCCGAGCAGATTGAAGATCGTGCGGGTGCCGAGCTCGACCCGCGTCGGCCCGACGTGGCGCATCGCAGAGTGATGGCGCTGCGCCATCAGGAAACAGGTGCCGGCCTCGACCAGGGCTTTTTCGACGAGAGCGAAATCGGCCTCGATGTTCACGCCGAGGGCTTCCAGCACATCGCTGGCGCCGCTCTTGGAGGAAGCCGCGCGGTTGCCGTGCTTGGCCACCGGCACGCCGCAGGCCGCCACCACGAACTGGCTCGCCGTCGAAATATTGTAGGTGCCGCTGCGGTCGCCACCGGTGCCGCAGATATCGATGGCACCTTCAGGCCTTGCGATGGTGGTCATCTTGCTGCGCATCACGGTGGCGGCGCCGGTGATCTCCTCCACCGTCTCGCCGCGCACGCGCAGAGCCATGAGAAAGCCGCCCATCTGGGCCGGGGTGGCATCGCCGGACATCATGATTTCGAAGGCCTGTTCGGCCTCCTCCCGGCTCAGCGACGCGCCGGTCGCGGCCTTGCCGATCAGGCCCTTGATGTCGGGCATGTCTCCGCTCATTCGCCGGTTCCCCGCTTCTTCAGGCCGCCGCGGCCGGGTCGGCGAGATCGAGAAAATTGCGCAGCAGCGCGTGGCCGTGCTCCGAGGCGATGCTCTCCGGGTGGAACTGCACGCCGTGGATCGGCAGGGTCCGATGCTGCAACCCCATGATGACGCCGTCTTCGGTGGTCGCCGTTATCTCCAACTGATCAGACGGGAAGCTGGCCGGATCCAGGGTCAGCGAATGATAGCGCGTGCCGGTCAGCGGCGAGGGCAGGCCGGCGAAGACGCCCTTGCCCGTGTGGGTCACCTGGCTGAGCTTGCCGTGCATGGGCTGCGGTGCCCGCACCACCTTCCCGCCGAAAGCCTGACCGATCGACTGGTGGCCAAGGCAGACGCCGAAAATCGGTAGCTTTCCAGCCGCCGCGGCGATCAATTCCAGGCAGATGCCCGCCTGATCGGGGGCGCAGGGACCTGGCGAAATGACAATCCCCTGGGGCTGCAGCGCCAGGGCTTCGGCCACGTCGATCTTGTCATTGCGGCGCACCTCGACCTCCGCCCCCAGCTCTCCCAGGAAGTGGAAGAGGTTGTAGGTAAAGCTGTCATAGTTGTCGATTAACAAAAACATTTCAGTTACTTGAGCCGCGCTCTTGAGGTTTGTATTCGCCCCTTGGGGGTTTCTTATAACAGGTCCTTCCGCGCTACGGAAACCCGCCAAATCAGCGCCCCAAATCACTCGGCGGCAACTTGCCTTGACCTTACAGTTACTAGAATGTTGAATCTCCTGGCTTCCGACTATCCTGGAGGAGCCGAGCATGAACATCGGAACCGCGGCCAGGCATTCAGGCGTGCCGGCCAAGACCATTCGCTACTACGAAGCCGTCGGCTTGATCGAGCCGGCCGAGCGCAGTGCCGCCGGTTATCGGATCTACGCAAGAGAGGACGTGGAGACCCTGCGTTTCGTGCAGCGCGCCCGCAACCTCGGTTTTTCGGTGGAGGAGGTCGGCAACCTGCTGGCGCTGTGGAACGACCGCACGCGCAGCAGCGCCGAGGTGAAGGCCCTGGCGCGGCACCGCGTGGCCGATATCGACCGCAAGCTTACTGAACTAGTGGAAATGCGCGAGACCCTGGTGCACCTGATGGAGCGATGCCATGGCGACGCACGCCCGGACTGCCCAATTCTCCAGGGCTTGGCCGGCAAAACGGGACAGAATTGAGCGCCGCTTCGTTAACCACCGCATGCTAGGATTTGCCCGCTATGAAGAAGGGCGAGTCGCGAAAGGCCAGAAGAGGCCGCCGACCCACCGGCGAGGCGCTGTGGAACACGGCCGCCATTGCCGGTCTGCTGCTTGTCGGCTTGCTTCTGGGCGGCATCGTCGGCGTATTCCTCGACCGCCAGGGTCTGCTCGGTGGTGCGCCGGATCGGATTGAAACCGCCGAAGCCGTGTCCCGGCCCACGGCACCTAGGCATGCGGCGCAGATACCGCAGGTCATAGCCGCTGCGCCCGAGGTCGACCGCGAAGCCCTGGAGGCCCAATACCACGAGGTCCTTCGCGAAAATTCCCCGAACCCGACAGCGGAAGCGGTCGGCACTGCCGAAAGCGGCTGGCAGGGCGACCAAAGCCAAGCCCGGCGACAGGCGGCGCTGCCCGTAATCCCGGTGCCCGATCGCGGACTCGAGGGACCGGCCCTCTGGCAGCAGCATGCCGTGGCGGTCGCGCCGAGCGGCGGCAGGCCGATGATCGCCATCGTCATCGACATCACCACTTCGAAGGCCATGTTGGCAAGTCCTCGCACCTTGGC
>CAJHXP010000405.1_pt1 | contig 21905 bp, 21 predicted proteins | sample 9198551 | NCBI WGS metagenome assembly CAJHXP01 (sample SAMEA7708297, study PRJEB35096) | sediment metagenome | biome: marine neritic benthic zone biome [ENVO:01000025]; feature: sediment [ENVO:00002007]; material: shallow marine sediment [ENVO:03000034] sea grass bed [ENVO_01000059] ... | reverse complement strand
TTGGCGGGACGGACGACATCGCCGTAGTGCTCGGGCAGGGAGAGGCAGCCCTCCTCGTAGGATGCGTCGTCGTCGGAGACTTCCAGCAGCTCCGGGTTGGCCATGCGCAGCGGCGTCTTGTCCTCGTTCTCGTCGGCGAGATCGACCACGAGAACGAGATCCGCGAGCTCCAGGCCGAGGGCCTGCTGGCCACCTGCATTCAGCACGAGATGGACCACCTCGACGGCATCCTGTTCGTCGACCACATGTCGGCGCTGAAGCGCAACATGATCTTGCGCAAGCTGCTCAAGGCCAAGAAGGCCGACAAGCCCTTGGCGAGCTACGCGACGGTCTGAGGACCGGCCGGTGACCTCCCGGGCGGCCACGCCCCTGCGCATCGCCTTCATGGGGACCCCCGACTTCGCCGTGCCGACCCTGGCGGCCCTGGCCGCGGCTGGGCATGTCATCGCCGCGGTCTATTCCCAGCCGCCGCGCCCGGCCGGGCGCGGCCAGCAAGACCGCCCCTCTCCGGTGCAGGCCTTCGCCGAGAGCCGGGGCTGGCCGGTGCGCACCCCGACCTCGCTGAAGACACCCGAAGCGGTGGCCGACTTTGCGGCGCTGCAGCTCGACGCCGCGGTGGTGGTGGCCTACGGCCTCATCCTGCCGCAGGCCATTCTGGATGCGCCGCGCCTTGGCTGCGTGAACGTCCATGCCTCGCTGCTGCCGCGCTGGCGCGGGGCGGCGCCGATCCAGCGCGCCATCCTGGCCGGCGACCGGGAAAGCGGCGTCTCTATCATGCAGATGGATGCCGGCCTCGACACCGGCGCGGTCCTCCTGCAGCACAGCCTGGCGATCACCGCCGAGACTTCCGCGCAGCTTCTGCACGACCAGCTGGCGGCGCTCGGCGCCGAGATGATCAACGAGGCGCTGGAAGGCCTCGACAGCGGGCGCCTGCAGGCGCAGCCGCAGGAACAGGAAGGCGTTACCTACGCCGAGAAGCTGACCAAGGCCGAGGGCCGGTTGGACTGGACCGAAAGCGCTGCGGTGCTGGACCGTCGGGTGCGCGCCTTCACCCCCTGGCCAGGCGCCTTCTTTGAAGCGCCGAGCGACAAGGGTAGGGAGCGCATCAAGGTGCTGGCCGCCGAGCCGCTGCCGCAAGGCGGAGCGCCGGGCAGCCTGCTGGACGACCGGGCGACGGTGGCCTGTGGGGCAGGCTCGCTGCGCCTGTTGACGCTGCAGCGCGCCGGAAAATCGCCGATGGATGCGGAGGCTTTCCTGCGCGGCTTTGCCTTGCCTGCCGGAACCAGGCTGCCATGACCCGCTATAAGATTGTGGTGGAATACGAGGGCAGCGGCTTCGTCGGCTGGCAGCGTCAGACCAACGGTCCCTCGGTGCAGGCGGCGCTGGAGGAGGCGGTCAGGCGTTTCTGCGGCGAGAGGGTGCTGGTCGAAGGCGCCGGGCGCACCGACGCCGGCGTCCATGCCCTGGGCCAGGCCGCGCACTTCGATCTGGAAAAAGAAACCACGGCGGATACCCTGGCCGCGGCCTTGAACTTCCACTTGAAGCCGCAAGCCGTTGCGGTGCTCTCGGTCGAAAGGGTGACGGATGCCTTCCACGCACGCTTTTCCGCCCTGCGGCGCGCCTATCTCTACCGCATCGTCAACCGCCGGGCGCCGCTGGCCCTGGATCGCGGGCGCGCGTGGTTCGTGCCGCAGCCGCTGAATGCGGAGGCCATGCACGCCGCCGCCCAGTTGCTGGTCGGCCGCCACGACTTCACCTCTTTCCGGGCCAGCGCCTGTCAGGCCAAGTCGCCGTTGAAGACCCTCGACCTTCTTTCGGTGGCCCGGGACGGCACGGTCATCGAGATCCGCGCCGAGGCCCGCTCCTTCCTCTATCACCAGATCCGCAACTTCGCCGGCAGCCTGAAGCTGGTCGGCGAGGGCAGGTGGTCGGCGGATGACCTGCGCAACGCGCTGCAGGCCCGCAGCCGCGCGGCGGCGGGGCCGACGGCGCCGGCCTCCGGGCTCTATCTGACCGAGGTGGGTTACCCGCCGGGCCTCTAGAGCAGATCCACCGGTCCGGTGAATCCGCTCTAACCATTTGATGTAGAGCGGATCAGCTGAGAATGCTCAGAACGAATCCCTCGATGACCAGGGTAATGAGGAACTGCAGCGCCACGAAGCCGAAGGCGCCCGGCCCGCTGACGTCGAGGCAGTGGCGCGCAATGAACCACTGATAGCCGACCAAGTAAGCGAACATGGCGAGCTGCAGCAGCGCCGCCAAGGCTTCCGGGAAGACGTTTCCCACGACCAGAACCACAACAACCAACTGCAGATGGAAGGCAATGACGCTGGTCCAGTTGTTGGCCGAGAGGAAGCGGAAGAAAGCTCTTTCCCGATCGATGACCTGGCAGATGCGGTAGGCGATCACCGGGAAAACCACCCATAGCAGACAGTAGTTCAGGGCATAGACCAGCAGGACGACAAGGGAACCCTGCGCCACACTGCCTTCGCTTGGCGCCAACAGGGTCATCGCGATGAAGGCCGGCGCCACCAGGACGGCGGCGAAGAAGGAACGCAGCGCGGCCTCCGGCGAGTCGTCGAAGTACTGCACGCCCGTCGCATCGAAACACGCCAGTCGCCAGGACCCATAGACGCGGTTGAGAATTTCCTGGCGGCTGGGGATCATTGCGACTGATACCCCTCCAGAACGGCGCGGTAGATGGCGGTCAGGTGGTCCAGGTCGTCCAGCGAGACATGTTCGTCGACCTTGTGAGCCGTGGCATTCAGCAGGCCCAGTTCGGCGACCGCGCAGTGATCCTTGATGAAACGCGCGTCGGAGGTGCCACCGGTGGTGCCGAGTTCCGGCGGGCGGCCGGTTACCGAGGCCACCGCGGCGGAAATCAGGCCGCTCCACGGACCCGGCGGGCTGAGGAAGGACTCGCCGGAAACCCGAATCGCAAGCTCGTAGCGCGCGCCGCGGCTTTCATCGATGTTCCTGTCCAGCCGCTCGCGCAGCCAGGCCTCGACCGAAGCGCTCGAGTGGATGTTGTTGAAGCGCACGTTGAACTGGGCCGTCGCTTTGGCCGGGATGACGTTGGTCACCGGGTTGCCGACATCGACAGAGGTGATCTGCAGGCCCGACGGCGGGAAGTGCGCGTTGCCCTGGTCCAGCGGCTCGGCGACCAGTGCGTTCAACATCCGCGCCAGGTGATGCACGGGATTGTCGGCAAGCTGCGGATAGGCGGTGTGGCCCTGGGTGCCGAAGACCGCGAGCCGGGCGTTGAGGCTGCCGCGGCGGCCGATCTTCACCATGTCGCCCAGGCTGTCGTTGCTGGTCGGCTCGCCCACCAGGCAGCAGTCCAGGGTCTCGTCGCGTTCCGACAGCCAGCGCAGCACCTTGCGGGTCCCGTTGATGGCCAAGTCTTCCTCGTCGCCGGTAATCAGCAGCGAGATCGACCCCCGGGGCTGGCCGCCGTCGGCGAGGAAGCCGCTGACGGCGGAGACGAAGGCGGCGATCGAGCCCTTCATATCGACGGCGCCGCGGCCGTAGAGGACGCCGTCACGCACTTCCGCGGCGAAGGGGTCGACGCTCCAATCGGCGGGGTCGCCGACCGGCACCACGTCGGTGTGGCCAGCATAGCAAAGGTTGGGCCCGCCGCTGCCGAGGCGCGCATAGAGGTTGTCTACCTTCGGGCTGTCTTCTTCGGCGAAGGGCAGGCGGTGGCAGGTGAAGCCGAGGTCGCCCAACACCGACTGCAGCAGATCGAGCGCGCCGCCCTCCAGCGGGGTCACGCTGGGACAGCGGATCAACTGCCGTGCCAGCTCCAGCGTATCGATCTTTGCAGCCGCCATGTCTGCCGGCGCCTCAGGTGCGCAGCAGGTCGTTGATGGAGGTCTTGGAGCGGGTGCGCTCGTCGACGCGCTTGATGATCACGGCGCAGTAGAGGCTCGGTCCCGGGCTGCCGTCGGGCAGCGGCTTGCCGGGCAGGCTGCCGGGCACCACCACGGAGTAGGCGGGGACGCGGCCCATGTACACTTCGCCGGTCTCGCGGTCGACGATCTTGGTCGACGCGCCGATGAAGACGCCCATCGAGAGCACCGAGCCCTCTTCGACCACCACGCCTTCGACCACCTCTGATCGCGCGCCGATGAAACAGTTGTCCTCGATGATCACCGGGCCGGCCTGCAGCGGCTCCAGCACGCCGCCGATGCCGGCGCCGCCCGAGAGGTGAACGTTCTTGCCGATCTGCGCGCAGGAACCGACGGTCGCCCAGGTGTCGACCATGGTGCCGCTGTCGACGTAGGCGCCGAGGTTCACGAAGGACGGCATCAGGATGACGCCCGGCGCGATGTAGGCGGACTGGCGCACGATGCAATTGGGCACGGCGCGGAAACCGGCCGCGCGGAAGTGGTTCTCGCCCCAGCCGGCGAACTTGGAGGGCACCTTGTCCCACCAGGTGGTGTTCCCGCCCGGGCCGCCCGGAATCGGTTCCATGTCGTTCAGGCGGAAAGACAGCAGAACCGCCATTTTCAGCCACTGGTGCACCTGCCAGCCGTCCGGGCCTTTCTCGGCCACGCGGTAGCTGCCGTCGTCGAGGCCGGCCAAGGCGGCGTTCACGGCGTCGCGGGTCTCCCCGCCGGTTTCCAGGGTGACGCTTTCGCGCGCGTCCCAGGCACCTTCGATGATGCCCTTCAATTGTTCTGTTCGCATGGGGTCCTGTGAGGCTGGTTTTGGCATTTTTCTGCACTGAGCGCGCAGCGGAAGATGCGGGAGGGTCGCCGCTCTGTCAATCGCCCCTGTCCCGGGCGGGTGCTCCGTCGCGGCCCGAGGCGGCGCATTCTCCGGCCCGGTAAGGTTAAGCAGCGGTTAAGCGGCCACAAGGGGGAGAGAAATGGCGTTGCGCAAAGCGCCAAGCCTGCAAAATGACACCGCCATTTAAGCGCATCTTAACGGCAAAAGGCGCAGATTTGCAGTCTTGGGGGTGGCCAGTGCGATCGAGAAGAGGGAACTTATGACGCGGGTGCCGGCGGAGAGCGGCTCTACCAGTGAAAGTGACCTGACGGACAGTTGCAAGATGCTTATCGAGGAGGCTGCTCCCGGTAACCTCCTGTCCGCGGGCGGCGTCTTTGCGCAGTTCCCGGGGGCGGTCCTGATCGCCGGACACAATGGAATCGTGCTGAGCGCCAATGACCTGGCCGAACCCATCGGCCAGATCCTTCAGGCTGGTGCACATGATGATCTGCGCGCCGCGGTTCTGGCTGCGCTCGCCGGTACGGCCGCCCAGGTCAGCCCATTGATTGTCACCACCGCCGAGGCGAACGGGCCCGTCGAGCGCGCTTTCGACGTGGTCGTGCTGCCCTGGAGCGACGGCACCGTCGCGTTGCTGCTCGGTCGCGATGTCACCCTGGAACGCAGCCTGCGCGCCGCTCTTGTGGAATCGCGCCAGCGCTACAAGGACCTGGTGGAAATCTCAAACGACTTTGCCTGGGAAACCGATACCGAAGGGCGCTTCGTCTTTGTCTCGCCGCGTGGTGCCCTGGGCTATCAGGCGACGGAACTGGTCGGTCGTCTTGCCGGCGAGCTGTTGCTCGATGGCAATGGCCTGGAATCCTCGCCCTTCGTTGCCAAGTCCATGGTCGAGGCCGCCGAGCTATGGGTGCGCAGCGCCGATGCGGCAAACCTCTGTTTGCTGTCGACGGCCCTGCCGCTGACCTCGGAGACCGGTGCCTGGATCGGCGCACGCGGCGTTTGCCGCGACATCACCAGCCTGCGCTGCCACGAAGCCGACCTGGCCGAAGCACGCAACCGCGAGCGCCTGTTCTCCTACATCGTCAACATGGTCCGGCGCGAGCTCGAGCCCGCGCGGATGCTGAGCGCCACCGCCGAGGCCTTGGTTCCGGCACTGGCGCTGACCGGTATTTCCATTCATGCCCTGGTGGATGGAGCCTTGGGCCAGGCGCTGGCCCAGACCGGCAAGGCGGCCGACGCCGAAGGTCTGGCCTTCCTGGTCGCGCAGATCTCGGATGACAAGCAGGCCGTCGAGCAACAGGACGCTTCCGGCGACCTGTTACTGCGTGCCACCCGCTACCGCGACGAGACCAATGGCCTGCTCTGCGCCCGGCGCGCTTGCGGCAGCCCGGCTTGGACCGCGGAGGATCGCAGCCTGCTCGACAATATCGCCGGGCAGGTCGGCCTGGCCATCGAGCAGCTCGCCCGTCAGACCGAAATGGAGGTGCTCTCCGTAACGGATCCGCTGACCGGATTGAACAACCGCCGCGGTTTCGTCGCGAGCATGGAACAGCGTCTCGTCGATGACGGGGCGCCTAAGGGTCCGGGCGCTCTGTTCTATATCGACCTCGACAATTTCAAGCAGGTCAACGATACCCACGGCCATCAGACCGGCGACGAGGCGCTGCTCGATGTCGCCGCCTTGTTGAAGGAACAGGTTCGGGCTGTCGACCTGGCTGCACGCCTCGGCGGTGACGAGTTTGCGCTGTTTATTGACGGCATGGATCGAGAATCCGCCGAGCGCAAAGCCGAGTTGCTGCTGAAGGTTGCCGAGCGGCTGCGCGGTTATTCCGGCGATGCCGACCATTTGCTCGGCATCTCGCTAGGTGTTGCCATCTACAACCCGCGCACCGGCGAAAGTCTCGATTCTCTGTTCCGGCGCGCCGATGCGGCAATGTACGACGCCAAGCGAGCCGGCAAGCACAGCCTGAACATCGCCGCCGACTTTGACCGGCGGGGAGGTGAGGGCTGATGTTTATGGGTATGGGGCGCCGCAAGCTGCCGGAGAACCTCTCCTACGACGAGAGCAAGGAACTGGCCCATAATGGATCGGACAAGACTCGTGCCGATCTTGCGGCGCGGGACGATCTGCGCCCCGAGGTGCTCTACTTCCTGGCCGATGACCCTTCTACCGAGGTGCGCCGCCGTATCGCCGCCAATGAGAAGACGCCCAGTCAGGCCGATCTTATTCTGGCCCGCGACGATGATCAGGCGGTGCGCGCCGAGTTGGCTGCCAAGGTCGCCGAGTTGACCAAACAGCAAGGCCGCGGCGCCCAGGAGAAGGCGCAGCGCCTGGTCGTGGAGACCCTGGAACTGCTGGCCCGCGACCAGGCGACCCAGGTGCGCCAGATCCTGGCCGAGGCCTTGAAGTCGGTGGCCGGCGCGCCGCCTCAGGTGATCCAGCGTCTGGCACGCGACACCGAGGACGAGGTCGCCTGCCCGATCCTGGAATTTTCGCCGCTGCTCAGCGACCAGGACTTGCTGGAAATCATCGCCAGCGCGGGCGTCACCAGCCGGCTTTGCGCGATCTCCCGACGCAGCAACCTTGGCGAGGTGATCTCCGATGCCATCGTGCAGCGCAATGATCGTACGGCGGTGACCGAATTGCTGGCCAACGGCTCGGCGCAGATCCGCGAGGAGACGCTGGACAGCCTGATCGACGCTTCGGCGCAGGAGACCGCCTGGCAGCCGCCGCTGGTCGATCGTCCGGCGCTGCCGTCCGGCGCGATCAAGAAGCTGGCGGGCTTTGTGGCCGAGTCGCTCTTAAAGCAACTGCAGAGCCGCAGCGGCCTCGACAAGCAAACGACCGAGGCCGTGGCCGAGGAAGTGCGCCGGCGGATCGACGAGGGCGCCGCGGGGGGCGAAGCCGCCATCACGCCGGCCGAAGAGGCCGCGAAGATGATGAAGGCGGGCAAGCTGAACAGCGAAACCGTCGGCGATGCCGTGCTCGCGGGACAGCGCGACTTCGTGCGTCACGCCCTGGCGCTGATGGCCAAGGTGGATGTCGAATTCGTCGACCGGGTGCTGCAGGTCCACTCGGCCAAGGGCATCACCGCACTGGTCTGGAAAGCGGGTTGCAGCATGCGCGTCGCGCTGCAATTGCAGACCAACATGGGGGGCATTCCGCCCAACAAGGCGTTGAATGCCCGCGGCGGCTCGGACTTCCCGCTGTCGCCCGAAGAAATGGAATGGCAGCTCGACTTCTTCGCCAGTCTCAACGAGTAGCCGACGAGAGTTCCGCTAGAGAACCACCGCGCCCTATCGGAAAATCAGGGTTCCGATGCCGCCGCCGGTAAAGATCTCCAGCAGCATCGAATGAGGCACGCGGCCGTCCAGGATGACCGCTGCGTCGACGCCGTTGTTCACCGCCTTCACGCAGGTCTCCACCTTGGGAATCATGCCGCCGCTGATGGTGCCGTCTTCGCGCAGCGCATCGACCTTGTCGGCGTTCAGGTCCGAGATCAGCTCGCCCGACTTGTCGAGCACGCCGACCACATCGGTCAGCATCAACAGCCGCGAGGCGCCGGCCGCAGAAGCGATCGCGCCGGCGACGGTATCGGCGTTGATGTTATAGGTCTGGCCCTCCGGCCCGACGCCGATCGGCGCGATGACCGGAATGATGTCCGATTCTTGCAGCGAAAACAGGATCTTGGGGTCGATCATGGCGGGTTCGCCGACAAAGCCCAGGTCGAGCACCTGCTCGATGTTGGAGTCCGGATCGCGCAGGGTGCGGCGCAGCTTTTGCGCTTGAATCAGATTGCCGTCCTTGCCGGACAGGCCGACCGCCCGCCCGCCGGCGGCGTTGATGGCGCTGACGATGGACTTGTTGATGGTGCCGGACAGGACCATCTCGACCACCTCAACGGTGGTCGCGTCGGTGACGCGCAGGCCGTCGACGAACTCGCTCTTGACCTGCAGGCGCTCCAGCATGCGGCCGATCTGCGGGCCGCCGCCGTGCACGACAATGGGGTTGATGCCGACCTGTTTCAGCAGTGCGATGTCGCTGGCGAAGAGCGCGGCCAGTTCGGCGTCCACCATGGCGTGTCCGCCATACTTGATGACGAAGGTCTTGCCGTTGTAGCGGCGCAGAAAGGGCAAGGCCTCGGTGATGGTCCGGGCCGTGCGCAGCCAGTGCTTGGTGTCGCTGATGTTCTTCTGCGTCATCTTTGAAATCCAATTTCCCCAGTCAGGATTTTCCCGGGCAGGGCCACCGAAGCTCCCCTGCGCCCGGCGGCCGGCGACACTTTACTCTGCGGGCCCGGCTTCGGCTAGGGTGGCCAGGACGGCGCGCAGCTCGGGAATGCCGGCCCCGGTTTCCGAAGAGGTGGTGAGGCAGACCGGATGGGCGGCGGGGTGCCGGGCAACGGTGGCTTGGATCTCCTCCACCAGGCGCCGCAGCGGCCCGGGCTTTACCTTGTCGGCCTTGGTGAGAACGATCTGATAGGACACCGCCGCGCTATCCAGTTCCTCCATCACCTGCTCGTCACTGCTTTTCAGACCGTGGCGGGCGTCGACCAGCAGGCAGATGCGGCGCAGCTGGGAACGCCCTTTGAGGTAGCCCCGGGTCAGCTTGTTCCAGCGGGCGATGTCGGTCTTGGAGGCGCGGGCGTAGCCGTAGCCCGGCAGGTCGACGAGGATCAGCCGCCCGCCGAGACCGAAGAAATTCAGCAGGCGCGTGCGCCCCGGCGTGTTGGAGGTGCGGGCCAGGCCCTTGCGGCCGGTCAGCGTGTTCAACAGGCTGGACTTGCCGACGTTGGAGCGGCCGGCGAAGGCGACCTCGGGCGCGCCGAGCGGCGGCAGATCGTTCTCGTCCGCCGCCGAGACCAGGAAGGTGCATTCCCCGGCGAAGAGAAGCCGCCCTGTCTCCAGGGCGGCTTTTTCTTCATCGCTCAATGACGTGTCGTTCATGGGCTGGTCTTCGTTCCGCCCTCACTCGTCCTCGGGCGGCGTCTTCGGTTTGGCGTTGCCGAGCGGGACGCCCTGGCGCTTCATGATGAAGGCCTGCTGGGCCATCGACAGGATGTTGTTCCAGGTCCAATAGACCACCAGGCCGGCCGGGAAGGTGGCCAGCAGGAAGGTGAACATGATCGGCATCAGCATGAAGACCTTGGCCTGCACCGGGTCGGGCGGCTGCGGGTTCAGCTTTTGCTGCAGGAACATGGAGATGCCCATGAGCAGCGGCCAGATGCCGATGTTCAGCAGGTTAAACAGGCCCAGGTCCGGCGCGTCCCAGGGCAGCAGGCCGAAGCCGTTGATGATGGTGGTCGGGTCCGGCGCCGAGAGGTCCTTGATCCAGCCGAAGAAGGGTGCCTGGCGCATCTCGATGGTCACGAACATCACCTTGTAGAGCGCGAAGAACACCGGAATCTGAATGAGAATCGGCAGGCAGCCCGACAGCGGATTGGCGCCCTCTTTCTTGTAGAGGCCCATCATTTCCTGGTTGAGGCGCTGCTTGTCCTCGCCGTAGCGCTCGCGCAGCTCCATCATCTTGGGCTGCAGCTTGCGCATCTTGGCCATGGACTTGTACGACTTGTTGGCCAGCGGGAAGAACACCAGCTTCACGCCGATGGTCAGCAGCAGGATGGCGATGCCGAAGTTTCCGACCTGCGCATAGAGCCAGTGCAGGGCCTGGAACAGCGGCTTGGTCAGGAACCAGAACCAACCGAAGTCGACCGCCAGGTCGAAATTCACGATCCCGTGGTCTTCCTGGTAGGCCTGCAGGACCGGCACCTGCTTGGCGCCGGCAAAGAGGCGGCTGGTGGTTTCCACGCTGCCGCCCGAGGGCACGGTGGAGGCACTGTAGAGGAAGTCCGACTGATAGATATCGCGCCCGCCCGGCTGGGTGTAGACGAAGCGCGCCTTGACCTGGTCGGCCTGGTCCGGCACCAGCGCCGTCAGCCAGTACTTGTCGGTGATGCCGATCCAGCCGCCGGTGGTCGGTTTGTCGATCACGACTTCCTGGCCCAGATACTCGTCCTTCAGGTCGTCGTCGTAGTCGTACTCCTCCAACGCGCCGTCGAAAACACCGAGCGGCCCTTCGTGCAGAATATAGAAGCCGAGAATTTGGGGCGTGCCGGTCCGTGAGATAAGACCGAAGGGCGCCAGGCTGACTTCTTCGCCGCCGTTATTCAGCACCCGCTGGGTGACGGTGAAGAGATATTCGTCGTCGAGGGCGAAGACCTGCTCGAAGGTCAGGCCCTCACCGTTGTTCCAGCGCAGGGTCACCGGCGTATCCGGTGTCAGTGTGCCGCCGTCGGCTTCCCACAGGGTGTTGGAGTCCGGCAGGGTGATGCCGCTGCCGGTCGCCGCCCAGCCGAAGCGCGAGAAGTAGGGCTTGGCCGAGCCTTCCGGCGACAGCAGGGTGATCATCGGGCTGTCGGGCTCCAGGGTCTCCGTGAACTCGGTGAGCACCAGGTCGTCGATCTTGGCGCCGCGCAGCGCGATGGAGCCGGACAGGCGGCGGTTCTCGATGGAAATCCGCGGGCTCGCCTCTATGGCGTCGGCGCGGGACTTGCCGGTTGGGATGGCGCTGCCCGGCTCACTGGCCAGCGACGGGACGTTGCCGTCACCGCCGGGGGTGAGTTGTGGCGTGCTGCCGTCCGTGCTCTCCGCGGTCTGCTGTGGCGCCGGCGGCTCCGGCGGCGGAAACAGGAACTGGAAGCCGAACAGAATGGCCAGCGACAGGATGATCGCGAGGACAAGGTTGCGCTGATCCATAAGACTCGACGGGCTCCCCGGGGGACAGGCCTTAGCGGCCCGGTTGGTGATTCAAGTGGCGACATTTCGGGCTAAGGCCAAGCCCGGCAGTGAACTTCTCTTCGTTTTTCTTCTCCGACCCCGGTACCGGGTCGTAGCCGAGACCACCCCAGGGGTGGCAGCGGCAGATCCGCCGCAGGGCCAACCACAGGCCCTTTACGGGACCGTGAAGGGTCACCGCCTGGCCTGCGTAGTCGGAGCAGGAGGGAAAGAACCGGCAGCAGGGCGGAAAGAAGGGCGAGACCAGCAGTTGATAACCCCTGATCAGGGCCCGCATCAACAGGCTGACGGCCTTCATTGCGATGCCTCCTTCGGCCTGCGGTGCTTGTCTCGAGCCGGTCGCCGGTCGCGCCTGGCGCGGTCCGGCTTGTTGCCGTCGCCCGGCCGGTCCAGTTTCAGGATTGCCTGCTTGAGGTCCTCGCGCAGCGCCTCGAAGGGGCGCGTCAGCGTCCCGATGCGCCCGATGACCACATAGTCCGTGCCGGCCCGGCCAAGGCGTGGAAACAGCTCCGCCGCCACCGCACGCAGCCGGCGCTTGGCGCGGTTGCGAATGACGGCGTTGCCGACCTTCCGGGTCACGGTAAATCCGACCCGCACCTCCGGCTCTTCCAGTTTCGGCTTGTCCGCCTCAGGCATAGCGTTCTCTAGCGGCGCTGGCGTCTTGGGCACAACAGGCGCCGCCCGGTCTTCACCGTGCTGGCGCCTTGCTGCTTGCAGGACGAGGCCGGGCATGACCCACTTGCGCTTGGCCGCCGCGACCTTAAGGAACTGGGGCCGTGTCTTGAGCCGCCCGACGGTCGGCATCATGACACTTAGGCGGAAAGGCGCTTGCGGCCCTTGGCGCGCCGACGGGCAAGTACGCGACGACCACCAACGGTTCCCTTGCGGGCACGGAACCCATGGCGGCGCTTGCGAACCAGCACACTGGGCTGATAGGTGCGCTTCACGGCAAAACTCCAATATCAGGCTGAATATCGATTTGACGGGGCTGTATAAGGGTGGGGTGAGGCTCTGTCAACGACCCGCGGGGTCTTAGGCAACGGAATCTCGGCAGCGCTTCACACCTTGGTGACTGGCGGTCGCGATGAGTAGCGGCTAAAACCGCTATCTTGCTTGGTTTTGCGCCGTTCCGGCCGTCTTGGCAAGGACAGGGGCCGGCGCCGATGGGTTCGGGCTCCAGGTTCCTGTTAACCTCTTTTTTTGCGAAGGAACCTGATGACCCAGCCGAGCCCAGACCCTGTTGGCCAAGGATCCAGTCTCAAGCGTCTCCTTCCGATCCTCATCCTGATTGCCGGGCTCATCGCCTTTTTCGCCTTCGGCGGGCACCGCTATGTCAACTTCGACAGCCTGGAAAAGCACCGCGAGGCGCTATTGGCCCTGGTCGCCGAGCATGGTTTGGCGGCGGTTCTCGGCTTTATCGTGATTTATGCGGTGATGGCCGCTTTCTCAATTCCGGGGGCCCTGGTCATGACGGTGACCGGCGGCTTCCTCTTCGGCACCCTCGGCGGCGCCGCCTGTTCGGTGGTGGGCGCGACGCTCGGGTCGATCGCCCTGTTCCTGGCGGCGCGCACGGCGATCGGCGATCTGCTGCGGGACAAGGCCGGCCCGGCGCTGGTCAAGATGAAGGCCGGCTTTCAGGAAGATGCGCTCAGCTACCTCCTGGTGCTGCGACTTATCCCTCTGTTTCCTTTTTGGCTGGTCAATCTGGTGCCGGCTTTCCTGGGCGTTTCACTGAAAATCTTCGTCATCGGCACGTTTATCGGGATTATCCCGGGTTCATTGGTCTATGCCTCGGTCGGCAACGGGCTGGGCGCAATTTTCGAGGCGGGTGAGACGGAGACGATCCAGGATGCGATCTTCGAGCCGGTGGTGCTGCTGCCCATTGTCGGCCTGATCGTCCTGTCGCTGCTTCCGGTGATCTACAGGAAAGTGAAGAACCGCAAAGACGGTGGTTCCGGCGACTCATGACCGCCTGACCGCGATCCGGAAGTTCGTACTCACTTTGCTTTCACAGGAAGTTGAAGCCAATCGCAGGACCGTGATTCGTGATCCTGCGCAGTCCTGCCCATTGTTAGCTCATCGGCGTTGGGCCGCATTTATCGCGGTCTGCCGGCACGAGAGCTTCTCTTCCCGGGGGAGCCCCAACAAATCGAATTTCATTGGAGGCAAGTAAGATGCTGAAGAAAACCCTGGTAGCGCTGAGTGTCGCGACCGTTTCCACTGCTGCCGTTGCCCTGCCGCTGGCTGCCAGCCACGCTGCCGGTACTCCGGTGCAGATCGCTGCCTGTAGCCCCTGTGCAGCCAAGGCCTGCAACCCTTGCAACCCCTGTGCGGCGAAATTGAAGAAGGCGGCCTGTAACCCCTGCGCCGCTGCCAACCCCTGCGCGGCCAAGAACCCCTGCAATCCCTGCGCGGCCAAGAACCCCTGCAATCCTTGCGCGGCCAAATCCAACTGAGGATGCCCATCTAAATACGGCGTAAGAGCGCCCGCCTGCTGCCGGCCAGTCCCCCTGCCGGTGCGGCGGGCGCTCCTCTTTTCCAGGCCGGTCTCCACGGCCTGAGTCCGCGCGCCGGCGTGATCGTCGGTGCTCGGCGGCAGATTTCCGACAGGGCCGACGGCGTGCTATAAGCCTCGACTATGTTGAGCCATAGACCGCCGGGGAACAGTCTTCGCCTGCCGCCCCTCACAAAGAGCCTCTCGGCCAAGCTGCTGCTGCTGACCATTGCCTTTGTCATGCTGGCGGAGGTGCTGATCTATGCGCCGTCGATCGCGCGCATGCGGCTGGTCTACCTGCAGGAACACCTGGCCGCCGCGCACCTTTCGATCCTGGCGCTGGAGGCGACCCCCGACAACATGGTCAGCAAGGAAATGGAGGCCGAGCTGCTGCAGCACGTGGAGGCCTACATGGTCGCTCTGACCAAGCCCGAACAGGGCAAGCTGATGCTGATGGTGGCGACGCCGGAGGTCATCGACGCCACCTACGACCTGCGCGAGGACAGTTTCTTCGGACTGATCGGCGATGCCGTGGTGACCCTGCTGGCACCGGACAACCGCTTGCTGCGCATCATCGGGTCGTCGCCCAAGGATTCGCAGATCCTGGTCGAAGTGGTGATGGACGAAGCGCCCCTGCGCCGCGAGATGTACGACTTCTCCTGGCGCATCCTGAATCTGTCGCTGGTCATTTCGGTGTTCACCGCGGCGCTGGTCTATCTCAGCCTCCATCTGCTCATGATCCGGCCGATGCGCCGCATCACCGAAAGCATGGCGGCCTTCCGCGAAAACCCGGAAGTCGCCGCCGATGCGCTGGCGCCCTCCGAGCGCAGTGACGAGATCGGCATCGCCCAACGCGAGCTGTTGAACATGCAGCAGGGGCTGCGCGCCGCCCTGCTGCAGAAGACGCGCCTGGCCGCCCTGGGTACCGCGGTCACCAAGGTGAACCACGACCTGCGCAACATGCTGGCGACGGCCAGCCTGATTTCCGACCGCCTCGGCAAGAGCGGCGACCCCGCCGTGCGCTCCATGGCGCCGGCCCTGGTCGGCGCGATCGACCGGGCGCTGCATCTCTGCTCGCAAACCCTGCAGTTCACCCGCGAAGGACCGGTGCAGCTCGACCTGCGGCGCTTCGACCTGCGCGACCTGCTGACCGAGGTGCGCGAGGCTCTGGCTGAGGTCGGGGCCGGGCGCGCCGGCTGGGTCAACGAGGTCGACCGCGGCTTCGAGATCGAGGCCGACCGCGAACAGCTCTACCGCGTGTTCTACAATCTCACCTGCAACGCGCTGGAGGCCGGCGCCGGCGAGGTCCGCATCACGGCCCGCCCGGTCCGCGATTTTCTGGTCATCGATGTGGAGGACGACGGCCCGGGCATGCCCGAAGAGGCCCAGTACGAAATCTTCAAGCCCTTCGCCGGCTCGACGCGTGAAGGGGGCACCGGCCTCGGCCTTTCCATCGCCCATGACATCATGCGCGCACACGGCGGCGACATCCGACTGGAACGGTCGGCCGGCGAGGGTACGCTGTTCCGCCTCGTCCTGCCGATGCGTCAGGCCAAGGCCCAGCCGGCGGCCAAGGCAAGCTGAGCCTAGCCCTCGATCGGGGCCGGGTGCCGCTCAAGCGGCCGGTGCGACGCTTATTCGACCAGGACCACGCCCTCGCGCCGCGGGTCGGCGCCGCCCTCCAGGCCGCTGCCGGTCCGGCGGATGCCGTGCAGGCCGCTGGTCAGGGCGCGGAGATTCACTTCCTGTCCCAGCGCTTCCAGCGCCGCCTTGGCGTCTTCGAGCCCGGTGCCCTCTTCCAGATCGGTGGCCCCGTTGCGGTTGACGAAGTTGGGCAGGGCGACGGCCTCTTGCACGGAGAGATTCCAGTCGAGGGCGGCGATGATCGCCTTGGCGGTGTAGCCGATGATGCGGCTGCCGCCCGGCGAGCCGATCGCCATAACGAAGCGGCCCTGGCGGTCCAGCACCAGGGTCGGCGACATGGAACTGCGCGGCCGCTTGCCCGGCTGCACCCGGTTGGCCACCGGCAGTCCGTCGACGAGGGGGCTGAAGGAGAAGTCGGTCAGCTCGTTGTTCAGCATGAACCCGCGGGCCATACGCCGGGACCCGAAGGCGCTCTCGATGGAGGCGGTCATGGAGACCGCGTTGCCGCTGCTGTCGACCACCGAGAGGTGGGAGGTCGACGGCGGATTGGGCTGGGCCGGGCTGTGCGCCACTTGGGCGCCGATGCCCGGCTGGGCCTTGCCCATGCTGGCGGTCGGATCAATGAGGGCTGAGCGCGCCTCCAGGTAATCCGGGTCGAGCAGCGCGTCCAGCGGCACCTCGACGAAGTCGCTGTCGGCCAGGAAGCGGTTGCGGTCGGCAAAGGCCAGGCGGCCGGCCTCGGCGACCAGGTGGATGGCCTCCGGCGAAGCCGGCGCCAGGGCCGCCAGGTCGAAGGGCTCGAGCAGTTTCAGGATCTGCAGCACCGCGACGCCGCCGGAGGTCGGCGGCGGCATGCCGCAGACGATCCATTGCCGATAGGGCAGGCAGACCGGGTCGCGGCGCTTGGCCTGGTAGGTCGCCAGGTCGCTATAGCTGAGGCGGCCGGGGTTGTCGTCGGTGCCGCGCACCCGGGTCACGATGTCGACGGCGATCGTCCCTTTGTAGAAGGCGTCGGCGCCGCCTGTCGCAACGGCGCGCAGCGTGTCGGCATAGGCCTGGTTCTTCAACAGCCTGCCGACGGGCAGCGGCGCGCCGGCGTCATCATGGAAATAGGCAGCGGTTTCCGGGTAGTGCTTCAGGTATTTGTCACCGGCGATCAGGCTGTGCAGCCGCGGTGAGACGGCGAAGCCTTCCTCGGCCAGACGGATCGCCGGCTGGAAGAGGTCGGCCCAGGGCAGGCGGCCGCCGTCGCGGTGCGCCAGCTCCAGCATGCGTAAGAGGCCCGGTGTGCCGACGGAGCGACCGCCGATGACCGCGTCCCAGAAAGGCATCGGCTTGCCGTCGGCTTCCAGAAACAGGGTCTGGCCCGCGCCGGCCGGGGCGGACTCGCGTCCGTCGTAGGCGGTAACTTCCTGTGTCTCGGCATCGTAGTGCAGCAAGAAGGCACCACCGCCAAGGCCTGAGGACTGCGGCTCCACCAGCCCCAGCACCACGGCGGTGGCGATGGCCGCGTCGACGGCCGAACCGCCCTGGCGCAGCATCGCCATGCCGGCTTCGGCAGCCAGAGGATTGGCAGCGGCGACCATATGGCGCGGCGTAGCGGGCGCCAATTCCTCGGCTGAGGTGCAGGCGCCCAGCGCCGGCGCGACGAGGGAGGCGACGAGGAAGAGGCGCAGGATCGGCCTTGGAACACCCGGCACGGCAGCAGAAGTCATGGAGCAGTCTCCCTGGAAGGTTGCCTTCCTCGGCAGCGACAGCGGCAGGCCGGCGCCGAGGCCTGCGCCATCATCAATCGCGGCGTGTGGATTGACCAGAGGTAGATTTGCGCCGAGGACGAGGGTCTTGGAACCAGTCCTGGGGCTGTCCCAAGCTCAGGCCGGGATCAGCTTGCACATGTGCAGGCCTTCGATCCGGTGGCCGCGCTCGTGCAAAACACTGCACAGCCAGCCGTCGTCACTTTGCTTGCCGGAGGAGGAGACGGCGGTATGCACCGCGCTGCAACCGTGGCGCCGGGCGATCTTCTCGATGCCGCTTTCCAGGGCGCGGGCGACGTTGGCCTGATCGACGATATCGAGGGCACAGAAAGGATCGGCGAAGAGGATCGGGCCGTGCACCATGTCGTAGGACAATTGGAAGGCGCCGATGCCGACGATGCAGTCCTGCTCGTTTCTGACAATTAGGATTCCAGTCCCATTGTCGGGTTCTTTGGCGATCCGCACGCTGGCAAAGCGGCGCCAACCTTCAAGGTCTGCCTCAGGGCAGACCGCCCGGATCAGCGGAAAGGCGTGATCCACTTCTTCATGCGACAACAGACTGACATTGAGTTTTCGCACTAAACGGGTAACCTTAGCTGAATGAGACTAGCGAACTGGGAGTGACATCACGGCTGTAAGGTTGGCGTATGCAGCCAAGCGATGTCCTTGATCCACGTCAATAATGGTAGGTAGATCACCTCAGTCCGCCGGCGCTAGGATCACACATAGGGTTGGAACCCTCGGAGCGCTTGTGAGATGACGGTTTTCGATTTCGATCGACCAAGTAAGTTGGCACCGGCGGCGGCGCGCGACCATGCGGAAACGTCCCCCTGTGCTGCCTGCTCCGTGCGTGGCATGACCATCTGTGCGCCGCTCGATTCGCAGGAACTGGCGCAGGTCTCGGCGATCATGACCTCGGTCGAGTTGGAAGCCGGGGCACCGCTGTTCGACGAAGGCGAGGATGCCGGCAACGTCTATAATGTGACCTCCGGCACCATCAAGGTTTACAAGCTGCTGCCCGACGGGCGCCGCCAGGTAACCGGGTTCCTCTTCGCCGGCGATTTTCTCGGCCTTGCCAAGCAGGAGACCTACGCCTTCAGCGCCGAGGCGGTGACTCCTTGCCTGCTGTGCCGCTTTCCGCGCAACAAGCTGGAAGACCTGATGCAGCGCCTGCCCAAGATCGAGCAGCGCCTGCTGGGTATCGCCAGCAACGAACTGGCCTCGGCGCAGGAGCAGATGCTCTTGCTGGGGCGTAAGACGGCACGGGAGAAGATCGCCTCCTTCCTGCTCATGCTGGCCAAGCGCGCCAAGCAGCGCGGCCAGTCGGAAAACCCCGTGGCCGTTCCCATGAGCCGCACCGACATCGGCGACTATCTGGGGCTGACCACGGAAACCGTGAGCCGGACTTTTACCCAGTTAAAGCAGGAAGGCATCATCCAGCTGCTGCCCAATCACCAGGTGAAGTTGACCGGGCGCGACAATCTGGAGGAAATCGCCGGCGGCTTTTGAGCCGGCGAATTACGGGGCTGCGGCTTTAGACGCGCGGCGTCTGGATGATCGGCGGCACCGACTGAAGTGCCGTATCCCAAGGAAACAGAATCCAGGTGTCCTGGCTGACCTCGGTGACGAAGCTGTCGACCAGCGGCCGCCCGGCCGGCTTTGCATAGACCGTGGCGAAATGCGCATTGGGCATCAGTTCGCGGACTTTGCGGGCGGTCTTCCCGGTATCGACCAGATCGTCGATCAGCAGCCAGCGGTCGCCGTTGTTGCGCTCCACCGTTTTCAACACTTCCAATTCGCCTTGGGTGTTGTCGCTGAGGTAACTGGTGATGCAGATCGTGTCGATCAGCCGCACGTCGAGTTCGCGGGCGATCACAGCCGCCGGCACCAGGCCGCCTCGGGTGATCGCGGCGATGCCATGGAACGGGCCGGCGTCCACCAGCCGCCAGGCAAGGGCGCGCGAATCCCGGTGGAGCTGGTCCCAGGAGACGGGAAAAGTTTTAGGTTCTTCTGTAGTCATGGGTGCCGCGCATCCCCTCGCTGTGGCCTGCCGATTTTAAGAGGGGGGATTAAAGCGGAAGTCGCCGCCGGCGTCTAAAGGCTTTTTGGACCTGGAGCCTCGCCCGGTCGGATAAGGCTCTAGCTCGAAACCTCGCCGGTGGGGATTAGCTGAACCGCGGCGATCCGCCAGGAGCCGTCGGGCTGCTGCTCCATGGTATAGATGGCGATCACGGCATCGCCCTGGGGGCCGACGAAGCGCACCGCCTGGCCGGTGCGGCCCTCGATGATCCTGGCGTCGAGGAACTCCACGGTCTGCGGCCGGTAAACCGGTTGATAGCCACCGCGGACCATGGCCATGAAGTTCTCGGCGGTGCCGAAGAGGCGGCGCAGCTGCGGCGTGGCGTAGGAAAACGCCTGAGGTCCGTCATCGCGCTGAAAGGCGTCGAGCTGGGATTCGATAGTTCCGAGGATGGCCTGCTGGTCGGCGGGCGCGGGCCTTTGCACGTCTTGCGCAAGAACGCTGTGCCCGAGGGGGCCGGCGGTAAAGAGGACGACGGCGAGACAAAGGGCGGCGAGGCGCGGCATGGCAGGCTCCCAAGGGTTACCCCGAACCAATTAGGTCGAAGCGGCGGCGGGACCAGCCCTGAAATGCGTCAGGCCGGCCTCCGCATCGCGGGGGCCGGCCTGTAAACCCTATAAGGGAATGAACGCCAGGAAGCTGTGCGATCCTAGAGCAGATCCGGGTTGGCTGGAATCGCTTTAGCGATCCACCGACCCGGTGAATCTGCTCTAACTATTGGATATAGATCGGATTCACGTGATTGGGCGGAACCATGAAGCGGTTCCGCCCAAGCACGATCCGATCTAGCGAACGTAGATGTGAACCTCGTTGACCTGAACCTGCGGGCTCGAGGTGGCCGAGAGCGTCATGCGGTCGGCCGGGAGCCCCATGTTGGTCAGGGTGCGCAGCACGCTCTCGGCATTGCGGCGCGAGCGGTTGGTCGCCAGCGCCACACGCGCCGCATCGCCACCCCCAGGCGCCACCGCGACAATGTCGAAAGCGGCGTTGGGGCGGCGTTCCAGGGCCGCGCCGACCACCGTGAACAGGGCCTGCTCATACTGCACGTTCTCGCGTTCGAAGCGGATCACCGCCAGCGGCTGGCGTTGCCCGACCGCGCTGGCCGCGCCGCCGGCCGGTGCCGGTGCCGGCACGCCATAGGAGCGGTTGGCCAGGCTGCCGCCGATGTACTCGCCGTTGTCGATGGCGACCTGCATGGCGGTCAGGTTGAGGCGCTCGTTGGCGAAATAGTTCTGGGTGCGGGCGATGTCGTCGCTCAGCTCGTTGAGCAGGCGGTCGATCACCACCACGGTCTTGTTGACCTCGTCCTCGAGGGTGGCGAGCTGGCGATGGTCTTCCTCGATGGCGCCGCGCAGTTCGAAGGTGGTGCTGGTCGATTCGAGCAGGAAGGCCGACAGCGAGGCGGTGCCGGAAACCTGGCTGGCCAGGGTGTTCAGGGCGGCGATGCTGGCGCCGACCTGCTGCAGTTCGGCCTGGGCCTGGTTCCACTGGGCGACCAGCTCCGGGTTGCCCGGGGTGGTGCCGACCTGCAGGCGGGCGTTCATGGCCGCCTTCAGGGAGTGGTAGTTGCCGGCGAACTGGCGCGCCGAGATGCGCAGGCTCTGCAGCTGGTTGTTCTCGTCGGACAGCTGCCCCTGCAGCTTCAACAGATCATTGCGCAGCGTCTTGATCTTCTGTCCGACGACGGTGCCGGTGGGCCGCATATTGCTGACGGTCGGCGGCTCGAAAACCGTGGTCCCGAGAATCTCCGGGGCGGGGGAAGCCGGTACAGTCGAGGCAGGGGCGGTCTCAACCGCGGGTGGCTGACTCGCCGCGGAAGTCCCGGCCTGCGGCGCCGGCGCAGCGCCACTTGCGGGCGCCTCGTCCTTCTGTGGCACGGTGCAACCCGCCACGAACAAAAGCGCGCCGATGACGATTGCAGTCCGGCGAAAGGGCAACGAGTGTCTGCTCGACATAGAGATTTCCGTACCGATTTTCGAGACAACTAAATCTAATAAGCCCATACATATTAACCATGTAAGTCTTTACAGATTCTTGCTATCCCGACCCCCCTCATTAGATTGCGAGATAGTAGAGGATGGATTCTGGCGGTACAAGTGCCATTTCCCGGGGGTGAAGGGTCGCCGGAAACCCGATTTAGGGTTGGAAATCCTGGGTTTTTGGCGTTTCGCGAAGCTCTTGCAAGGCGCCAAGGCTTCGAGTAATGTCCGGCCTCCTCGCGGCGGCCGGTTTTACCGCCGCGGTGTCATTAGTGGCTTTATTGTGCGCCCGTAGCTCAACTGGATAGAGCATCTGACTACGGATCAGAAGGTTGGGAGTTCGAATCTTCCCGGGCGCGCCATTATCTCCTTGAATATCTGGAGTAAGAGCGTCGATCGCCGGCGCAGCACCTGCCATCGCCGGCCGC
>CAJHXP010000541.1_pt1 | contig 22276 bp, 19 predicted proteins | sample 9198551 | NCBI WGS metagenome assembly CAJHXP01 (sample SAMEA7708297, study PRJEB35096) | sediment metagenome | biome: marine neritic benthic zone biome [ENVO:01000025]; feature: sediment [ENVO:00002007]; material: shallow marine sediment [ENVO:03000034] sea grass bed [ENVO_01000059] ... | reverse complement strand
CCCGAGGGTGCCTTTTCGACGACGCCCTGCGCGACCTCCGGCGGGAGACGCTAGAACTGCGCCTAGCCCTGGGCGCCGGCCCTCTGCCGGCTGACTGGCCCGTCTTTGGCGACCACGAAGGCAACTGGCCGTCGCCCTACTCGATCAGCGACCGCTGGCGCGCCGCCGTGACGAATCGCAAGCTGCCGAAAGTCACATTCCACGCGCTGCGCCATACCCACGCCTCGGCGATCATCGCCGACGGCCTCGACGTGGTCGCGGTCAGCCGGCGGCTAGGACATGCCTCGCCGGCACTCACCTTGTCGGTGTACTCGCACCTGTTCAGCACCGACGACCACAAAGCCGCCGCGGCGATCGACGCTGCGCTCGGCCAGGGCTAGGGTTGCAGAAGGGTTGCAACCAGCCAATGATGAGGAGCTAAGCATCTATGTTTAAAGGGAAAATATGGCGACCCCAACGGGATTCGAACCCGTGTTGCCGGCGTGAAAGGCCGGTGTCCTAGGCCTCTAGACGATGGGGTCTTAGAGCCGAGACGATGTAGCCGCTCCGCCGTGGGAATGCAAGCCTCTCCGGTGGTTCGGGGCTAAAAAAGCCGCCTTAGCGGCAGGAGAGCGCCCGGAGCCCTCCGCGGGTCAGGAATCCGGGGGTAGCGCGCCCGGCCGGTCCCGGGCCATGAGCGGTGGCGCCGGCTTCCCGCCCTGCCCCGGCTCCGGCCCCTGGACAATGGGGACCGAGCCGATCTCCTTGACCAGCTTCTCGAGGATCGCCGCGGAGAAAGACTCGTAGTCGTTGGCGGTCATCACGAAAGCGCCGCTGCCGCCGATAACCGACGAAAGATAGTAGTTCTGCACCGAGGTGTCCTCGTTGAGGATCGCCAGACCGTTGATGGTGAGGCCCTGCAGCACCGCGAGATCCCGCAGGTTGTCCGGCTGAGCGCCTTGGTTGGCCCGCCCGTCTCCGGATATGTCGATAACCTTGCGGCGCCCCTCGAAGCCGTTGTGGGCGATTTCGTTCATGGAGAACTCGATGGCGCCGCCGATCGCGGTGCCCCCGCCATCGAGAAAGCGCGGGGTACCGTCGATGTAGTCGGCAAAGGCCAGGATGCTGGCCTCATCGATCAGCAACTCCCAGTCGACGGCCACATGCTGGCGGCGATTGTCCGACCACTGGATCATGGACACGGCAATACCGCTCTTGCCGGAGGCCGCAATTGCCGCAATCACCGACGGGTTGCGGAAGGCCTCGGCAAAGCCAAGCATCTGCAGGTCGAATTCCTCGGGAGATACCGAGGAAGAAGTGTCGACGGCCAACACCAGTTCCAGTTCGACCGGCTGGCGCGGACCGGGATTGCGCGGCTCCAGCTGCGCCAGGCTTGCCCCCGGCAAAATGGCGGCCAACAGGAAGAACACGGCAAAGATCGACGCGTGCCGGCGCAACTCCGTAGAGATACCGGCCACAAGCCCGGAGGTCGTGCAGGGTACAGCCATGCCGAACAGCCTAACCGGGGCCATGGGCCGCTGTCTCAAAGAATTGGACAGTTGACTGGAAATTGATTGATCGCGCCAGGATTGGAAAACGGCAGGACGGCACGTTGCGCAAGCCGTTGAAGGTTCAGGCAGAGCCGCTGCCGGCCGGCGGGGTCGCGGCGTCCTCGATGATGAACTGCACGCTTTCACGCCCGCCCCAGCGATCGATCTGCAGACGCCCGGCGACATGCAGCGGCAGGCCGGCGGTCTGCAGCAGGGCCGGGCCGAGATCGCTATCCAGCGCGCGAAAGGCGATGGCCTTCAGGCTGCCTCCCTGGCTATCGCCGAGGAAACAACGCACGTGATTCTGACCGACAACGGAGGCCTTTGCGACACGCACCGCCGGCAGGGCGAAACGCGGCTGCGCATTGCCGACCCCGAAGGGACCGCAGCGCTCGATCTGCGCCAGCAATTCCAGGTTGGCGGCGCGGGGCTTCAGCGCGCCGTCGATGCCGAGCGAAGGCTGATAGTCGATCTCCGCCAAGCGACGGGCGAGGCGTTCGTCGAGGAAGGCCGTCAGCTCGGCGAGGTTGTCGGCCGCCACCGTCAGCCCCGCGGCCATGGGGTGCCCGCCACCGTTCATCAGCAGGCCTTCCTGGCGCGCGGCGATGATCGCGGCCCCCAGGTCGACACCGGGCACCGAACGGGCCGAGCCCTTGCCGATCCCGTTTTCGAGAGCGATCACCAAAGCCGGCTTGTTGAAGCGCTCCTTCAGGCGGCTCGCGACGATGCCGATCACACCGGCGTGCCAGCCCTCGGAAGCCGCCACCACCAGCCCTTCCCCCGTCCCGGCGGACTCGACCTGACGGATCGCCTGGTCGAGCACCAGGAGCTCGATCTCCTTGCGCTCGGCATTGTAGCTGTCGAGCTGCGTGGCCATCGCCGCCGCCTTGCCAGGATCGTCACAGGTCAGCAGGCGCGCACCGAGCGGGGCCTCCCCCACACGTCCGCCGGCATTCACCCGAGGACCGAGCAGGAAGCCGGCATGATAGGTCCCCGGCTTCTCGTCGATGCGCGATACGTCGCTCAAGGCAGCCAGACCGGTGTTGCCCCGCGCCGCCATGACCTTGAGACCCTGGGTCACCAGCGCACGGTTGATGCCGGTCAGGGGGACCACGTCGCAAACCGTGCCAAGCGCCACCAGGTCGAGCCATTGCCGCAGGTCGGGTTCGGCCCGGTTCTGCCGTCGGTACCAGCCCGCGTCGCGCAGCGCCCGATTGGTCGCGACCACCAACAGAAAGGCGACGCCGACTGCCGCCAGCTGGCCTTGCCCCGAGGTATCGTCCAGGCGGTTGGGATTGACCACGGCCACCGCCGCCGGCAAACGCGGCTCGGCGGCATGATGGTCGACAACGATAATCTCCAGCCCGGCTTCGGCCGCTTCGCCCAGGGCCTCGAAAGCGGTAATGCCGCAGTCGACGGTAATCACCAAGCCGACGCCCTGCGCCCGAAGGCGTTTGAGCGCCGGGGCATTGGGCCCATAACCCTCAGCCAAACGGTCGGGGATATAGATTTCGAGTTCGACACCGATGGCGCCGAAGAAGCGGGACAGCACGGCCGAGGCGGTCGCGCCATCGACATCGTAATCGCCGAAGACCGCGAGCTTTTCGCTACTCTCGACGGCCTGCAGCAGGCGCTGGGCGGCGCGGTCCATATCCATGAAGACGGAGGGGTCCGGCAGGCAGTCGCGCAGCGTCGGATTGAGAAAGGCTTCGGCGTCCTCAGGCTCGACACCCCGGGCGGCCAGAACACGGCCGACGATCTCCGGCAGGTCGAGCCGCTGCGCCAGGGCCAGGCCCTGGCGACTGTCGCCCAGGCGTTCTTCCCAGCGCTTGCCGGTCAGTGAGCATTCGACGCCGAGGAAGCAGCCACGCTGTTCCATATGCCCCTAGACACCCAAGGTGTCGTACCAGGTTTTGCGGTCGAAATTGTGGTGTGCTTCGACATAACGGACGGTGCCCGACTTGGAGCGCATGACCACGGAGTGCGTGGTCGCGCCAGCGTGGAACCGCCGCACACCGCGCAGCATCGAGCCATCGGTGACGCCGGTCGCGGCAAACATGACATCGCCGCTGGCCAGTTCATGCAGATTGTATTTGCGATTGTAGTCGGTCACGCCGAGACGGTCGGCGCGTCGACGCTCGTCGTCGGTGCGGAATACAAGGCGACCCTGGAACTGGCCACCGATGCAGCGCAAGGCGGCGGCCGCCAGCACGCCTTCAGGAGCGCCGCCGACGCCCATATAGATGTCCACGCCGCTTTCCTTGCTGCTGGTCGCCATCACACCGGAGACGTCGCCGTCGCCGATCAGCATGATGCGCGCACCGGCCTCGCGTACCTTGGCAATGACCTCGCTATGGCGCGGCCGGTCGAGGATGCAGGCCACCAGATCGGAGACATCCATCTGCTTTGCCTTGGCGAGATTCTTCAGATTGGTCGCCGGGTTTTCGTCGAGATCGACCAGGTCGTCCGGCAGACCGCCACCGACGGCGATCTTGTCCATATAGGTGTCCGGCGCATTGAGGAAATTGCCTGATTCGGCCATGGCGATCACCGCCAGGGCGTTCTGCCCGCCCTTAGCGGTGATGGTCGTGCCTTCCAGGGGATCCAATGCGATATCGATCGCCGGACCGCCGGCGCCGACCTTCTCGCCGATGAACAGCATCGGCGCCTCGTCGCGCTCGCCCTCGCCGATCACCACGGTACCGTCGATATCCAGACCGTTCAGGGATTGACGCATGGCGTTGACGGCGGCCTGATCGGCGGCTTTCTCGTCGCCACGCCCCATGAGGCGCGATGCGGCGAGTGCTGCGGCTTCCGTGACGCGCACCGTCTCCAGGGCAAGATTGCGATCCATGGAGTTAGCTGGCGACGTGGCTTTGGGCATCGGTTCCTCGTTTGCTGGCCGTTAGAGATCAACGATCCGGATCAGCCGCGGCACTTCGACCACGGCTTCCATCTCGGCGATGCGGGAAAGTGCCCGCTGAATTTGTGCTTCCCGGGTGTCGTGGGTCATGATGACGACCGGCACCGCCTCGCCCTCGCCCTCGGCGCGGCCCCGCTGGATCATCGACTCCATGGAAATATTCTCGTCGCGCAGGGCCGCCGCAACATCGGCGATCACACCCGGTTTGTCGCTGACCAGGAGACGCAGGTAATAGGGGCAGCGATGCTCGGCCATCGGCAGGCTCGGCAGGCGCTTCAGCTCGCGCGCGGCGACGCCGAAGACCGGCAGGACGGTGCCGCGCGCGATATCGATCAGATCGGCGACCACGGCCGAAGCGGTCGGCCCGGCGCCCGCGCCGCGCCCCTCGTACATCGTGGTATCGACGAAGTCGCCGTCGGCCACCACCGCGTTGAACACCCCGGAAACACTGGCGATGGGCAGTTCCTTGGCCACCATGCAGGGATAGACCCGTTGCTCGATGGCGCCGTTCACCAGCTGCGCGAAGCCAAGTAGTTTGATGCGGTAACCGAGCTCGTCGGCATAGGCGACATCAAGAGCCGAAACGTTGCGAATGCCCTCGATATGCACGGCATCGAAATCGATCTCGCAGCCGAATGCCAGAGCCGTCAGGATCGCCAGCTTGTGCGCCGTATCGACCCCGTCGACATCGAAGCTGGGGTCCGCCTCAGCGTAACCGAGCCGTTGAGCCTCGGCCAAGACAGTCTCGAAATCCTGGCCCGCCTTGGGATTACCGCCGACCTCGGCCTCTCCCGACATCTGGGTCAGGATGTAATTGCAGGTCCCGTTGAGAATACCGTAGACGCGATCAATCCGGTTGCCGGCCAGCCCCTCGCGCAGTCCCTTGATGATAGGAATGCCGCCGGCCACTGCCGCCTCATAGCCGATGGTGCGCCCGGCGCCTTCGGCCAGGATTGCCAGCTGCGTGCCGTGATGGGCCAGCAGCGCCTTATTTGCCGTGACCACATGACGTCCACCGGTGAGCGCCGCCTCGACCATCGCCTTCGCCGGGTCCTCCGAACCGCCGATCAGCTCGACGACGACGTCGGCCTCAGCGTCTCGGGCCAAGGCAATCGGATCGTCGAACCACTGAAAGCCCGAGAGATCCACGCCGCGGTCGCGCGTTCGATCACGGGCCGACACCGCCGTCACCTGCAGCGGTCGTCCAGCCCTTGCGGTGATGGCGTCGGCATTTTCGTGAAGCAGGCGTAAGGTGCCTGCCCCGACGGTGCCAAGACCGGCCACAGCTATGCGAAGAGGTTTACTCAAGAAGCGACGTTCCGAACCTTTGCGCCCTGGTCGTTGATGCCCAGGGACCTGAGAAATCCTTTAATATTGCGCACTGCCTGGCGCGTCCTTTGCTCGTTTTCGACCAGTCCAAGACGCACGAAACCCTCGCCATATTCCCCGAAACCGATGCCGGGGGCGACGGCAACCTGGGCCTGCTCCAACAGCAGCTTGGAGAACTCAAGCGAGCCCATCTCACGCAGCGCGGCGGGCAAGGGCGCCCAGCAGAACATCGTCGCCGGCGGGCTTGGAATCGGCCAGCCAGCAGCCTCCAGGCCGGACACCAGCACGTCGCGGCGCGAGCGGTAACGGGACCGCATCTCGTCGATGCACTCCTGCGGCCCGTTCAGCGCCGCCGTCGCTGCCACCTGGATCGGCGTGAAGGCGCCGTAGTCGAGATAGGACTTTACCCGGCCGAGCGCAGCAATGAGGTCTGGGTTGCCGGCGCAAAAGCCGATGCGCCAGCCGGGCATGGAATAGGTCTTGCTGAGCGAGGTGAACTCTACCGCGATTTCCTTGGCACCGGGGACCTCAAGGATCGAGGGCGGAGGAGTTCCCTCGAAATAGACCTCGGCGTAAGCTAAGTCGGATATCACATAGATTCCATGATCTCGGCAGAAATCCACAACCTCGGAATAAAACGCTAGATCAACAACTTCTGCGGTCGGGTTTGAAGGGTAGTTTAGAACCAACGCTGAAGGCTTGGGCACCGAGTGGCGCACTGCCCGCTCAAGCTGTTCCATGAAATCGAACTCCGGCCCCACTGGAATACTGCGGATCGCCGCGCCGGCGATGATGAAGCCGAAGGCATGGATCGGATAGCTGGGATTGGGCGCCAGAATGATATCGCCGGGGCTGGTGATGGCCTGGGCCAGATTGGCCAGACCTTCCTTGGACCCCAAGGTGACAATGACCTCCCGCTCCGGCTCCAACGCCACGTTGAAGCGGCGCGCGTAGTAGGCGCTGAGTGCCCTACGCAGGCCCGGAATGCCGCGTGAGGTCGAGTAGCGATGCGCCCGTGGGTCGGCGAGAGTCTCTGCCAGCTTGTCGATGACATGTTGGGGCGGCGGGTGGTCAGGATTGCCCATGCCGAAGTCGATAATGTCCTGACCCTCGGCACGAGCCTTGGATTTCAAGGCATTGACCTCGGCAAAGACATAAGGCGGCAGGCGCTTTATGCGATGAAAATCCTGAGTCATGATCTTTTCAGAGGAACCGGTTGTGCACGCAAAAGCCTGTTCAGAAGGCTGGCAACCGCCGGCGCCTTATCCGCGGCGGTCCTGCCGCCTCTTGTAGCGAGGGCAGGCCTAGTTTTCCAGGAAGATTTCAACCCTCCTGTTGCCCGCCTCTCCGGAGGGCATGAACTCATGATACACCGGCTCGGCATCAGCCTTGGCCTCGCTTTGCATGGCTTCCGGCGCCACGCCGAGGTCCAACAGCTCTTCCATGACAGCATTTGCCCGCGTCAGCGACATATCAAAATTGGCGATCTGATGCTCATCCGGCGTCGCATTCTGCGTCCGGCTGCTGGCATGCCCGACAATGCGCAGGCTGCCGCCGCGCTGCTTGTGAAGGGTCACTATATCCCGCAGCACACTGCGATCCTTGGCATCCAGCTCGAAAGAACCGTGCGCAAAGAAGATGATGGCCGCGAGCTGCCCGGCGCCGCCATAGGCGGGCGCCGACAGGCCCGCCACCTGGTCGCTCACCGTCACCGAATCCGCCGTAATGATGGTGCTGGTCGTAAAGGGATCTGGCCCCGCGGCGGTGACCAATGGCGCCGGCTCCGCCTGTGAGGTGCTGAAGGTGGCGCGATTGCGATCCTCGATCATCTCTTTAATCACTCTTTCCCGGTCTTCCGGAGCCGAATAGGGCTTCGGTTCGTCCGGTACTTCTGAGAGATTGGGAAATTCGTCCTTGGCGCCCTCGGCACTCACTCGAGACGGCTTTTCCGCTGCAGCGGCCTCGGGGGACTGGGTCATGTCCTCAACAGCGGCACAGCCCGCCAAAGCGGCCATCGCCAGAGCGGCGGCCGCAACCGGCAGAATCCCAAGGCCAGGCCTCTTCACCATTGAGGCCTTGCGCCCGTTCCTGGCTCTTTCCGCCGCGAACTCGCCCTGCCCGTAGGCTTTTTGCTTGTCGATCATCGATTTTTCTTCCCTGCGCGGGTCCATATCCGTTCCTGAGACGCCTCCGATGCACCGCGTATCTGCCGAAAAGCCCATTTCCGACGATCTACATGGTGCCGTCACTGCTATTGAAACGGCTGCACCCCCCTATTACCTTGCGAACAATTCAGCAAATTCGCGCTCCCAAGCCGATTCGGTACGGCCTATACGGGATTGCGGTCACATCAGCAGGATAAGGAAGCCTCCATGGCGGAGCAACAGCCCCCCGACATCAAACTGCCCGATCCTGTCGAAATCTCAAAATCCATGGCCAGTATCGCCGAGCGCAGCCAGAAACTGGTGAGCGAGTTCCTGGAACGCCAGCAACAACAGGGCAAGAATCCCTCCAACATGGATCCGCTGAATATCGGCGCGGCCTTCATGGAGATGACCCATCGCATGATGGCCGATCCGGCCAAGTTGGTGCAGGCCCAGATGACGCTGTGGCAAGACTATATGCGCCTCTGGCAGACCACTGCCCAGCGGATGATGGGCCACGAGCCCGAGCCGATCGCATCGCCGGAGCAGGGCGACCGCCGCTTCAAACATCCGGAATGGGACGAAAACGAGCTGTTCGACTTCGTCAAGCAGTCCTACCTGCTCACCGCCCGCTGGATGCAGTCGACGGTAAAGGACGTCGAAGGCCTGGACGACAAGACCTCGCAAAAGGTGGATTTCTATACCCGACAGTTCGTCGATGCCATGGCGCCGTCCAATTTCGTGATGACCAATCCCGAGGTCCTCCGGGCAACGCTGGAGTCCGGCGGCGAGAACCTCGTGAAGGGCCTGCACAACCTCCTTGACGACTTGGAGCAAGGCAAGGGCCGGTTGAAGATCAAGATGACCGATATTGAGGCCTTCGACCTCGGCGTGAACATCGCACTGACGCCCGGCAAGGTGGTCTATCAGAACGATCTGATGCAGCTGATCCAGTATGCACCGGCGACCGAGGAAGTCCACAAGCGCCCACTGCTCATCGTCCCACCCTGGATCAACAAGTTTTACATTCTCGACCTCCGGCCAAAGAACTCCTTCATCCGCTGGGCCGTTGAACAGGGGCATACGGTCTTCGTCATCTCCTGGGTCAACCCAGATGAGAAGCTCGCGCTGAAGACCTTCGAAGACTACATGACAGAGGGCCCCCTGGACGCGCTCGACGCGATTGAGAAGGCCACCGGCGAAACAGACGCCAACGTCATCGGCTACTGCCTGGGCGGCACCCTCCTGGCCAGCACCCTCGCCTACATGGCGGCCAAGAAAGATCAGCGGGTAAAGTCCGCGACCTTCTTCACCACCATGATCGACTTCAGCGATGCGGGCGAACTCGGCGTCTTCATCGATGAGGCACAGCTTGCCGCTCTCGAAGAAAAAATGAGCGAGAAGGGCTATCTCGAAGGCGCCGAGATGGCGACGACCTTCAACATGCTGCGGGCCAACGACCTGATTTGGTCATTCGTGGTCAACAATTACCTGATGGGCAAGGATCCCTTCCCCTTCGACCTGCTGTACTGGAACTCCGATTCAACGCGGATGCCGGCGGCCATGCACAGCTTCTACCTGCGCAAGATGTACCAGGAGAACAAGCTGATCGAAGCCGGCGGGATTACTCTCAAGGGTGTCAAGATCGACCTGTCCAAGGTCAAGGAGCCGGCCTGCCTGATTTCCACGCGGGAGGACCACATCGCCCCCTGGAAATCGACCTACACGGCGACCCAGCTGCTCGGCGGACCGGCAAAATTCATTCTTGCCGGCTCCGGTCATATCGCCGGTGTGGTCAATCCACCGGAATCCGAGAAGTACGGCTATTGGACCAATCCAAAAAACCCGAAAGACCCCGCCGGCTGGCTTAGCGGCGCAGAGGAGCACAAGGGTTCGTGGTGGCCGGAATGGAACGACTGGGTTGCCGCCTTCGGCGACGGCAAGGTCCCGGCCCGCACCCCCGGCGACGGCAAACTGAAGGTGATCGAGGATGCCCCCGGCAGTTACGCCAAGGTGCAGGCGCAGGATTAGGCGGCGTGGATTCGATCGCGAAAGTCCCCGCTTCGGGGCCGGAAGGCCTTGAAGAGATGAACCGGGTCCTGGCTGAAAGCGCACCGCTGGCGCGGCAGTGGTCGCAGGAGATGTGCTGGCACAACGCCGCGAAGGGTGAGAGCTGTGCCTGGTACCACGGCGCCTGGCAGACGCTACGGCTGCTCGGCATCGTCACCACCCTCACCCAGCAGGCCGATCTCTATATCAGCGCCTTGCGCCCCATGATCGCCGCAGGCGGCTTCAAAAGAGTTTTCCTCTCCGGTTCGGCCGACTATGGCCTACTGTCGGTCGTTCTTGAAGCCTTCAGCCAGGAAGGCGTGGTCCCGGACATCACTGTTGTGGACCGTTGCACAACACCGTTGCGGCTGTGCCGCTGGTACGCCGAACGCTACGGCTACACCATCGAGACGGTCCAGTCGGACCTCGCTGCCTTCCGCGACGACGAGCCCTATGATTTTATCTGCGTGCACTCCCTGCTTTCGTGCGTTCCGCTCGAACACCATGCAGACATCGTCGCAACCTGGCACAGCCTGCTTCGCCCAGGCGGCATCCTGATGATGGCCAACAATCTCTATCCTGGAATGGTCGGCAGGAAGTCCGGCTTTTCTCCCGACGAGATTCCCGCCTATCGAGCGCGTGTCGCCCAGGCCGTCGACAGCTGTCCTTACCCGAACGCACTACCGCCAGCCAACGAGATCGGGAAGATTGCCGAAGCCTTCGCCGCGAATATGGAAGGGACCGTGATCAACTCACGCAGTCAACTGACAGACCTCATGGAAGCACGGGGCTTCGTGCTGCAGGACACCCGTTTCGGGAACCTCGTCAAAGACCCGAACCATCAGCGTTCAGGTGCGCCCGTTGCGAACAAGAAGGAATACGCCTGGATCGTCGCCCGCTGCGTCTAGTCCGGCAGTACTCTAGGACCCGCCGGCTCGGCGCAGCGATTCGTTGACGAAGTCCTCGTATTTGCCGCCGGCCGAGCGCGGAATGTCCTCCATCAACTTCAGCTCCACCGCCACGGTGCCCGGCAAACGCGTGGTGAGGTGCTCGCAAATCTGCACCTTCTCCCTATCGCTGAGCAGGCGCTCCGGGACGAGGCGTGCCTCCACCTTGTCGACCTCGACCTGAGCCAGCTGAAACTGCCGGATCGGCGCGATCTTGGTCAATGATTTAACGCCGAAGGCCGGCCAATACTCATTGCCTTCCCGGTCGACCAGCATGTTCCTCTCGCGCCCCAGAATGCGGGTCAGGACCGGAAGACCTCGCCCGGTCGGACAGGCTTCGCCGACTTCGGCGAAGTCGCCGATGTCGTAGCGAAGGAGCGGCATGGCGAAGTTGTGCAGAGCCGTGACAACGACGCGACCGACCTCCCCCGGCCCACAGGGACGGCCATCGCGGTCTATCACCTCGACCAACGCAAACTCAGCCTGAACCAGATGGTGTTCATGTCCGGGCGCCTGCAAAGACATATAGCCGATCTCTTGCGAGCTGTAGGAATCAGCGATTTCGACGCCCCAGGCCTCGCGGCAAGCCTCGCGCACGTGCGGTTGCAGCAATTCCCCGAAGGTCAGACACTGTTCCAAGTTCGGGAGTTTCACGCCATGGCTATCGCAATAGCGCGCAAGTGATAGCAGGTTCGTCGGGTAGCCGCGCAGATAGTGGGGATCGATGCGCGCAAGCCACTCCGCCTGCTGGGAAATGCTGGACTCGATCTCCAAGGCATGGATCGGGCCGCTGTCAAATACCTGAGCTACTGCCGGCCCCCACTGCGGTAGCGAAAGGCCTTTCGGATAAGCCGCTTTCCCATTGGGAATACGGCGGATCACGGCCATCGTGCCCATCAAATCGCGGCCGTGCCAAAGATGTTCACGCAGCGTCAGCACTTCCCAGAAGAAACTGGTAATCGCCGTACCGATCACGGTGACCGGCATGCCGGTGGACCCGGATGTCGAAGACTTAGATGTCTTGCCGTGCTCACGTGGAATTGCCGTACTGACCAAGCTGTCGCCGGCCTTTTGAATATCCCCGCGGGCCAACAGCGGCATGCGCAGCCAGTCCTCAGGCTCCACAGGCCGTTCCCCCGTCAGGCCCGCATCGAGCAACCGCTGCCGGTAAAATGGCACAGTCTTCATAACATGCCGCAGCAGGCTGTTTAGCTGGCTAAACTGCCCCTCGCGGATCTCCTCCGGCGAGCGCCACTGGTTGAGTTCGATCTGCTGCAGAACGGCGATCCGCCGCGCTGCATCCGGCCCGGGAATCGCTGGCCAGGCAATCGACTTCATGCTCGAACGGGGAGAACAGGGTTTTCCGGTCATCTCACTTGACCCGGCCACCAGAATGGCACCTCGGGAAGCGAGACGCCGAGCATTTCAATAAAGAGCCCATAGGATAGCAGCAACGATGAAGCGGCGGCAGCCAGCGCCAAACCCCAACCCGCCCCTACAGACCTGAGAAAACAAAGCAGATAGATCGCCAGTCCCCAAGGATAGCCGAAGAGAAAGACCAGGGGCACGATCGAGAACAGCCAGACCATCTTCCGCAGTGCTGCACGGCCCCGAGCACCGGTCAGCGACGCGGGCGCGCCCACGAGCGGTCCTGATGGGGGCTTGAGCGTCTCAGGCGAGGCGTGGAGTCGCAACGCCACCAGTTGGGCAACCACCACGACAAGTGTGCAACCGGCGGCCAGCAGGGGGAACCGCATGAGCGCGATGGAGTACTCGTAGTAGATTATGCCGAGCGCGCAGAAGCCAACCAGAAAGGCGGCGATGGCGAGAAGGAATCCGGTCTCAACGCTTCGCATTGCCGTTCCCTCCATAGCGCGCCGCTGCGCTCAGGAAATAGCGCCGCAGCCTGCTCCAGGACAACCCCATAACAATCAGCGCCAACAGCAGCATGGCACCGGGACGAAACAGGAAGCTCAGGCCGTAGGCCTGCAGGGAGATGTGAAGATAGGTCTCGATCAGGGGTGCCATGACGAAGCCCAATACCAGGGCCGGCCGGCTGTATCCCATGACTTTCATGGCGCAGCCCAGCAACCCGATAACGAAGGTGGCAACAATATCCATCGGCTCGTTCTGGTAGGCATAGGCTCCAAGCACCACCAGCACGGCAAGGATCGGCGCCAGCACCTCCGGACGCACGTCGGCGATTTTCAGGAGCAGCGGCGAGGCCGCTATCATGATGGCCACTGCGATTAGGTTGGCGAAGGCGAGGACCATGGCCAAACCAACGGCAAGATCCATGTGATGGGCAAGAAAGTCCGGCCCCGGTTCCAAACCGAGCAAGAGGAAACCGCCGAGCAGGACGGACATTCCGGCGCTGCCGGGAATGCCGAGCGCCAGTGTGGTGACCAGGGCTCCACCTTCCTTGGCATTGTTGCTGGCTTCCGGCGCGATGACCCCGTCGATGCAGCCGGTGCCGAAGGCCTCCGGCTTCGAAGACGTCTGTTTGGCGGAGGCATAGGCGACAAAGGGGGCCGTGTCGCCACCGACGCCCGGAACGATGCCGATGAAAACGCCGATCAGCGAGGATTTTATCAGGAGATAGGGGCGCTCGATGACGGCGCGCATCCCGCGTAGGATCTGGGCAAGGCGGTCAGCGCGGCGCTCCCCCCCCTCTGCGCCGCGGTATCCCAAGGCCAGATCGAGAATCTCAGGAATGGCAAAAAGCCCCAGCACCAGGGGCACCAGGCGAACGCCGTCGAGCAGATAGTCGAACCCCAGCCAGAACCGAGGCACACCGGCTACACGGTCATACCCGAAAAGCGCCAGGAACACGCCCAGGCCGCCGGCAATCAGGCCGCGCGCCATCGACTTCTCCCCGAGCACGCCGACATAGATGATTCCCATGACGGCAAAGAGAAAGGTTTCCGGCGAACCTATATAGAGGACGACTGGTTGCAAGAAGGGCAACAAGCTCACCAGCGCGATGACCCCGACCACTCCGCCCAGGCCGGAAGAGGCAAAGGCCGCGCCCAAGGCTTCACCGCTGCGGCCCGCGCGCGTCATCGGATAACCGTCGATCACGGTCGCGGCGTTCGGCCCCGATCCGGGAATGCCAAGCGCGATCGACGTCAACGCACCGCCAGTATAGACAACTGCATGCGCCGCCAGCAGGAAGCCAAGCCCGGCCATCGGCTCCATGCCGTAGATGAATGGCAGCAGCAAGGCGAGAGCCGTCAAGCCGCCGAGGCCCGGCAGAACCCCGAGCAGCAACCCGACAAACACGGCCAGCACGCAGAGAAGCAAAACCTCTGCGTTCAAGAAGAGCGCGAAGCCATCAGCTACCGAAGCCAGCATAGCCGCCGCCGTTCAATGAGGGTTGCGATGGACAATTCGCCGGTAACCCGCGAACGGCCAAGAGGGCCTTCAGCCAAGGTCGTGGCTACTTGAACTTTTCAAGCGCCACATGGCGCACCCGGGCCAACTGCTCTTCCGTCAAGCTGCCCATGACCTGTTCGATCATCCCTTTGGCCGCAGCGGGCGGTGCGTAGTTGATCGGTTTCTTTGTCGACGTCGCTTCCGCGATCACCGCAGCGTCCGTGAGTACGTCGCGCACCATCTGCTGAAGAAATTCCACTCTGTCGGCCGGGATGTCCGGTGTTGTCACCAGAGCGCGACCGAGCCCGAACAGCGCATCGCAATAGTCGATCCACCACGCCTGCTCCGGCGACAAAGTGGTCAGTTCGAAAAGCGTCGGCACGTCGGGAAGCAAAGCCGTTCGCTCACGCGAAATAACCGCGAAAGGCGTCAGCCCCTCATCTTTGCCATAGCGGCGCGCCGAACTGTCCGAGGGAATGAAGCCGTCCACCTCGCCCCTGATGGCTGCCAAGGCGATCTCCTTCGAACCCTTGTAGCCGACGATAATTCTCGCCTCCAGACCCAGCGCCTCGGCGATGAATGCCGTGCCGGCAGCGATCGTGGCGGTGCGGGTGGTGCCGGCGAAGCGGATCGGCCGGGAGGCGTTCAGAACATCGTCGAGCGCGGCGAAGGACGATTGCTTGCTCCAGAGGAGAACCCGTTTATCGTCGACAACGCGCCCCAGAAAACCCAGCCGGCCCATGTCGTAGCGCACCCCCTCCCCTTCCAATACCTGGCTGAAGGAGGCGGAGGCCGCGCTGATGAGCATGAGGGTGAGACCGTCCGGTTTCGCCGCCGCCACCTGGTTCAAGGCAACGGTCCCGCCACCCCCTGGCCGGTTCTCGACGACGACCGTCGCGCCCAGGCGCTGCTCCAGGTGAGGCGCCAGCATCCGCGCATAGGCATCGTAGCCACCACCGGCGCCGTAGCCGACCACCAGCTTGACCACCTTGCCTTTGTAGAATTCCGCCGCTGTTTCAGCTGCCGCAGAAAGGCTGCCGGTAAACAGGATGGCCAGCACGCCGATCGCGCGAACGAAGCCCTTTGCTAGAATCACGTTCGTTCCCCCAAGGTCAAATGGCACCGCTCCCCGGCGGCCAGCCAAGCGCGCAAACCTAGCGCGATTGGCTTATCGAATCATTAACCATATTGCACCGCCGCCAAACAGGGCGCCAACGGCAGCAAGCTCCAGCGGTTCTAGCGCACGTCGGCATCGCGCTCCGCGAGGTAACTCCGGGCCAGCTTTTCGTAGTTCCCCGCCTGGTAGACGAAGTCAGCCAATTCGGCCTCTTTCAATTCCCGCATGAAACGCGCCGGCCGACCGCCCCAGAGCTGCCCGCTCTTGACCGTCTTTCGGGGCGCTACCAGCGCACCGGCCGCAACCATGCCCCGGCTCTCCACCAAGGCCTGATCCATCACCACCGCGGCCATGCCGACGAAGGCGCCGCTCTCGATGGTGCAGGCGTGTATCATCGCCTGGTGGCCGATGGTGACGCCATCGCCGATGATGGTCGCCATGCCGCCGCCGGTCTCGCGATAGTCGCCGGCCCGGTCGTGATTGCCATGCACAATGGTGCCGTCCTGCAGGTTGGTCCCTGCCCCGACCCGGATCTTGTTGACATCTCCGCGCAGGACGCAGCCGTACCAGATCGAACTGCCCGGACCGATCTCGACGTCTCCGATCACCGCTGCGGTCTCCGCAATGAAGACGTCGGGATGGATCTTCGGCCAAAGGCCTCGGTAAGGACGGATGTGACCGCTCATGTAAGTATCCTCATCTTACGACTTGCCGTCATTGGCAACAGAGGCCCTCTCGGGAAACTGGCGCGGAGCCTCAACGGCAGCGGCTTAAAGCGCCGAAGCGCTCAGGTCAAACCGCTTGAACAGTCACCTCGTTCTCGAATCCCTTTCCAATACTACCGCATGCATCAATTGGCCCTTGCCCCTCAAAACTCTATAGTTAATGCTCAGATCCATCCAATGGCGATTTCCGTCGTCCTTTTGATTGCGTAACCCTGCAGGAGCCCGAAAGGAATGCCGGATACGCCGGTCGCTTCCCATCTTGTTGGCGCTGTTTGGCCCGCGGCTCATCCCGGCGAAGACCCCCTGCTCTACGGCCATGTCGAACTGCAGCCCAAGGGCGCTTTCGAGGCGCGCAGCGTGCAGACCTTCCGCATGGTCTACACGGTCGGGCGCTATGGTATCGACGACACCGGCGGGATCGCCGTGTTGTTCCGCTTCTTCGGTGACCAGGGCGACCTGCAGACCGACGAGCCGACCGGTGACAACTACGTCACCGCGCACACCAGTACCGGCGCCAAGATCCGCCTGCACTACGGCGGGGCCGCAGGCTATCGGCCTTGGTTCAAGGCGCTCGCGGTCAAACTGCATGGCGGTTACCTGAAGGAAGGCGACACCATCACCGTTGTCTTCGGGGACACCACCCAGGGCTCTCCGGGGATGAAACTTCAGACATTTTGCGAGTCCGGCTTCGAGTTCAAGGTCGTGGCCGACGTTTGCGCCGTGGGACACTACGTTCCCCTGCCGGAAACCCCCTCGATCGCCATCGTTCCCGGACCGCCCGCCGTCTGGCGTGCCGTACTGCCGACACTGAGGCGGCCTGGAGAGACATTTCAGTTCGGGCTGAAGGCAGAGGACAAGTGGGGCAACCCCTCTCATCTAGCAGAGGGTCGATTTCGGCTGGCGGCCTCCCTTTCGGTCGAAAACCTGCCGGAGACTATCGATTACAGCCTCGGCATGCGGGCCATCACCCTCGAAAATCTCTCCGTAGCAGAACCCGGCGACCTCACCATCAAGGTCTACGACGGCAACGAACTGCTCGCCGAGACCGGGCCGCTGCTCATCCGCGCGGGCGAGGTCTCCGGCTACTGGGGCGACCTGCACGGACAGAGCGGCGAGTCCATTGGTATCGGCGCCTCACGTGAGTACTTCGAATTTGCGCGCCGCCTGGCGTTCCTCGACGTCACCAGCCATCAGGCCAACGATTTCCAGGTCAACAACGCCTTTTGGAAGCATCTCAACGAGCTAACCGCCGAGTACCACGAAGATGATCGTTTCGTCGTCTTCCCGGGCTATGAATGGTCGGGAAATACCGCCGTCGGCGGTGACCGCAACGTCTTCTTCCGCACCGAAGGGCGGCAGATTCGCCGTTCTTCCCATGCCCTGCTCACCGATCGCTCGGACCTCGACACCGACGCACCCGATGCGACACGTCTCTTCGAGGCACTCGAGGGTGAAGATTGCTGCGTCTACGCCCATGTCGGCGGCCGCTATGCCGATATCAGATACGCTCACGACCCGCGCTACGAGACGGCCATGGAAATCCACTCGGCCTGGGGCACCTTCGAATGGCTGCTGACTGACGGCTTCCAGCTTGGTCACCGTTCCGGCGTAGTCTGCAATAGCGACGGGCACAAAGGCCGCCCCGGCGCCAGCTTTCCCGGTGCCGCCAAGTTCGGAGCCTATGGTGGGCTGACCTGTTTCTATAGCGGAGAACTGACCCGCGACGGCATCTTCGAATGTCTGCGCCGCCGCCATCACTACGGCACCACCGGCTGCCGCCTGCATTTGGATGTGCGCGCCAAACTGCCGACGGGCGGGCGCCTCTTCCTGCGCGACCCCAACGTTTTTCCAGATGCGGCGAGCCACGACGTTGCCGAGGTCATGATGGGCGATATCGTTCAGACCGCTGACGACTTCGTGGAGGTGAGCATCGAGGTTGCCGCCCATGCGCCGATCGAGCGCATCGCAATCCGCAACGGCACCGAGGTGGTCGAGACCTACCGACCCTATGGGGCCGAGGACCTGGGGTCGCGGGTGCGCGTACTTTGGTCCGGTGCCGAGTACCGCGGCCGCGGCCGCCAGACCACCTGGATCGGCAGGGCCCGCTTCGACGGGGCCAGAGTGACCCGGATTGCCAAGATCAATGCCTGGAACCACGAACGCCGCTTGGAACAAACCGCTAGCGACACCGTTGAATGGAACGCGCTGACGACCGGCAACTATGGCGGTTTCGACGCCTTCCTCGAAGAAGGAAGCGAAGGCAGCTTCGAACTCACCAGCAACCACGGGACAATCCAATGCCGCCTCGACGAGATCGGCCTCGATGATGTTGTCATGGAAGCCGGGGGGCTTGAGCGGCGTATCCGCGTGTTTCGCTTGCCGGAGGAGAACCCGCATCGCAGCGTGACCTATAAGCTGCGAATTCCGCTCAAGGCGAGCAGCGACAACCCGCTGTGGGTCTGCGTGAACACCGAAGACGGTTTCCAGGCCTGGAGCAGCCCGATCTTCGCCTTTCGATAAGAACGCGCTGCCCGACATTCGTCGTCTGCGCAAAGAGAAAGGGCCTGCGCCGTGTGGCGCAGGCCCTCTTCCGCTAAGTAGATCAGGCTTAACGCTTGGAGAACTGGAAGCTCCGGCGCGCCTTGGCCTTACCGTACTTCTTACGCTCGACCACGCGCGAGTCGCGGGTGAGGAAGCCGCCGCTCTTCAGCACAGGGCGCAGGCCCGGCTCATAGAGGACCAGCGCCTTGGAGATACCGTGCCGCACCGCGCCGGCCTGGCCGGAGAGGCCGCCGCCCTTTACCGTGCAGACGACGTCGAACTGATCGGTCCGATCGACCACCAGAAAAGGCTGGGCCAGGATCATGCGAAGCACCGGACGCGCGAAGTAAACTTCCTGGTCCCGGCCATTCACCGTGAACTTGCCGCTGCCCGGCTTAATCCACACGCGAGCCACGGCGTCCTTACGTTTACCGGTGGCGTAGGAACGGCCCTGCGCATCACGCTTGGGCTCAACCGTCTCGGAGATAGCTTCAGGCGTCACGCCCGTGGCCTCGGCCAGCTGACCCAGATCGCTCAGGGTTTGAGTCTCATCGGCCATGCTTACTGGCTCCTCTTGTTCTTCGGATTCATCGCCTGAAGGTCAAGGGCCTCCGGCTGCTGAGCCTCATGGGGATGCTCGGAACCCGCATAAACGCGCAGGTTCTTCAGCTGCTGACGACCGAGGCTGTTGCGCGCAATCATGCGCTCAATCGCCTTTTCGACCACCCGCTCAGGATGCTTGCCGTCGAGGATCTGCCCCGCGGTGCGCTGCTTGATGCCGCCGGGATAACCGGTATGCCAGTAGTAGATCTTGTCGCTCAACTTATTGCCGGTCAGCTTGACCTTCCCGGCATTGATGACGATGACGTTGTCGCCGCAGTCCATATGCGGTGTAAAACTCGGCTTGTGCTTGCCACGCAGGAGCTTGGCAACCTGCGTAGCCAAACGGCCGAGGACAACTCCCTCGGCATCGATCAGAATCCATTTCTTCTCGATGTCCGACGGGGTGGCGGAATAGGTCTTCATTGGGCCAACCACTTGTCGCTGAATTCGGGGAGGAACTCCCAACCCACTGCACGCAGAGGGTCGACGCTCCGGAGCCGCGATTTCTATGGGTCCAGTGGGCAGCTGTCAATCCGAAAAAGTGGTCGTGGAAAGAATATCTTAGATATATGGTATTATATTACCGCAAGGCTAACCATCTGGGCAAAAAGCCTTCTTTCCAAGTCCGCTTAGATCGGCTTAAAGAGCGCTGAAACTCAGCAAAACCGCCCATCTTGGGAGAAACCGTCAGCCGCTTGGCGGGATCGAATAGGTCGCTGTGGCATGGGAAACCTCAGTCTCCATACCCTCGGAGCGGACCATGATATCGCCGACAGCCAGACGCTTACCCAACTTTATAAGGCGGCAGGAGGCCACCAAGTCTCCTGGCAGAGGGCGCCCCAGGAAGTTGATGTTCAAACTGGTGGTCACGGCCAGGGGCACCTCGCCGATCGCCCCCAGAAGCGCTGCGTACATGGTGAAGTCGGCGAGCGCCATCTGGGCCGGCCCACTGAGGGTGCCGCCCGGGCGAATATGGTCGTCCCCGGCCGGCAAACGGGCCCGCGCGGTGCCAAAGCCGATCTCCTCGGTCACAAATCCATAGATCCGCTGAAAGGGAGCACTTTCCGCCAAGAGGCGGTTAAATGCGTCGATGGTGATGCGCGGGGACTGGATGGCTTTCTCCATTTTCTCGCATGGCCGCCGTCTGGCGCGGCTTCCTTTCAACAGGACTTTATTATTCCTTGAACTACCACCAGTGTAAGCGCCAAAGTCCACCAGCATCAGAACAAAAATAGCAGAAATACCGAGGAAACCATGCCTGCCGAAGCCGCCCTATCCAACGAATCCCCGCCATTGCTGCGCAGCGACTCCGAGGGGATCGCGCGCCTCACTCTCAACCGGCCCCGCCAATACAATGCCCTCTCCGCCGCGCTCATGGCCGAGTTGCAGGCGGCGCTGGACGACATTAGCGAGGACAACACCATCCGGGCGGTCATTATTGAGGGCGCGGGTCGCGGGTTCTGCGCCGGACATGACCTCAAGGAACTGCGCGCCCACAGCGGCGATCGTGACTTCTATCAGGCGATCTTCAAACAGTGCAGCCGCCTGATGATCTCGCTCACCACAATGCCCCAACCGGTTATCGCCAAGGTGCATGGCATTGCCACCGCGGCCGGCTGCCAGCTAGTCGCCAGCTGCGATCTGGCCGTCGCGGACCAGGAGACGCGCTTTGGAACACCCGGCGTCAACATCGGCCTGTTCTGCTCCACGCCCATGGTGGCCCTGTCGCGCGCCGTGCCGCGCAAGCAGGCCATGGAGATGCTGCTGACCGGTGACATGATTGGGGCGGAAGAAGCCATAGGCTTCGGGCTAATCAACCACGCCGCCCCAGCCGACGCGTTAGACGAGGCGACCCTGGCGCTGGCCCGCAAGGTGGTCAGCAAATCGCCTTTGACCCTGAAGATCGGCAAGGAGGCTTTCTACCGGCAGATCGAATACGGGCTTGTGGAAGCCTACGCCTATGCCAGCGAGGTCATGGCCACCAACATGCTGGCCCGTGACGCAGAAGAAGGCATCGACGCCTTCATCGATAAACGCAAACCCGAATGGCAGGGCCGCTAGAGCCGCAGGGATGGGGCGGGTGCGACCAAGCAAATGACCAGGATACCGCACAGAACATGGCGCGCGCTGCGGAGCAGACCATGAGCAGCCCCCCCACCTACAGGAACTCGGAACTCCTGGCGATCCTGCGCGACACCCACACGATTGCGATGATCGGCGCTTCACCGAAATGGAACCGACCGAGCTACTTCGCCATGAAATACCTGCAGGAAAAGGGCTACCGGGTGATTCCGGTCAATCCCGGGGTCGCCGGCAGCGAGATTCTCGGCGAGAAAGTCTATGCCTCGCTAGCGGAGATCCCACACAAGTTCGAGATGGTCGACGTCTTTCGCAACTCGGCCGCCGCCGGGCCGATCACGGACGAAGCCGTCGCCCTTGCCAAGGAAAAAGGTATCAAGGTGATCTGGATGCAGCTCGGCGTGATCAACCACGAAGCGGCGGAGAAGGCCCAGGCTGCCGGACTGACGGTGATCATGGACCGCTGTCCGAAGATCGAGTTCGGTCGCCTCAACGCCGAGCTTTCCTGGGGCGGTTTCAATTCCGGAATCATCACTTCGAAGCGGCGAAAGCTACGCTTGTCATGACAGAGCAACCTTCAAAGAGGCCGCCCCGCGACTACGGTTTCGAGACCCGTATGATCCACGCCGGCACCCAGCCGGAACCGGTTACCGGCGCGCGCCAGACACCGATCTTCCAGAATACTTCATACGTCTTCCACGATGCGGACCACGCGGCCTCGCTGTTCAACCTGCAGACCTTCGGTTTCATCTATTCGCGGCTGACCAACCCGACCGTGGCGGCCCTGGAAGAGCGCCTGGCCAACCTGGAAGGCGGACGCGGCGGCACCTGCTGCGCCTCCGGCCACGCCGCGCAGATCCTGGCGTTCTTCCCGCTGATGGAGCCGGGCGACGAATTCATCGCCTCGAACCGGCT
>CAJHXP010000386.1_pt1 | contig 22507 bp, 15 predicted proteins | sample 9198551 | NCBI WGS metagenome assembly CAJHXP01 (sample SAMEA7708297, study PRJEB35096) | sediment metagenome | biome: marine neritic benthic zone biome [ENVO:01000025]; feature: sediment [ENVO:00002007]; material: shallow marine sediment [ENVO:03000034] sea grass bed [ENVO_01000059] ... | reverse complement strand
GTGGTCACAAAGACCTCTCCATCGGGCGCAAGGATGGTCAGGCTTTGCTTGTCGCCCTGGCGCAATCCCCAGGCGCCGATCCAGAAGATCAGGACGGGCGCCTTGGGCGATAGGAACTCAGACTGCTCAATCCCGTCCATGACCTCGCGATGGTTCGGCTGACGGTCCAGGAAGCCGGCGGAGAGCAGGCCGCCGGCGCGATAGGTAAGCTGGGCCTTGGCGGCCGGCGACCACAGGCTTTCCGCCGTATCTCCGCAACCGGCCTCCGGCCCCAGACCGACGAAGGGATCGAGCAACTGGTTGCGGCGGGTCACGGCGAAGTGGACGTGGGGGAAGTCGCTGTTGCCCGACAGACCGATGAGGCCGAGCTTCTGGCCGCGTTCGACGCGCTCGCCGCGCTTGACCGCCACGGTCCCTTTCATCATGTGGGCATAGGTGGTGACCCAGCCGCCGCCGTGCCGAATGGCGACGAAGTTTCCATTGCGCTCGTTGCGGGTCTTGCCTGGGCCGGTGTCCTGCATCAGCAGGTCCGGCTGGCCGTCCTCGGCGACAATGACTTCACCGGCCGCGGCGGCGATGACGGCTACCCCCCGGCGCATTTCGATCTGCGTCGGCACACGGAAATCGATGCCGCGATGGCCGTCGTAGGTCAGGTGGCCACAGGTGTGATCCTTCCGGCCTGGCCCGGGATCGTGGTCGATGTAGTTTTGCACGCTGCAGACCTCGCCCATGCGGCAGTCGATCGGCAGACCGAAGCCGCCGCCGGGCGGCGCCGGCGTTTGGGCGGACAAGGGAAGAGGCGTGCCGAGGGCCGCTGCGAAAGCCAGGCTGAGAATTTGGAGGCCCAGAGCGCTGCGGATCCGGCGTGCCCCAGGCATCATCCCTTGTCCGCCTTGTCGATAGGGACCACGCGGACCCTATTGCCCGAGGCGCTGAGCGCCACCGCACCGTGCTTCAAAGCCAGCGCATCCCGGCCGAAAATCTCGTGCCGCCAGCCTCTCAATGCGAGCACGTCGGCCTCGTCGTTCATGGCGATCTTTTCCAGATCGGCGGTGCTGGCAATGAGCTTCTGGGCCACGTCATGTTCTTCGCAGCGCAGTTTCAGCATTACCTTAAGAAGATCCATCAATGACCCAATTCCATTGGTAGATTTCTGTTTCGGAGGAGGCGTCGGAAGGTCCGAGTCCGGCAGCGCCAAGCCGCTGGCAACAGCTTCTATGATGGCTTGGCCGATACGTCCGCGGGCGAGGTCTCGATTGATCCCGCGCGAGCGGGCGAGTTCCTCTTCGCCGGTCGGGCGATGGGCGGCGATGTCGAAGAGCTGTTCGTCACGCAGCACGCGGCCTCTGGGCACGTTGCGCTGCTGAGCTTCCTCTTCGCGCCAGGTCGCCAGCGCCCGTAGGACCGCCAGGTAGCGGCGGTCGTTGGACCGGGTTTTGAGGCGCCGCCAGGCTTCTCCGGGCTCCAGGCGATAGGTCTCCGGCGAGGTCAGGATCGCCATCTCCTCGTCGACCCAGGACGCGCGGCCGGTCTTGTCCAGGCGGCGGGCGAGCTTCTTGTAGATCTGGCGCAGGTGGGTGACGTCGGCCAGGGCATAGGTGAGCTGGCGCTCGGCCAGGGGGCGTCGCGACCAGTCGGTGAAGCGCGAGGACTTGTCGATCTGGGCGCCGGTCAGCTTGCGCGCCAAGGTGTCGTAGCCCACCGACTCGCCAAAACCGCAGACCATTGCCGCGACCTGGGTGTCGAAGACGGGGGCGGGCAGGCGCCCGGTCATATGGAAGAAAATCTCCATATCCTGGCGCCCGGAATGCAGCACCTTGACGATCCCCGGATCATCGAAAAGAGCCTGAAGCGGCGCCAGATCGAGCCCCTCGGCCAGGGTGTCGATGGCCGCGACGTCGTCCTCCTCCGGCCCGGCTACCTGCAGCAGGCAGAGCCTTGGCCAATAGGTGGAATCCCGCAGGAACTCGGTATCGACGGTGATGAAGTCGGCATTCGCCAGACGCGCGCAGAAGGCCGTTAGGTCCGCGCTTTCGGCTATAAGGGTCATGGCAGCGGTATACACGCAAATCCGATGCCGTGAAAGCGCCGAGGCCACCTGGCGACGAGATGCAGGGCGCGCCCGCCGGGCCGGGCGCCGGCTCGGCCCCGACCGCCTCCAGGCTTGACAAAAGCCCCGATTCCCTGCCTCTTGCCCGCTGATTTCAAGCCCTCGCAGACCTGATTCCGGAACCTCTTTCAATGCACGCCTATCGTACCCACAACTGTGGTGAATTGCGCACATCCCATGCTGGCGAACAGGTTCGCCTGTCCGGCTGGATCCATCGCAAGCGTGACCACGGCCAGCTTCTCTTCGTCGACCTCCGCGATACCCGTGGGATCACCCAGTGCGTCATCGACGTCAGCAGCCCGTTGTTCCAAGAACTGGAAAGCGCCCGGGTCGAGAGCGTGATCACGGTAACCGGCCCGGTGGTGAAGCGCACCCCTGAGACGGTCAATGCCACGGTGCCGACCGGCGAGGTGGAACTGCAGGTCGAGGAACTGAAGGTGCAGTCCCGGGCCGAGGTCCTGCCGCTGCAGGTGAACGCCGAGGAAGACGCCGGTGAGGAGACCCGCCTGCGCTTCCGCTATCTGGATCTGCGGCGCGAGAAGATGCAGGCGCGCATCCGCCTGCGCGGCCAGGTGATTCAGTCGATCCGCGAGGGCATGGTGGCGCAGGGCTTCGAGGAGTTCCAAACGCCGATCCTGACCGCCAGCAGCCCGGAGGGCGCGCGCGACTACCTGGTGCCGAGCCGTCTGCATCCCGGCAAGTTCTATGCCCTGCCGCAGGCTCCGCAGATGTTCAAGCAACTGTTGATGATTGCCGGCTTCGACCGCTATTTCCAGATCGCGCCCTGCTTCCGCGACGAGGACAGCCGCGCCGACCGCTCGCCGGGCGAGTTCTACCAGCTCGATTTCGAAATGAGCTTCGTGACGCAGGACGACGTCTTCAATGCCATCGAGCCGGTGCTGCATGACGTTTTCGAAAAGTACGCGCGCGGGCGCAGCGTGACGCCGGCGCCGTTCCCGCGCATTCCCTTCCGCGAGTCGATGCTGAAGTACGGCTCCGACAAGCCGGACCTGCGCAACCCGGTCCTCATCGCCGATGTGACCGAGGCCTTTCGCGGCTCGGGTTTCGGCATTTTCGCCAAGGCGATCGAGGGCGGCTCGGTGGTACGGGCCATTCCGGCGCCCGCAGCGGCCGCGCGGCCGCGCAGCTTCTTCGACAAGATGAACGACTGGGCAAGGTCCGAAGGGGCGGCCGGTCTCGGCTACATCATCTATGGCGAGGACGGGGCACCCAAGGGCCCGATCGCCAAGAACCTGGACGAGGCGCGGATCGCGCAGATCAAGGAGATCGCCGGCCTGAAGGACGGCGATGCGGTGTTTTTCTCCTGCGACAAGGAACTGCCGGCGGCCAAGCTCGCCGGGCTGGTGCGCAACCGCCTGGGCGACGAACTGGACCTGTTGGAGAAGGACACCTTCCGCTTCTGCTGGATCGTCGACTTTCCGATGTTCGAGCGGGACGAGGCTTCGGGGGAGATCGAGTTCAGCCACAATCCCTTCTCGATGCCGCAGGGCGGCGTGGAAGCCTTGGAAAATCAGGACCCGCTGGAAATCCTGGCCTACCAGTACGACATCGTCTGCAACGGTGTGGAGCTTTCCTCAGGGGCGATCCGGAACCACCTGCCGGAGGTCATGTACAAGGCCTTCGCCATCGCTGGCTACAACCAGGAACAGGTCGACAGCGAATTCGCGGGAATGATCTCGGCGCTGAAGTTCGGCGCGCCGCCGCATGGTGGTTCGGCTCCCGGCATCGACCGTATCGTCATGCTGTTGGCAGACGAGCCGAACATTCGCGAGGTAGTGGCTTTTCCGATGAACCAGCGCGCCGAGGACCTGATGATGCAGGCCCCGGCGCCGGTCAGCGAGCGCCAGCTCCGGGAATTGCACATCAAGTTAGACCTGCCGCCCGAATAGGGCCGGCGGCGCGCAGGGGGTTTTCGGGCCATGGCAGACCAGGTTCCCGCAAAAGACGGATTCTTCATGCCGGCCGAGTGGGCGCCGCACGAGCGCTGCTGGATGGCCTGGCCCTGTCGTGACAGCCTCTGGGGAGAGGGCCTGGCTGCGGCCCGCGCGGCCTATGCCGAGGTGGCCAAAGCGATCGCCGGCTTCGAGCCGGTGACCATGCTGGCCAACGTGGAGGATTTCGACCAGGCCGCCGCCGCCTGCGGCGACGGGGTTGCCTGCCAAACCTTGCCTCTGGACGATTCCTGGATGCGCGACTTCGGGCCGAGCTTCCTGGTCGACGGCAAGGGCGGTCTGGCCGGTGTCGACTGGGGCTTCAACGCCTGGGGCGAGAAGTTTTACCCCTACGACCAGGACGCCCTTATCGCCGAACGGCTGCTGGAACATCTCGGGGTCCGCCGCTATGCCGCGCCCTTGGTCATGGAAGGGGGATCGTTCCACGTCGACGGCGAGGGGACCCTGCTGACCAGCGAGGAATGCCTGCTCAACCCAAATCGCAATCCGAGCCTGGATCGTGCCGTCATCGAAGACCTGTTACGCCAATACCTGGACGTCGAGGCTTTCGTCTGGCTGGGTCAGGGGCTGGACAAGGACGACACTGATGGGCACGTGGACAACATCGCCTGTTTCGTGCGCCCCGGCGTGGTCATGGCGGTGACCTGTGACGACCCGGAAGACCCCAATCACGCGATCCTGCAGGACAACCTCGCGCGGCTGCGCAGGGCGCGGGATGCCAAGGGTCGGGCGCTGGAAGTTATCGAACTGCCGCAGCCGCGCAAGGCGCGCTATCTCCACGGCCAGCGCCTGGCGCTGTCTTATGTAAACTACTACATCGCCAATGGCGGTATCGTGATGCCGTCCTTTGGGGACGCCAATGATGCCGAGGCCTTCGAGGTGGTGTCAAAGGCCTTTCCCGATCACAAAGTGGTTCAGGTGCGGGCAGACGCTATTCTGGCCGGTGGCGGCGGAATTCACTGCATCACGCAGCAGCAGCCGCATCCCTGACCCAGATGGACCACTTTTTTTTCGGGCAGGTCCAACAGCACCGCTTTTCATAATTGTTTTGTTTGTTTTTGTTGAAGGGCTACAGACCTAAGGTCAAATAATATAAAGTTCTTCGTGTCTTAAGTTGTGTACAGCTCGGTAAATTGTGGTGTTCGTTCAGCACTTCCATTCTCAACCCTCTAAATAGTTATACTTGACGATGCTACTTAAGGGCGATTGTTAAGCGCCAAGAATAACTATTTAGTTCCGAATTAAGACAAGATTTACTGGGCTCCCCTAATTGTTCAGAACGGCCTGAGAGCTTCATGTTCATCGATGGATGGGCGTGGGCAGGGCCAAACTGTTCCGAATAAAAGGGGTTTCCCGGACCATGACCAATAGATTTTTCCGTGGCGCATTGCTGCCCAGCCTGGCGCTCGCACTGGCTGCTACAACGAGTATTGCGGCCAATGCCGAAGACGGTGTGACCGATAGCACGATTACCTTCGGCCAGTCGGCCGCGCTTGAGGGCCCGGCGTCGGCGCTCGGCATCGGCATGCGCGAAGGCATCCTGGCGGCTTTCGCCGAAGCCAACCGTAACGGCGGCGTCGGCGGCCGGCAGATCGAGTTGACCAGCTACGACGACGGCTACGAGCCGGAGCGGGCGATCAGCAACGTGCAGAACCTGATTTCCCAGGACAAGGTCTTCGGCCTGATTGGCGCGGTCGGTACGCCGACTTCCAAGGCCACTCAGCCGATCACGACCGATGCGGGCGTGCCTTTCGTCGGCCCGTTCACGGGCGCCGGCTTCCTGCGTGCGCCTGAGCTGACCAACGTGATCAACGTGCGTGGCACCTATGGCCAGGAGACCGAAGCCTGGATCAAGCATCTCACCGAAGACCTCGGCTACGACCGGATTGCCATCCTCTATCAGGATGACTCTTTTGGTCGCGTCGGCCTGGCCGGCGTGAACAAGGCGCTGGAAGCCCGCGGCCTGTCGCTGGTGGCTGAAGGTACCTACAAGCGCAACACCACTGCGGTGAAATCCGCGCTGCTGACCATCCGCAAGGCCGATCCGCAGGCCGTGGTTATGGTTGGCGCCTACAAGCCGATCGCCGAGTTCATCAAGCTCGCGCGCAAGGTCAAGATGACGTCGACCTTCGTGAACATTTCTTTCGTCGGCTCCAAGGCGCTGGCCAAGGAACTGGGCCCGGACGGTGAAGGCGTGGTGATCACGCAGTGCGTGCCGTTCCCCTGGGACACCTCGATCCCGCTGGTGAAGCAGTATCAGGCTGCCCTGAAGGCGAATGACGCCAGTGCCGAGCCGGGCTTCGTCTCTCTCGAGGGTTACATGGTGGGCCGCATCGCGATCATGGCGATCGAGAAGGCGGGCGGCGAGCTGACCCGTGAGTCGTTCGTCCAGGCGGTTGCCAACACCGGGACCTTCGACCTTGGTGGCGTGACTCTGACCTATGGCCCGGGCGACAACCAGGGCATGGACGAAGTCTTCCTGTCGGTCATTCAGGCCGATGGTACTTTCAAGGCGGTTCAGCGCCTCGGCGGTGCCAGCTAACTTAGACGCGGGAGCGCCTCAAGAACGAGGCGCTCCCGACTCTATTCTACGATTTTGACAGCAGAATTTCTGCTTGATGCTTGAGGATTTCCTTTATGAGCGAAGCGACGACTGCGAGCTCGCACGACGCCACGAACGATGAGCTAGCTGACGATACGGCAACCGCCAACGTACTGGCCAATCGCATCGGTGCTAAGCTCTCCGCCCGCAAACTGGGCATCGGAATCCGACTTTTCAGCGCATTTGGCGCGGTCGCTTTTCTCACTATTGCAGCCAGCGGCATTGCCTGGATTTCCTTCGCCAATGTCGGCGACGCCCTGCAGCAGGTGACCGGCCGCAGTGTGCCGGCAATGACCGAAGCTTTGAGGCTGTCGACGGTCAGCGCAGCGCTATCCGCCAAAGCGCCGGCACTGGTTGCCGCGAAGAATGATGCCGAGCGCAGCGCGCAGAACGCTGAACTGCAAGAAAAAATCGCTGCGATGAGTGCGACGCTGGAGACCCTGCGCACGCGCCTTGGCGAGTCGGAGCAGCTTACTTCCGTCGCAGAAATCACGCAGCAGTCGATCGATAATCTACTGGCGCTAGACGGCGCCGTTGCCGAAATTCTGAAGCTCGGATCGGCCCGCGCGGCCAAGGTCGAAGAGATCGCCGCAGTTCATGGCGCGATCCTGGAGCTGACCGTTCCGATGGTCGACGACAACAACTTCGAGCTGATGATTCAGGCCGAGGAAGCCGCCGAGCTTGGCGGCCTCGCGGTGACCGAACTCTTCGACAGCGGGGTCGGCGCCCTGATAGCGGTGCTGCAGACCGAAACGCAGTCGAATTTGATGGACGGCATTCTGCGCGATACCGCGCAGGCCATCGATCCGACCCACTTGCAACCGCTTCGCGAGCGCTTCACGGCGGCAAAAGAAAAGTTGCTCATGAATGCCGGGCAACTGCCCGCTGGAGAGCAGGCGGTCTCCCTCACGGAATTGATCGACAAACTCCTGGCGCTTGGCGAAGGCGAAGGCAACATCTTCGATCTGCGTCAGGCCGAACTGGAGGCCGGTGCCCGTGCGGCCGAAGTTTTGGCCCGCAGCAGGGAGCTTTCCGTTGCGTTGGGCGCCGAGGTCGATCACCTGGTCGAGGCCGCCGGCGTGGAACTTACCGCCGGTACGACAACCTCTGAGTCTGCAATCTCCAGCGGCAAGCTCTGGCTGCTTTCGATTGCGGGGATCAGCCTCGTGTTCTCCCTGGCTATCGCCTGGCTCTATGTGGGGCGCAACCTGTTGGCGCGATTGAAGGCGGTTGCCGCCTCTATGCAGCTGATCGCCGACGGCAAGCTGGACACCCAGGTCTCGGTGACCGGCAATGATGAGATCACCGAAATGTCGAAGACGCTGAGCGTGTTCAGAGACGGCCTGGCAGAGGTCGAGCGCGCAAACGCGAAGATTGAGGAAGAACGCGAAGCGGCGGGCCGTGAGCGCCGTGCGGCGATGGTCAAACTGGCCGACGATTTCGAAGCCAGTGTGATGGGCGTCGTCGAGTCCGTTACCTCCGCTTCGAGTGAAGTGCAGAACTCCTCGAGGGGCATGACGGAGACGGCCAAGGGCGCCGGTTCCAAGGCAGACGCGGCCGGAACCGCAGCGGAGAGCGCTGCTTCCAACGTGCAGACGGTCGCCAGTGCCGCAGAGGAGCTCTCGGCTTCGATTCAGGAAATCGGGCGTCAGGTCAATCAGTCGTCGACCATGGCGGCGAGCGCGGTGGAGAAGGGGCAGAAAGCCAATGAGCAGGTAGAAGGCCTCTCCGAAGCGGCCCAAAAGATCGGTGATGTCGTTGCCTTGATTACCGATATCGCAGAACAGACCAACCTGCTGGCCCTCAACGCCACGATCGAGGCGGCGCGTGCCGGCGAAGCCGGCAAGGGCTTCGCGGTCGTGGCCAGCGAGGTCAAGGGTTTGGCTACACAGACCGCCAAGGCGACGGAAGACATCGCTGAGCAGATCAGGGGTATTCAAAGTGCCACCCGCGATGCAGTAACCGCGATCAAAGAGATTTCCGGAACGATCTCGGAAATCGATTCCATCGGCACCGCGATTGCGGCGGCGGTCGAACAGCAATCGTCTGCCACGCAGGAAATCTCGCGCAACGTCCAGGAGGCTGCAGTCGGTGCGCAGCAGGCCGGTACCAATATCACCGGCGTGCACGAAGCGATCGGCGAGACCAGCACTTCGGCGGAACGGATGCTGGAGGCCTCCACGACGCTGGCTGGGCAGGCGGACGACCTGCAGACCCAGGTGACGCAGTTCCTGAATCAGGTGCGCAGCGCTTGATGCGTCGAACGGGCGACGTTCGGAGCAAGCTCTAAACGTCGCCCGTGTCGTCTTCCACGATTTCCCAAATCTTGGCGTGATCGTCGGCCCGCTCGGACTGGATCACGCGGATGCGCTCGACGATGCCCTCGTCGCCAGGCCGGCGTTCCAGCGAGAGCAGGGTACCGGTCTTGTGGTCACAGAGCGCGGCGGCATCGTCGAGCTCGCTGCGCGCTGCCGTGAGTGCCAGGCCGAGACTGGGCGCGCCGTAGTGTTCCTGCAAATGGCGGGCGAGACTTTCGACAGCCGCGAAGAACTCTGCTTCCTCCACCTCCGCCACTTCCACCAGGGTGCTATGGCCGAAGCTGGTCAGGCCTAGCCAGGCCGACTTGAAAGCGAGCTGAGCCTTGCCCTCTAGCCGGGTCGGGTCCAACTCGGCGTAGGCAAAGCTGCCAGGAATCGCCCATTCGCCCGGCTCGCAAGCTCGGTCAAAGACGCTCCGGTCGGAGAGGTCCAGTCGGATGGTACGTGGTAGCCGCATAGCCGGGCGATCCTACACGAGATGGCCGCGGCCGCCAGGACCCAATATCGGGGTCAGGCACTCGCTACCGGGGCGGTCTGCAGCAAGCGGGGCGCCTTGTTCTTATATAGGTTCTGATCGGCGAGGAAGATCAGGGTATCGGGTTGGCTGGAGCGATTGTAGGCGGTCATGCCGAATCCGGCCGACACCGGCAGCGTCTTTCCCTGCCAGGGCACGGTAAGATCGTTGACCAGGGAAGAGAGCTTCTGCGCGGATTGCTCACCCCGAATGAGAGGGGCAAGGGTCATGATGACGGCGAACTCGTCGCCGCCCACCCGCGCCACGTAGTCGCTTTCACGCGTATTGCGTTTGAGGACCTGCCCTACGGCGCGCAGGATCGCGTCGCCGGCAGGATGACCATAGGTATCGTTGATAGCCTTGAAATGGTTGAGGTCGCACATCAGCAACAGGCCGGTCTCATCGGTGCGTCGCGCGCGGGAAAGAGCGCGCGATAGCTCGGTCTCGAAGCCGCGGCGGTTGAGCAGCCCGGTGAGTTCGTCGGTGACCGACAGAGATTCGAGATAGCGGATACGGGCGCGCTGCAGGGCCATGGACTGTTCGGTTTCGGCGGCGGCGGTCAGCAGGTCATCGAGCAATTGCATTCCAGATGCACCGAGCGATTGTGGTGCTTTCTCGGCCAGGCGGCGCAGTCGGTCGGCAGTCGCGCAGAGCTGCGGCAAGCTGTCCTGACGGATCAGGTTTTCGATCTTTACGTCTTCCAGCATGCTCGGAATCATCGGCTCGCTCCCTGCAAGTCGGCTTGTTGAAACTATTGATGGAATGCAATGGATGGGCCAATAATATAGCGCGTTATTTCAATAGCTTAGATCTTAAATCCTGCTGCCTAACCGGCAATTTCTGCCGCTTGGGCGGCAGGCGCTGCCGGGCTGCCTGCAAATGGTTCCAGTTAATCGTTCCGTCGGCCCCCTTTCGCGCGCTTGAATTTTAGTCGTATTTCAAGCACTTGGGGTTTAGGTCTTGGGATAGTCTGAGATAAGATGCGGGCCGATCGGGGGGGTGAATGCGACGAATTACAGTAGCGCTGCTGGTAGCGATCATCGGCTGTTACGGAGGCGCCCGGCTTGCAGCTGCGGCACCGGCTGCGGAGAGCTTACTTCCGCATGGGGCCGCCTATGCGCTGACCTTGGGCGATCTGCGCTCCTCGAGCCCGGTGGTGGATGCGACAGGGCGTTTCGAGTTCGAGTGGCAGGACGTTTGCGATGGTTGGACCGTCGGCCAGAAGTTCCGCATTGCGTTGCTTTATGAGGATGGCGTCTCCGTCAACTTCGGGTGGAGCCTGTCGTCCTGGGAATCCAAGGACGGCAAACGCTATCGCTTTTTTATTCGCCGCTACGATGGCGCGGGCGAAACAGAGTCTGTGCGTGGCGAGGCCGAGATCGGTCCGGACGGCAGTGGCCGTGCCTTGTTCTTCGGGGCCGAAGAGCGTGAAATCGAGTTGCCCGCCGGAACTCTGTTTCCGACCCAGCACACACAGCACGTTCTGGCGCGCGCCGATGCGGGTAGCGCGCAGATCTGGACGATGGTGTTCGATGGCTCGGGCGACAGGGGGCTGTTCGGCGTGTCGGCGGCGTTGTCCGGCAGCTTGCCGCCGGATGCGCCGACGCAATTGCCCAGCGCGCTGCTCGAAGGAGTGCCGTCCTGGCGCTTCGATCTCGCCTTCTACGGTGCCGATGCCGAAACTGCCGAGCCCGAGCAGGAGCAAGGCCTGAGGCTCTTTGCCAATGGTGTGGTCGACGAGATGCGCCTGGACTATGGCGATTTCGTGCTGGATGCCAATCTGACCAGGCTGTCGGCCTTGCCTGTCCCCGACTGCTGAATCGCCCCGCGGCCCTAGCTTTATTTCGGTTGCCGTTTGTTACGGCTTGCGGACCGCTCTTGGTCCAAACTGAGGTTGCGGCCTTTGGCGATGGCTTGGTCGCCGAGCTTGTCGCGGACCTGGTCGATGGCGCGTTCGACGCGGGCGCGCCGCTCTCTGTCGGGGTCCAGGAGATCGGGAAGGTCGGCCTGATTGGCTGCGACCAGATCGGCGGCGCCGATGCCGATCAGGCGAAAGGCGCGGCCGTCGGCTTCCTGCCGCACCAGTGGGGTCACGGTTCGATAGAGCTCTTCGGCCATCTGGGTGGCGTCGCCGAGACGCCGGGAGCGCGAGAGCTGGCGGAAGTCGGCCGTCTTCAGTTTCAACTGCACCGAGCTGCCGGCGAGGTCGGCCTGCTTGAGACGGCGGGCCACGGTTTCGCAGAGCGGCCAGAGCCGCTCCAACAGATGATCCGCCGTGGTGATGTCCCGGTTGAAAGTGGTCTCCGAGGAGATGCTCTTGGCCGGTGAACGCGGATTCACGCCGCGGTCGTCCTGGCCGCGCGCGAAACGGTAGAGCCGCTGGCCAATGCTCCCGTAGCGCGCCACCAACTCCGTTTCCTGGAGGGGCAGCAGGTGGCGCACCAGGCTTATGCCGTCCCGGGACAGTGATGCCCGCAGAGCTTTGCCAACGCCCCAGATAATCCCGACCGGCTGATCGGGCAGGAAGTTCTGCGCCGCATCGTAGCCGAGCACCGCGAAGCCGCGCGGCTTGTCCAAGTCCGAGGCGATCTTGGCGAGGAACTTGTTGTAGCTGAGACCGATGGAGGCGGTGACACCTATTTCCTCTTCGATCCCCTTCACAAAGCTTGCCAGGCTGCGGGCGGGCCAGCCGTGATGCAGAGCTTCGGTCCCCGAAAGGTCGAGAAAGGCTTCATCGATGGAAATCGGTTCGACCAGCGGCGTAAGCGCCAGCATGCGCTTGCGGATGGCCTGCCCGACCTCGCTGTACTTGGCCATGTTCGGGCGTATGACAACGGCGTCGGGGCAGGCTTTCAGCGCCTTGAACATCGGCATCGCAGAATGCACGCCGTACATACGCGCGACATAGCAGGCCGCGGCGACCACCCCGCGCTTGCCGCCGCCAACGATAACCGGCTTGTCGTGCAGTTCCGGCCGGTCGCGCTTTTCGACACTTGCGTAGAAGGCATCGCAATCGATGTGAGCCAGGGACAGGCGGGCCAGGTCCCTGTGCCGGACAAGGCGAGGGCTGTCGCAGGCAGGGCAGCGCCGCGGTCGGTCTGTGGAGACCGGGTCGGTCTCAGCGGTTTCGGGCTCGCTGAAGGTCTCCAGGCAGTCGCGGCAGAGCCCGGGCATGTTTCAGGACAGCTCCGCCAGGGCCGCCGGCAGTTCCTCTGGTCGCCAGAGGCGGGCGGCACCGAAGACGCCGCTGGAATCGCCGTGCTGCGCCTTCAGGATCCTGGTTGCCACGTTGTCGGAGAAGACATAGCGGGGCAGGAGCTCGGGAATTGTCTCATAGAGGCGGTCCAGGTTCGAAAGGCCGCCGCCAAGCACCATGGCATCGGGATCGAGGATGTTGATGACATGCGCCAGGGCCCGGCCGAGCCTGTCTTCGTAGCGCTGTAGCGCGGCGAGAGAAGAAGGATCGCCCTGCTGCGCAAGCTCCACGATTTGCTTGGCGCTGATGGCGGTGCCTCCGGCCGCCTGATAGTCGCGTGCCAGGCCGGGGCCGGAAAGAAAGGTCTCGATGCAGCCCTGCATCCCGCAGTAGCAATCGGGGCCGGGGCGCTCTTCAGCTTTCCGCCAGGGCAGGGGATTGTGGCCCCATTCACCGGCAATTGCGTTGCGGCCGGCCAGGGGGCGCCCGGCGACCACGATGCCGCCGCCAACTCCGGTGCCCAGGATGACGCCGAAAACCACCTCCAGGCCGGCCGCAGCGCCATCGGCGGCCTCTGAAATCGCCAGGCAGTTGGCGTCGTTCATCAAGCGGACCGGGCGGTTGAACACCGCCGCCAGATCCCGGTCCAGCGGCTTTCCGTGCAACCAGGTAGAATTGGAATTTTTAATTAAGCCGGTGATTGTAGATAGGGCGCCGGGGATGCCGATGCCGATGCTGCCAAGCTGCCCGGTATCACGTTCAACTCGTTGAACCAGTTCAGAGATTGCGCCTATGGTCGCGCCGTAGTCGTCGCGCGGCGTTGCGACACGCTGGCGAATAAGCACCGCGCCATTGTCGTCGAGGGCGACTGCTTCAATCTTCGTGCCGCCAAGATCCACCCCGATCTGCATGAATTTCCTATCTTTTTTGGAATGAATCTCTGTTGTAACAGCTGGGGAAATGTTACCAAAACTTACTGAAAATTAACTTTATCCCTTTATCAAGCAATAGGTACTGGTGATAGCGTTTGCTGGATTTCAGGCGTACGTGATCACGGTTTTGCAGGAGTTGTCGGTGCTGTCTTGCCTCAGGACTGTGCCCTCAAACCACAGGTATAAGCGGGCAGGGCAAGCAACATGATCAATGGAACGAATATCGTTAAGGAAGCGGGCACGGCGAAGACCGTGCTGATCGTGGAGGACAACGAGCTGAACATGAAGCTCTTCCACGATCTTCTCGAAGCGCATGGCTACAATATCCTGCAGACCAAGGATGGCATGGAAGCGCTGCGCCTGGCCCGAGAGCACCATCCCGACCTGATCCTGATGGATATCCAGCTGCCGGAGGTTTCCGGTCTGGAGGTCACCAAGTGGATTAAGGAAGACGACAGCCTGAAGTCGATCCCGGTGGTCGCCGTGACGGCCTTTGCCATGAAGGGCGATGAAGAGAAGATCCGTGAAGGGGGCTGCGAGGCGTATATCGCCAAGCCGATTTCGGTCACCAACTTCCTCGAGACCGTCGAGCGTTTCCTCAGCTAGTCGCGCCAGGGCAGTTCGACCATGACCGCGCGGATCCTCGTCGTTGACGACATTCCTGCGAATGTCAAACTGCTCGAGGTCAAACTAACCGCAGAGTACTTCGACGTGGTAACCGCGTCGGACGGGCCGACGGCCATCGAACTGGCGCACAGCCAAGCGCCGGATCTCATTCTCAGCGATGTCATGATGCCCGGCATGGACGGGTTCGATCTCTGCAGCCGCCTGAAGGCGGACCCCGAAACAAGCCATATTCCGCTGGTCATGGTGACGGCGCTCAGCGACGTCGCCGATCGCGTGCGCGGACTGGAATCCGGCGCCGATGATTTTCTCACCAAGCCTGTAAACGACATCGCGCTCTTCGCCCGGGTGCGCTCCCTGGCGCGCCTGAAGCAGATGATGGATGAGCTGCGCGTTCGCCAACAGGCGAACGGCAACGGCGATGTCCTGACCGAGACGGAGCTGGAGCTTTCCGGCGGGGTGGAGGACGCCCGCGTCCTGCTCGCCGATCCCAGCGAAACCCTCGCAGGCAAGGTGCAGAGTTACCTGGCCGAGGACGGCCACGAGACGCACCACGTCAAGACCAGGGCAGAGGCCCTGGTGATGGCGGAGACCCAGCCATTCGATCTTCTGATCGTCAGCCTGCACCTGGGCCAGGAGGACGGTCTGCGGCTGTGTTCTCAGTTCCGCTCCCAGGACGACACGCGCCACGTACCGATCCTGCTGCTGCTCGATGAAGAAGATCTGCCGCGCCTGCCCAAGGGGCTGGAGATCGGCGTCACCGACTACCTGATCAAGCCGATCGATCGCAATGAGCTACGCGCCCGCACCCGCACCCAGATCCGCCGGCGCCGCTACCACGACAAGCTGCGTGAAATGCTGCAGCGGTCGGTTGCGCTGGCCTATACCGACACGCTGACCGGGGTCTACAACCGCCGTTATATGAATGCCCACCTCGACCGCAAGATCATGGAGATCGCCGAATCGGTGAAGCCGGTATCGGTTCTCATGTTCGACATCGATCATTTCAAGGTCATCAACGATACCCGCGGCCACAATGCCGGGGACGAAGTACTGAAGGAAATGGCGGCGCGGGTTTCGCGCGGCGTACGGGACATCGATCTGGTGTCGCGCTACGGCGGCGAGGAATTCGTGATCGTCATGCCCGACGCGGATGTCGAAGTCGCCGTGAACGTGTCTGAGCGTGTGCGCTCGCTGGTGGCCGAGCAGAAGTTCGTTGTGCCCGGCCAAGGCGAGGCCCTCGACGTTTCCATTTCGATCGGCGTGGCCACCACACGAGATCCGACGGAAACCACCGAATCGCTGATCGGTCGTGCCGACGAGGCGCTCTATCGGGCGAAGGCGGGGGGCAGGAACTGCGTGCGCTCCGCAGAACTGGACCGTCTTGCGCAGCGCCCGGCATCCGTGCCGGCCAACAGTGTCTAGCGCGCCTCAGTCCTTCCCGCTGCTGCGTCGACAATTCCCGAAAAGCAAAGCGGCCGCCTGACAGGCGACCGCTCAAACTCGTACCGCAGGGGAGGCCCTGCTTACTTCATCTTCGATTCCTTGAACATCACGTGCTTGCGCGCGACCGGATCGTATTTCCGCATCTCAAACTTCTCGGTCATGGTGCGCGGGTTCTTCTTGGCCACGTAGAAATAACCCGTGTCCGCAGTGCTCACCATCTTGATCAATTGCGTGGCTGGCTTGGCCATGTCCGCTGTCCTTTGCCTGAACTCATCGAGGTTGGCAGATAAATACTGCGCTCCGGGCAGGTGTCAAGCCCGGTGCTCGCGAGGTGTTGCTGGAATCCCGAATTTAGGAATAATTACTTATTTTTAGCTGCCTGAGCCGACCGCCTGGTCATAGTCGTTCGCGGCCGTGTCGGGCAGGCCGTGCAGCGCCCGGGCGTAGAGGCCCGGCTCTTCGAGCAGCTGGCGCGCCACCTTCAGGTCGATCTCTTCGTTGCCCTCGCGGGTCGGGCAGTTGGCCCGCAGTTCCTCGACGGCGTTGTCGTCGTTTGTATCGATGTCGCTGCGGCGCAGTTCCATGGCCAAGGGCAGGGCGCCGCTATGGATCATCGCCAGTACGTCGGCGACGCTGTTGACATCGCCGGTGGTGCAGATGTCCGGCAGCACGCCGCGGCGGTGCAAGGCGTAGCCTGAGGGGGCGTGGAAGCGCGCCCAGGTCAGGATGAACTCGCCGGAATTCGGCAGCGGCAGGACGGTCTGGACACTGCCTTTGCCGAAAGAGCTGCTGCCAACCAGGACGGCGCGGCCGGAATCCTGCAGCGCCGCGGCGACGATTTCGGAAGCGGAGGCCGAGCCACCGTCGATCAGCACCACCAGCGGCGTGTTTCCGGTGAGATCCTCTTTCTTGGCCTGGAAGTACTGGTGGCTTTCGGTATGGCGACCATGGGTCGAGACGATCCGGCCGCTGGTCACGAAGACATCTGAGACGGCTATGGCCTGTTCAAGAAGGCCGCCCGGATTGCCGCGCAGGTCGAGGATGAAGCCACGCAGATCCGAACCCATCTCGCTTTGGGCTTGAGCGACCTTTTCGCGCAGGCTGTCGGTTGTTTGGTTGTTGAAGCCGGAGAGCTTGATGTAACCGAGGTTGCCTTCGCGCCGATAGGAGACCGTCTGCGGCACGATGTGCCTTCTTGTAACCGCAACGGGTTGGCCCATTTGGATCGACTCGCGCTCGATTGAGAGCATGACATCGGTACCAGGCCGCCCGCGCAGGCGTCTCACCACATCACGTTGGGAAAGGCCCTCTACGCTGGTGCCATCAATCGCAATGATCGTGTCGTCCTGGAGCAGACCGGCGCTCTGCGCAGGGGTCTCGTCCATGACCGAGAGAATCAGCACGCCCTCTTCAATCAGACGGATGCGTACGCCGATGCCGCCGAAGCCTTCACGGCTGGCCCGGTTTTCCCGAGCCGCCTCTCGGCCTGCATAACGCGAGAAGTTGTCGAGTTCGGTGAGCAAACCGTCGAAGAAGGCTTCATAGAGCTTTTCGGGGTCGGAGGCGTCGAGGTCCGGCGAATGGTAGCGGGTGGCCGAAATGACCGATGCCGTCAGGGCGCCCCAGGCCTGGGTGTCGACGGGATCGGGCATCGGGTAGCTGGCCATGCGGTTTCCGTCGATGCTGACCTGCAGCCTGCTGCCTTCCCTCTGGATACCGATGGCGGGATCTATGCTCGCCAGGCTGCTCATGCCGGCGACCGCCAGATCTTCGACCGAGACATCCTCGATATAGATATCGCTGACGTTCCGATAGCTGGCGCTGAAGAGATGCTTGGCCCGCGCCTCGTCGTAGCCGACAGGCGCAGTGCTGTCTTGCGAAGCGCAAGCAACCATGAGGAAAGCAAGGCAAAGCGGGCCGCTGCGACGGACCAGCCTTTGGAAATCAAAGACCTGCGACCAATTGCGGCTTAGCAACCCTTGTGAAGTCGTCAAACTTTGCAACCCCTTGCGTTCCCTGCAAATCAGACAATAAACGAAATCATTAACCATGCGCAAAGCGCAATTTCATTCGTTTAAGCCCACAAGACCTAAGATTACGGGCCTATTTAGCACCCATCAGGGTCAAAGATTCGTTAACACCCGGGTAATAATTCATACTTCATTTCTTGCCACGAGATCGGCTTTTGGCCGGTTTGCCAGCCGCACCACCTTTTCCCGCCTTGCGGCGTGCCGCCCGGGAATTGGCCATTTTTCGCTTTTTAGGCGGACTTTGTGGCTTTTTTCGGGTCGCGCTGCGGGGGCGGCCTAGGGGACTGCTTTTCCCAGTATTTTCGTGGCCCTGGGGGCCGTCCGTCTCGTCATCGGACTCGTCCAGGGCGAGAATCAGGCCGCCGGTCACCGGCTCCGCTTCAACCAGCCGCACTCGCAGGCGGTCGCCCAGGCGGTAGACACGACCCCAGCGTTGGCCCTCGAGAGCATGGCGGGCCTCGACGTGACGATAGAAGTCGTCAGGCAGCGTGGAGATGGGAATCAAGCCGTCGGCGCCGGTGTCATCCAGGGTAATAAAGAGGCCGAAGCGCGTGACGCCGTTGACCCGACCGGGGAAAGTCGCCCCCACCTGGTTCTGCAGGAAGGCGGCGGTGAAGCGGTCGACGGCATCGCGCTCCGCTGCTGCGGAACTGCGCTCGGTGCTGCTGATGTGATTTGCGGTCTCTTCGAAAAGGCTTTCACCGGCCGGCGGCAGGCCGTCGTCGCCAAGCTTCAAGCCGCTGATCAGCGCGCGGTGCACCAGCAGGTCGGAATAGCGCCGGATCGGCGAGGTGAAGTGAGCGTAGTGGGTGAGCGCCAACCCGAAGTGGCCGATGTTGTCGGGGCTGTAGACCGCCTGACTCTGGGCGCGGAGAATGAGGTCGTTGATCAACGGCGCCTCGGGCTTGCCTTCGGCCTTGGTGAGCAAATGAGTGAGAGTGCTCGGACGCACCACCTGGGAGGCGTTGAAGCGCATCCCGAGGTCGCGCAGCACCTCCGACAGGGCTTGCAGGCGTAAGGGGTCCGGCTTGTCGTGGATGCGGTACATGCAGGGTTGGCGCAGGCGCTCCAGTTCCTTGGCCGCGGCCACGTTGGCGGTGATCATGAACTCTTCGATCAGGCGATGGCTGTCCAGGCGCGTGCGGGCCTCGATGGCCGCGACGGTTCCGTCTTCCGCCAAGCGGATCTTGCGCTCCGGTAAGTCGAGCTCCAGGGTGCCGCGGGCGTGACGTGCCGCCAGCAGTGCTTCGAAAGCGCCGTAAAGCCCGGGGAGCAGCGCCTCCAGAACTTCGCCGTGGTCGCCCGAGCCCTGGCCGTCGTGCGCCGCCTGCACTTCTTCGTAGGTGAGGCGGGCGGCCGAGCGCATCAGTCCGCGAACGAACTTGTGCTTGAGGAGCTTGCCCTCGGCGTCGATCCAGAGGTGCACCGCCATACAGGGGCGGTCCTCCTTGGGGTTGAGCGAGCACCAGCCGTTCGACAGGGCCGGCGGCAGCATCGGCAGGACGCGATCCGGGAAATAGGTCGAATTGCCGCGCGCGTAGGCGGAGCGGTCGAGAGTGCTGTCCGGCCGTACGTAGTGGGCGACATCGGCGATGGCGACCATCAGGTGCCAGCCGCCCTTGTTCCTGGGGTTGCCGTCGGGCTCGGCGAAGACCGCATCGTCGAAGTCGCGCGCATCGGCACCGTCAACGGTGACCAGGGGAATGTCCCGCAGGTCTTGGCGCTTGCCGAGCGGGGCCGGTTTGGCGGCTTCGGCTTCGGCCAGAGCTTTTTCCGGGAACTCGCTGGTCAGGCCGTGCTCATGCAGGGTGATGAGACTGAGCGCCCTGGGATCGTCACCGCGGCCGAGGCGGTCGATGACGCGCACGCTGCGCAGGCCGAGGCGGTCGCGCTGTTTCCGGGTCGGCAGAATTTCGGCCAGGACCAGTTCGCCATGCTCGGCGCCGCGCGAGTCGGCTGAACTTAGGATGAACTCCTTCTTGGCCCGCCGGTCGGTCGGGCGCAGGCGGCCGCCTCGACTGCCGATCTCGTAGAGACCCAGGACCCGCTGCGTCGGGCGGTCCAGCTTGCGGATGATCTGGGCGTTGTAAGACCCGTCGTCGTCGCGCTTCAGGCGCACCAGGGCACGCTCGCCGACGGCCAGGGCTGACCGGCTGCGGTTTTCGGGCGCCAGATAGATGCGCGGCGGGGGCGCCTTGTCGTCGTCCCAGACAGTGGGGCGGGCCAGCATCTCGCCGTCCTCGTCCAAGCCCGCGACCTCGACCACCAGAACATTGGGAAGGTGCCCGGGGGCAGAGAGGCGGCGCTGCGGCTGCTTTTCCAGCAGGCCGTCCTGTTTCAGCTCCTTCAGCAGAGCCTTGAGGCGGATGCGGTCGTTTCCCTTGATTCGGAAGGCGCGCGCGACCTCCCGCTTGCCGACGGGTTCGCTGCTCTCATTGATGAACGCGAGAACCTGTTCCTTGCTGGGGAAGGCTGCGGCACTGGCCTTGCCGGCCGGGTGCTTCTTCGCTGCCAAGGTCAGCCGGCCGCCGTTTCATCGGCGGGCTTCTTGGGTGCGGCGGCTTTTTTCTTGGTTACGGCCTTCTTTTTCGTTGCCGTCTTCTTTGTCGCCTTTTTCTTGGTTGCGGCTTTTTTCTTGGTGGCCTTCTTCTTTGTCGCCGCCTTTTTGGTGCCGGCTTTGGCGGCTTTTTTCTCGGCCTGCACTCTCAGCATTTCCACCGCTTGCTCCAGGGTGACGGTCTCCGGGTCGATGTCGGCGGGGATCGTCGCATAGAGCTTGCCGTGTTTTACGTAGGGACCGAAACGGCCTTTGCCCTGGGCCACCACCTTGCCGTCTTCCGGATGCGCACCGATTTGGCGGCTGGCCGTGGCGCGGCGCTGCGGCGCCTCGGCGATCAGGGTAACGGCGCGGTTGAGGCCGATGGTCAGGACATCGTCGCCTTCGGTCAGCGAGCGATAGGTGGTGCCGTGCTTCACATAGGGGCCGTAGCGCCCGATGCCGGCGCTGATCGCCTTGCCGTCTTCCGGGTGGGTTCCGATCTCGCGCGGCAGAGCCAGCAAGGCCAGGGCCTTGGGCAGGTCGACGTCGGCCGGCGATAGTCCCTTGGGCAGGGAAGAGCGCTTCGGTTTCTCGTCGCCATCGGCTTCGCCAAGCTGGAGGTAGACGCCGAAGGGACCCTTGCGCAGGGTGACCTGCTTGCCGGTTTCCGGATCTTCGCCCAGCGCCTTGGGGTTGGTCAGGTCGACGCCGTCGAATTCGTCGCCGCCGGGCACGGCCAGCGGGCGGGTATAGCGGCATTCCGGATAGTTGGAACAGCCGACGAAGCCGCCGTTGCGGCCAAGGCGCAGGCCGAGGCGGCCCTCTTTGCAAGACGGGCAGGCGCGCGGGTTCTTCTCGGGGTGCTCCGGGTCGGCCGGAAAGAAATGGGGTCCGAGATCCTCGTCCAGGGCGTCGATCACTTCCGTAATGGAAAGATCTTTGGCGCCGGCGACGGCGGTATAGAAGGCCTCCCAGAATTCGCGCAGCACCAGCCGCCAGTCGATACGTCCGCCGGAGATGTCGTCGAGCTTTTCCTCCATCTCCGCCGTGAAATTGTATTGGACATAGCGCTCGAAGAAGCTGGAGAGGAACGCGACGACCAGGCGGCCGCGATCTTCGGGTGTGAAGCGGCGTCGCTCCAGGCGCACGTAGTCGCGGTCCTGAAGGACCTGCAGGATGGAGGCATAGGTGGACGGCCGGCCGATGCCGAGCTCTTCCATCTTTTTCACCAGACTGGCCTCGGAATAGCGCGGCGGCGGCTGAGTGAAATGCTGTTCCGGCAGGACCTCGCGGCGCGTCACCGCATCGTTCTCTGTGAGTTTCGGCAAGCGGCGGTCACCGGGCTTGTCGGCATCGCCTTCGTCGTCGCCGTCCTTGGCCTTGTCGTCTCTGCTTTCCTGATAGAGCTTCAAGAAGCCGTCGAAGGTGACGATGGAACCGGTGGCGCGCAACTGGGCGACGCCGCCGTCGACATCGATATCGACCGCGACCTGGTCGAGTTCGGCGCTGGCCATCTGGCTGGCGACGGTGCGGTTCCAGATCAGCTCGTAGAGCTTGCTGCCATCGCTGTCGAGATGGGCGGCCATATCTTTCGGGCGGCGGAAGAGATCGGTCGGGCGGATCGCCTCGTGCGCTTCCTGCGCGTTCTTCTGCTTCGATTTGTACTGGCGCGGCGCCGACGGCAGGTAGGGGTCGCCGTAGTCGGAAGAGATCAGCGCGCGGGTGCCGTCCAAGGCTTCCTGCGCCATGGTCACGCCATCGGTACGCATATAGGTAATGAGGCCGACCGTCTCGCCGCCCAGATCGATGCCCTCGTAGAGCTTCTGCGCAACGCGCATGGTCCGCGTCGTGCCGAAGCCCAGCTTGCGCGAGGCTTCCTGCTGCAGGGTCGAGGTGGTGAAGGGCGGGTAGGGGTTGCGCTTGGTCTGTTTACGCTCGACCTGGGCCACGGCGAGACGCGCGGCCGCCTCAAGCTTTTGCGCCGCCGCCTTCGCGGAGACTTCGTCCGGCAGTCCGAACTTGTCGAGTTTGTTGCCGTCGAGGTGCGTGAGGCGCGCGGTGAAGGGGGCGCCTTCCGGGTTCGTCAGGTTGACGTCGATGGACCAGAACTCGCGCGCCTTGAAGACTTCGATCTCCGCTTCGCCGCCAGCCAGACCATGCGCCTGGCGCAGCAGCTCTACGAGGGCATCGATCTGGGCGGCGAGACGGTCGGCCTCATTACCT